>Ga0247727_10001273_pt1 | contig 60516 bp, 55 predicted proteins | sample WisWelCaveWW1625_FD_202498 | JGI IMG/M metagenome (GOLD analysis project Ga0247727, IMG submission 202498) | Biofilm microbial communities from Wishing Well Cave, Virginia, United States - WW16-25 | ecosystem: Environmental > Aquatic > Deep subsurface > Groundwater > Cave microbial mat | place...
CTCCTGTATTCGATGGGAGTTACAACCATAAATGGCCGAGGTGATAAATGAGAAAAATTATTCTAATTTTTACTGCTTTTATGTTGTTTGTTGGTTGTCAAACCCTGAGATCTGAGGAGATTGTCCAGGAGGTAAGCGAAATGGAAAGCAAATATTTTGAAATTGCTCAAAAGAAAATTAAAGAACTCGGGATGGATGCGCAAAATATGCAATGTCACGATAAAACTACTGAATGGGAAGATTTCTTTAAAAAAGAGAATAAAAAACAATTCAGTGACTTATCTCAAAAGCTAACTGATAAGGATTTTATTGCCATCTATTGTGGTCCAAAAGAGTTCAATGTAATGGGGGGCGATATTAATGTTTTCATCGACCGAGAAACTGATGAAATCATTGATGTTTTAAGAGGGCAATAAATTTAAAGGAATGAGGTCAATAATGGGTTCACTATACCGGTTTAGAATTAAATTGCTCTTTGACATATTAGAATACCAAAATTACTACCGAAAAAATTCCTGATTTTGGATGGGGGTAACCCCGATTTTGGCCTGTTTTATACAGGAATTGGTAAGGAACCTACCGTTCTAATGATCCGTCGTTAGGGCGATTCATCACGCCTGATACGATAGTTCAAAGCCCAGGAGGCAATCCTCAGACCTTCAATCGTTATTCTTATGCGGGAAATAACCCCGTCAATAATATTGACCCCACGGGGCACAGTTGGTTTAAGAAATTCTGGAAAGCCGCAGTAACAGCTATTGTAGGGACGGTTTTAATTATTGCTAGTGCGGGCACTTTAGCACCTGTTGTTGGTACTTATTGGGCTGGTGTGGCTACAGGAGCCATGGTAGGGGCAACGATAGGAGGTACATTTGCCGCGGCCACCGGAGGCAATATAGGGATGGGAATCCTTACCGGAGCCGTAGGGGGAGGTGTGTTCGCAGGCCTAGCGCCCGGATTAGGGATGCTGGGGGACAGTCTTGCTAGAGGAGCAACACTTGGAGGCGCATCTGGACCGTTGACAGCAGGAGCATCTGCGTTCAGTAACTTTACTGCTGGATTTTTAGGAGGAGCTGCTTCAGGAGCAGCCGTAGCAGGGGTAAATGGAACAGATGTTGGTCAGGGAGCATTATTAGGAGGTGCTTTTGCGGGAGGATTTTCTCTTGCGAGAGATACTGCTCTTATGATGCGTTCAAAAATGGTTCAACAGTCTCGCCTTGATCCCCGAAATGCAAGCGGTAAAAGTGTCGGTTTTAATAATGACGGATTCAAGCTTGGGGGAGGAAGATTTGACCCCACTCATCCAAATGGCAATCCTAGCCCATTAGGTGGTTATCAGGGAGGGCAAGGACAGATATTTGGAATGCCATACCAACCAGGTAGTGCATTTGATCGTATTGTTGAAGGATATGCAGGGCCACACGACTTTCTAAACAGTTGGGGATATGATGCATTTGGGAATCTTCAAAATCAAGTTGGTTTTGAAAGGGTACTAGGAGCTACCTTGAACCCTTTAAATGTGGTGATTGCGACTCCTATAGCTGTGCCGTCAGCTTTCCCGAGAGTTGCTTATCCTGGCCCAGGTATTGTTTATGGCCTACAAAAGCCAAGCTCGGGTGATAAGTAAGTTAAAATAGCTGTATTGTTCGAATAAAAAATTATATATTAAAATGTTAAACTATATTTACACATTGAATTATTTCATATGAGGGCAAATCGAATATGATTAAATCAAAGAGGTTATTAATGGGCTTTTTAATTTTACCTTTAATTTTTACTATGAATGAAGCGTTTGCAAGTTACGATAAATTAAATAAAAAAAACTATCAAAGCGCTAAAGATGAAAAAGCGATAGTTATCTATGGCGTCAATTGGGGAAGACAATGGGGATGTGCGGGTTTAGATAACGCTCAGCTCCAAAATATAATTTTTTCCAATGTTAATAATAAAGCAGATGATATTACGCTTACTATTCCGTCAAAATTACTTTCAGAAGCTATTTCTAAGCCGTATGCCATTATTGTAAATCCAGGTGAATATGCTCTTTCAGGCTTTGATATAAGAATAGCGAGAGCTATGAATCAAGTTGAGCATATTAAATGGAACGATGATGGAAGTGCTAATGGGGGCAGTTTTAAAGTAAATGCCGGAGAAGTAGTTTATATTGGTGACTTTGGTTTAGATTGTGCTGCAGAGCCGATACTCTGGCGGTATTATATCGAAAAAAATGATTTTGATCGATTCGTATCCCAATTTAAGAAAGAGTATAAATTTATTGCTGATAAAGAAGTAATTTATAGACTTTTTCAAACAAATAAATTTGGAGAGTAAACGATAATGGAAAAAATTAAGTATCTCTTTCTAATAACCATTTTTATTAGTGGATGCGCTACAGCCTCTATATTTAAAGATTTAAGAAATTATGATATCGGTCGGAGTGTTGACTTGGCGTATCTTCCGCCCCCTTATAAGATAATTCCTTATTCTGTAAATGAGGATAAATATTTGTATAAAGATAATGGAAAATGTGAATTTTATTATGTGGTCAATAAAAAGACAAAGATAGTTGAATCTTGGGATTACATTAGTTCGCCAGATAAGTGCAAAACGGGACTCAATTGGCTTGGGACATGGTAGGGTTTTTCGTCGCACTTTCCGGTGGTATTGGTTAAATTGAAAAAAGAGGTGATTAAAAATGGACATGGCAGATTTAGGTAACATAGGCAGGACAATCCGAAGATTGCGCACTGAGAGAAATTGGACTCTGAAAGAACTTTCCGATAAAACCGGTATCCAACAGGCCACTTTAAGCCGTATGGAGAACAATAAGATGATCGGTACCTTGGATGCTTTTAATGCGTTATCTGAAGCTTTTAGGATGAAGTTAAGCAAGTTATTCCAGGAATGCGAAAAAGACCAGTCGGAGGCCGATGATATGGCAGTGATGGAAGCCTTCATAAGTGAAAAGGAAGTTTTCCCTGAAGTTTCCTTAAGATCAAATTTGAATTGATCCGGCGCATCCTTCTCGATCCCCCGCGCTCCCACGCCCGCAGTTTTCTGAAAATGAAGGCTGCGGGTTTTTTAATTTATTGTTGAATGATATTACAGAAGTCTTTATAATGCAATAAGTTATAAATCTGCTAAAGGAGGGGCCATGAAGTGCCCGTCTTGTCACAAAAGTGTTTCTAAGGCTCTCAATCAGTTCGGAAGAATAAAGACCTGCGAATTTTGCAACGGTAAATTTAAGATTCGGTTTAAGTGGAAAGAGATCGGAATTTATGCTGTAACCATTGGGCTCATATGTGCCGCTTTAAGCATATTTATCGATAATGAATATCTTTCAGTCCTGATTATCGTCGTCTCATTTCCGCTGGTTGTCAATTTTCTCTATAAAACCGAGGCCATTATAGATGGATCAAGCCGAGAAAGTATTTGAACAAAAATTCAAGTGGTTTTGGGTTTCTGGCGCCTTGACAATCGCGTTTTCCGCGTTTATTGACTATAAGCATCCAGAATCATTTGTTTTAAATCTTATCCCGAGATTCTTAAGCGGGATAATTTTTGTCGTAGCGGGCATTGGTTCAATTCAATACACCGATTTATTTCTCGATAGAATGGAGAATATCTCCTCGCTGGTTCCTTTTCGATTTAAGAAATTAGAAAAAAAGGAGCGAGGGTTTTTCCGACTAATGCTGAAATTTATGGGAGCCATTTTTGTATTGGCGGGATTACTGATGCTTTATCAGTCAATTGCAGGATATTTCTTGGGAAGCGTTCCATTTCTGCAATCTATGGGAATGGCTGGCATATGGGAAAATTCTTGAGGAAACAACAGAAAATTAGTAATTTCTCAGGACAAGGTATTGTGTTAGTCTTCGCTCTTTTTTTGATGAGCGGATGCGCTTCAATCGAGAGCATCAACAAAAATTATACAAAAATCAATTTGCGCGATGGTATCAGCAAGAATGAAGCGAGAATAATGGCACAAAAAGCGTTACTTGATTCGGGCAGAATCAATAAATATATTTACGAAAGACCGATTTTTGATAATGACCTTTTTGTCCGGAAACGATATCTCAATTATGCGTTTATTCATTTTGCACCGGTAGATAACGGTGATGAGGGTTTCTTGATCATTATCAATGAAAAACTTGGGGAAGTAAGATACGCTGGCCCATTTAATATTGTTCAAAATAAAGATTACGATATATTCTTCAATTAATCTCGACCCCCACGATCCCCTCGCCCGCAGTTTTCTCAAAAAGAAGGCTGCGGGTTTTGTTTTTTTGATCAAGTGAATCTATTTGTTTTTTATTCCATCTTGATGTGTCATAATAATATAAAAAATTATTGCTTTTTTAGGAGGATAAGTGTATAAAAATAAAGACATGTGTGGTATGTTTGAAGGGGGAACTGCCACGTTAAAATAATTCAAACCTTCGCTTAAAAGGCGGAGGTTTTTTATTTTCAAAATATATATTCGCCGAGCAATATCCTTAATCAGAAAGTTAACGGTCTCCGGCTAATGGATTACCTCGAATGGAATAAGTTAATAGCCAAGCATTTCTTCAATGAGGAAATGTCCGGCCGTGAGGTTCTTTTGTATGCAAACGAGAAGCTTATTCAAAAGCTTGGTGCTCCTTTTACTGTCGGCGTTGACGATTTTATCAAAGCAATTAAGGCCGGGCCGCATTGGGCAACCCGTTCCTTAGTCTGTCAGAAGGCATTGCAAACATTTGAAGGCTGGCGTGACTGGAAGTTGTACGAACATCCGCCTTACATTGCGTATCTTGCCTGTTTTGTCTTAGCTGCTGGTGTTGAGGGCGATTTTGCGCCGCATGCCTATTACGCGAGACTTAGAAAGCTTCTTGGAGAGTCTGAGCATAATGGAATGTACCCTTCATTTGAGAAGATGATTGCCCTTTGGGATGACCTTGAGAAATGGAGCAGGGAAGAACAACACGAGTACCTGGGGAGGTTTGAAGCCAGAATCCGGGGGAGCTGGATAAACGTAGGTCTGCCCTTATCACAAACACTTCTCTCGGAGGACGAGAGAAAATATTTGCCAAATCTGTTTGATGAGGCAGGACTTGATCCAACAAATGCTCCGTCTCCGGAAATTATGCCCCGGATACTGCAATCTTACGGACGGGATTTCTTCGAAAAAAGAACGCTCCGTGTTCTGAGCGGCACAAGTCAGGAAGATAAGGTGTTATGTGATGCCCTTATTGGCTTTATTCTCGATGAATTAGAGGTATGGGATGGGACAGTCATCCAAGAGGCCGAGGAACAAGGGACTACAAGCCAGCGTGTGCAGACCGGGCTCAGAATATGCTTGCTTTTCGATGATGTTGCCAGGAGTGTCAACTGCTATTTGAGATTTAAAACCGGAAAGGTTTTCCCGGAAGACGGACTTAATTTTGAACAAAGCGGAAATTCTCACGTTTGGTCCTGCACTGAGGCGCATCAGGGATGGTCGAAGCCATTGAAAGATATTCAAATTAACCCGCCGCAAATACTTGATGCGGCAACCATTGACTGGGGGCAAGGCCTGCAGCTTAATGATAATGAAAACCATTGGAGGGCACGGTTAAAAACAGCAACCGTCCGGTTGTTCCTTTTAGGAGAGCGCGAGGGATTGCCTGATTGGATTGAGAACGAACGACTGGAAAGAGGCATCAAATTCCTTGTCGGATGCAAAGGGGAAGACATTGAGAAAGTAAAACAATGGGGAAATAACTCTTGCGAAAAGTTTGTACAAAAGCAAGTAAGCGGACTACCGCAGGGCTGGATGCTTTTTATAGGGGAGAATGCAACACAAAGCTGCCAAGGGATAGACACTTTATCAATCTCCTCATCGCTGCGAATTCGCATCAAGAAGGGTGTCAAGATTAGCGGGAATGCCTATCTGAAATCCCCCCTGCCCGAAATTGTTCTTGAAAACAGTTCTGGCAACGAGATAGTCACGTTGAATGGGAGTGTATTGAGGCGGCCTGAACAAGAGATAGCCGTATGGCAATTACCTGAAAATACTCCTGTAAATGAAACGCTCAAGATAGAAGTAAAAGCTGGGGAGCAAATATTGCGCAGCATCATTTTTCGACTTGAAGAGCCTTCATTGCCGCTTTCGTTTAATGAAACTGTCTACAGGGATTCCTTTGGGAAAATTCATACTGAGGGAACCGCGACGGTAAAAATTTACGGGGTGATCACTAATTTGAGTCAATCGGACAGCCCACTACCGTTATATCCACAGACATTGCCTACTCATTTATCAGAAAGAATTGTCTTTATTGGCGAGCAACCAGGACAAATTGCTGACTGGCCGTGGGAAGCGCTGCCTTCAGAATGGCATCCAGTGTGGGCGGTTTCCAGGAAGAGCAGAGACAGATGGGAAGCGCATTTTTGTGGCAAACCGGAGCAAATGGCTAATTGCGAAAATGAATTGTATGGGACTGCGGGCGACAGAAAAAGATGGCGTGAGGCGCTATGGATCCGGCGTAAGATTACTCAACAGCCTTCGCTCGCACAATTGCGGTCTATATGGACAAGTTATGTGAAGGTGGCTGAAGATGTCTGAAATCTTAATTTATGCAATGAGCACAAAGGGGGAACTGAGGATTGAACAGTTTAATGAGATATTCAAGACGGTTTATCTTCCCGCCGCCGACTCAAAGGAGGAAGGGATGGATACTACTCAGCTTGTCCGTTTGCTGGACTCACTTGGTTATTGCGAGTTTGATTTTAAAAGCAGGACTGTGTTCATGTGTCCGCCGCGCCTTGTATTGCTTCCTGCATACGGGTTGCCAAAAGCAGTTTTAACCGGGGCAAGAACCCCTGCTTTAATAGCGAAAATTAAGGCTGCAGTCAAAATTCACAAGGATAAGGCTATTTGTATTTTTGCTACTCAACGGAATAAAAACATTAATATACCTTTCTCAATAGTTATTGAAGCTATAGACATATCCACAATTGAAGACGTTGGGAGAGAGGCGGGAGTTGCTGGCAGGCTGGAGAGGCCTGTTGCCTGGGATTTAGTAAATGCATCGTCTTCACTGGATGAAAGAAGAAAATCACTCGAATTCAAAACAATGGATGAGTTGAATTGGACCAGCAGAATATTTGATCCAGCACAACTTGCCTTTTCCAGGAGTTGTGAACATCCCAGAGGATTGAAGTTTGTCAAATATAAAGATCCCGTAACCCAGCAACCCCTTCACTGGCTATGGGAAAACGGAAATGCCGCCGAAGTTGATCTTGACTGGGGAAGGTATTTAGCGCTGGCAAGTGGATCTGTTAATGTACTGCTGTATGATAAAGGCCATCATAAACTTGCTGTTCCCCTTTATGTTCCACTGCCATGCCTGTTGGCGAGAGCAATTACTATGTGCACAGGTATGGCTCCGGTGATTTTAAGAACAGAAGAAAAAATTGAAGCAATCCCTGCAAATTACCCTATACAAATCTACTCTGGTGTTCCTCCTGCCATTGCAGGATTGATAGCTGAAAAACTCGGACAAAATATTGTTGAAGCGAATTTTGAAAATTTAATAAAGAGCGGAGCACTTTATGATTGATCCAATCGGCGCATTTGATGAAATCAGGGAAAATTTTATTCTTTATATTAAGACAGCCTTCGGGACGCGGTTTCCTACACTGGAACAGGAACGGGAAAATCTGTTGCGGCAGAACAGGGTGCTGAACCAGGAGCCGTGGATTGAACCTCTACCACGGTATCAAACAAGCGGAAAAACGATTCCATCATTATCCGGGGAAGACTTACCGGGTATGAATGCGGCCCAAATTGAAATTTTCAAGACCCTTGTGAAATGCGGTTTATTCGGGGAGCATGAATTGCATTTGCACCAGGCGGAAATGCTTAAAAAAGCCTTGCAAGGAAAAAACTGCGTTGTCACTGCTGGCACAGGTTCAGGCAAAACGGAATCATTTTTACTCCCACTCTTCGCGCAACTTGCAAAAGAGATTCCGTCTTGGAATCAGCCCGGGCAAGCTCCTGCCCATTTGAATGACTGGTGGAAGAATCAGGACTGGCAGGCTCAATGCCGGTCAGCAAGCAACATAATTCAAAATTCTTACCGTGTTCCTCAGCGCGGTCATGAAAAAAGGCCTCCTGCTGTGCGGGCATTGATAATATACCCCATGAATGCACTTGTAGAAGACCAATTGACTAGGTTACGGAAAGCCCTTGATTCCGGGATGGCACGGACATGGTTTAGGGAGCATACCCGCGGCAACAGAATTTATATGGGAAGGTATAACAGCTCTACTCCTGTTCCAGGGCATGAGTTCAATGCTCCTGATTCCAAAGGAAAAAGAAAACCGAACCGGGGCAAGATAAATGAATTGGTAAAAGCAATGAATGAAGCTGAACAGTCTTCAATTGCAGCAGAAAACTATGCCAATGACCCGGCCAATGCCGACCTGTATAAAAAAGAAAGCATATTGTTTTTCCCCCGCCTTGATGGTGCAGAGATGCGTTCACGCTGGGATATGCAGGATGATCCCCCGGACATATTGATCACGAACTTTTCCATGCTCAGTGTCATGATGATGAGGGAGTGTGATGAAAATATATTTGAAAAAACACGCCGCTGGCTTGCTGCTGAAGATGTTCCTGAAGGCCAACGTGGGGAAGCCAGGCAATCACGGATATTCCATCTTATTGTAGATGAATTGCATCTTTACCGCGGCACAGCAGGGGCTGAAGTGGCATATCTATTGAGATTGCTGATTTTGCGCCTTGGCCTTCATCCTAATCATCCCCAACTCCGCATTATGGCTTCCAGCGCATCGCTGGATTCCCAACAGGAAAAAAGCTACGGATTTCTTTCTGATTTCTTTGGAGCAAATAAGAACACATTTCAGATCATAGAGGGTGTTTCTTCTCCAATTCCTCCTGTTACCGGTGAAGCTGCATCCCTGCCTGCCGAACCTTTTGTTTTTCTTGCTGAACGAGCTCCTCTAATCACAGAAGATGTGTTGGTTGAGGCTGCCCGGAAACTTGATGGAAACAATCATGCAGATTACAGGGATTTCTTCCGCATGCTTGGACAATTGCAACTAGAATCGCGTTTGCTCAATGCCTGCACTGTAAACGGGAAAACAAGAGCTGTTTCTCTGTCTGATTTTACCAGCAAGCTATTCAACAGCGGGATGGATGAAACAAAAAGAAAAGCTGTAAGAGGCCTGCTCATTGCACGCAGCCTGTTTGATGAACATGGAATCAAGACATCGCTGCCTTCGTTCCGCATGCATTTGTTCTTCAGGAATATTGAAGGGCTTTGGGCTTCAATAAAACCATTGGCCAGCGCCCGCGATAACCGTCCTGCTGGAGAACTCTATTCTTCTTCGCGTATTATTTGCGAGACCGGGCAGGCAAGGCGTGTCCTTGAATTGTTGTATTGCGAGCATTGCGGGACTATTTTCTTTGGCGGTAGCAGGCTTCCGACGGAACGGCCGGGAGTGATAGAAATGCTCGCTACCACTCCTGACATTGAAGGCATCCCGGAACGGCAAGCAGCGCGGTTTGTTGAAAGAAGGTCGTACAATGAATTTGCGGTATTCTGGCCTTCAGGAAACCAGACATACGCTGATCCGAATCACTGGCGTCAAACCACTTTTAACAGAAACCAGGGACCGTGGGCAGACTGGTATCCAGCAAGTTTGAACACAGGAACAGGACACGTTGAATTATCGCATGAAAAAGCTGAGGATTTCCCTGATGACTGGATTAAAGGTCATTTATTTAAACTGGAACGGGAGGAAAACATGGAAAATGTTTTATCCCTTCCGTGTGTATGTCCTGCATGCGAGGAAGACCATACCCGGCGCAAGCGCAAATCTCCTGTCAGGGGATTCCGCACTGGTTTTTCTAAAGTAAGCCAGATATTTACAAAAGAATTATTTTACCAGTTGCCTGATAGGGGAATATCAAGCAGGAAGCTTGTTGTTTTTTCTGACAGCCGTGAGGATGCAGCGCAAATATCAAATGGAGTAGAAAGAAATCATTATACTGAACTCGTCAGGGAAATCATAAGCGATGAGTTGCGGATGCTTGTCTTTGGCGAACCGCAACTGTTGGATGAGATTGAGAAGAAGAGCAGCTATTCTGCATTATCCAAGGAATTTCTTGTCAGGTATCCCGGTGCTGATAAAAGAATTTCACAGCTTCTGCAAACAGCCGCAGTGGATGCATCAGCCCTTCCTGACAATATGAAAGAGCAGGTTATTGCTGCAAACAATGCCATTCAGGAAATAAAAAACAGGCGCATAGCACGGATTATTCCTGTCTCGGTCCTGATCCCCACAGCAGACGATAACCCCCATGACTGTGGCACGCTTATAAAAAGGTTTGTTCGGCTTGGAATCAATCCCGCAGGCCTTGACATAGAACTTCAGAAATTTCAGTGGGATGGCAGGTATCATCACTGGACAGAACTTTTTGATTTCACTGCGAAGAATTGGAAGCGCGGATTATCCGCCGAATCAGTTTCAAGACGAAATTTTATCTATGAGAGTCTTCTTGCATCCATCTGCCATTTGTTTTTTGACAGGCTGTATTTTGGATTTGAATCCGCAGGGCTTGGCTGGCCTATGATTTCATTACCTGACCAGCAATTGAAGGAATTGACTGAAGAGGCAGGTGTGCAGGATAGTACTTTCCGTCAGATCCTTGATTCCTTTACTAGAATGCTGGGGAATAAATATAGACATCAGGCATCGGATTTCCAGCAACCATCTTGGCCTGATTACAGCAACGTAACAGGGTTGCCCAGGAATTTCATCCGGGAAGTTGCCTCATTGTATGGAGTAGAGGAATTCGCGCTAGGGAATGCTGTGTTTGCAGCATTGCGTGCTTCCGGCCATTCCAATGGAATGATCACGGCGCGGTTGCTCAATGTCCGTGTATCTGTTAAAGATGATCCGGTGTGGACATGCCCCAAATGCAGCCACATTCATTTGCATCCGTCTGCCGGAATCTGCACAAACTGCGTTGAACGGTTGAATGCGCAGCCCGATAGCACCTGTGCACAGATATGGGATACAAATCATCTTGCGAAAAGTGCAGCGCTTGGCCGCATGCCGTTGAGAATCCATTGCGAAGAATTGACTGCGCAAACTGATGACCAGTTGGAACGTCAGAGGCATTTCCGCGGAATGGTTGTGAATTTCCAGGGGCAGGAAAGGGAGTTCATAAAAGCAGTGGATGAGATTGATGTTTTAAGCGTCACCACGACGATGGAAGTCGGTGTTGACATTGGCAACTTGCAGGCTGTCATGCTCGCAAACATGCCGCCCATGCGATTTAATTACCAACAGCGTGTAGGCCGTGCAGGCCGCCGGGCACAGGCTTTTTCCGCAGTCTTGACTTTATGCCGCGGCCGCAGTCATGACGAGCATTACTTTTCCAATCCCGAGAGGATAACGGGGGATGCCCCTCCGGTGCCGTTCCTGACTATGCAACAGCCCCGCATTATTAGGAGGCTTCTTGCAAAAGAATGCCTGCGCCGCGCTTTCCGCCATGCAGGCATGAGATGCTGGGATACTCCGAATCATCCAGATAGTCATGGAGAATTCGGACTTGCCGTTGACCCCGATAATCGCACAGGATGGCAACAAAACAGAGCGAGAGTCATTGAATGGCTCTCGCAGCATAAAGAAGAACAGCTGGAAATTATGCAAGTTCTCCTTGGAGGGTATCAGCAAGAGCATGCAATTTGGCTGGAACAGGAGCTTCCATCACTCATGGAAGAAATAGTGAACAGGCCTGAAATTACCGGTGACGGGATGGCTGAACGCCTGGCTGAGGGGGCAGTACTCCCGATGTTTGGCATGCCATCAAGAGCACGGGTGATGTATCACACATTAACAAGAGATATGGAATTTAAAATTGATAGGGACGTGGAATTGGCTATTACCGAGTTTGCCCCCGGAGCGCAGAAAACGAAGGATAAAGCCATTCATATGTCAATCGGTTTTACTGCACCACTGAAGAAAAGTCCGCCACGGGGATGGTCGCCTTTATCACACAACCCCTTGCCGTATAAACTCTGGTTCCAAAGGTGTAAAGGATGTGGTTACAACAATACTAGCGGCCAGCAATTGACTGATAATTATTGTCCGGAATGCGGCCGGACTCCTGCTGATCCCCAGCCGTTTTCACAGTTCCAGATCACTACCCCGCAAGCTTTCCGTACTGACTTGTCGCGGGGAGAGGATGCAAAAGAAGATTCGGATATTACGTTTGGGATTCCTTCGGCTTTAGCTGAATCGTCAAACAGGCCTGCTCCTGTCAATCTACCGGGGACTAATTGTTCCCGTTCCCTTTCTGACAGCGGGAGAGTGTGGCGTATTAATGATAATGCAGGCAAGTTATTTGAAGGAGGCATTGTTCAAACACCGCCTCCTCCAGACCCCCGCGATGCCCGGATAAGAGGCATTCCATTCTTGCAGCATCAGTGGATAGATTCACGGTATAGCGGAGTCCAGCCCACGGAAAAGCTCGCGCTTGCAGCAGGAAAAACAACAGAAGTGTTCCGTGTTGCCCCAGTTTCAGTTCCTTCAGGGTTGACACTGAATCCTTTTTATTCAAGTGCTGTCCGGGCTTCAGTTATCTCTGCCGCCTTCCTTATCCAGAGGATTCTGGCAGACAAGCTTGACATAGATCCGGATGAAATTGAGGTCGCAAGCATCGCAAAGGAAACGGTTAATGCCGGAGAAGAAGTTGCGAGCATTATTCTGAGCGACCGATTGCCAAATGGCGCAGGATTCGTCAGGGAAGGATACAACCGGTTTGAGGAAATATTGCGGGAAGCCTGTTATCCAACGGCTGTAGGTTCTTATGCAGAGATGATTCACCGTGAGGAACACAGGCAAAAATGCGATTTCGCATGCTACGACTGTCTTAAAGTGTTCCGCAACATGACGTATCACGGTTTGCTGGACTGGCGGCTCGCAATTTCCTATTTAAAAGTAATGCTCGACCGGAATTATCGATCAGGATTAGACGGCAATTTCAACACGCCGGAATTGGAAGGATGGGTTGAAATGGCACAGAAGCTCAGGGACAGTTTTATTTCATATTTCCGCGATTATACTGCGGAAACATGGGGACGGCTTCCAGGTTTCATGACCAGGTCGGGTTTACATGTACGCCGGTTTATTATTGTATACCCCTTGTGGAATACGCATAATCCGTCGGGGATTCTTGCAGAAGCAATCGCCGCCGCTGGCGGGCATGTTGACGGTTATATCGATACTTTCAATCTTTTGCGGAGACCGGGATGGTGCCGGACTCAAATCGCACGGTAATAATAAATAATGGATTTCAATGTATTGCCTACAGGTAAATTGGAGCCTTTAAAAAGAATTTCACCGAGCAGGTTTATTTCACTTCAACTATGCCCGTTACGTGAAATTTTGGCAGCAAATAATAAACCCAAGCTTTTGCCATCCTCGCCGTCTGCACAACTCGGTACCGTTGTTCACATGCTCATCGAAGCGGCAACCCGGGGACAGATAAAGAATGAACAGGACATGCTTTCTTGCTGGGAAACATCTTGCAAAAAGGCTGAACAGGAGATGCAAAAAAGCGAGTTAGAGCATCATCTTGTCCCCCTTGCTTCGAGCGCCCACAATTATGAGATTAAGAAGATTATGGCGTTCAGTGTAGTGCGGAAACTTTTCAGAGGTGGCTCAGTTCCTGTAAAAACGGAACGTAGCAAAAACTTGGAGCTGGAAGTATGGATAGAAACCGGAGATGGCAAGATTGGCGGAAAGATAGATTTAATCAAGCACACTCAAGAGGGCGCCGAAATAATTGACTATAAGACCGGAGCAGTTACAGAAAGTCTTCCTGATAATGAAGGCATCAAGCAGGAATATTCGCATCAGTTGAAACTTTATGCCGCATTGTATTTCAGTGTGCATGGGGAATGGCCTGTACGCCTTGCGCTCATTGGAATGGACAGTGTTGAATATGAAATCCCGTTTACTCATGATGAATGTGTGCAGCTTCTCGATGAAGCAAAACATGATCTCGACGAGTTAAACCAATTGATCGCGTCTGGATTACCTAATGAAGATTTTTCGCGGCCTTCGCCGGAAGCATGCAGGTATTGTCTATACAGGCCTGCTTGTAAAGCATATTGGAAAAAAAGACAAGATAGTGTTGAGTGGCCTGTGGATGTCTATGGTACAATCACAGAAAAGAAAGTTCTGGGCAACGGATTAATCAGAATTGAGATGGAGGATCACGGGAAGAAATATGTGATACGTGGCCTTTCTCCTGAGAGGTATTCCTTTTTAAAGGAAGAAATTAATACTGTTATGTTTTGTAATTTGGGGCACGACTCAGCAGAAGGATTTTTCATCGGGAAGCCATTAACTGCCGGATACAAATTATAAAATGAAAGCAAAAAAGAGGCTTGTGAAAACATCTGAAAAAAGAAAATTTGGATTGCCATTAATTTCATTCTTTACTGGCGGCGGTTTCCTTGATATGGGGTTTGAGCAGGCTGGATTTAAAGTCTGCTGGACCAATGAGGTGAATCCAGTATTCGCTGAAATGCACAGTCATGGCATGACATTATGGAAGCGGTCTAAAAATCCAAACGCCGAAGCGGTGCAGATTAGTGATATGCGAAGCATCGCAAACATTCCTGCTCAGGAAGTTCTCAAAGCCGCATTCCCTCAACAAAAACCTGAATTTTTCGGTATTATCGGTGGGCCTCCATGTCATGATTTCAGCGTCGGTGGGAAGAATCAAGGCAGTAATGGGAAAAATGGGAGATTATCAAGAGTCTATGTGAACCGTATCTGCGAGATAAAACCTGCCTTTTTTATTTTTGAGAATGTCCCCGGATTGTATAAGACAGCACGTCACCGGAAATTTCTCAGCAGACTAGAAAGAAAACTTGAGCGGAATGGATACTGTCTCGATCTGAAGATATTAAAAGCTTTGGAGCTTGGAGTGCCACAAGACCGTGAGAGATTAATCATTGTCGGTATCAAGAAAAAATATGCGGCGTTAAGTGCAGGACGCATATTAGAGAAAGAAGAGCGCGGATGGTTTCCATGGCCGCAAGTCCCTGAATATGCTAATGCAAAAGCGCGGTTTTCATGGCCCAATACACATGGAACCAAAAGAGCGGTTTTGCCGTCGGGCATTCCATTAGAGTTAACTGTTCACCCTTTGTTGAATGGCAATAATCCGCCGTCCCAAAAGCCTAACGGTACAGAAGGGTTCAAACCAAAATCATCCCGTTTCTTAACAGTTCTTGAAGGAGACACCAGAAGGAAATCATTTAAACGCCTTCACCGTTACCGCTTCAGCCCGACTGTTTGCTATGGGCATAACGAAGTGCATCTGCATCCGTGGGAAAACAGGCGACTTACTGTAAGGGAGGCAATGCGTATTCAAGGAGTTCCGGATGAATATGCGTTACAGGAAGAAATTCATTTGACTGCGAAATTTGCATTTATTGCAAACGGCGTTCCAGTGCCAATGGCGCATAAAGTTGCTCTGAGTCTGAAGGCATTTCTTAAACAAGGTGGCATTGCAGGAGAAACATAAGATTATCAGAAATGGATATTTGGAGTAAAGAAAAAAGAAGCAAAGTGATGTCGCGGATTTTAAGCCGCAATACCTTGTTAGAACAGCGTGTCCGCCGCATTTTATCCTCGATGGGTTACCGTTACCGGTTGAACGTCAAGAATCTTCCCGGAAAGCCTGATATAGTCCTGAAGAAATATAAGTCTATTATTTTTGTGCATGGTTGTTTTTGGCACTTGCATTCCAATTGCAGAGACGGGACAATCCCTAAAACACGTATTGAATACTGGCAAGAAAAATTACAGAACAACAAAGCACGGGATGAAAGAAATATGCGTGCCCTACGGCGTGATGGATGGAAGGTTTTACGTTTGTGGGAATGCGATGTAGAAAATAAAAGGGCAAGTGTTATTAAGAAAATAAAGAAGATTTTGGAATCTAAATCTTCTTTATAAACGGATGCGTTTCTGGAGCGATTAGGTCGGTCGAATTACCCGCCGGTATTTCTTAGGCGGGATTTCTTTGACTAATTTTAACTCGCCCTTTTTGCGAAATCTTTCCAGAGCATCTGCGATATTATCAATCGGTATTTGTTCGGCCAATTCTTGTTTTCGGATATAGTTAAAAATATCAACACAATCGAAATCGCCCTCCATTGTTAAGAAAGCTTCTCGGATGGCTAGGATATGCTCGGTCTTTTCAGCATCCCGCTCAAACTTCTCCTCATCAAATGCCATAAACGAATTATACTTTTTGCACAAGTCGCATTCCATAGTAATTTGAATTTTTATTTTTTAATCTAAAGGTTGTCCTGGTGATGGGATAAAGTAATGAGGAGTTTGGCTTCGTAGGGCAGATAAATATCACCGTCGGAAAAGTAAAAACTCGCCCGGATGGTGACTTTTTTGATAAATGTTTCGTTAGGCAGGTCTTCCACTTCGAGAACTATTATTTTGCTGGGACTTTCAATGTCCGCCTCGTCATTTACAGATCCATCCGATACCCGGTAGAGAATCTCCACGTTAATAAAAGAAATTAGTCTTTCATCGAAACGCTCTAAGACAATTTCCCAGTCTATGTATTGAGTGTCAGGATCTGCATCACCGTCAAAGACGGCAAAAGTCATCGGTTTCCAGTCCGTGCTGAGGCTTGGACGTTTCTTGAAGACCGAATGATTGGGAGCTAATCTTATTATGTCACGATTGATATTACTGTTACCGACTTCCTGTCTTTCGGTTTTTGTCTGCTGGCCGGTTTGACGGTTTCTGATAATGCCTAGTTTTCTTCTATCGGTTTCAAAGGACATTACTTTTTGTATCCTCGCACATCACGGTAATATTTGGGATTGGCAACGGTGAGTTTCAGCCGAAACTGGACAACGTGCTGATCAGGGACGTAAAGAGGAAGCTCTTTAGGATCTCTATTGGTACCGTCTTTTTCATAGAAACCGCCGCCGTGGTTTGAATAAGTCTCATCGACAAAAAATGCCGTTGTCCCGTTGTTTTTGCTTGCCGGAGCGGTCATTTGAATGGTGCCGTTGGCAAAGTATCTGAATTTCTGACGGGAGGCATTAATGGGGGTAATACGAGCCCACGTTTCTGTTTTATGTCCGCGGTGGTAGGATTCGTTGTCTATTTCTTCCAAGGGGTAAGGATCGGGGTTAACTTCTACTCTTAATTGACTGTAAGGGAGCGTCCCGCTCTGATAAGCACCCGTAAACGGAAGATTCTGAAGGTCATAATTTCCGTTGATCTTAAATTCCAACGCCCTTTTATTATCGTACCAAAGCCTGTACAGGCCGTTTGAAGGTTGACCGGATACGGTTTCATGAACCAGGGTATGCGAAACACTGCCTCTTGGGACAGTTCCAATCTTATCAAAAGAAGGAACGTTAGCCGCGTTTTGCAGAATACCATCTGTCAGGATGGATGTTCCGGGAGATCCGATTGAGCCTTGAAATATGCCGTTTTTAAATTTTGAACCAAATTTGACTGAAATTCTCGTAATGTCCTGAAGGATGGGGGCAGACATCGTCAAATTCCGTGTGGTCGTAATGTTTTCCTGCCATTGACCTGGGGATGTTTCCTGCCATTCATGCACCTCCAGGGTCCCTGTGCCGCTTACGCTTGAGCCTGAAATACTATCAATGGGATTAATGACAAACACTTTATAGTTATATTTGTTGCCACCGGGAGCGCCGCTCAATGAAGCATCATAATAGGTCGTTACATTCACAAGATTGGTGTCACGATATTCCCAATTGTTTCCGCCATCGGTAAAGAAAATATTCCCTTTAAACCATTTGCTTGTCAAAGAGGCAAGGAGGTCGCCGTTATCAATCTCAGACTGGCTGTGTTTTTCAGGGAAAGGATTAAATCCCTGATAAATCAGGGTGCCGTCGCCCTTAATGCGTGCAAATTTGCTTGTGTCGTAGAGAAATGGGACATACTGAAAAACCCCAATGGTTTTTACCTGGGGGTGGGTTTTGACCATCAGCGTTGATTTGACAAAAGGAAGCCATCCCTCCGCCAGTTCTACGTCCTGCATAAAAAAGAAAAATAAATCGATGGGAACGATCTGGTCTTTTTTTGTGGTCGCTTCAGCAAAGGAATTTAGTTCACCGTAAGCATTCGGGTCCTGGTCTATGCCTGGTCCTACAATGTTTCCATCGAGATTATTGGTGACATTGATCCAGCCGGAATCGTAAAGCACCCTCGGCGTTTTAAACGTCGGAGAGGCGATATATCGTTTCTTGCTTTTGTTGTTTTTACGTTCCAGCCCAATCTCATTTTTTAGCTGCGTCTGGTAAAGGTTAAATAGTTTTTTCTTTTTATTGAACTGAACCATTTTTTAAGCCTTTGACTGCTGGACTTCATGCCAGGCAAAATTATTTAGAACGTGAATTTCGACATCCGCATAAAGAGGAGCTTGAATCAGGGTAAGGGGGACTTTTTTCAACACATTCAGCAATTTGCCTCTTAATGTATATTTAAGAACGTAAGTTCCTCCAACCTGTTTCCACAAATAGCTTATGCCCCACGAAAGAAATTCATTGACCTCAAATCCTGATTCCGTGTGAAGAATCGTATGTACGTGCATAAAAGGAATAGCCCATTCAGGAAGATTTTCGAATTCATAATTAATAATTAGACTTTCCGAAGCGAACTCTTCTACCACAAGATGGTCTTTAATCAGGATAATTTTTCTATGCCTTTTGTTAAAAGCCACGTCTTCATTGCGTACATTTATAACCTCAATGTTTCTGATTCTATTTTCGTCGTCCTGGACTTGTTCCCATGCTTTGGGTAATTTGAATTTTTCTGTTTTGGCCATTACTGAACGTTCTCGAATCTGCTGTAATCGAATTTACTGAATTGCTTGACCGATTCCTCGGGGAAGTTAAATTCCTCGGATTCAGGATCGGGGAATTGCTCGTCTATCTCTTGTAATTCGATATCGGATTTCTGATTATCGCATTTCATGGAAACCCTCATCGTACTGGAATCGATTTCTATGGCTTTGACGGCAACGGGAAAGCCGTTGTTGTTTTTATAAATTCCAGGAGTGGTGGTATTATCGATATTGATCCGCGTTAAAAGTTTGGGATTGTAAAAATAGTAGCCGTCGATCATTAACTCAACGTCGCAGGAGGTTATCGGAAGAACGCTGCCATTGATGTTTTTGATCTTTTCGTATTCCAGTTGGGCAACGGTCTTCGCGTATTCGACAAAGTTATATCCGGCATCTTTCTCAGTGTACAATCCGTCGGCTTTATCCACCCATTTGTCCTTGGTTAACTTGCATCCGTTTCTGACATTAATTTTTTTAAAAGGGGCGCTGCCTAGCTGAAATACACCAAGCTCTTTAACCTTATCATCAAATTCCCGCTGGTATCGGTAGGACATAAATTCGATTTCCCAAAAATCACCGGTTATTCCTGACGGACTGGTTCCTATGTATCGGGATGTGGCCTGTTTGATGCCAGTTAAAAAGTTTGTTGCCTTACAGAACCAAAAGTATGTCCAATTCTGTTTCGGCTGAAAAGTTCCGTCTATCAAGTCATCGGATACATCAAAAAGGGCTGTCCATCTTGAAACGCTTTGCTGGATCTCAGTCCCTAAATCAATTTCAACGCCAAAAAAGACTTCAGGATTCTCATCATCAGGGTCAATGAAAGGGTTAAAAATGTCTTCATTATCCACCAAGCAATGATAAGGATGGAGTTTCTCGTTTACGCTTGCCAGAGGAATGGTAAGGGTATTTCTTTCATTGGCTTTCTCGTCACCCAAAGCGGTGATTTCTACGGTTTCATTCTCACTGTCGGTTCTTAAACGTGCAACCTTGCCTGAAAATTCCAGTTTATTTTGAATGTAAATCTGAACGTCGTTTTGATTCGTAATTTGCGAAGATTGCCCGTTAACAGTTTGATTTAGCTCATCATGCCTTCTTTTAACGGTAAAGGCGGCCGAACTTTTCTCTCCAATAGCGTGATAAATCTTAATGGAATCGAGAAGAACGTCTTCTATTTCACTGCCGTTGATATGAACGTGAAAATCGGTTTGTTTAATTGGGTCTAAGGCCACTTCTTCGAAAGGATCGGTTAATATGCGGATGTCCAAGCCGAATGAATTGGCTTTGGTCCCTAAGCATTGAATATCGGTACCTAACCTGCCCCCCTGAATGACCCGAATGTCCATATCCGACATACCGTTAATTCTCTGAAGACATTGAATGTTCATGGATAGAGAGCCTAACGTTGCCTGATCGATGTAAATAACCTCGCCTGTCGTGTCGTCAGTCCCCGCGTATAGCCGGTGAAAGCCGTCCAGAGAAGCCAGTTTCAATAAATTATTCGCATCTCCAGTGTCAATTATTTCAAAATCGTTAAAGTCGCTCGCGTTGATTTTTACGATTTTCCCGTTAGCGCAAGCGACATAAATTAAATTGAAGACTGCATTGTAAATAACGTCTTTGGCGCTGGAAGCCCCTGGGATAGAGTAAACCTCCCAGGTAGGGGCGGAAGGGACGGAGATATCCACTTTAACGACCTTAATGGGGTTTGTATCCGTGACGAAAACCAGAGGATTGAACGAAAGAATTTTCGTAGCAAATTCCGCAGCGGTTATACTTTCACCAACAAATGCGGGGGCTAAGACCGACGTAATAAGGTCAAAAACCGCAGGTGTGATGGTTGCGTGCTGGGGAACAATCGGTTCCTGGACATCTGCGGTCATGTCCAAAACGTTTACTGAAATGGTAGGACTGATACTAATGAGCGGATCTTCGATTTCTGAGGCGATGTCAAGAACGGCAGCGGTAACGGTAACCACAATGCCTATGGCCTGCGGGTTTAAAACCTCTGAAGCGATATCCAATACGCTGGGTTGAATCGTGGTGTCAATGATGACAGAGGGGGGCTGTAAATCGAGTATTCCGTCAAGGACAGAGGGTTGAACTACCGTACCCTGATTTTCTTCCTCGGTACCGAGGGTTAACAGCGTTTCGTTGTCGCTTTCAATGCGGGCTTTTCGCCAGGCAGCACTGCGGGCTGTCCCAACGGACAAACGGAATTCATCAAGTTTTCCATTAAATGAATTGTAAAGATTCGATTCTGCACCCAGATTCCAGGCAACGCTTCTGTTCAATAGGGAATCGGAATCCGTAACGGTAGAACCCTTTTGAACGTTATCTATCCAGAGAGAGAAGTCATTTCCGTTACGGACATATTCCAGGTCATACCAGACTCCCGTTGACATGCCGGGGTTAATGGTAAAATCAATAATGTTTCCAGAATTGTAATCTCTAAAGCGAAGATTCGTCGATCCTTCAAAAGCAATGTAAAAATAACTGTTCCCATCGGTAAAGCGGGTTAAAATCCCGTCGCCCCCGCCGAAAGAATCGATCCTGATTTTCATGCTGAGAACAAAGCTATCGGCAGCCAGTTCCATTGCAGTGTTATCTGCAATTTGAACGTTATTGGCCGTTACCCAGGTTTGCTGACTTCCGATTTTTCCGGTGGTCTTATTGGCTTTTGTCGGTGCAGAGTTTCCCGTCCCATGATTATTGTTGGATGTGGAATCTTTATACTCTCCGCTTGTTCCATTTCCCTGCTCTGATAAGTGCAAAATACATTTATGAGAAGAATCCCATACGTTGGCCGGATCCTCATTTGCCAGGGATTCATCGGATTTGCCGTAATAAATATAAAATTCCGTATTAACGGCCGCGTCTACGGTTGGGATTTTCACCCATAAAAATACTTCATAAGGAACCCCGCCAGTTGCTGCTAACTCATATCCATATAAATCGTCAATGCCGTAATCGGTAAAGCTGCGCCAGTTCGAGGTTACTTTGATTCTGTAATGCCGATAAGCTGTGCCATTGGGAAATGTATATTCTTCGAGATTTCCGGTATTCGCGTGCTGCCCCGTATATATAAGAGTCCAATCCGAATCATTGGAGCCGCTCGGACTGGAAAGATTGGATCCCCATAAAGTAAAATCTTTGACATAACCGCCATTGACGTTGATGAACGCATCAAGACCCAATTTACGGATTGTTTTGGTAACTCCCGAACCGAGGTCATAAGTCACCCAATGAGGAAACGGGTCCGAGGGGCCTGAAGCACAAAGGGTGGAGGGATTACTATCGAAGGCATTGGCCGCCGTGCCTTCGGAAGCAGCGGCTGTACCTCCCGTAAAAAAATTGGAACCATAGGTGTCGTCGCTGGCATAAATCTCATCAATTTCATAAGGTATTTCGGTTTCTTCATCCGACGATGTGAATTTGATGTCATTCAAGTCATCCCGAACTTTACTGAAATCGAAATTAGGGGGAACGAATTCGAATAGCTCGAATTCCTTAATCTGAACATAAACTCCACCCGTCGTTGCCGTGATGTAGAGACGGTAATAACGATAGGCGGTTGTATTCGTGTTAAAGGAATACGTTTTTGGTCCATCATCTGCCCAGCTTTCCCCCGAAACGGTATGCAGATCATCCCAATTGGAATTATCATTCGATCCCTGAAGTTTCCATGAGGTAGGGACTCCGTTATTGTCGCCTGTCTTTCGACTGGTGATGGAATACTTTCCAGCAATTTTCTCGCCGCCTGAACCTAAATCGACTTTCAACCATCGCGGTGGAGAGCCGGAGGTTGCAGAAGTCCAAAACGTGCTGGTATTGTTGTCAATGGCCTTGTCGGCGGTTTCCGTCCCGTTTTCGGAATCGGCAGTCGCAGTCTTTCCCGTCGTAATATCCGTATTAAGGTGCAACCCGGAATGCAAATGTACCAAAACAGGGAAGTCGGTGAGATTTGAATCGATCTTTGTTTGATCGATGGTAAGTTTTTTTCTATACGTCCAGCCGTTAAGCCAAGGCATGTGTATTCCTCACTGGAAACAAGAAATCTTTAAGTTAACCGGATAATCCCGGCAGAGGCCCACTGGATGGTGAACGTTCCGGCCGTAACGGATTTGTCCGTTCCGAAATCGATAGAACACAGAAGATTATCCGAAGCCGTAACGTCATTGAGGGCTGCGTGACGTGCGGTAAAAGTAGCCGAAGTCCAGCTAACGTCATCGGCATCGAACACGGCGCGATCATTCGTATCATCCTGGGTGACGGTTTTGTTGGTTAAATCGGCTCCTCCTGCGGTATAACCGGTTCCGGTAATTTCGTTCGCATCGATGTCCGCTTTGACGTTATGGTCTGCATTGAACGCATGAGTGCTGGTCAAAAGCATAACCTTGATAGTGTCTAAACCAAGATCGACGATTTTTTTCATTAAGTTGTACTTGAGTCTGTTGTAAATTCCGCTGGCCATTTCATTTTTTAACTCCTGGTTGCTCAGCAACCCCGCCTAATTCAAAAGGCTTTTGAATTTGTACCGTGCAGTCTTTACGGCCGCTTGCGTATTCGGTATATATCGTTTTTGAAGGTGTAACAATTTTCGTTCCGTTTCTTAACGTGATCGTAACTTCACCAATCTCTTCTTTGATGTTCGTGACTTGATCCATGTCGAATTATCCTCCTTAAACAAAAGAAGTAACTTCCAGCGTCCACACGCTTCCTACTTTAAAAACTCTTACGCCTTTTGCAGGCGCGGTATAAGTAACCACCCATAACTCGCCGCCACTATAAGCGATGCTTTTTGCGTTATGGATTTCTTCACCGCTCTGCTGCAGGGTTATGGTCTCCTGAAAAGTTCCTAAGGTATTCGTTTTGACTATCTTTGCAATTTCACTGCCGGCAATACCGGGAAAGAGCCACCATAAAGCGCTGCCGCCCTCAACAACGTCAACAGGAGCTTCAATAACCCCCGAGGGGCGGGCGAAAACGGTTGGAGTTGAAAGGGGATTAAAAACTGAAAATCTATAGATGTAATTCGTGGTGTGATCTACGCCGATAAGGAGATTAGAACCGCTGACGTGCAGTTTCTGGATGGCCTCAATCGTAAGATCAACGTCGAAGTAGATTTGATTTGGGTCATGGGCGCTAACCTTAAGCAATCTACAGTTCCCGCTGGAATCCTTCTTAAATCCTACCCAGAGGAATTGTCCGCTATTGGTATCAGTGACTTCAGCTACGACATCTTTGTGGTTATATTTAATGTTTCTAAAGAGAGTCATTAAGAATCACCGATCAGTTTGTCGTGTATTTACATACCAAAACAGGAGTCTCAGCCAAACCTTCGGTTTGAGTGGAAGGGATGACCAGCTTCAAATTGCAATAAAGGGTTTTAGCGGTAGTTAGGGCGCCGCTGTCATTATTGAGTTTTAAGAAATGACCGTCGGAAGCACCGGCTAATCTTTGTCCCGTCCAGTTTACGCCGGGTAACCCAGCGGTAGTGACAATACCCCTTAACCAACTGCTTGTTGCCACTCCTGCGCCTAAACTGGCGTTATTAATGCTGTTCATGCTGTCATTGTCCCAGGCCTCTAAAACCGGTTCCGAAGCCGTAGGGCCGTCAAAAACAAAGGCCATGACGTAGCGTTTGTTCTGATTCCCCATGTTGTTGATTTCTTTTAGCAAATTGGCACTGATGTCTGCCAGCAGGTAAAGATCAACGGTTTGTTCTGAACCGGTTAAGAGAATTCCTGCTTGGGTTAACTGCGATGCGGAAGGAATAGGTTCGCCGTCTTCAACGACATCACTCCCACCGGTAAAAATCAGAAAATCGTTATCCAGATCTAAATCGACCCATTCGACTCCCGAAGAACCATAAGGGACATCCTGGGTATCGGCATTTAGGGCAACAATAAGATTTGTCATGAATTAATCCTCCTTACCAACTGTTTACATCGAAACTTGCTGAGACTTTTTGTATGTCATTCATCAAGTCCTGCGCTCTATCCAGGTATTCAAACGGTTTGGTTCGCTTGACTTTGTACCCGCCGTTCGCTTGGTTAAAATAAGACGTTTGAGTTTTATCGATGCGGATTAAATAGAGAATGTGCAATTGAATGGCGTTTTCAAGATTTTCAATTGCAGAGGCTATGTTTTCATACCCGTCAGCCGTCAGGGTAAAACGTATAGTCAATTCCCATACGTCTTCGCCGCCGGGGATGACTATCCCGCCTTGGGATCTGAAGTTGGTTTGAATAATGCTTTTTTTAACGCTTTGAGGGGCGTTGTGATCATTAACGGCAGGGAAGGTATAGAGAAGAGTCAAGCCGTTGCTTGACCATAGATTGACTTTGGGAACCCATACACTCATTCATCAAACGCCTCCTTAGAATTCTTCGGTAAACTTGCGAAGGGCATTATTTTCATTCGTACCTTTTGTATTAAAATTATCGACTATCTGCCTTCTGGCCTTGTCAAAGGCCTCGCTTAACTGTTCGTTGACTTTCTGAGGATCGGTCTCTGATATTTCAATCTGGAAGGCGCCGGACTGGAATACGATGTTAGGCTGTGTCCCCGGCCGGGGGGCAATAACGATTCTCGGCTGACTTGGCTGTACTATTGTTGGTTTTGTCTGGACTTCAGGGTTAAGAATAGGACTTACGCCTGCAAGGCTTAATTTCTGCGATTCTTCCCTAAGAACTGCTTCCGCTAAACTCTCAATAGTCCGGGATAAATCAAAGATGTTAGTTCCAAGGCTATCGTTTTCTTTTGCCAGATTTAGGATGGAAGAGGGGAGAAGGTCTTTAACGGTTTCTTCAGGTCTTAAAATCTTATCGATTTCTTTTTGGGAAAATCCTGCAAATTGGGCCTGAAAGGTTAAGTTCGATTCTTCGAAATCCAGCCTGGCCTGGCGGAATGGATCTTGTTCTTTACGTTTTTGTACTATAGCTTGACGCAATTCCTTGAATTTCTCTTCCCGTGATTTCTGGCTTTCTTTGGTAATGGCTTTCAGAAGGTCAAGCTGCTGCTTTAAAGCATCAATGCCTTTACGTTCGATTCCAAGACGGCGTTCTAATTCCACGGTGGTTCTGATTTTTTCCAGATCATTAGCCCCCTGAATGTCCAAAAGTTCATTCTCGGAATCGATAAGAGTCCTGATCGTATCTTTCTCAAGATTCTGACGGGCAATGGCAATGCCTTGTTCCTGCTTGATGATGTCATCGGCAACGTCTTCCCCGAGTTCTTTTCTCTTTTTAAGAAAGGCCAATTCCTGGATTTGAATTTGCAGTTCGGTTGCACCCTGAGTCCTTAATTTGTTTAAAGCTATGTTCTGGCGGGATTCGATTTCTGCTTTCTTCCGGGAAACCTCCAGAGTCAGTTTTTCAGTCTCCAGGTTTCTCAGTTTGGTTTCCAGAGAGTCTTCAAGAGTGCTGCCCTGTGACTTAAGAAGTTCTATCTCCTGGTTTAAAATCAGAAGACGGGCAGACTGATTTTTAATTCCGTCTCTTTCGATCTGTAAAAGTTTTTCCTCGATCTGTTCCTGGGTTAAATTGTTCGATTGCTGAATGGAATTTTGTTCTTCCAACTTTTTGTTAATGCCATCGAGAATCTGGGAGCGTCTGCTTTCGATGTTATTTAAGGATTCCTGGCCTTTAATCATTTCATCCAGAAGTTTTGAAAAACCGGCAAAGTCAGCTTCATTTAAGAGCCCCTTGAAAGTGGTTTTTAGTTTATTGGCCTGGTCGCCCGTTATAAAAATTCCTTTCTGGAAATCAATGAATATCCTGCGGGCTTCTATTAGCTCTTCGCTTAATCCTGCCGTGACGATTTTATCGGCGAATCCTTTGCCTTGCCCTTGAAAGGTTCCTTCTCCAAGGAGACCCTGGCCGGAAAAGTTTTCTTTAATAATTTTTCTTATATCCGTTGAAATATTCACTAAATCTTTCGTAATATCGCGGCGGATAACGTCTAACGCTCCCTGTACAGAGAGTTCCTTGATTTTGGATAATTGCTGGGTAAGCGATTCGGCCAACTGTCCCGGCAATTCAACCGACCGGTCAATAGATACACCGAATTCTTTTCCGACCTTGTTAATTTGTTCTGCCCAGATAGCCGTCTGAATGCGGGCATCATCAATGGCCTTGGGATTTCTTTCAATAATTTTGGCAAGTTCTTCAGCCCGCTGGTTAACTTCCAGAAGTGCATCGGCAAAACCCTGCTGACGAACAGCGTTCTGCTGGGATTGGGTTAATGCATCCAACACCCCCGTTCGGAATGCTTCATCAGGATTAACAATGGCTGTCAATCCCTGGATTTGTTCGGTTAAAAATCCGGTAGCTTTCTTTAAAAGACTGGTATCGGCGACGGAAGCAATGAATTCGTCCCATGCCCCGCCAAGTTTCTTGATTCGCAGTTCCATCGTATCGGTCAGGATACCAATAGCTTTATCAGCTTTACCAAGGGAGAAAAGGGCGTCAGCCTGGGCTTGAATGCCTTCCGTAAAGTTGTTAAAGAGGGCAAAGGCTTGATTTAATCTGTGCGTACCGCCGACGAGCTGCGCTACCTGGGCCTGCTCTGCATTGGTAAGAGTTTTAAAGACAAAGGCCAGTTCAGTAATAATTGAATCGAGATTCCGCATAACCGGAGTTACTTTGGTCGTCGCTTTACCCGTTTCATCGAGAAAGAAAGGAACTCCCGTAAGTGTTTGGACAGCCTCCGAAGAAGAAGTAGAGAGGCGCGCGAACATCGTTCTTAAGGAAAGACCGACCCGATTGGCCGTATCCCGCGTTTCTGATTTGATGGCGGTGACAAACCCAATCAGCGAAGATAATGAAACTCCGGTCGTGGCAGCGGTTGAGGCAACTTGTTTTAAAGCTTCTGTTAAATCTGCGGTGGTAACGGCGTGAACAAGCTCAACGTTGGTTAACGCATCGACAACGTTAATGGCTTCCGTGCTTTCGAGTTTATATGCTTTTAAAATAGCGGTTAAATCTTCGACCGACTGGGTAATGGTTCGTCCGGTAAGAAGAGAGAGTTTAGCCGTGGCATCCATTAAAGGAATGATTTCCTTGATGGCAAGACCCTGCTGAACGTACAGCTTGGCACCTTCACCGATATCCTTATTCGAGATGCCAAGATTTCGTGACAGGGTTAAAAGAGATCGTGAAAGATTTTGAATTTCCTCCTGTGTATTATTGGAAACAATTCGGATCTGAGCCATCTGGAATTCCCAGTCAATCAGGAATTTAATGCTGTCACGGATAACGTTTAAAACGCCGACAATGGCGCTTCTTAGGACTAACCAGACGGGAATGACCAGTCCGGCTCTGCGAACCAGTTCCCTTAAGTTCTGGCCAAGAGATTGACTGCTTGCAGACATGTGCTGAAAAGACTGGCTTACCTTCTGGGTTGACTGGCCCGTGGAATCGAAAATCGTTTTGATTCTTTTCCCGTTGTCTTCAAAAATGGCAGTTGTCCGTAAAACCGCCTGACCATTTTTGATAAGTTGGTTCGATGATAAATCGATTAATCTGGCACTTGAAGAAAGACCGGCAGTAAAGAACCGGCTTGCCTTTTCAAGCTGGGCGCTATTTTGAGAGAACTCGGTAAGTTGTTGATTGAACGTTCCAAACGATTTAGGCGCAACCTCAACGTCTTTCAGGGATTTAAAAGAATTGGTTACGTCGGAAATTGAACGTTTTATGTTTTTCATGCCGTTTGGCAGGGTCTCAACGGTCTGGGTAAGTTTTTTTAGCTGGCCATCAGCCGTAGCAACAACGGTAGAAAACTGCTGTACGGGGATGGTGAAAGTTTTTCCGTCTAATGTGGTTTGTTTTTGAGAGATTTTTGCGGGCAATTGTTCAACGATAAGGGAGGCCTTTTTAAACTCATCGCCGAACGTTCTGGAAAATCCTTTATTAATGGCAGTAAGAGTCGTGATTTTGGTGCCCACGTCACTTAATGGACGAACGATACTTCTTATTTGTGCGCCTTGCTCGACAATGGATTGTGAAACGGCTTCAATGCCGTCTTTCGTCGCTGAGAAATTAATGCGGACTTTATTGCCCTGATCCGAAATAAGGGCAGTGGTCTTTAGGATTTTGTTGCCTTGCCGGTCAAAGGATTCAGTGATTGTCTTCTCCAGGAGAACGGCGTCTTTGCTTAAACTGGTCGAGAAGTTCTTGGACAGATTTCTGACCAGATTCAGATCAGCGGCATATTCTTTTAATCCCTGGTTGTTGTAGATTGTTTCGATGATAAAACGCTTTGTTTCGTCAGCCATTAAAAAGACCTGCCTAGCGCTTCTTGAAAACGACGGAAGGAATTTTTGAACTGCGGTCTATCTGTTTTTTATCACAGCTATAATCCCTGGCGGGATTCTTGATTCTCTCTAATTCTTTTTTGCGTTTGACCTTGTCTTCCCAGATCAAATAACAATCGCATAGAAAATCGTTATTAATGGTTTCCTCGGTCAGGAAAGGCTCCTTCATCAATAAATCCTGATAGAGACGGTTGTAGAGGGCGAGCCAGTATAAAAATTCAATCTGGATTTTGGATAAGTCAGAAACGTTTTCAAAAATCTGTATGCCATGCAGTTCTCTGGCTCTTGCATAGAGGTGCTGATAATGAAAGCTTCGCGCTAATTTTCTGATGGGATCCCGACGTTTAAACATCTCTGTGTAACAACGCAGCTATATAATGGGCAGCCCGGTAGATTAAATTGTCGTCATCTTCATTGGTAGAATTCATAAATTCGTCGTAGCTCTTAAAATGCTTTACCCAATCGGTGTCTGACTTCTTTTCAAGGACGATGTAAACCAGATATTCCTGGATAAAATCTTTAAGCTGCTTTTCGACGCAGGAGGAGAGAAGCTCATTAATGCGGTACTGTACATTTAATTGTTCGTATCTTAATGATTCAGCCTCCCCGATGAGTTTATCCCTGTCCGGTTTACTGGCGGTTTCGGTAATGTCTACTGCCAATAATTCGATTTTCTGCTGGATCGTTCTGATATCCTGACGCATTTTGGGAATGTCAACCGGAACGGATCTGTCTAGCAGGATTTTTATTAATTCTTCTTCGGTAACATTATTGGGGTCTTTAAGAAGCTGCGTTTGTTTCTTGTTCTTGACCAATCTGAGTTCTTCCCGTTCGCGGCGGTTAGGTTTACGTACTCTGTAAATGGACCCATTGTATTGAAATTCAATCGTATTGTTTTCGATCATTCCCTCGGCTTCCTGAAGTTCATCCAGTTCATTTAATTTTTCAGTTACTTCAGCAAGTATTTTTTGCCTGTCGATTCCCTGTGCATTTTCCATACAATTCCTCCTAAAAATAAAACACTCCCAGAACTACTCTTTTGATGTCCTGGGAGTGATGAATTTTACGCCGTAATTAAAGGCCTTAAGAACTGACTTTAGTTCACGAAACTTTTCATAAATCAGTTCTTTCGTATCAGATTTAATGTCTTCCTTGTTTTCTAAAATCTCGAAGCGTTTCATGACCTCACCGACCAAAGAAGACGCAGTGTTTTTCAGTGCCTGGTCAAGATAGGCTTCGCTTATGTTCAAATGTTCATCCATACGCCGCACCATACCCTTTAAAATTATGTTTCGATTTTTATCTCATACCTTGAGGCAAGTTAACCTCTATTGATGTGACGGGTTAGGCTCCATGAAGCCCGTCGTCGCCGATTCTTAAAGTATTGGTAAAGGAAAGAAATGGCTTCGCCTAAAGTTGGCGGAGTTCCTCTCATAGATTTTCTCTCCTTTATTACAACTGAAATTTAGTATGCTCTTTACCAAGAGCGATGTTTAAGAGGTCCTGGTCAGTGGGATCGGCATTAAACAATTCATATTTCCCAGTGTATTTGCTAAATTTATAGGTGATACTACTGTCGCTTGACGGAGGATCAAAAGCAACAACCGTTGCCATCATGAATCTTGTTGTGGTCGGAGTGCCCATGATTGTTTCTTTGATATCCAATTCATCGTAATCCGCACATTGGATAACAACTTCCACCTCTTTATACGTTTCGGTATCAGATAAAGTAACTGATAAACTGGTATCTTCTCCATTTTTACGAATCACAAACGTCCTGGAATTTCCAACCGCAGGGGCGTCCTGCAGCTTCACGGCGAATTTTTTTAGATAACATGCACTGGTCATCATGCGTCTGGCTGTAGACGTGCTGCTGGGAGAAGTCCGTCCGCTGATGGACATGTAACGATTGTCAGCGTTGTCCTGAGTTTCCGTAAAAGAGAACCAGACAAAATCACCGTCATTTTCCGTTTCAAAACACCATCCAACATTGACGACCGTGTTGGCGGGAGTTCCGCTGGGCGTGATTTTAAAACTCAACCTGTCTCCGGCAACGACAGAAAACGTGTTAACCAGATTAGTGTTGGTCGTTCCAGTATCAGAAATGGTGCATTTAAGACCGGTAGGCTGGCCATTTTTGAAGATTTCAAGTTCCCAGCTTTTCCCCGAGCCCGGAGCAGTGAGGACGAAGAAAAATAAATTCTTTATAATTCCAGCTATCGGACAAACAATCCCAACATCATCTGAACTTCTCCAGTTAATGTCGCCAACCAATCCGCCCCAGCTAGGTGTTGACGTAGGGATTGCGTCAACGCCTGTACTTTCAGTGCCCGTGCCATGCGTAGTTTCGTTAGGGTTATCACTCTCAAATTCAGAACACCACATTGCCTGCTGGGTTGGGGGAGTACCTGTCGTACTAACCAGTCTCATCCTGCTTGAATCGCCAATGGCTAAAAGCAGAGAAGCAGTGTTTTCAAATAGCAGCGTATCCGTTTCTCCAAACACCAGTTGCCAGCCGGAATTAGCACTGTTTTTATAAAAAGCAAAAGTTCTGCCATTCCCAACACCGCAGGGGGTCGATAATTTCATTCGCCAGTTACGGATAGTCCCGGGGCATCCGATCCGGATATTCCGGTTCTGGGAAGACCAATTTCTTCCATCGCCGTTGTCATACCAGTCAAACGATTGACTCCCAACGCTGTGAGCACTGCTTCCGCCTAATAAAAGTTGCTTACCCATCGAAATTTAGACCTCATGGATGTATTGATAAGTATGCTGATCGGCATTCGTCCAGAAATCGGAGATGGAGGCCTGGTCTGGTTTTTTGGAAAATAGAATTTCTGTATTGTCATTCTTAATCCGGCGGATTAAGGCCTGTCCTGTCATATCAACAAGTAAAACGTAAACGTAATTCCCAACGGTTTTTACGCCGTGAATGACAAAATTTACGGTTGGATCTTTAAATTTTGATTTTAAAACCATTTGATTTATCCTCTTCCTTCAGAAATTATCCTCTGGTAATGTGTCTGATTAAACTCCAGGAGCTGCGTTTTCTGCGCTTGGTAAAATATTGATATAGAAATGAAATGGCTTCCCCTAAATTGGGAGCACCGCTGGGCAAATCGGGAATATTGGAAACGGTATCACTTAAAGACAAGCCACCTGAAGATCCTCCTCCAAACCCAGAAAATCCATCGGTATAAATTATGAAACCGTGCTGAATGGATACATCTGTTGTATCAACATCGTTCCTGGCACGTAACCGGACAATAATCACATCGGCGTTCATTTCATCGGTGGTTAAATCTAATTTCAAACAGCCATCAGCATAAAGACCACCGACAGACGAATCTAAAGGAATGGGTGTATTGGTTGTGGGAACAAAAGCCCCGAAATCCTTGGATATGTAAACTTTCCAGGTAAGCGTTACGCCATAAATGGCCGCTCGCTGTGCAGTGCCGCTCATTAGAAAAGCGGGCAATGTAAAGGTCTGGTTTTTCTTGGGCCTGAATGGTAATACATAGCCGGAATACATTTATTTTTCATTCTCCCTTTATATGCGTTTTAAAAAAATGGTAAGGGTAAGGGGGCGGTATATCCACCCCCATGCCTTTTCGTTTAGAAGTTTCCTAATTGGGCATTATCCGAACTGATAATCAGTTGTTCGCCCTGAATGGTATTTTCGCCGTTAACGTAAGCATTAATGTTGGCTGCATTGTTGACATCAGTAGGGGAGAGATTATCCGCTTTAAAGCCATAAAGCAGACTGCTTTTGGTGTTGTCAGCATAGATTTTGATAATCAAGCTGGCCTTATCGGTCAACTTTTCAACGTCAAGTTTTCCGTAACCCGGAGCCTGACCGCGCAGAACTTCTTCAATGCTAAATTGCTCAAGAACACGTCCAAGAGCAACGCTGACGGTTTTGTTATTAATGCCCCGCTGGACTATTTTTTTGTTGCCGATTTCTTTGACATCCTGTCTATCAAACGTAACGTCAACTGTGGCACTCTGAAGCCGGTACAAATAATCTGAGGCGCTTGGACTTCCTGAGCCTGGAATGTACAAATAAATCGAAACCGAATCAGCAATTAAGGCGCTGGGATCAGCCGTATTGGGAACAAAAATTGTTGCAGGAGCCGTTGCAGAGGTATGCCAGATTTTATACTTATCACCGGCCTGAACCCCGCTTGTAATTGTTAAATCCTGGGTTCCGGGGTCATAAGTAACATCGGTGCTAAGATCCAATTCTGTTACGGATCCGCCCCGCAGACGAACCACACGCATAATGTATTTTTCTGCGTTCGTTTTACCTGAAGGGACATCCGGATCAATGGCGGGAACGCGGGCACTTAAGTCAACGACATCATCGCTTCCCGAACCGGCAACATGTTCAACATAGATCACGTACTTATTGCTTCCCTGCCAGACAACCGCTTCTTCGCCGACTAAATCAAAAGACCTTTCGATGATGGCATCAGGGTCTCCGATGGAGAGAGAAAAACCCGAAGTTCTGAGTTTCGGATACCAGAGCGTCCCCCGGAAAGTACCGTCGTCGTCCGTTAAAAAGGCTGCGATATCGAACGTCGGAGTTTTAAAATCATCGAGGTTAAGCGTATTGACGCTGTCGGCTTTATTGCAAAGTTTTCTCCAAAACTCCATTGAGCCGTATTCCAGTTGAGTTAATCTATACCCGACAGAAGGGCTTCGTTTTACGAAACCGACGATGTCTGAATTTCCGATTTCCTCGACCTTATCGCGGTTTAAAGAAACCGTAGGGTCAATCGACTGTGCCCGGTCAATTTCGACCGGCGCGCTGTCACCATTAACAGGATAAATTCTTGGTTGATATTTGCTTGAATGAATCATTCTTTTTAGTCCTCCTTAGACCGTCTTGGGAATGATGTGCGTTTCTTATCTACAAATTTATTAAAGCTGGGAGCCGAAACAAAAACGGGAGAGAATAGGAGAGTTAAAACTTCTCGTTATCCTGGGGTGAGGAAAAACGCCCTTCCAGATGGGAAACTCTTTCCTTTAATCCGATAATCTCATTCTTGATGCATTTGGTTTCTTTGATGTTCGTGTCAATTTTTTCGATGATGTGTTTCAAATGATTGGCATGAAGCTTCCAAAATAGATAAGTAATCAGAGCTATCTGAAAGACATCCAAACCATACGCTTGAAGTAATTGCAGGAAAAATCCAGGCATTTTTAACCCTCCACTCGTCCCAAACTCGTTTCTAAAGTTAATAAGTGACGGTAGCGGTCATGCACTTCCAAAGAGGATTTATCAACGCCAAAACTGACTGGCACGTCATCCATTTTTGTGACCCTGATTCTTCCGTTTTGAACACGGCTGGTTATAGTGTTACCGCTGGTTTGGTATTCGAAGTAGGGGAGACCTTTTTTAAAGATTTGAACGAGAAAATCTTTAAGATCAAGCCTCTGGCCGTCACTTGTTGCAAAAATATCTATAAGCACTAAGGGAAATCTATTGGTTGATGTTTCGCCGATTTCAGCCTGTTGGTGTTGTGTATCTTCCAGTCTGACGCATATGGCGGCTTGTTTCTGAAACGTCTCAACGGGGATGCCGTAAATACGGCTGAACGTTTTTTCTACCGTAATGTTTGTCCATCCGGCAGACGAAAGTTCGGATTGAATAAACTCGATAATGGAAGATTCGATGTTTCTCGAAATCCGGTAAACTGACATGAGGCTATTGCCTTTCTCCAAATTTCAAATTAAGTAGCTGCCTGCGCAGGAAGTTGACCGTTTTCTGAATGTAGTTCATGGCTGGTATTTCGTTTTGAATGCGGATTTTATAAAACCCCTTTTTTAACCGCCCTTTTCGAAATTCTTCAGGGTTGGGTTGAGGATCTCCAGGCTCAAAATGTCCGTGCGTTTCTGTTCCGACAAGGTGTTTAGACCCGAAATTGACTGCGCGCCAATATTTGGCTTTTTCGTTTAACTGGTTAATATCGCCGACACCCCATCCTTTATCAGGAAAGTGTTCGACATTGATGTTGTCTTCAAGATCAGTCGGCTCTCCGGCCTGGGGACGTACTTTGCTGTTTGCAATGATGTTTTTCATTTCTTCGGCGGTTTTATCGCCGAGACTCTTTAAGCTGGCTCTGATGGATTTCTCATGCTTCTCGATGAACTCATTGATTTCTTTAAAGCCTTCAGAACCAAAAAATTTAATTTTTAGGGGCATTTAAGTATGCTTGGAGTAGACGTACACTCGCAGGTAACCGCCTTCCTCACGAATTTGCATTTTCCCATTCTCCCGCCACCCTTCGTAAGATTCCTTCTGACCGGAAGAGTTCCTGATTTCTATTTTTTGAGAATTTTCTAAGAGAGAACGATAACGCTTGGACACGTATATTTCTTTGATCTGTGAAACTTTAATTCCGGGCATCACCCAATGGGCTTTTGAAGCGGTAAGGTCAACAACAAGAGCTTTGATGGGTAAAGGATTTAAATTGGCCGTAACGACGTTTTTCTCGAATGGGTCGTCAACGGATTCAATCCCCTGGTATAGGTAAATGTACTGGCCTTCCTGATTGATTAATTCTTCCAGCTTTTCTCTCATAGAACTTATGCCCGTGTCGTCACGGAATCTATAAACTTAATTCTTCCGCGAAAAAGAACGTATGAGTTTCCGTCGGCATCCTTAAATTTAATGTCGTAATAATAATTTCCTGAAATATCTGTCTCAGCAGGGGTAAAGACAATCTTTTCAATTCCCGAAGAAGGAAGAGAGGGAGTAATGTCTTTTGAAATGACGGCACCCGCATCGGGATCTTCCATGTTTTGCTTAACGGTTAAGTAAATTGTTCCTCCGGTTAGATTGACCACGTATCCGTTTTTTGTGAGGATTTCCAGGCTATAGGTTGTCTGGGTCTTTCTATTGATTTCAAGATCGAGATATTTTGTTTCGGTTTTGACAGCCGTTAAAATCAGGGTATCGACAATGTCCTGCTCAACGGTCGATGGATACCAGTTAATAACACCGACGGCACCCACGCCGTGTTTGAAATAATTGATAAGGTTTTTGATCCTTTGTTCTTTGGTCGAATGTTCAGGATAGATCACTGATACGTTTGGTAACTTGTAGCTTGTGTAATCAGGCTTAATGAGAATGGACGCGATGATGGAAACCATGTCTTCCTCTTTGTTGGAGAGGGTAGGGAAGACATTGTTGCTTTCGAGTTCAAAATCACCTTCGGTATAGTCATAAATGCTCAACCAGACTAAAGCAGCGCGGATGTATTCGTTAAGTTCAACGTCGCTGTATTTATTGAAAGTAAAATCGACTTCTATCGCATCCCCCGTATTAAAAGACACTCCGTTAATGGTGATTTTGTTGGTCGAAGGATCGAAGCTGTAAGATTCTCCGGATTGTAGTTCGTTGCCGTTAATTAAAACTTTGGTGATGGCAACAATGTGGGGCTCTGCCAGAGTAAAAATGTTTGAATTGGTATACGTAAAGACCTGAAAATCGGCTTTGGCAAAGTCTTCAATTAAGGCCCGGATTTTGGTTCTGAGTTCGCTCAACATGTTTTTTAGCCCTTCTTAAGAGGAGCACTTCTCTGCCGCGGTCACCGGCAAATCTGAAATAATTTTTTTCAAGAACTCCGCGCTGGGGATTATTCTTTTTTATTTTTATGTATAAGTCACAATCCAGATTCCAGGAAACCACTTTTAATACGTTCTCAATGAACTTCGGGTCATTTGTTAAGACCTTTAAATATTTTCTTTCTGCCTTGTCGGAAAAACCGCAGATAACGCCTATCCCTGCATTATTAAAGGCAATTTTGTCTCCTCTTTTTAGGCAGTCGAATAGAACGTTCTGGTTTTCTTTGATAAAAAGACGGAGGTTGTTTCTGGTAATGTAAAAATCGCCGTAAACGTCCGACATTTCATAAAGCAGGGATGAGATGTGTTTCTTTTCCTTATTTGACAGGACACTTTTAAAGATAATCATCGGTTATCCTTTCGGTTAATAAATGGGATTAAGAAAATCAGAATCAGAAACAGGAAAGAAGCGATAGCGGAAAGAAAAGGAAAGAGGGGGGAGGCAAAAACCTCCCCCCGAAGTGAGCACTAGGTTAAAATCGTGGTTAAATCAGCAATTGCAATTGCCCTGGGATTTTTCACGGCAATGACAATACTTTCATAACCATAGACGGAGTAGCCTAAAACGTTTTCTTTGACACCAGAAACTTCAACAATGACAGGCACCTGTCCGACCATGATGGCTCGCTGGGCACTGTCAACGTCAGCACCCATCAATTGAGCAATCGCAGGGTTGATTTTTCTGCGGACGAATTGAATGGGTTTACCTTCCGCGATTGTAGAATCACGGGCAACCAGGATCATTTTCTTTTTATCCAGAAGATCGGTTTCGGTTTCCGCAGAAAGCCGGGAAACTTTGCCGAAAATCTTTCGGGCGGAAATACCAACTTTACCCAGACGGTCCATCAACGTGAGGTTGTAGTTGAAGGTCGTGGCGTTATCCTTATCGTAGGTGTCGATTTTCTCTTTCACCGTCGATCCAACCAAAGCATGATAATTGTCACCATAATCTTCAATACCGTGTTTAGCCTTGAAAAAGACATCATAAAGATCATCACCGGATGCAACGGTAACGCTGTATCCGCCGACTTCGTTGAAAGGAAAGACTTCGTTGGTCGGGGTCAAAAGGGCATCGATGATAATTTTTAGTTCAGTCTTATCCATCCCGCGGGAAATGGCTTCTTTCCGGCGGGCCAGGGCGTTGGTATCCACCTTGTTAAGGACATCTTCAACCAAAACGTAATCCATCTTTGAATTGAGGCCTTTGAAGGTTAGCTCAACGTCAGTCAATGGAGTTCTTTTAACGGGAGTAATAACGCCGTTAGCGTCAACATCAAGAACGACATCCGCGGTGTTGTCCAGATTTTTGATTCTCCAGGCGTGTTCACCGGGTTCAGCAGTAAAAGTATCAGCAATTTCAGAAATGGCGACTGGAACAGGAAGCTGGGTATTGATCGGTTCTCCGATCAACCTTGCAATTTCCAAATCCAGACGCCGCGTAGGATCATATCCATTCATTGCACGTATTCTCCTTAAATTAGGAATTTCCAAATGCTTTGTGACTTATCTCGTCTCTCAAACGGTTTAGTTCAGAGTCATCTTTGCCGAGGAAATATTTATCTCCCACGACATCGTTTCCGCTTTCTTTAACCGCTTTCAGCAAAGCATTTTCTTTCTCAAGTCTGGCCTTTGCATAAGCGTCATTGTCCATTATCTTGTCATCGGACAAATCCTCCGCGAACTTACCCAAAGACTCGCGCCTTTTCAAAAGTTCGACCGCATTGGCTTTGTACCAACCTATCTTTTTATCTGCGTCTTGCTGTATCTTTGCCGTTTCGAGCTTGTTTGCAGATTTCATATTCGAAGTCTCCAAATTAAGAGTTTTTCTTAACTCCCGGATTTTGGAGGACATTTTTCGGACGGCTTTTTTGTATCTGCCGACTAAATCCTCATTCTTTTTTAAAGCAGCCTGGTCTAATGAAGCTGTCTCTAACCCAACAGTACCGGAAGGAGACTCTGCGACAGATAAACCTGCCGTTTCAAGCTCCATCTTGTCCTCAGATTTAGTTTCCTGATTCAACCCGGCAACCTGTAATTCCATAATTTGATCTGCCACGTTCGTAATTTCTCCTTCGGATTGTTTTCCAGCCTTAATTTCTTCGGTGATATCCCGATAAGCGCTTATTTGTTTTCTAAGGCTATCTCTTTTTATGTTACGGTAGTACCGTAGTCCGCAGTGTTTGCAGTCAATCTCATATTTATCGACGTTGGTAACGGTGCTAAAAGAGGTCGAATGTCCGCATTGCGGACAATTGGCATACCCGATATAAATGAATTTAAGGCGATTAAGAAGTTCGTCATTGTCATTTGCGGTTTTGTAACTTAATTCGTAGATTTTTCCCGTATCCAGATTTTTAACGATTACTTTATCGTTAGTTTCTTCGATGAGTCTCCAGTTGGAAGATCCGTCTTCAGGGTCTCTGAAAGTAAAATTGATTTTTTGTGGCGGATAAAGAACTTTGCCGGTCCTGTCGATAATAGCCCGGCATTCTGTACAGGGGATTTCGCCGACCGCATTAGTTTCGAATTGATGACCACAATTCTGGCATTTGATTTTAGGGATTTCTTGAACATGAGGTTCCTGGGGCGTGGGAGAATCTGCTGGTTTCTGTTCGGTTGCCGGTTCGTTTTTGGGGACGGGGACGGCACCGTCAGTTTCATTAGCCGTAATTAAATCCTCTAAATCGTATTTCTTTTTGGTTGGTATTTGCTGGGAAGCAAAAATTAAATCGTTTTGATTTTGATCCATATGTTTGATGGCCATTTCCAATACGTCACAGCCTTTATAGGCAGTTTCCATTTTCGTCTCTGGATTAATTGCATCGGGGTGGGTTCTGTAAATCAAGGCACCGCCTGCAAATTCAATGGCCTGCGCTTCGTATGTACCATCAGATAAATATCTGCGGCTTTTGCGCGGACACCACACCTCATGAGAAGTTCCAAGAAGATTCGATTTAAGCAGCTGCTTTGCTTCGACCCATTCAGTCCCAAAGTTGCTTTTGAAGAAAATGCCGTAGGCAATGACCTTGTTCTCCGCTTCAACGTAGCGGTAATCGATGTAATACCCGACGACGTAATTCCTGACATGGTTGATGTTGACCGGTTTCCCGATCAGGCTGGGAAGGGCTTTTAAAAGCAGATGTTTAGGCAGTCTGGCACCATTGCCGTTGGCGACATCAGCAAAGGTATAAACCGTCTTAAACCCCGCCAGATCGGTATTGTTCTTAAGGTCAATACCCATCTTGGCTTTAGCAATTTCAATGATTTCGTCTTTTTCTTTGCCATCTTCATAGACTTCCGTTTGGGAATTCTCTTTAAAGTCTCTTAAGAAGTTTTGGAGATCTATACTGTTTATGTTTTCAACCATTGCATGTTTACCATCCTGTTAATTCGAGTCGTTAACTTTTGCCCAGGCAGTCGCGAAAGCGTTCGATTCCGCTTTTTTCTCGTCATTAAGTTTGTTTAGATAGAAATCGAAGGCATTGTTGAATATCCTGAGCCACTTTCTGCGCAGCTTTAAACTCGGTAATTTGTCTTTCACGTTCTGAGGCAGATCCCTGACGGATTGATATGGAGCGGCCATCAGTTCTGCATCATCTAAAGAGGCCTTATTAAAGTTTTTTGCTTCTATGCCTGACTTATCATCAGGCGGTTCTTTGTCAGCGCTAGGTGAGTTAGAGAAATCCTGCCCGACACCTTCGCGGTTCTCAATTAAAGGAGGCGCCATGATGTATTCGATTCCGTCTTTGGCTTCTTTCTCTCTTCGTCTGACTTCTACTTCAAAATCAATTTCACCGATTAACTCGACAGCCGTCTGGGAGGAAACCCTTCCGCGGTCGTAAAGCTGACGGATTCTTTCCTTGAATTTATCCGTCATAAACCCGCGGACAGGAGAGGATGTAATTTCAAAATTTAGCTCTGCATATTTGGGTTGGTCCTGATTCTTTTCTACGATTAAAAGAACAAGGTCTTTCAAAAGCTGTTTGAAATCATCAACCCCGCTGATTACTTCCTGAATGAACGGTTTGGGATTAAGTATGCTTTCCCGTCGGGTCGTAGTCTCGCCTTCAACAACGTCAATAAACCCAAGTCCGGCGATGATATTCTTTTCGGCGGATGCAAAAAGGTCAGGCTGAAATATGGAAGAGAGATCAGGAATCAAATGTTTTATTTCTTCGTCGAATTGACTGGCCCTGACCGGAGTGGTAAACGCTTTTTCCAGATCAAAATGTGCGCTCTTTGCTTTTCTAATCAGGTCTTCCATCTGCTGGATAACCTGTTTTAGTTTTTTGTCGTCGTAATTAATGCCTTTGTCCAAAGCCAGTCTTTCCGTTCCTTTCTTGATAAGAAGCATGTAGGGAATAACTTGATCCAGAATATCGATTTCGTTCCGTTTTATGGCTTCGATAATCCGCCAGTTGTGATAAACGCCCCGTTTGACAAGAAAGGGAATAGGATATTTGTCATGCCAGCGGCCGTTTTGCCTTGTGAAAATCACGTTCTTATCGAGTTTGCTTTTTGCTTCCAGGTTTTTACCAAGGAAGTAATCGTATTGGTCAATGCTTAATCCGGCATCATTGGGGTTTTTGTCTTGTGCAAAGATACTTCCGCCGTCGAGGAAAAACATTCGTGAAGGCAGAACCAGTTTTGTTTTTGGATCGGCGTCCCACTTGGAGATTTTCAGGACGGGAAACGAGGAATATTTCCATCGTTCCATGAAATACTGTTTGGCCAGTGGCTTAATACCGGTTGGAATTTTCCCGCGAAGATCGCTATTTATTCTTTCCAACCACGTATTAAGAATGCCGGTTATCAGGTCATCAGTGGCTTCAATATTAAAATCTACTGTTGCCGTCTCAACGGCAAAATCGGTTAAAGAGTCAACCAGCCCGCTGATATCGTTTTGGAGCATTTCCTTGACCGCTATGACCTGGCCATGAAAATCTGAAGGGACAATGATTTTTCGCACCATCATGGCCAGGATGTGATTCAATAAAGTGTTTTGCGGATCGTTAGACATATTCACAGGTCCTAATTAACGGCACCGACTCCCCAATTGCTGTCATCAAAAATCTCTCCGGTTTCGTTAAAATCTTTTTTAAGCCATTGAGCAATGGCAAAGACGCGCCAGGCATCAAAAAGGTGGTCGCCCTGGGTACTGATGCATTTGTAAATCGTCCGGCTACCCGACATCGTTTCAATGACAACGCTGAATTGGGCGTCGAATTTATAGTCTTGCGGGATTCGGCATCGCCCCGCATATAAAAGGTCCTTAATTCGTTTAACGGAGAATTCCGACATGTATTCAAAACGGGAAACGGGTTTGCCTTTGTCCAGTGTGATTTGTTTTTCTCCGTTTTCATCAGCATCTTCGTACTCAAACCCGACTTTGATTTTCATGCTCCCGTCGTAATAAACGAGATTCTCTTTTGGGAACTCTCGTTCAAAATTGCTGTATATCCCGCGGCCTTCGCCATCACCGCAATCGATACCGATGACGTTAGCTCTTAATTTTTTGACGACGGCTTTGAGGATTTCTTCGATTTCCTGCTGGGTAAGGTTATAGAGAACGACGTTATAGAGATATTCGTAAGAATCCTTGATTTCGGAATGGACTATGATTTCGGTAACTTTCTTCCCGATATCTGCGTCCACAAAAATACGTTCCGCATTTTCCGGCCTCTGAACGACAATCAGTCTTTTCCAGAATCTGAATGTTTCCTTGCTGATCTCGAATCGCTTGATCTCTTTTGTGAAATTACCTTTGCTGTCAAACAGGTAACAATTGTCGCGGATACGTTTCATGTCTAGGGCAGATACTCCGTCTTCAACCACTTCGCCTTTGACAAAAATTTTGTATCCGATGGAATCTTCCCCGCCGTATTCTTCGATGCGCTCTTGTTTCTCTTTCTCATCAAAGAAGGGATTAATGAATTGCGGGTAATTTAAGACCCATTTCTGGTTTTCGAGTTTATAGAAAGCCTTCCCTGCGGGTGAGTGAGGAGTGAAATTAGTCATCCCGGAAATACGGAAAACTGCACCCAATTCTGAAAGAGCATCTTTACGTTTATCGTAAACCTCGTCTGTCTCCATTGAGGCTTCTTCGATATAAACCCTGAAAACGTGCTTACCGAACCACTGTCTGCCAGGGGTCGTTGATCCCAAATTGAAATTAACGCTGTTTAATTCACAGCCGTTCTTCAGGGAAATGTAATAATCGGGCGATCCTTTTAATCGTCCGGCGAATTTAGATAAAATCGGATGATTGGCAAACGCATTTTTAACGGGATCAAGAACCTGTTTTAAGTGGATTAAGTCAATTGAGGCGAAGGCAATTTTGCTGGAGCTTTCGCTCGTCAACATGAAATTGATAAGATCCAACTCCTGGACGGCTTTGGTCTTTCCGAATTTACGGGCGCCGTAGCAGTAAATGTCTCCCACGACCTTTCTCATCTGAAATTCTTCCTTCTTATTGATGCCGTGCATTTCGCCGGTCAATTCGAAGTCGATGAGAGATTCATCGGAAATCATGGTTTCCTGGTACAGTCTTATCTGGCCGAATTTATCCTTTTTAAAAGACGTGAGATTGTTAAAGTCGTGAAAAAGACATTCCAAAAGAATTTTGGGTGTGTACCAGCTTTCAAGAAATTGAATTTTTTCTTCGGTTAGGTTTGTCTTTGTCATAATTCCTCTTTCAAACGGATTGGAATCATCAACAAAAACAAAAGGGAAAGGAACTAAAGCAGAAGGGATAAGGCTATTCGGCAGGTGTTTCCGGATTTACTGAATTGTCTTCTTGGTAAGATTGAGGCTCAGGGGTTATTGGCGCCTCAATGGAAGTTTCAGGATTTTCTTTTTTGGGTAAGAATTTTTCTATAACACAATCAATATAATATTCAGAGACGCCCAATATTTCTGCCATGTCCTTTTTGGTCAGGGGGGACTGGCTTAAATATTTTTTAAACAATGGCAGATTGAAAAGAACTTTGTCTTTAAACCATGAGCCGGTCGAGGGTTCATAGTTAATAGTTCTTCTTTTTAAATAAAAAGGGAAAGCGCATTTAACGCATGTTACTTTAAACAGGTCAGGATTATTTTTGCGATACTGTTTAAACTTTTCTTCGGTGTCCTGAAAATCTTTAAAGGCATCCAGCTTCTTTTTATCTTCAAAAAGGCCAAGTTTTTCTTTAAGTTTAAACTGAAGATCGATGGACTCCTTAAAAGATTCTTGATCTTGGGGAGTGATCGCGGTATTCTCGCCTTGAGCAGGGAATTTGGCTAATGGGGAGATTTTGTTCTTTAATCGTTCGTGAAGAGCTTCCTGAAAAATCAGTTCTTCAAGGATGAGCAGGTCGCTCATTTTATGAAGGTGTGGATAATTGCTACGGTATTCGCTAAATCGTTTTTCGCCCCAAAGTTTTTCTTCAGTTGTCAGGCCGGTGCCCTGGAATCGATAGCCGCTTTTTCTGCTCATAATGCAAAAGCACACCCCTTGATTGAGTATTTTTCATTGAAGGATCATTAACAGAAATTGATTATGGAAGGATCAAAAACGGAAATGTCGAGGAGAAAAGGAAGAATTTTATAATTATCTACTACAAGTATACCATTCGATTTTTGGTTCGTCAAAGTTATGGAAGAACCGCTTTTCCATAACTGTCAATTTAACAATATGTTATAAGAAATCAAAAAATTAAAAAGTTGACGCATGGAAGCCGCGGATTGCCATAAAATAAAGAGAAAATTGGGCTCAAAAGAAATTTTTGTTGAAAATCAGCAAATGCTATATAATACTTTTTATATTAACCCTTATTGAGCAGAGGAGGTGGTTGGGCGAATAAAGGTGAGAGCCTCGCTTTACCCTATTGATGGAAATGGAAATGACAGCAATGAGAATTGCTGTTAGGTAAAAAGAAATCCCCATTAACCAATAGGACAGGAGGTTCCCCATGACCAAGCCAATCTCAACCCAGAACCGGATTATCGACCAGAACCATTATGATGATTCGGGAAATCTTATCGCCCAGCAGGTTTTCGAGGTTAACACCAGACGCGGTTCCGAAGGAAGTATCCACAGAACTGTCAAACAGATCATCCGATTTAAAAATGAGGATAATGAATTCAAAGAATTTGTCAGTGCCGAAGTTATGGCAGTTTTGCCTGATGTCACGGAAGAAGAAGTTTTAGATTTACTGAAGTATCTTGCAGTCAATGTTAAGGAACACCTTTCGGTTTACACAGAGCCGGTGGTGGATGTAGTTCCGGCTGAACAAAATCAGATACCAGTAATGGTTTAACGTAAAATGTGAGGGCTGGTGTTCTTGAATAAATCAGAATGCCAGCCCTTCTTTTTAGATTATGAAGCAAAATTTTATGGCTACATACGATCCCAGAAATAAATTAGCAACGGCCCACATGGTTCTTTATTCATTGGTACACGATAGGGTTATTGACAAGTTTTCTATGGAGACAGGCTCGAAGGAGATAGATGATTTTATTGTTTTTCTTATACACAATGATACCCATCCGGTTGTTTTTAAAATCATTGATTTATTAAAACCGGCTCAAAAAATCATTGAGATCCACCTTAATGGCGATTCTTCCTTAAAAGAAATTATTGAAGTTTCCTTTGCCGATTTTAACAAAGCAGTTGATATGATAGGTGATATTCTTGGGGAAAAATTATTTCTTGAGGATCAAGAGGAACAATGAATATACGTTCCAAATGAGAAGTAAAAACGGTGTTTATACCGTTCTCCTACCTAACCCTTCCTGAATTCATCTTCAATCCCTAAATTCCAAACTTTTAAAGAGAATTATCTTCAAATATTTACAGAAATATAATTGACGCTTTCTAAATAATCTGTTACAGTTGACATAGTTGCAGTTGTCATAAGGACTATTGCTCTATGAGCGGCCAATTATTTAACAGATTAGAAAAATTTAGAAAGCAGCGCAAACTATCTATCTTGAAGGTATGCAAGGAGATAGGGTGCAATAATGTTACTTACCATCGCTGGAAAAAGTCCAAGCAAATTATTGGGCCCTATAAGAAGATCGTTGAAGAATTTTTGGATAAGAGTGAACCCCACCCACAACATCCTCCCACAATACCATCAGATATTGCCGTTATTGGCGTAGCTTGTTACTATCCCGGCGCCCATAATGTCAAAGAATTATGGGAGAACATTCTAGCAAGAAGAGTACAGTTTAGAAGAATCCTCGACCAAAGACTTCCCCTCAAAGATTATTACAATGAAGATCCCAAATTCCCCGATAAAAGTTATCTTACCAAGGCCGCGTTCATAGACGGTTTTGAATTTAACTGGTCAAAGTTACGCATCCCCAAAAAAACTTTCGAATCCACTGATATCGTCCACTGGCTGGCATTAGACACTGCTTTAAAAGCTTTTGAGAATGCTGGTTACAAGTTGGACAAAATCCCTTTACAAAATACAGGTGTCATTTTAGGAAATACTCTGACCGGCGAACAAACCAGATCGCTGACTTTGAGACTGCGATGGCCGTATGTTCAAAAAACACTACATGCGACTTTGGGAAGTTTCGGTATTTCAGATGAAGAAAAAAAACGACTGTCGGAAACTATGGAGAAAATTTATAAATCAGCGTTTTATCCAATAACCGAAGATAGCTTGGCAGGGGGCTTGGCCAATACAATTGCAGGAAGGATTTGTAATTATCTCAATCTTAAGGGGGGCGGGTATATTGTCGATGGGGCCTGTTCATCATCTTTGTTGGCTGTTGCCACGGCAGCCAATGCTTTAAAGTTGGGTGAAATGGATTTAGTTCTGGCGGGCGGGGTTGATGTCAGCCTTGATCCATTCGAACTTGTCGGATTCTCAAAAGCAGGAGCATTGGCAAAGGATCAAATGCGTGTTTACGATGAAAGGGCAAGCGGTTTTATCCCAGGAGAAGGATGCGGTTTTGTGCTTTTGAAAAGATTAGAGGATGCGGTTAGGGACAGAGATTATATTTATGCGGTTATCAAGGGATGGGGAATCTCTTCAGATGGAAAAGGCGGCATAATGGAACCTTCTTCCACGGGACAATCTCATGCGATTCAACGCGCTTATAAGAATGCGGGATACACAATTGCGAATGTGGATTTTATAGAAGGACACGGAACAGGGACGACAAAAGGAGACAGAGTAGAACTGGGGGGCATTGCTGCAGCCTTAAAAGGAGCATCTAAGAAGGCGAATGGACGTATCTGCGGAGTCACATCTTTTAAATCGATTGTGGGGCATACTAAAGCAGCTGCCGGAGTAGGGGGATTTATCAAGGCTGTCCTCGCCGTAAATCAGAGAGTATTGCCGCCTACAGCAAACTGCCAACAACCCAACGAGGTTTTTGAAAAGGAAGCCAAACAGTTATATCCACTTATTAATGGGCGGATTTATCCTCCTGAAAAAATAGTTCGATCGGGGATTTCTTCCGCGGGGTTTGGCGGAATCAACTGCCACATCACCATAGAATCCAAAGATAATCCTCATGAGAAAATAAAATCCCACATAGATGAACGGGCCTTATTTGTCAGCAATCAGAATACGGAAGTTTTTGTTTTTGCTTCAAAAACCATTCTGCTCCTGCGTAAATTAATTCAGAAATTCAAGGAAGACCTGCGTAATATCAGTATGGCGGAAATGGCAGATTTAAGTGCACGTCTTAATAAAAAAGCCAAAGCCCAGGCTCCCATAAAAATAGCAATTGTTACAGATTCTCCCGAACACCTGTACGAAGCCTTGTGTGCGGTTGAAAAAGAACTGGAATCAGATTCCTTAAAAGAAGGGCAAATCCTGGAGGTCAAATCCCAAGATCCCGTTACATACATTCTCTTGGGGAACCGCGTCACAAATAATCGTATAGGGTTTCTATATTCCGGACAGGGGGCACAACGGCTTAATATGACACGCACTTTAGTCGAGCGGTTCGCGTGGGTACGGGATTTATTAAATATCATCAAGACTCCCCTCGGAGAATATATTTATAAACCGGAAGACCAGTTTTTGACGAAAGAAGAGAAAGAACAATTTCGAAAAAAATTATCCCAAACAGAGATCACACAACCGGCGATAAGTTTTAGTTCCCTTGCCTGGACAAAATTTTTGTCTAAATTGGGCATTGAACCAGAAGCCGTTGGCGGTCACAGTTTGGGCGAACTCCTGGCTTTTTACAAGGGAGGGGCTTTTGACAAGAAAACGCTTCTGAAGTTTGCGGAATTGCGCGGACGATTAATGGCGGGGAGGGCAAAGTCAGCGGGGATGGTTAGTCTTTTCTGTGATTACAGCCAGACAGAGAAACTTCTTAGTAGAGTCAAGGGAAATGCCGTTATATCCAATATTAACAGTCCGAATCAAACGGTTGTTTCGGGGGGCATGAAAGAGATTGAAAAAATCATAGAATTTGCAAAAGCGGAAAATATTTCTACGTATCTTCTCCCGGTATCTAATGCTTTTCATTCATCATTTATGGAGGATGCATCTCAAAAAATCCAATCCGCGCGAATTTTGGAAGGAACATTCCATCCCAAAAAGATTAGAGTGTATTCATGCATTAACGGTGATCGGATTGAGGGTGAAGTCAATTTAAGGGAATATTTTGCCCAACAGGTTTTGTTACCGGTTAACTTCATTAAGCTCATTGAATCCATGTCAGAAGAATGTGATCTGTTTATCGAGGTAGGGCCGGGACGGATTTTAACTGACCTTGTCAAAGCCATTAACAAAAATGAGGGGCCTCAATGTTTTCCTCTCGAAGGGACGGCGCAAAATGACAGGGATGTGAACATTGTTTTAACTCAGATTTTTATAAGGAATGTCAAAATTAACTGGGAAGAATTATATCGCAATAGAGCCATTAAGCCGTTTGTCCCGGTATCGAGAAGAAAATTTATTGAAAATCAGTGTGAGCGGCCACTTAAAGGGACAGAACAAAAAGAGATGTTATTTTCAAAACTTACCGTGCCGATTCAAACTGAAGCGGTCCAGAATGAGACCCCATTACCCATCGAATCCGTACAGACCCCTGTGACTGGAAGCGCAGAGTCCATTGCCAATGTATTAATAGACCTTACTCATAAAATGACAGGATTTGATAAGCAGTCTCTTAATCTTAACCTGCGGTTGCTGGATGATTTGAACCTGGATTCTATTAAAGCAGCAGAACTGATTGCCGAAGCGGGAAAAGTATTAGGCTTGACCGGACAGATCGATCCTTCTCAATATTCCAATAATACCCTTGCACAGATTCGTGACCGCTTTGTTGAACTTAAAAAGCAGTCGCCCCAGATTGCTTCTATGGGCGGAGCGGGTGATAATGTTCTAAAACGATATGAGCGTAAAACATGGGTGAGAAACTTTGTAGTAAAGTATGAAGAAGAGAAGATTGGGCAGTTAGACGCCACAGTATTAAAACGATTAAATAAGATTGATATTTTATGTGATGAAACACAGCGGGAAGTTGCATACAAACTAAAACAGATTTTAAAGGATAAAAGGACTGAGGTAAAGATAAAGACATATGATGAATTAGATAAAACACAGGCAGAGGCCACTGGGTTAATCTGTATCTTGCCGACTGATCATAATGGAGAACCGTTGGGCGAGGGAGGTCTTAAACGAATTATCAATAGACTTTACCACATAATGACGACAGCAACACAGGACGGCACTGATAAAGAAAAAGCAGTTGTATTTGTTCAATTTGGTGGCGGAGATTTTGGAGAGAACGTCAATCTAAAAAATATTGAATCATGTTGTGCGAGATCTTTTGCTTCCACGCTTCATCTTGAACGTCCTGATCTGCGCATAAGGGTTGTGGACTTTGATAAGAATATACCGGCAGATAATGTTTCGAACAAGATAATCGAAGAATTGCAAACGCCGGTATTATTTTCTATCGCAGGGTATGATAAAAATCTTAACCGCAAGGTACCCGTATTTCATAATACCCAACCGGCGTTTTATAAAAAACGTAATATTCAATGGACTTCCAAAGATGTTGTGTTGGTAACCGGCGGAGCCAAGGGTATTACGGCTGAATGTGCCCTCGAATTTGCCAGGAAAACAAAGGCTCAGATGGTTCTGGTCGGACGTAGCGAACTTCCCTCTCAAACAAAAGGCCAAGATAATGAAATCATACGCACGCTCAATCGTTTTAAAGATGAGAAATTAAAGTGTCAATATTATTCATGTGATGTAGCAAACTCTGACGAAGTTAGGAAATTAGTCGGCAAAATTGAGAAGGATTGCGGCAGAATCACAGGAGTAATTCATGGAGCGGGTCTGAATACTCTTAAGAGACTTAAACAGACCAACCCTGAAGATGCTTACCGTGAATCTCTTCCAAAAGTTATGGGTGCTATCAATATTTGCAAGGCGTTGGAGAAAAATCCTCTCAAACTCATTACGTGTATAACTTCAGTTATCGGCGTTACAGGGATGGAAGGCAGCGGATGGTATGGCTTAGCCAATGAGATTCTTAATTTATTCCTGCACCAATTTAGAGCAGAATATAGAGATACAGAAGTTGTGACTGTTGCTTATAGTGTTTGGGATGAAATTGGCATGGGAACGAATCTGGGAAGCCTTGATTGGTTGTTACAAAAGGGTATTAGCCCAATTCCAGTCAAAGAGGGTGTAAAGCGATTTATGCAGCTGATTGAGGGAGATTCGGGTAGTCAACAGACAATTATTGTGGCAAGGATCGCAAATATTGATACATGGAGATCACCCCAAACGAATTTTAGGAATGATTTAAGATTCATAGAGGATATCAAGTACTGTATGCCGGGTGTAGAACTTATTGCGCAGGCGCATCTGAATATTAAAGACGATCCATATCTTTTAGACCACAATTGGAAGGGAACATTATTGCTTCCATTTGTTTTTGGGTTAGAAGCCATGACACAATCGGTGGTTTTTTTGACAGGGCAGCAAGGTATAAATGCTTTTAAGGTAAAGAATGTACATTTGGACAAACCAATTTCTGTTAACCAAGAAAATGGGGCAAAGATAGAAATTCATGCCGAGATTTTGGAATCAAAAGACAGAAATGATGAAGTAATGGTGAAAGTAGAAATATTCTCAGAACATGATAATTTTAGTCGTCCTGCATTTTCAGCGGTTATAGAAATGACCAACAAAGAAAGTGGTAAAAACGGTAAATTAAAGGATTTCAGAAGAGAAGTGATCGATTTGGATTTGGAGCAGGATATTTACGGGAATATTTTATTTCAAGGTAAAAGTTTTCAATGTATTAACCAAATTCATGAATTATTTTATGATGGGAAAAAGGGGCAGGGAGAATGTATATTTACCGCAGAATATAATAAATCGACAAAGGATTTCTTAAAGCAACATCAAAGATTCTCTTCACGATTTCTTATTGGAGATCCATTTTTTGTAGACTCTTTATTACAATCAATGCAGCTTATTGTGTCCCAAGATGCGTGTTTACCGAGTTATATTGATGAAATTTTTATAAAAATCCCCTCATTCATGCCCAATGGAACAATTCTTGCTCAGTCAGATGTTCAGAAAATTTCTAAAGATAGTCTTCGCGGGAATGTTTTTATAAGACCGATGAATGGAATGTTCTTAGCAATTAAAGGATGCCAGTTAAAAATATTAGATCATTCCTCTGATAAGCCATCAGCCAATGATTTGGCTAATCCAACACAGCGCGACCAAAGAATAATTGATCAGAATTTTGTTGAAGCGTCAAAAGAATTTGGTCTGAACATCCCAATCATTAAATGTCAATATTATTCTGGATTGAAGAAACTAAATAAATCTGAACGGCATCAAGCTGAATTACCGTTAATAAAAGGGACAGTACAAGATGTCTTAAGAAAAGAAAAAAGACGGAGAAAAATCAAGGATATCAAAATTCATTGGTTAAAATCTGGGAAACCGATTGTGGCGGGGAAAATCTTTAAAAATATTGGGATATCATTATCTCACAATGGTGATTTATTGTTATGTGTTGCTGGCTTCGGTGACCAGGGATGTGATGTTGAGATGATCGAAGAGAAAAACAAAGAAAGCTGGTCGGCATTATTAGGCAAGAAACACATAAAACTTTTAGAGCAATTAACGAATGTAACTGGTGATCAAAATTTAAGCGGTACTGCAATTTGGTCTGCGGTTGAAACTTTCAAAAAAGCATCAAATTTATCAACCGTAGATTTAACAACTTTTGATTATTATAAGGAGTATTTTATTTTTGATTGCCAAGATAATGCGAACCAAAGAGTTATATCATTCCCTATGCGATTGACTAAAGGTAAAAAAATACTGTCTTTTATAAGTAATGAAAAGATTGAGAAGAAAGAAGACCGGAATAGTTTTAATAATGAAGATATATTGAAGAAATTTGGATTTAATAGAGATTTATTATTTGGAGTTAATTTAGATCATTCCGGTCCTCAAAAACAAATTGTTTTTACTCAGAGATTTCCTATCTCATTTAAGTCAAGCCAATCGTTGAGTAGAAGAGTATATTTTACCAATTTTTTTGATTGGATGGGTGCTATCCGAGAAAACAGTATTTATCCGATAGTAAACAAACTAATTCCAGATATTGAAACTGGCAAATGGGCAATGGTTACTAATTCAGTTCAATTAAAGATAATAGGCGAACTTAAGGGCAATGATGTAGTTGAATCGAGAGTGTGGTTGGAAAATATTCTAGGTAATAAGGGAGGTACTTTTGATTTATGTTTTGAATGGAGGCGCAGGCTATCTCTCAATCATTATGAGACGGTGGCTTTCGGTAAACAGCGAGTTACTTGGGTTAGAATAACCGGATACGGCGAGACGGCATCAGAGCACTTGCCGGAATATGTAAGGATTTTTATGAATTTGATGAAGCCTCAGATAAGTTCAATTAATTCAGTTGCAGACTTGGTTGGAAAACTTAGTGAAATAAATAGAGGGAAAAAGTTATTAGGTATGGAGAAAAATCCAATAAATAGTCCTCCTTTATTTGAGCAAATTTTCTCTACCACTTTAGAAGATTCAAATTTGGTAGGCAACATCTATTTTTCTAATTACTCTAAATGGTTAGGAAGAACTGTTGATTTATATTTCTATAACTTAATTCCAGAACACTATAGAATTACTCAGGTGAAAGAAGAATTAGTGTGTTTAGACTGCGATATCAATTATTTGTCCGAAGCGATGCCTTTCGATAAAGTATTGGTTCGAATGTATTTAGGTGCAATTTATGAATGCGGGGTTGATTTCCATTTTGAATTTTATAGGACAAAAGAAAATCGCATTGAGCGAAAATTAGCTTATGCCAAATATAAAGCTGCTTGGGTGAAATATAAGAATGATTCTACGGTAACGATAGGTTTACCATTCCCAATAGTGGAAGCTTTATCTAACCGCGAATTTCTCAAAAAATGAATTTATTTTTATTGACCAATATAGCTATCTCATCTCTTTGCGGCGCGTTGGCTATATTTACTTTTTTTCAAGGTAAAAATAAAACTCATTTTATTTGGGCTATTTTTAACACAATTGTTTCCGTTTGGGCATTGGCACTATATTTTGTCGCAACAAGTAAGTCACCGGCAGAGGCAATTTCTTATTGGAAAATAGTTTTAATACCCAATACTTTTATCTCCATTCTTCTTTATCACCTAGTTCATTCATTTTGTGATCTCAAAGGAAAGCGATTCCTGTTCTTTGCTTACCTGCAAGGATTAATTTTTGCTTTATATATTCTTTTCCCCAATTCTTCTATCGGAGAAAGCATATATATTTTTGATTCAATTTATTATGTTAAAGCAAGCATATTTTTCTCCATTTGGCTTTCTTTTTTTACGTTCATTACAGCGTGGTCTTTTTACGAAGTATTCAAATTTATTCGAGTTGCACCAAATGATAAGAAAGTTGAATCTTTATATTTGTTTTGGGGGATGTTGATAGGATTTGGGGGAGGGCTTACTTTAGCACTGCCAGCTTATAATATTCTTATCTACCCTGCATGGCACTCTTTAATATGTATTTATGTGGGTATTTTTTCCTTTGCTATTCTAAGGCATCGATTCCTTGGCTTCGGGATCACCTTAACTAAGTTATTTGTTCCAACCATAATTCTGGTAATTATCGCATTTGTTTTTTCTTTTAATTATTTCAAGATGAATTTATTTTCATCGGCAGGTTTATCTTTAGGGCTTATTTGTTTTCTTTTAGTTTATATTATTTTTGCCTATGCAAAACAGAAAATTCATTATATTTGGGCGTGTTTCAATATAGTCGTAGCCTTGTGGGGATTTGCTGCTTTCTTCATTGGTAGATGTACCGACCCACAATTAGCAATAATAATATGGCGAATATCTTTCGTTGCAGTTATTTTTATAGCCGTATTTTTTTATCATGTAAGTTGTCTTTTTTGTCAGATCAATCGCCCTCGAACAGTCGCTTTCGCATATATGCAGGGTCTTTTCTTTATTTTTCTTAATGCAACCGATTTATACATATCCAAAGTATTTCTTATCGATAATTCCTTTTATTATCTTCGCTCCCAAGGATTCTTCTATCCTATTTCATTTTTTATATGGTTTGGATTAGTTTCCCTCGGTCTTTATGAGTTGATTGTACATTTTCGTAAGGCCACAGGAATAAAGAAACAACAGCTTCTATATTTGTTTATTGGCTTTGGTACAGGTTTCATAGGGGGGATATCTAATTTTTTACCAACATTTGGTATTCATATATATCCTTTTGGTAATCTTACAATCCCCATATATTGTGTTATAGCGACCTACGCTATATTGCGCTATCAACTAATGGATATCCGCATTGCAGTCACACGTGTCGGAATCTTTATATTAGTTTATTCGTTGATATTAGGTGTACCTTTTGGGCTGACTTTTTGGGGGAAAGAAAGTTTAGTTAAAATGTTTGGAGAATATTGGTATTGGGCGCCCATTATTTTATCAACTATTTTCGCTACGACAGGACCTTTTGTTTATCTTTATCTTCAGCGGAAGGCAGAGGAGCAGATTTTACAAGAAGAACAGAGAACTCAAGCGTTGCTCGAACAGGCTTCCTATGGAATGAATACCCTGCATACTCTTGAAAAACTTCTAAAACTTATAGTCGATGTTGTTATTAAAACACTAGCGGTAGATACGGCTAAGATTTATTTATTAAATCGTGAAGCAGAACAATATATTTTAAGGGCTCCTAAAGCGGAAAGCGAAAGTGTTTTTGACAAAGAGGATGCTTTAATTCAATTTCTTAAAAAAAAGCAATATCCATTAGTTTATGACGAGATCAAAATACTTTCAGATATGGAGGATGGGGATGTTGCTCTTTCGGGAGTTGAAGTGCAAATGAAGAATTTATCTGCCAATATTATCGTTCCCATTACTCTTAACAATAGTTTGTTAGGTTTTCTTACATTAGGAGAGCGTAAATCAAGAAGAATGTACACAAGGGGATTATTGAATACGCTATCGATATTAGGTAATCAATGTGCATTAGCTATTGACCGTTGTAATGTATTGGAGGCAGAAACAAAACGCTTGGAAGCAGAGGGCTTAAAAGAAAGAATGGTCTCTCTCGATCACATGGCGAGTTCCATGGCCCACGAAATCGATAATCCTATGCATATCATCCGGACTTCTTTAAGTTTTGTACAAGGTGCTCTTTTGAAAGATCCGCGGGTTGCAATGCCGGCAGAAGTTAAACAGGATTTTGATGAATCACTTACTCGAAGTCTTAATGCTTCTGATAGGGTATCTTCTATGATTAAAGCCATTTTGGATTATTCTCGTATGGGAACGGGAAAATTAGAATCCTTCCGCATCAGTGACGCTTTGGAGGGCTTTTTGCAGCTCATTCAGCCGCAAATAAAAGAGGAAAAGGTTCAGTTCACCACAGAAATTGAAGATAATCTCCCGATGGTCCTTGGTGACCGAGTCCAGATGGAAGAAGTTTTTATGAACTTTGTAAGAAATTCTTTGCATGCCATCAGACGCAATGAAGAAAAGAAAATATCGCTTAAAATCTTCAAGAAAAACGAGACTATCATCAGAATCGAATGCGCGGATAACGGCTATGGAATTCCAAGGGAAATTATCAATGACATATTTCTGTCTTCAATGACAACCAAAGGATCAAGTGAGGGAACGGGGTTGGGGCTATATCGAGTCCGGAAAATCGTCGATCTTTTCAGAGGCAAAGTCTGGGCTGAGTCAGAGGGTAAGGAGAAGGGGGCAACATTTATTGTCGAGTTGCCGGTTTATGAGAACCATAATAATGTGGATAAAAATGAAAAAAGCTAAAAGGAGGCTGTGATATGGATAAATCAAAAATTAAGATATTGGTTGTGGATGATGAGGAGGATATCACACATTTCACGGCCAAGATATTAGAGTACGATGGATTCAAGGCTTTCAAAGCTTTGGACGGAGCACAGGCATTGGAAATATTTGAAAAAGAGCGGCCGCAGATATGTCTTATCGATGTGCATTTGGGATATTCAAAGATCGATGGCATGGAGGTCCTAAGAAAAATAAAGCAGACGGACAAAAATACTGAGTGTATTATGATCACCCGAATAACAGATAAGGACACCATTAGTGAGGCAAAAAAGTTGGGGGTTAAGGAGTATTTGCTTAAGCCGCTTGCATCCGAGCAATGGTTAGAGAAAGTTCATTCTGCGGTAAACGCCCTTCAGGGGAGGAGTTAAGTAGATGGCCAATCCTCTTACTAATGAACAGGCATTATATGACAAAATTAAGAATGAAAAGATAACTGTTCCTTTAATAATTTGGGATTTAATGTATCGTTATTTGGGGGATGAAATATCCGCTATCACACAAATTACGTTATCTTGCTGGAGGTATAATGAACCAATATCTATAAGTGATGCCAAGAAAATTAAAGAGCATACAAAGAAAATTAACGATATGGTGAGGAAAATTCTCCACCACGAAAAGATTCAGGACGAAAGAGAAAAAATTGAGGAATTAAAAAATAACAATACAAAACTTAATCCTATCATACACGAACTCTTTTTTCATTACATAGGGAATGACGTTTATGGGATAGAGTTGATTGTTGGATTCCACCTTGACCCAGTTGATGAGAATCCCATACCCGTTGAAGATGCCCAGAAGATTCTAAACAAGACCTCTACCATGAAACAATTCATGGATAGATTAAGGGAAGCGACACAGCAGGAAGTGACAATTCTTAGGGAGGAATCTTCATGATAAAGATATTAATTGTCGATGATGAACAGGCCATATGCGAATCCATTAAAAAACCATTTTCCTATATTGGGTTCACGGTGTTTACGGCAACAACAGCCAAGAAGGCGCTAAGTATTTTTGAAAAGAATAAGCCCAAGATAATTTTCTTGGACATTATTATGCCCGATGTTGACGGGTTGGATCTCCTGAAGAAATTTAAGCAGTTGGATCCCCAAGTCATTGTTGTAATGGTGACAGCAAAGGGTGACGAGGAAACGAAAAAGAAGGCAGCGGAACTCGGGGCAGATGAATTTATGACCAAACCATTCAGTTTTGACGATTTGCGTGTAGTTGCTATTGAGAAAATTGAGAAACTTTTGGGTAAAAGCGGTCACATGCAGAAACCGCACATCTTCATTGTTGATGATGAGGAGAAGGCCCGTGAAAACCTAAAAAATTATATATCCCCGCGATACGATTGTGATATTACAGAAGCAAGTGACGGTGAGTCAGCTATCGAGAAGGTCAAGGATGTGAAGCCCGATATTGTTTTATTGGATATCAGAATGCCCGGGATAAGTGGGATTGAGGCAATTGCCGAAATCAAGCGAATAAGCCCTGATTCGAGAATCATTGTTATCAGCGCTTGGAATAGTCCCGATGTTGCTACGAAAGCAATGGGTGCAGGAGCCTTTGATTATCTTGACAAACCCGTTGATTTTAAAGTCTTTCAGGAAAGATTTGAATCTGCATTGGTTAGTATCGGGAAGCTTATCAAAAGACGTTAATACCTGCCTGGATTTTCGACCGCAAGAAATTTACATTTTTTCTTTGAAGCATTTTTAAAAAAATGAGGCTTTGTACTGTCAAAAGAAACAGAATCCCCGCTTTTTACAATCATCTCTTTATCATCTAAAACGCACACCAACTGTCCGCTTATTGCATAAACCATTTTCTCGTATTTTCCTCTGTTTTGCGGAGCACGATCCAGAGAAGTTTCCCCGCCAGGCAGGAGAAGAAACTCCTGTGCCAAAAAGCTGTGATTAGGATTATTGATTATTTGTGACGATGCCTTTTCGTTGAACTGATAGCCACTGGTTCGTTCCTTTTTCCTTATTATTAAGCATTCCTCCAATTCCGTTCCCTTGAAAAGCTCCTTTAAGGGAATATTCAAAATAAAACAAAGCGTAACCAGCGATGAAAATTTGTGGGGCTTCCCGGCCTCAATCCTGTTGATCGTGCTAATGGAGAGAGCTTTCTGAGGCCCAAGGATCTCAACGCCGCGCTCGTATACCCGCCGTACGGTCAGATTCATGTCCGTACGGATTTTTTTGATTTTTTCGTAATGTTTCATAGCGTATTTCCTGCTTATTTTTATACCCGAAACGCCGGGTCATGTCAATCAAAATTATTAATATTTTTTATAATTTTGACATACTTATTCATTGCTTGTGGCACTAATATACATAACATATTCATTATGTTATAGTTATGTAACACTCACAGATATATCAAAATATGATTAAAAAACTTGCATTTTGACACATTACATGTTATCTTTTCACTACGGAGGCAGACACGCTATGCTAGAGACTATCTCAAAAATCAGCGACATATTAAAAGCTTCAGTTCTTCCTTTATTCTTGTTGGCGACCACGCATTCAACCGGAATCATTATGAGGGAAGAAAAACAGTTGAGCATCGATGATGCTCCGGGCGATAATTTCCCATACATTGTCATGGCGCGAGGATATTAATCTCTGTGGCCACGGGAGAGGATAGCAGTTACCTGAAAAGGTGGCAATATTCGCCCAACCGTGCCCTGCGCAAGCGGGGTAAAGCGAAAGACCGCCTCTGCTATCCTCTAAATTTGAAAGGAGGCAGTAAAATGAACGCACTTCTGGTATTGGATAACGATAATGTTACAAACCTGAGAGTTCTTGTTACTGTCACAGAAAAAAAGTTGAAAGATCAGGTCGTTTCATTACTTGAGCAAAACCGCGGTAGAGAGGCTTTTGATCTTCTTAAATCAAGAGCGGAAGTCAGGGCTTATCTTCCGAGAGGAAGCAGGCTACCGGTCAACCCTGAAGTAACGCTTATTGAAGACTTGCTGTAAATTCAAAGCAAAGAGAGGGATAAACAATGATTATACTGCTGTCATTTAACGGCGGTAGCGCCAAAAATGTTCAGATTTTGATTGAACTGAAGAACGAAGTGCTTGAGCGGAGGTTCAAGAAACTGATGGAAGAAAAAAGGCATCAAGAGGCCTTTGATCTCGTTTATTCAAAATCTCAGTCGGAGTTTTATTATCTTGATCCCGAGAGAGAACATACGATAAAACCGCCTGAGTACATTCTGGTGGAAGATTTGATTCAAGAGAGTAAAAAACGTACTTCATTAATGAAGGCCTGATTTAATATGATATACTATCTTTGTTATGTCTAAGGTCCATCGCAAGAAAATTCAGCCTAAAATATTGGTCGTTGACGACGAGCCTGATATCACGGCCTCTTTTCAATCGTTCTTTGGGAAAAGAGGTTTTTTAGTTAATACGACGGCGAGCGGCAAGGATGCTTTGGACATGATCAAAACATCTAAGCCAGATTTGGTTTTTCTTGATTTAAAAATGTCAGAAATGACCGGTCGCGAAGTATTAGAAGAGCTCCGTAAGTTTGACAAAAAAACGAAGGTCATCATTGTTACGGGTCATACTTTAGAATCAGAAAAGGAAGATGCGGAATTTAAGTCGTTGGGTATTAGTGCTTATTTAAATAAACCCATTATTTTGGAAACATTAGAAGGAATCGTTCAATCCGTTCTTGGCAATAAATATAATCCCAAAGATCTCGAACAATACAAATTAATCCGAAAAATAGAGCCTTCCGTTGGGGCGGTAGCCCATCAATTAAAGAATCTTCTCGGTAATATGAGAAACCAGTGTGAAGTTTTTCTTTTAAATAAAAAAGACGGCATATATAATGATAAATCCGAAAAAGAGCTTGAGAAAATGTCCGACGAAATTATCGGCGAGGTCATTAAAACCGTTGACCAGACTATGGAGGTTTTCAAAGAGATAAAGGAAGAAAAATAGAAGTATTCTTGGGCACACTGCCTCTTTTTCCATAAAAAGCATCAACCGTGAGGATGGAAAGAGAGACTGTCCGTGTTTCCGTGTTTTTTTGGGAACAATGGCGGTCTTTCGCTTTTACCTCACGGTTGGGCGGATAGACTTAAAAATGCTGTTGTTCCCTCTTTTTTATACCCGGAGGGCCAAAAGGGATAATGAATGAATGCACGGTCACAAGATAATTTCGCCAGCGGCGAGTTTGAAAAAGATTATTCGGAAGCCGTAAAGAAATTAAATCAGGTAATAAGAGATTCACAAACCGTTACGAAGGCAAT
>Ga0247727_10001274_pt1 | contig 60515 bp, 42 predicted proteins | sample WisWelCaveWW1625_FD_202498 | JGI IMG/M metagenome (GOLD analysis project Ga0247727, IMG submission 202498) | Biofilm microbial communities from Wishing Well Cave, Virginia, United States - WW16-25 | ecosystem: Environmental > Aquatic > Deep subsurface > Groundwater > Cave microbial mat | place...
CCGCAATGCCATCGACAAGTTTCTGCAGCCACTCCGGATGCTCGTCAATGGTGCGCTGCGGCGCCACCAGCACGCACGAGATGAAATTCGGCCAAAGATCTTTGGCTTGATAGAGCACGCGACCGTAGCCATCCAGCTCGGTTTTCGCCATCAACGGCTCGCCAGCAATGATGCCATCGACCGCTTTGGTAGACAACGCAGCCGGCATATCCGGGGGCGGCATTTCCAAAAGCGTGACGTCTTGGGTGGTCATGCCGTTATCCTTCAAGCCTTTGTAAATGAGCAAATGCTGATTCGAGTAGCGATTCGGAATAGCGATTTTTTTGCCCTTCAAATCCTTAAAGGAATAAATGCTCGATTCTTTGTGCACCATCAGTGCGGTGCCGTCGCGATGGCCCAAGTACACGATCTTGACCGGCACGCCGCCTTCGCGCAAGGCTAATGCCAGCGGCGCGATCATAAACGTGGCATCGAGATAACCCGCAACCAACGACTCTTTCATTTCCGGAAATCCGCTGAACCGCACGGGTTCATAAAAGCCCTTACCGACCATGTTGACATTGATCCAGTCGGTAACCGGGCACGTGAGGTGTCAGGTGACCGGCAGAAAGCCGACGCGGAATTTTTTTCCTTCCGCCGCTTTCTTGCCGCCGATCCCCAGATTTTCAAAGCCGACGTTTTGCCAAACGTGCAAGACGCCGAGCGCCGCGAACACGCCGACCACGGCTAAAACTGCTTTCGTTCTTTTTGACATGGACCTACCTCCGTGTTTGGTTAAGGTGTTCAGGTGATAATGGCCTGAGCGGCCGGTCAAATTAGTTTCTTTTAATAAAGAAATACGACGGCAGTATCATGCCGACAATTGACCAGCCTATACCATTGCAACAACAATCTGAGCGGTCAATGAAGCCGGTCCAAAATTTTTTCTTTTCCTCTGCTTTTTTCGGTTTGGCAAGCCCCGCATTTTCATAGCCGGCATTGTGCCAAATAGGCAAAATGCTGACGCGGCAAAAACGGCAAGAACGGCTAAAACGACCGATGATCGTTTAGACATGGCTTTTTCCTCAATTAAGGGATTGATGAGAATTGAAATTGTTATTTAGCTTAACAAACGCTGACAGCCGGCGCGGCCTCTTTCTTCTCCATCAGCCCGAACCAGAAAGGCGCTGATCTTGATTTTGTTGCCGCGTCGCCAGCAGCCGGCGCATGCCCTTGACGCCGTCGAGGTTCTGGGCATATTCGCCGTAAATCCGGCCGGCAAAGCAGTCGACGATGTCGTAGGTATAGCGCTGGTGCGCGAAAAGCGCGAAAGCCAGGGGAAAATCCCAAAAACAATCGACCAGATCCTGCACCACGTCCTGCCCCTGGCTGACTAATTTTTCGTACTCGACAAACGGATTGGCAACCTCGCGATTTTTGCCGGCGCAATAATCCACCACCGTCTGGGTGGCAAACTCCGCTTCTTTCATCGCAAAATAAAGCCCGAAAGAAAAGATCGGATCGATGAAACGATGCGAATCACCGACGCACAGAAAACCCTTGCCGGTGAAATGCTTGATCTCGTAAGAATAATTTGAAATCGAACGCACTTCTTCGAGAAAGTTCATATTCGTGATGCGCTTGGACAGCTCCGGATTCAGATTCCGCAGTTCCCGGCTCAAAAAATCCGGCTTGGAGAGTTTTTGCGCTTTGAAATACTCCGCAGGCACCACCACGCCGATGCTGACGATCTCGTCGTCCAACGGGATGAACCACGCCCAGTGGTGTTTCTTCTGATAAAAGATCAGCGTATTGCCGGCAGCTTCGCCGGGATCGCGAGCGGCGCCGGCCACTTGTGAAAAGATCGCCACCTGCTTGTCATAAGGCCCGCGTTCTTTGGGCCCAATGACGCCGCGACTTGCCAGAAAAGTGTTTTGGCCTGAGGCATCGATCACGACTTCGGCCTGAAGATCTTCGGTCGCCCCGCCCGGGGTGCGAAAGCGAATTCCGGCGAGGCGATCATCTTCTTGCAACGGCGCGATCGCTTCACACGGCAAATAATCTGCGCCGTGCGCGATGGCGGTGTCGAGCAGTTTTTGATCGAATTTGCTGCGCAACACCTGCCAGGTCGTCAAAAGCCGTATTTCGTCTTTTGAGATGCGTTCGGCGACCGGCACCCAGAAAGAATTTTTGCCGCCGGCGCCATACACCGTCACGCCGTATTTGACCGGATTGTGCACGGCCTCCATCCATTCTTCCAACCCCAGCTTGCGCAAGCTGGCGCCGCATTCGCCGGTCAGCGATTCGCCGATGTGATAACGCGGGAACTGTTCCTTTTCAATGATAACCGGCCTCAAACCGGCTTGCAACAAATTCAGCGCGCTGCCGGCGCCGCCAGGACCCGCGCCGACAATAGCAACGTCGTATTTTTTTGAGCCCGACATTTTTTTCTCCTTAAAATAAAAAGGACGTCCGTTCTTAGTCATCACCAGATCCTTCCAGGATGACAGCGTAAGATGAGGGAAACGAAATTGTAATTTAACGAAACAGCATGAGAGGCGTTACGCCGCCTCTACCAGCGTGGCCTGGCCACTTGCATATAAAGCGTCTTCACTCTCCGGTTGCAAACCAAACTGAATTTCGTATAGCTCACGGTATTCGCGGCAGGTGTGCATCAGCTCCGCGTGTGTGCCGAAGCCGGCGAGCCGGCCTTCTTGCAGCACCAAAATTTTGTCGGCGCGCGCAATCGTTGCAAACTTGTGCGCGATGATGAACGTGGTTTTCCCTTTCGTCAATTCGTCGAGCGCCCGGTGAATTTGCGCTTCGGTTTTGGCATCCAACGCCGTGGCCGGCTCATCCAGAATCAAAATCGGCGTGTTGCGGATGATGGCGCGCGCGATGTTGAGGCGCTGCTTCTGCCCGCCGGAGAGGTTGTCGCCGCCTTCGTAAATCTCGTTGCCGTAGCCTTCCGGCATTTCCATGACGAACTCGTGCGCCTGCGCCAGCCTGGCGGCTTGCACGATATCTTCCTCGGTGGCGCCGATTTTGCCGAAGCCGATGTTATCGCGAACGGTTTGGTTGAACAGCCGGGCTTCCTGCAGCAGGATCGTCAATTGCGCCCGCAGCGATTTCAGCTTGAGCGCGCGCAAATCGTGGCCATCGATCAGAACCTGCCCTTTTTGCGGATCATAAAAACGCATGAGCAAGCTGACGAGGGTGGATTTGCCGGCGCCGCTAGACCCAACGAGCGCGACGGTTTCTCCGGGCGCAACGGTGAAGCTGAGGTCCTTCAAAACCTCGGTGTGCTTGTGATAGCCAAAACTGACCTGACGAAACTCGATGCGGCCCTGAAACGGCGGCGCCGGAATCGCCTGCGGCGAATCTTCGATCACCATGTCACACTCGATCAATTCCAAAATGCGCTCGCCGGCGACCTGCGCTTGGGCGATCCCCACCATCATATTGGCCACTTTTTCAATCGGACCGTAAAGATTTTTTAAGTACGCGGCAAACAAAACGAGCGTGCCCGGCAAAATCGTTTCGTGCAAGGCCAGACGCCCACCGAAGTACACGACGCCGCAGGTGCCCAGCGCGAACACAATGTCATTGGTGCGCTTGAACAATTTTGAGAGACGCATGGCATCAATGCCGGATTCGAGGCTTTCCCGCACGCCCGAGGCAAAACGGGCCTGCTGCAAATCCTCCCGCCCATACGCTTGCACCAGGGCCATAGCCGTGACGTTTTCCGAAATGATGGAGGTCACGTCGCTCTCCTTGTTGCGCTTTTTTCTGGTCGCGCTCTGCACGCCGAGGGCGAAGCGCCGTTGAAAATAATACACCAGCAGAATCACGCTGAACGCGACCAGCGCCAAGCGCCATTGCAACGCCAGCATCAGGCCGACGTGGGTGACGATCATGATGCTGCGATAAACAAGGCTCTCCGGCAAGCTGACCAAAACATCTTTGAGGTCACGAATGTCCGAGGTCATGCGATAAACCAGGTCGCCGGTGCGGGCGGATTCGTGAAAAGACAACGACAGCCTTTGGAGATGGCCAAAGATGTGCTCGCGGGCATCGGTCACGATCATCTCGCCGACACTGAGCATGCCGACTTTGTGCAAATACGAGACGAAGCTATCCACCAATCGAAACAGAATGAAGGCCAACACCAACACCACCAGCAGCGTCTGCACGTCATTTCCAAACCACTCGGTAAGAAAAGCCGCTCGGTGAGGCAGCGGGTGCTTCAGAATGACGAAATCCAGAATGAGCTTCAGCGGCCACGGCATTACCAAGGCGATCAAAACCGTAAGCAACAAGCCGGAATACGCCAGGGCCAGCATCTTCCAATGCTTTTTGTAGTAACGGCCAAAGGCCTTGTACAGCCGGAACAGTATGGCGTAATTAACCTGCGCCGGCGTGATTTGCCGTGGCGAAAATTCGGAGTCGCGGTAACGCTTTTTGCCCATTTAGTGCCTCGTTAGTCCTGCGCTTGTCCTGCCTTTGCTTTTGCTCCTGCTCGCATTCGTCCCGGGGAATTTATATAAGCGCGTGGCCACGTTCACACGGCCACAATCTCCGCTTCAATTTGCCCATTCCGCCCGTTTGAATCCGTGGCCAAGTCGCGATGCCAGCCTAATTGCAATTGGTAAAGCTCGCGATATTGCGCGCTGTCCCGCAGCAATTGCTCGTGCGTGCCCTGATGCGCCAGCTCGCCTTCTTCCAGCAGGATAATTTTGTCGGCGCGCATGATCGTTGAAAATTTATGCGCAATGATGAACGACGTCCGGCCGCGCGTCAGCCGGTGAATGGCGGCGTTGATTTTAGCCTCGGCTCTGGCGTCCAAGCCCGTGGCCGGCTCGTCGAGAATCAAAATCGGCGTATTGCGAATGATGGCGCGCGCGATGTTGATTCTTTGCTTCTGTCCGCCGGAAAGATTGTCGCCGCCCTCGTACATCAGCGTGTCGTAGCCCTCGGGCATCTGCATGATAAAATCGTGCGCTTCCGCCATTTTCGCCGCGGCGACAATCTCTTCTTCCGTGGCGCCGGCTTTGCCAAAAGCGATATTCTCGCGCACGGTCTGGCGGAATAGCATCGCCTCTTGCAAAACAATCGTCATCTGGTCGCGCAAAGATTTAAGCGTGAATTGGCGGATATTCCGGCCGTCGATCAGTATCTGTCCTTGCTGCGGATCGTAGAAGCGCAACAGCAGGCTGATCAGGGTGGATTTGCCGGCGCCGCTATGGCCGACCAGCGCCACCGTTTCTCCCGGCGCCACCGCAAAATTGAGATTCTTCAAAACCTCGTGGCCGCGTTTGTAGGCAAAGCTGACGTTGCGCAGCTCGATCCGGCCCTGGAAGGGCGGCGCCGGCGCCGCCTTCGGATCGTCGCGCATCACCATGTCGTTTTCGACAAGCTCGAGCAAGCGCTCGGCGGAGACTTGCGCTTTCGCCAAGCCGATAAAAAGGCCGCTAAATTTCTCGAACGAGCCGTAGATGTCCCGCAGATAGGCGACGAAGAGCACCATGGTGCCGGGCAGAATCTCGCCGGCAAGCGCGTAGCGGCCGCCAAAATAAAGCACGCCGGCCGTGCTCATGGTGACCAAAAAATCGGAAATGCGGCTGTAGGTTTTGTGCAGGCGCAGCGCGCGAAGCTGTGCTAGCAAGCTTTCGTTGATTCCGGCGCGGAAGCGGTCCTTTTCCGTTTCTTCCCGGCCGTAAGCTTGCACCAACGCCATCGCCGTCACGTTCTCGGCAACGATGGAAGCAACGTCGCCTTCGTGCGTTCTTTTCTTTCTCATCGCCTGCTTCATGCCCGCGCCAAAATGTTTGGTGAACAAATAAAGCAGCGGTACGGTGCTGAGCGCAATCAGCCCCAGGCGCCAATCCAGCGCCAACATGATGACGGTGTAAGTGGCGAACGTCACGACGCGATTGGTGAGATCCTGCGGAAAGTCGATCAGAATGCCGCTCATCTCCTTGACGTCCGAGGTCAGGAGATAAATGAGATTGCCGGAGCGGGCGGAATCGTGAAACGACAACGACAGCCTTTGCAGGTGCGCAAACACGCGCTCGCGAATGTCGGTGTTGATGCGGTCGCCCGTGCTGGAGACCCAAAACTTGTTGACGTACGAGAAAACCGCCTCCAAAACGGCGATAACCAAAATGGCCAGCGACAGCAAGAGCAAAAGCAGCCCGGGATCGCTTTCCCGCCACGGATTCAAAAAAGCAACCGTGTCCGGGAAAGGTTCTTTCAGGACGAGGTGGTCCAAAATCAGCTTGAGCGGCCAGGGCGTCAGCACGGCAATGCCGATGGTGGCAAACAAAAACAAGTAAGCCACCGTGAGAATTTTCCAATATTTTTTATAATGCCGTCCAAATATTTTGTAGACCTTGAGCAAGCCTTTGAAATCGAGCTTATCCTGCTCTTTCTCTTTCTTCTTGCCCATCTGGCGCAATTTGGACAGATCCTCAATAAACGTCATTTCCAGTCTCCCAACGCGGAGTCGCAATCAAAAAAATAATCGTTCACTGCCGTGGAATTCTCACTGGACTATAATTTTTGTTTTTGCCGCCGGTTAAATTTCCTGCGTTCCTGTAACCGCGCCACCGGCGCACTTCGTTGTCATTTTTCATATCCCCAAAAGCGGCAATACGCCGGCATCAAATCAAAAGCGCGCTGCGCTTCTGCCAGCAGCTTTTCGCCGGTTTCATGTTTCCAGCGCTGGCTTCTTTGCTCGGTGATGTTGTTGCCGTGCAGCGCGTACTCATTGACGCGCAGCGGATTGGCGGCGTTGAAGCCGCCGACTTCGCCGACACGGTTGATGGCGCTGCCGACGAAGGCTTTCACCTGCTCGAACACCGCCGGTTTGGCGCAGAAGTCTTCATATTTAACCTTGAGACAATCGGCAGCCTCGAACATCGCGAGCTGCTCGCCAAATTCATCATTCAAGCCCTCCGCCACGGCTTCCGGGCAGAAAACGCCTTCGGCGGAAAAGATTCCGGACCACGTTACGTTGCCGTGCTTGACCTTATCGTGCAGCGACAGATAAATGTCGCGCGGGTCGCGCGCCGTCAACAAAACTTTCATGCCCGGGAAAAGGCGAAACAGCCGGCGCCAGCGGTCGTGGCGAATCTCCTTGACGCCGATTTGCCCAACCAGCGGCAAAAGCTGCGGGATCAGCTCGTTCTTGAAAGCTTCCGGAATGAGCTTTCTCTTGCTCCACCAGCGCCGCTCGAAGCCGGCCAGATCGATGCCATAATTCATAAACAACTCGGCATCGCTGTCGTGAACCGAGAAGCGGTTTTCCGCCACGCGCGGCTCGCGGAAGATGAACGAATGCGGCAACAAAGTCAGCGCTTCGCTCAAGACGGTCGATCCGCTTCGGCGCAACCCGGCAATGTAAATAAACGGCCGCTCCATATTCTTGGCTGTTTGTTTTTTCTAAAAGCCGTCCGTACGGCGCTCAATCGCTGATTTTAAATCACTAGGGACTTCGTTTCAAATATACACCGCTATGTTATGCGAGCAAAATGTTGCCGGTCTCGAGAAGTTGCCGCACCTGTTCGCGCCAATCGGCTACTGCTGGCGCGCGGGCGCAGATCACCGCTCGGCGCAAATATGCGAAAGCCTGATAGGTCCGCAATCCAGTGAGCATCTGAGGAGACCGGCTTTTTAAATAACTTTCAAGAAACACCTTCGTCAACGCCGCGTGGTTCGGCCCAAAATAGACTTGCAAAGTGGCCAAAAAATTGCCGATGTCCAACGCCGCGTGCGAAAGGCAAAAACCGTCGAAATCAATAAACCACGCGCGCCCTGCCGCAATAAAAATTTGCGCCAGATTCAAGTCGCCGTGTACCGGACAAACCGGGGCGTCCGGCAGTGATTCATCTTTTGCCAACCCGGCGAGCATGCTCTCGACCAACGGCGCCGACTCCGGACACGAGGCGATCAAAACCTCGGGGCCGGGATGGCAATATTTGCGAATATGGTCGCCCAGCGCCCTTTTCTCGCCCGCCGGAACCGCGAGGCCGTGAAGCGCGGCCAAATTTTCCGCCACACCGCGGACGGCCTCGAACAAATCATCGCTCACCGCAAAATCGGCAAGCCGCCGCCCCGGAACAACGCTTTGCAAAACCATGCCGATATCCGGCAGATACGCCAATGGCTGCGCCATGCCGAAACGCGCTCCGGCGCGGCTATTTTCACCTGCGGCTTGCCAAAGCAGCCGCAGGTTTTCAAAAGCAACCCGGCCGCGGTCTTTGCGATACATCTTGCCGATGATCCGCCACGGCGGCGGATTTCCCGCCGCTTCAAGCCGGTATTCGATGACGCATCGTTTGCCCGGCGCATGCTTCAAAACCTGATGCCGAACCTGAGTGAGAAGGTTGCCGCCATCGAACCAGCCAGGCAACGACGACGAGAGCAGCAGACGCATCTCCTCGTCGTTCAGCGCACGCGCGAGGCCGGGGAGCTTGCGATCAATCGCCGTCCGGTTTTCGGTGGCGTCTGCCATTACATCTCACGGGAGCGCTCGGGCCGATCAGGCCGCTGGCCGCGGTCGGGGCGTTCACCGCGATCAGGCCGGTCGCCGCGCTGGCGCTGCTCGGGACGATCGAAACCTTCGACTTCGGTCTTTTCATTGACCATAACGGTGAAGCCGAGAATCTGCAAAGTTTTATTGGCGGCATCGATTTGGCTGATGTCGCCTTGCAATTCCTCGAGGCTGAAACCTTTCGACTCTTGCAGCTTCACTTTCGCCGGCCGAAAACCCGCGGCCGCTGAAAACGTTCCCTTGAGCTTGACCACGTCACCCACTTTAAGATCTTTCAAGGCGATGTTCTGCCGCTGAACATTCCTGATCTCAACGCCGTTGAACAGAGCGAAGTCGCGATTCAGCAGGTGCAGCGCATTTTTTTGAGAATCGATATTTTGCACCTTGCCCTCGATGGTGACGTTCTCATCCGCAGGCTTGATGCTGACTTCCAGAGCGAGAAAACTGTCGCTCTTCTCCGGTTTGCCCTTCACTTTCACCCGCTGCCCGACTTTGAGCGTGTTGAAACCGATGATTTCACCCATAAGATTTTCTCCTTTAATTTGATTCATCAACAATATGAAAATGTATTTTCATGTTTTCATAGATTCGCTTCGCCAACGAAGTTGGCGGCCTCAGTCGCCGTCTTCCAGGCGGTCTTCTCCTTCAATGTTCGTCTTTGGCGTAACCACGATCGTAACGCCATTGACTTCCATCGTCTTTTTCTCGCCGTCGATTTTTCCGACGACGCCTTGTATTTCTTCGATGTTGAAGTCCAGCTTTTCTTCCAGCGTAATTTTCCTCAGCGCGAATCCTTCACGCTCGCGGTAAACGCCTTTCAACTTGACCATGGCGCCCGCCTGTAGAGCGCTTGCACTCAGGCGATTGCTGTCGAAATCCTTGATCTCGAGGCCGTCGCGCACGAGCACCTTCTGATCGAAAATGCGCAGATGCCGCCTGGCGGGGTCGACTTGCTGGATCAAGCCTTCCAGCTTGGCGTCTTCCTCCGCCGCTTGCTCACAGGTGATTTCAACGGCCAAAAAGCCCCGGCCGTCACGGTGCTTGCCGCTTATTTTCACGTGCTGCCCGACCTTCAGATCGGCAAGACCCTGGCGATCGTCTATAAGATGGCCTGTTCGCTGATTCATACTCTTTTAGCGTTGGTTTTTGACTTGATTCAAAACTCAATCCGCAAACTCGTTCGGCTTATGCCAATTCCACTTCTTCCAGGTCGTCGCTCACCGCGGCTGCGGCAAAATCACCGGAGATCGGCCAACCGCCTTTGCCCACCTGATCGATGCACGTCACGCCTTGTTCGATCATGCGATTCACTTTGCGGCGCCAGCCTTCTTCCTGCAAGCGCAGGCATTTGCACGCCCGGCGCAAATGCGTCAGGCCTTCGTAGAGCAAAATTCTATTGAAAATTTCCTGGTCCATGGTGGAAAAATATTCCTCAAGAAAAACCGCAATCAGCGCGGCGACTGCCGGATTTTTCTTCACCTTGCCGCGCATAAACACCAGCAGGTTGCCCAAGTCCGAGGCCGGATCGCCATAGCTGAGCGCATCAAAATCGATGAGCCAGATGTGGCCGTTTTCCAGATGAACCTGCCCTAAATGAAAATCGCCGTGGATCGGGGTGAGCTTGGCGTTGGCAATGAGATCGGCTTCGATCTTTTGCGCGGTTTCGACGATATAGTCGATGCGGGATTCCAGCTCCGGACACGCCAGCGCCAAAAAAGGATAACGCGGATGGCAACGCAACAGATGATCCTTGACGAGAAACGGCTTGTCCGGGAGGAGGGGGCACCGGTGCAGTTTGGCGATGGTGCGGGCCAACTGCCGGAAGTGCAAAGGATTGTGGTGCTGTTTGATCAATGTTTTGAGCGGCAAACCCGGCACCTCTTCCTGAAAGAGCATGCAAAGCGAGGAGGAGAAATAAAGGGGTTCGGGAATGCTGATGCAATCGGCCGCGCTGCGATTGAAACCGTTTGCCCACAGTTGTTTCATGGAGGCATAAACGCGTTCGCCGCGATTGGCCTTGTAAACCTTGCCGATCACATGCCATTCACGCGGCTTCCGCGTGCGGGGATCAAACGTATCGATGATGTAGCGAATGACGCAGCGTTGATTGCGCCGGCGGATGACTTCGAGATTGAGATGGCGCACCTCGAGTTTTTCATCCAAACGCTCCTGGGCGAGGGAGGCAAAAGTGTGATACATGCGCTGGGCGTCGAGTGCGGCGTCCAGCGTATAAAGCTTGTCGCGGAAAATCGAGACGGAAGAGGCAGATGACATATTGCTACCCTCAAAGTTGAAACACCAGCACACTCCATACACAGGCCCGCAGGCCTCATCAAAAAATGATGTCAACCGCTATTTAATTGAGAGCGCTAATGTCGCCATCCTGCGCAACAACAGCACGAGGTTTTTTCAACAGAACAACAATCTGCGGCGCAGATTAAAAACTCACACGGAAATTGCCGGAGACTTTTCCGCGCGCGCTTTTGTTCCGGGCGAGGTTCGGGGTTGCGGCCACTCACGTGCCCTGGCAAGAGCGTCCACTTGGTGGCCGCGTCCGGTTTCGCCAAGCTCGCCGTTGACCGGCGTGCCGGCGAGGGCGCGGCGCAACAACGTACCGATTTTTTCGACGTTGCGTTGCGCGTCAAAATCACGCTCGACTTTGGCGCGTCCCGCCCGTCCGAGATGCTGCGCCAGCTCGGGTTGGCCCAGCAAGGTTTTGAGGCCTTCGGCGAGGGCGTCCGGATCCTTTTCCGGCGCCAACCAACCGCTGACTCCGTGCTCGACCAATTCCGGTATGCCCGAAATCGCCGTGGACAATACCGGTATTCCCATGGCCATGGCTTCCACCAAGACGTTGGGAATGCCGTCGCGATCACCATCGTTCTGCACTTCACAAGCGAGAACGAAGACATCGGTTTGGCGATAATAGGTCAACAACTCATTTTGCGACATCTGTCGCTTCAACTCAACACAGTCATCAAGCCCCAACCGGCGGCGCAACTGCTCCAGCTCATCTTGCAATGGGCCGCCGCCAATGATATTGCAATAAAAATGCCATCCTTCTTGCCGCAGTTTGTGCAAAGCGTGCAAAAGCACCGGAAAACCTTTCTTCGGCACGAAGCGTCCGACGGAAAGGATGACCGGGCAGTCATGGTGATGCGAGGTTGCCCGCTCCGGCTTGAACAGTTGCAGATCGTTGCCGTGATACACGCGAAAAACCGGCTCGTCGCTGCCGGCCACACGCAACAGATAGTCACGATTGAATCCAGTACAGGTTACGACAAAAGCGGCGCGGTGGATTTTCTCGCGCAAAAAATCGTGTTCCTGGAGGTAAATATCCTTGGCGTGGGCGCTAAAGCTGTAGCGCATACCGGTCAGCCAGCTCGCAAAATAAGCCACCGTCGTCGGGCCGTGGCTGAAGTGGGCATGAAAATGCGCCACTTCGGTGCCGGGCAAACTGCTCTGCACGAGATAAGCGGCCTGCGCAAAACGCTTGATCGTCGACGAGCTGCGTTGGCGCAAGCTGCGCCACAGCGCGAAACGAAAGGCCGGCCAATACAGTTGCGGACGATCCCACCACAAGCGCACATTCGTGCTGATGAACGAAAAGAAAAAACGCCAAAAGTAATCTGGAATATATGTCACTTTGGCGCGCACGCGTGCCACGCTTTCGTGTACTTTGGCTTCGCCCGGATTCCGCATGGCGAAAATGTGCAGTTTCAGGCCGAACTGCTCCAGCAGCAAAATCTCATTGACAATGAACGTTTCCGAGAGACGAGGATAGCCTTTTAAGATGAAGCCGAAGACTTTGTCAGGTGCATGAGCCATAACACGCCTCGAACGGCTGAAACCTCGTGGTTTGCCAGAACTACAGCCGCAGCGATGCCACATGGCTCCCACAGCCAGATAGTTATGGAAATTATTTTTAAAGATATAGCGCTTAAGGCCTCAACTTGCGGACAACACCAACTCTGCTACTCGCGAAGCGCCATTGAGATTCGGGAGCATGGCGTCGTTCATGCCATGGCCGTTGTGCAATTTTTGCCAAATCATCTCCGACAAATTTTCCGCGGCCAGGCGCGTCGGGTGAATCGTGCTGAACAAGCCGCGCTCGGACATCAGGCGCGAGCGGATGCTCTGCTCGGCGCTCGGACCGGCGCGCGGCACGACGATGGCGTTCTTGCGAAAGTGCAAAATCTCGCTAATCGTGTTATATCCTGCCATCGAGATCACCAGATCGGCGCGCCGCAAATAGCGAATGCTGTCTTCGCCCGCCCAACTCACCGTGATCGGCAAATTCTGCGTTTTTTGGCGCAAGTGCGCGCGCTGGTCTTTGTGCATGAACGGCCCGGTGGTGATCAGCGCATGAAAAGCCAGATCCGGGTGCAAGAGGCGCGCGGCGTCGATGAATTGATCCATAAAAAAAGAAGCGTCTGCGCCGCCGCCGCCGGTGGCCAAAATAAACTTGCCCGGGCTGGCGGCAACCGGCCGTGGCTTGGCTTTCTCCGGCCGCAAGGTATCGGCGTCTTCGCGGCAAACGTAGCCGCAATATCGCGCCTTATCGACCAACGCCGGCGGAAAGTCATATTGCGTGATGACGTCGAAAACGTCGGTGCAGCCGTAAATAAAGACCGCGTCATAAAAATCGGCAATGGCGGCAAAAGCGCCTTCATTCTTCCATTGTTGGCGAATCACCTCAGGCGCGCCCAAAATGTCTCTGATTCCCAAAATCACCTGGGTGTGCGGGCTCTGCGTCTTCAAAATTTTCAGAGGCTCCGCCAACTCGCCGAGCGCGCCGTGCGGCATGTGATCCACCAAAAAAATATCCGGCTGATAGCTGGTGGCGACATTCCGAATGATGTCCGAGCGAATCGCCATCAACTCGCGCTCGCTCATCGGCAAACGATCCGGACGCCAAACGCCGGTATCGACCTTGACGATGGTCGGGATTTTGATGAAGTCGCAATTAGGCGGCAACTTAAAGAAGGGCGCAACCGGAGAGTCGGCTATGATCAAGCATGAGGCGCGCGGACGCTGTTTCTTGATCTGAATACAGATGTTCAAATTGCGCCGCAAATGCCCCAAGCCAAAGCCGTCCTGGGAATAGATTAATATCCGGGGGGCATAGCCATTTGTAACCGATCTGCGCGCCATAAAAGATCCGTTGCAAAGGTTAAGACTCGGTCTTACTTTGATAAATAAAAATGCGGTTGCGGAAGCACAACCGCCTTCTAAATGAGCGTGACCACGAAATCAGCCAAGCCCGCACTTCCAACTATGATGCGGCTCTGATTTCCACCGGCTGGCGCCGGGCAAAAGTCGCCGATTCGGTAATGCGGCGAAGGCGTTCCACAATTCTGGCAAATCCGTCGAAGGCCAACTCTTCGTGCAATGATTTCGGCGCCAAACTGGGACCGCCACAGAGCACTGCCGAAATCGCCTCGCGCAATGCGAGCGGATGGTAATCACCCGGCAACATGACTTTGACCGCGCCGCGCTCCTGCAGCAGACGCGCCCGGCAAGCGTTATCCGGGTGGTCTGCGGCATCGGGCACGACAATCGCCATTTTGCGATGCCCCAAAACTTCGCACATCACGTCGTAATCGCCGGTGCAGATCACCAGATCGCTATGGCGGATGTAGCGCAAGGCATGCTTGCCGAAACGCTGAAAGGAAACGTGTTGCAATTTGCGTGCGCGTTGAGCGAGCGCGCGTTTGTCGCTCGACCGGATAGCCGGGCCGGCAACGATGAGGCTTTGCATGGCCGGCGCACCGGAGCGGCTCTCCAAAAATCGCAAATAAGCGTCGACGAAGGCAAAGTCTTCCGAACTGCCGCCGGGGGCCAGCATGATCATTGGCAACGCGCGATTCATCGCTGCGACGGTCTCGCTGACGCGGCGCGGCGGCACACTCTGCTGCACCAAATAGCCGGTATAGAAAATTTTTTCAGCAATATGAGCCGGCATTCCGTAAGCTTCGGCGGCATCAAACAGACGCCGTACCCCGAAGACGAGAATCTCGTGGGCAAAACGCGCCAAGATTTCAAAAACTTCGTTTTTAACCCACTGCCGTCTCACCCACGCCGGTTCGCCCAAGGTGTCAGGCAGTCCCCAAACAATTTTTGCCTGAGGCAAATCTTCAGCGAGACACGCAACGATCTTTTGCATCTCTTCCGGCAGATTGAACAAACTGTCGTCGAGCATGACGACATCGGGCCGAAAAGTGCGAATCGCGCTTTGGGCGATCTTGCGCCTAATTCGCAGCGTATTGTCATACTCAATATTCAGGCCGCGCGTCGCGTGGCTGCGATGATCTTTGCGCCCGAGGCTGGGAAGGTGAACATAATCAACCCGTTCCGCCAGCTTAAAACGGCCAACGGTGGGAAGATCAGTCAGCACGAGTATCGAGCAATCTTCCGACATTCGAGAGAGCAAAGCAGCAATGCTGAGGGTGCGAAAAGTGCAACCCCAGCCGCGGCTGTCATTGCTGTACATGAGTATGCGCAATGAAGGCATCCGGCGACTCGATAAAATGTTTATAAGCTCAAAGCAGAAAATGTTTTAAGCTAAAAAAAAAGATTCAGAAAAAAATTATTCTTTTGCTTTCTGATTCTTCCGACACTAAAGTTTGTGCTTTGATTTTGGGAAGGTAAAATTGGGGGCGTGCCACCACTACTCATCACTATCCCGTCAAACCCTACAGCCCGAGAGCTGGAACGTATATGGACCAATCAGTCTCGGGCTGCTGCGCGCCAAAGTTGCTTAACCAAAGTTGCAATGGTGTAAAATATATGAAATCGCCCCGAAGAAGTCAAGAGTTTTTTTAATTTTTTTTAATAAAGTAAATCAGCTCCCGTAACCTCTTCAAAAATTGAAACACGCCGTTAGGCACCGCGGAATTTTACCATCTGACAAAATCTCAAATAAAAAGCGGTGGGGGTGAATGGATTGAGGGTGATGGAGCAAATTTGTCGTTAATCAGCCAAACTTTGATGGCCGGCGGCGAGAATGATTGCGACATGATTTTGCCTTTTTTATTAAAGAAAAGCAACGGAGATTGGGGCGTGTAATGCCGTTTGGAGGAGAATCGCACGCCAGGAACAAAAAGCGTAGAAATATAGAGATTCTCCTGGTGGAAGTCAAGACTTTTTTGACAATTCTTTGACAATTCTTTTTTGGCGTGGCTGAAAACAAAAATGCCGCGACCAAAGGCCTCGGCTTTGCGAAGATTCCGTGCGTTGAGCACCGGCTTGATGCTGAAATGGCGCAATTTTAAATTCTCTTTAAAATTGGCAATAAAATTGGCAATTCACCACATTGTTATCGCGCCACGACTCCCTCACACCGCTGCGAACTCCGCCGGCTGGTGCCGCGGCGTTTCGTGTTCGTACGCGTTGAAAACGCCGTCGCGGCCCGCCGGCGCCGTCGGGGTGAGATAACCGAGGGCTTCGAGCTTGCGAACGATCTTTTGCGCGCTTTCAGCGGGGGTTTCTTTCTCGGTTTCGCAGATCACTTCCGGATGGTCCGGCGGCTCGTAAGGATCGCTGACGCCGGTAAATTCCTTGATCTCGCCGGCCAGCGCCTTTTTGTACAAGCCCTTCACGTCGCGCTGGATGCACGTCTCGAGCGAAACTTGCACGTAAACTTCGACGAAATCTTTGATGAGCGCGCGATTTTCGCCGCGAATGTTTTTATAGGGTGAGATGGCCGCGGCGATGGCCATCACGCCGTTGCGCGCCAGCAAGTGGCAGACGAAGCCGATGCGACGGATGTTGGTATCGCGGTCTTCCTTGGAAAATCCCAAGCCTTTGCTCAAATTGGTGCGCACCACGTCGCCGTCGAGCACTTCCACCTTGCTGCCGCGCGCCTTCAACAGCGGCACGAGGTGCTCGGTAATCGTCGACTTGCCGGCGCCGGAAAGCCCGGTAAACCAAATAGTGCAGCCGCGGGAAGAATTGGTCATGACAGAAGTTCCTATTTTCAGTGTTCAGTGTCCAGTTATCAGTGTCCAGTTATCAGTGTTCAGTAATCAGTTTTGAAGGTCCAGAGTTCAGTCGTCGGTAAACAATCTTCTGCCAACTGATTACTGATTACTGATTACTGATTACTGTTCACTGATTACTGCTTACTTGCTATTACGCAGTCCTTTTATCAAAATCTCCACAACTTCCGGCCGGCTAAATTCCGCTGGCGGCGCTTCACCACGGCCGAGCATTTCACGAACTTGCGTGCCGGACAGCATGACTTGATACGCGCCGTCGTGCGGGCAGGTTTTGCTCGTAACCACGGCGCCGCATTTCTTGCAGAAGTAGGAGTTCTCAAAATTCAGCGTCGTGATGCCGAGCTCCTCCGGCTTGAACGGCGCGAAGATTTTCTGCGCGTCGTACGTGCCGTAATATTTGCCCACGCCGGCGTGGTCGCGGCCGACAATGAAATGCGTGCAGCCATAATTCTTACGGCACATCGCATGGAAAATCGCCTCGCGCGGCCCGGCGTAGCGCATCGCCGCCGGAAAAACGCTGAGCAGCACGCGGTTGGCGGGATAATAATCGCGCAGCAAAGCTTCGTAACTTTCCATGCGCAAATCCGCCGGAATGTCGTCTTTCTTCGTTTCGCCGACCAGCGGGTGCAGCAACAGCCCGTCGACGATTTCCATGGCGCACTTTTGAATATATTCGTGGGCGCGATGCACCGGATTGCGGGTTTGAAACCCGACCACCGTCTTCCAGCCGCGCTCGTTGAAAAGGCGCCGCGTTTCCGCCGGATCGCGGCGAAATTCCGGGAACGTCGCATGGGAGGGACGATTGATCATCCACACCTCTCCGGCAAGGCAAATCTCGCCCTGGCTCCTGACGCGCGCCACACCGGGGTGCGCGATCTCGGTCGTGCGATAGACTTCTTGTGACTCATGGGTTTTGTCGTACTCGAATTTCTCGGCAATTTTCATGACGCCGAGAATCGCACCGGCGGCGCTGTTGCTTTCCACCAACGCGACTTCTTCCCCGAGGCGGAGATCAGCGGCAAGGTCTTTGGCAACCGGCAAAGTGATCGGCAACGACCAGACGAGACCGTTGGCGAGCCGCATATTTTGCACGACGCCGTCGTAATCGGCTGGGGACATAAATCCGGTGAGCGGGCTCATGGCGCCGTTCGCAATCATTTCGAGATCGGAGACGCCAACTTCGGAGAGCGGCACCTTTTTGACCTCGCGAGCGCGGCGCCAAGCGGCTTCGCGTTCCTCGCCGCGGAGAATACGATCGACCAACTTGCCGCCGTGAGGTGTGCTGAGAGACATGATTGGATATTACCTCCAATTTATGGTAATGGTATTCTTTATGATCTTTGCTGCCGAGGCAAAGCGCATGAATTTTACGCGCGGCAACAACGCCGCCCTTGAAACAAACACAAGAATTATATTTACGCCCGTCGGCCATTTTTTGCGGGATTAAAATATGCTAAAAAATCCGCTTACTCTCTTTGCCGGGTTTTGCTTGTTCATTAATGCGCCTCAAGAGCCGATAGCATCAAAGCGGCAGCATTAGCGGCGCCGCTTAAATTCGGCAGTTCATCTTCATTCATCCCGTCTTCACCCCGCAGTTGCCGCGCGATCAATTCGGCAAAGCTTTCGGTTGTCAAATCGTGCGGATGGATGCTGCTGAACAGGCCGCGTCCCGCCATAATGCGGGTGCGCATCGTTTGCTCGGCGCTGGGTCCGGGCCGCGGAATGATGATCGCATTTTTGCGAAAACGCAAGATTTCGCTGATCGTATTGTAACCGGCCATGGAGATCACCAAATCCGCCTGCCGCAAAAACCGGATATTGTCCTGTCCGCTTGGCGTCACGACGACCGGCAGGCCCTTGGCTTTTTTATAAAGCCCCTGGCGCTGATCTTTGTGCATAAACGGCCCGGTTGAAATCAGGGCGTTGAAAGCAATCCGTGGCTGCAACGCGCGAACGGCGTCGATAAACTTGTCCATAAAATAACTCGCATCGGCGCCGCCGCCGCCGGTGACCAAAACGAATTTCTCCCGCGTTTGGGCAAACGCCTCGGGCAAGGCGCCGCCGTTCGGCTTGGCTTTGGCCTCGTCACGGCAAACGTAACCACAATAGCTCGTCTTGGCTGCCACCGCCGCCGGGAAGCGATATTCAGCCATGACGTTGAAGACATCGGCGCAGCCATAAATGCAAACCTGGTCATAATAAGCCGCGGCGGCCTCGAATGCGCCTTCCTGCTGCCACTGCTGGTGAATCACTTCCGGCGCGCCCAGGATATCACGCAACCCCAAAATTATTTTTGTCTCCGGACAATATTGCTTGATCATTTTCAGCGGCCCGGCCAGCTCTCCCAACGCGCCGTGCGGCATGTGATCGACCAAAAACAAATCCGGCCGAAAACTCACCGCCACATTTTGAATGATCTCCGTGCGAATGCTGAGCAGCTCTTTATAATGCATCGGCAGGCGATCCGGGCGCCAGATGCCGGTATCAACTTTGACAATGGTTGGAATTTTAATGAAATCACATTGAGGCGGCAGCTTGAAAAACGGCGCCTGAGGCGAGTCGGCAATAATCAAAATCGAAGCTCGGGGACAGCGTTTTTTGATTTGCAGGCCGATGTTGAGATTGCGCCGCAAATGGCCGAGGCCGAAACCATCCTGCGAGTAAATCAGCAGCTTGAGCGGCGCTTTGCCATTCTTGCGGGCATCCAGCGTCAACGGCCCGTCATCGGACAAAGGCCGCCGCCACGGTTCGCCGTTGCCGGCGCCGGCCTCCAGGCCGATTTCCGTCGTTGAATTGTTGTGCATAGGAACGATCATTTAGGAAGCGGCTCTTCAAATATCGATTCGATTCTGGCGGCCATGTTTTCCAAGCCATTGAATGAAATTGCCGCTTGCTTCTCCCCTCGCGCTTTGATGAATGCAGAAGCAGACACCAACGCACCGAGGTATTCCGGCGTCAGATCCGCCGGGTGCAACAGTTTGGTCAAACCAAGCTTCGCGAAAGTTTGCGCCCGCTGCAAATGCTCGCCCGGCGGAGCCAGGGAAGGGACGAGAATCGCCGGCTTGCCGTACGAAATAATCTCGCACAAGGTGTTATAACCGCCCGTGCAAATAACCGCGCCGGCATGCTTGACGTACTGCAAAATATTTTTGCGGAACCGATGAAAAACAACGCCCGGCAATTTTTGCGCGCGCTGCATGAGCAAAAGCTTTTCGCGCGAGCGCATCATCGGCCCGGAAACGATAAGGCTTTGGAAGCCGGGCGTTTTTCCGGCGGCCTCGAGAAAACGCAGATAATTGTCGATGAGCGCATATCCTTCGGCGCCGCTTTCCGTTGTTACCAGCACGAACGGTTGGCGGAGATGTACATCCTTTTTTAGGCGAAATCTGGCGCCTGCCGGTGAGCGCAAATAGCCGGTATAAAAAAATCTGCCAGCCAGCGCCGCGGAAATTTGATAGGCCTGGACTTGATCGAAAATTTGCCGTTCGCCATAAACCCAGATTTCATCACAAAAACGCGCCAGCGTCTGATCAACGCCCGCGCGGTGCCATTCGCTCACGACGCATTCCGGCTCGCCGAGCATGTCCGGCAAGCCCCAAACCACTTTGATGCCCGGCAAATCTTCGCGCACGAAAGCCAAAATGCGCTGCATCTCACTGAGGCCTTCCAAAGGATCGCACTCCACAAAAAATAAATTCGGTTGAAAAGTTCTCGCCGCGCTTTGGGTGATCTTGCGGCGAATGCGGAGGGTATTCTCGAACTCGAGATTGAGATGACCGGCCTGAGAGCGCCGGGAAGAAAGGCCCGGCAGATGCACGTAATCAACGTTGGATGGAAATTTAAACCGCCCGACGATCGCCAAGTCCGTCAGCACGAGAATCGAGCAATCGGCCAGATTCTCCGCGAGGTGCGCGGCGATCTTCAGTGTCCGCGTCGTATGGCCGAGACCAAAACGGTCTTGGCAGTACATCAAAATGCGCAATGAAGGCAATATGCACCCTTATAGTGACGTCATCACAGCCCAAAAACCCAGGCAATCATTAAAAAATTTTCACAAGATGGGAACCGCCCTGTTCACACCGGCAAGAGAGGAAAGCCAGCCAATTCACCCGTTTCCTATTGAAACGTGTGAAGCATTAATCGAGACTTTTCGCTATGTCTATACCGGCAATGAGGAGCGAGTGGGGAAATGTGAATAAATTTTTCGGGCCGCGGCAGAATAACAATAAAGACAAAAACCGCCGGGGCTTAAAAAATTGGCAAGACCCAATAAAACAAAAACCCAAGTCATCTTCATGGCCTGGGTGTGGCGTCGTGGGCCCTGTAGGGCTCGAACCTACGACCAGCGGATTATGAGTCCGCCGCTCTAACCAACTGAGCTAAGGGCCCTTTGAAAAACAAAAAACAAACGGCAAAAAGAAAACAGCAAAAAACATTCGCACAAATTTGCTTTTTGCCGTTTGCTTTTTTCTTTTTGCTTTTCCTCAGTGCGCCTACCAGGAATCGAACCTGGAACCTTGTGATTAAGAGTCACCTGCTCTGCCAGTTGAGCTATAGGCGCTTGCTTTTTTTTGCTTTTTGCCTTTTGCTTTTTGCTGTAGAAAAAGTGAGCCTGGGGAGAATCGAACTCCCGGCCAACGGATTAAAAGTCCGCTGCTCTACCAGCTGAGCTACAGGCTCTTCAGTTTTGAGCGATTTTATTTGCGCTTGCCCGCGCGAAAATATAAATTAACGAACGTTTCTCATTGTCTCGAAGTCGCTGCGCCCACGACGTGCGCAGCTCGGGCCACGCAGAGGTTGAAAGAACGACGCTTTCTAATACCTTAAAACCCGCTGCCTGATAGCGAGGCACTACTATCGTTTTTAAAAACGCTTCGGAGATGGAAGGCAATTCCAAACGTTCAATCTCGGCGCGGTCCCGCTCCGGGTCGAAGCTCATGAAAATCTTCAACTCCGCTTCCGGCGCGCAGATTCGCCGCAGGTTGCTCAACGAATCGTGATCTCCGGCAGCGACGATCCGGAGCAAACTTCCCCACGGAAAATTCACGTGAACTTCGTTTGCGATGCCGTCCAACTCACACGGCAAATCTTCAACTGCGGCCTGCACGAACAGGGCATTCGCCAGCCCGCCTTTTGCCGGCTTGCGATGAATCTTTTCAGAAAGCTTGACCAACTCACTCGCATTCGCGTCGATGCCGATGAAAAACTTGTCGGGATTTTGGCGAGCGCCCAGGCAGACAAAGCGTCCATCGCCGGTTCCAACATCGACAACCACGCCCTGGCGATAAGGCGAGATTAGATTTTGAAAGGCGCGTCAATCGAGTTAATAAAAGCCTTTACCGCGGATGATTTTCAACATTGGATATTCTCTACTTTCAGAGGTTTACTTATGGTAATGATACCGACATGAAATAACGACGAGCTCCGTCGCAGACACACCATACACCAATCGGTGTTCATCATTGATACGTCGAGACCAATAACCTGACAAGTCCCCTTTCAAAGGTTCAGGCTTTCCCAATCCTTTAAATGGACTTCTCTTCGCGTCTTTGAAAAGCTCATTAATCCTTTTCAAAAGCTTGGGATCGTTCTCTTGAAACCAGAGGTAGTCTTGCCAGCCTAAATCCGTGAAAGCTAATTTCATGTTTCAATTAACTCTCGCTCCGTCGTCTTTCCCATTTTGGCTTCTGAAATGGATTTGCGTAAATGTTCAGCATTGGCCGGGTTAGACAGTAGATAAAGCGTCTCTTGCCATGAATTAAATTCACTGAGTGAGAGGAGAACCGCTTTCTCGCCGCGATCACTGCAAATGATCGCCGGTTCCGCGTCTGCAATCACCTGGGTGATCAGATGATCTAAATTTTGCTTGGCGTCATTCAGAGTTATGGCATTCATAAGAGTAGCCTAAAAATGACTTCTTCCGTTAAAAACTTGTTTGCAAAGGACAGCATTAAATATAAAAAATATATTCGATTTAGTCAACCCCCAATTTCACAAAGATTCGTCAAAACCGGCCTCAAGTGAAGTTCGACTTGGGCAAAGGAACTTACCAAATCTGAAAAAGCCGTGTGCCCAAGTCGAACTTCACTCGCCTACGCCAACTTAATCCCCAACTCCCGAAGTTGTCTTTCATCCACCGGCGAGGGCGCGCCGTCCATGAGCGACAGCGCGGAATTGGTCTTGGGAAAAGCAATCACTTCGCGAATGCTCTTGCGGCCGGCGAACAACATCACCAGCCGGTCGAAGCCGAAGGCAATGCCGCCGTGCGGCGGGGCGCCGTACTCGAAAGCTTCCATTAAAAAACCAAATTTATTCTCGGCTTCCGCCTCGCTGATGCCGAGCAGGCGGAACATCTTTTTTTGCAGCTCGCGCTGGTGAATGCGGATGCTGCCGCCGGCGATCTCGGTGCCGTTGAGCACGAGGTCATAAGCTTTGGCGCGCACTTTTTCCGGCGCCGTATCCATCAACGGGATGTCTTCATCTTTCGGCGAAGTGAACGGATGGTGCCGCGCCATCCAACGCTTCTCTTCCGGATCGAACTCCAGCAACGGAAAATCGACTACCCACAAAAGGTTGTAAGAATTTTCCGGAATCAGCTTCTCTTCCTGCGCCAGGCGCAAGCGCAAAGCGCCGAGCACCTGCTGCGCTTTCTCTTCTTCATCGGCGACCAAGAGCAACAAATCGCCGGCTTTTGCGTTCAGCGCCGCGTTGATCTTCTCAATCAATCCGGCTGCGAAAAATTTGGCCGTGCCGCCTTCCCAACCGCTTGCCGCGACTTTGATGGCGACCAAGCCTTTGGCGCCGAATTGCGTCGCGACCTGGGTGAGATCGTCGATTTGCTTGCGCGAATATTTCGCGCCGCCGGGCAAAGCCAGCGCCTGCACCGTTTTGCCGCTCTTGGCGGTTTCAACGAAAATCTTGAACTCGCTCTGTGCCGCGAAAGCGGCCACATTGCGAATCTCCAAACCGAAACGCAGATCCGGCTTGTCGCTGCCGAAGCGCGACATGGCCTCGGCATAAGTGAGACGAGGCAACGGCAGAGAAATTTTTCTTTCTAAAATATGTTGCATCATCTCGGCCACCAAACCTTCGACCATCGCCATCACGTCTTCTTGATCGACGAAAGACATCTCGAGATCGATCTGCGTGAACTCCGGCTGGCGGTCGGCGCGCGTGTCTTCGTCGCGAAAACAGCGGACGATCTGAAAATACCGATCCATGCCCGCGACCATGAGAATTTGCTTGTACATTTGCGGGCTTTGCGGCAGCGCATAAAAACTGCCTTTGTAAAGGCGGCTCGGCACCAAATAATCGCGCGCGCCCTCCGGCGTGCTGCGCATCAAAATCGGCGTTTCGATATCGACGAAGCCGTGGCGGTCCAAATAATCGCGCGTGGTTTTGTACAACCGGTGCCGGATGAGCAGATTGCGCTGCATGTCCGGCCGGCGCAAATCGAGATAACGATATTTCAGCCGCAGCTCTTCCGCCGCTTCGACGCGGTCGCTGATCTCGAACGGCACCGGCTTGGCCGGGTTGAGAATTTTTAATTCTTGCGCAATGATTTCGACTTCGCCGGTGGCGATATTCTTGTTGATCATGCCGGACGGGCGCCGGGCGACCTTGCCGCGCACCGCAATGACATATTCCGAGCGCAAGTCTTTAGCTTTTTGGTACATTTCGCCTGCCCTGCCAAAGGCTCCAGGCAGGCCAGGGCCGGCGTCGGGATTGAAGACGATTTGCGTTTTGCCGTAACGGTCGCGCAAATCGACAAAATAAATCCCGCCGTGGTCGCGCCAGCTATCGACCCAGCCCATGAGTGTGACTGCCGTTTCGGCGTGCGCTTGGCGCAAAGCGCCGCAGGTATGGCTGCGCTTCCAATTGCCTAACTTTTCCAAAGGACTTCTCCTTAACAAAAAAGGCCGATCTCGGCCTACATCTATGAGATTCGGCCTCGCGTCAATTTTCGAAGACAAAATTTGCAAACGGTGCAACGGCCTTGGCCATCAACGACATGAACCGGAGATCAAGGCGTACCGACGGCATGGGAAATCGCAGTTTTAGCAACCCTCATCAACAACCGCAAGGCTTCATTCACGGCTTCACTATTCGGAAAAACTGCCGCCACATCCGGATCCAAAAGTACGATGTTGGTGCCTTCATTATAACGTTGCACGTATTTTCCCCTTATTCCCTCTTTTAGTAAAGTCTCGTCGTACTCGGCGCGAAGGTCATCATTCAACTCAGTGTCTGTTTCAGCTTTCATACAACTTCCTTTCATGTCGCGTTGTTTCACGCGCACTAATAATGCGGGTACGGCCGTCTCGGTCGGTATGAGCAACTATAAGCAACCGGCTGCGCCTTGACATTCCGATGATGATGTAGCGAGTTTCGGTGATCGAGTGGTCAGGGTCAGAATACGTCACTGAGAGCGGGTCGCTAAACACAGTGGCAGCCTCGACAAAATCAATCTCGTGCTTCTTGAGATTCTGTTCAGCCTTCTTGGGGTCCCACTCGAATATCATTGAAAAAGGCGCTTCTTTTCATGGCGATTTTTCTGTGAAAGATGTTGTTTGGTCTATGCCGAACAACATTCACAAATGTCAAACTTGGCAACGTTATTATAAAATCGGAATTTTTGCCCAAAAAGGCAAGCGGAATTTTTACCTCGCTTTTTGTATAGGCTCTCGCAACCTGGGGACATCCGCTTCATTAAAGTTGACTTTGAGATAAATATCTTTCAGCGCCAGCTCGCAGTCAATCGAAGCGAGCTTGACGATATCTTCGAGATTCTCAAATGTCAAAAGCGCCCAACGGCCTTCGCCTTCTTTGGTGAAGAGCTCGACACGAGGACGGCGCTGATCGACCAACAAATATTCCTGCAATGATTTGAGCTTGCTGTAGTGCTCGAACTTCGTGGTGCGATCATAGCTTTCCGTTGATTTGGACAAGACCTCGACAATCACCGTCGGATTGAGAAGCATATCGAGCTCATCATCATCAAACTGCACCTCGCCACAAACAACCATGACATCGGGGTAAGTATAAAGGCCCGTGGGGCTCACTTTCAAACGCATGTCATTAGAATAGACCTTGCAGGGGCGATGCTCCAATTGAAGGTAAAGCCTCGCAATAACGCTGTTGACGATAAGAACGTGCGGTTCGCTCGCGCCCGCCATTGCGAAAATTTCGCCATTGAAATGCTCACTCTTGTAATCCGCCTCACGCTCGCGGGCAAGATACTCTTCAACCGTAACAAAAGGAACTCTCTTCACTGCTTGCATGGCAAAGCCTCCTGGTCGTCAAGCGCAGCAAAACTCATCTGTTAAATTAAAATATAAAAATAACGTGTCAAACACAAGGCAAAAATTTTTTGTGCTGCATGCCAATGTATTTTTGTATTTAATGCCGGCGATGCCGGCTTTGAAACCGCACATCTGCAAAATGAACCAAACGGGCATAAATGAGTATAAAGCCAGATAGCACATTCTCAGCATGAAAATACGGAGCATGAACATGAGCAAATATGCCGCATGGGCGTTGACCTCGTTATTTGCGATCAGGCAAAACGGCTTTTCACAGGAAAATCAGCCGCCGACGACCGGCGCCATGAGCGGCAAGGTCTACGATGCCGCCCGGCAAAAGCCGATAGAATTTGCCAATGTCATTCTCTTCAGCCAAAAAGATAGCGTCATGGCCACCGGCACGACTTCCGGAGAAAACGGCAGTTTTCAAATCGACAAAATTCAGCCGGGAGTTTATTATCTCGATATTCATTTCATCGGTTATAATTAGGAAGAGATTTGAGAGCCTCGAAATCGGACCGGCAAAGCTTAAAATCGATTTGGGGAAAATTCTTTTGCAGCAAACGGCGTTGAGCCTCGAAGGCGTTGAAGTGCAAGGCGAAGCGACGGCCATGACCTATCAGATCGACAAGAAAGTGATCAACGTCGGCCAGCAAGCCACGGCCATTTCCGGCTCGGTCGTCGAGGTGCTGGAAAACGTTCCTTCAGTCACCGTGGATATTGAGGGCAATGTCAGCCTGCGCGGCAGCAGCAACTTCACCGTGCTGATCGATGGCTGGCCCTCGGTTTTGGAACCCAGCGAGGCGCTGCAGCAAATTCCGGCCAGCACGGTCGAAAATATTGAAATCATCACCAATCCTTCCGCCAAGCACGACCCGGAGGGTGCTGCCGGCATCATCAACATCGTGATGAAAAAGGATCACCGTGAGGGCAGAAGCGGCATCGCGAATCTCGCGGCGCGGCGCATCGCCGGCGCGCTGTTCGGGGAAGCATTTTCGCGCGAGAGTTTCAATTGGAATGCGCGGATGAGCCACACCATCAAACTTGGCGCCGCGGCGCAGCTTCAGCTCGACGGCATTTACAACAGTCCCTCGGTTTCGCCGCAGGGACGGCGCGAGGGATTTTTCACCGCCAATGCGGCGGCAAAGTGCGAGTTTCTGGACAAGCTGCTGTCGGCAACTTTGCAAATCAGGGACATTTTCGGCTCGGCCAAAAACGAGCACGTTTCCCAGGGCGCGGATTTTTACAACTACAGTTACTCCACGCGCGAAGCGCCGGTGGTGATGCTCAATCTCAAATACAATTTCACAATAACGGTTTCTGAAAGTGCAGACAATAATGGTGAAACGTGTTGCTCACCCAGGCGTAGCGATAGCCGAAGGGCGCGAGCTTCTGATCGTCCTGGCACCAGAACTGCTCGCGACATAGCGCGAAATCCTCACGCAACCTGAAACACAAGTCCCACGCCAACGGAAAAATTTGCCCCTTCTTTTTGACGTTTTTGACGATGATCGTCATATATCTCCCCGGCTCCAGCCGTGCGCCAACGCGCTGATAAATTTTGACCAGATTCTCCAGAAAATCCTCGTAGCTCGAAATATTGCCGAGATCGCGCTCGTCATCCGAATAAAATTGCAGCAACCCGGCCTGCTTGCGCTTCTGCTGCGTCTCTGCGCCTTTCATGCGCAGCATGTCCCAATACGGCGGGCTGGTAATGACGTAGTGAAACGAGACGGGCAGCTTGTCGTAAGTTTCGGCAACGCCGGCATCGCCAGAGCAGACCTGCCAAGTCGGGACAGATGGCAATTCGGCTCGCCGTGCCTCGAAGCGCTGCTGAATGATGTCGCAAAAAGCCGGATTCAGCTCGATGCCATACGCGGCGCGATTGCAAGCCGCCGCGGCCACGAGCGCGCTGCCGGTGCCAGCCATCGGATCAAGAACCCGCTCGCCCGGCTTGGTAAAGCGCTCGATGAATTGCTGAATAAACGGCTCTGGAAATTTGGCCGGGTGCAGCAGAACATTCTTTTCGCGCGGCGGCGGCTTGACCACGAACCACGCAAGCCGCCCATCCCAGCTTGATTCGTTGTCGGCTTTTTGTTGATGATGCAGCTCTTGCGCTGACACGAATGGCGGCAACGGCGGAGTGGCTTCGGCATCACAGCGGAAGTTGAGGCAGTACACCACCTCGGCGCCGCTGGCAACAATGTGTTTGGCGTTAAGTGGCGGGGTTGTCGAATTCTGGGCGATTGCACGATCTTCTCCGCGTTCGCAGCCGATCTTCTCGTCTTTCATTGTGAGAAAATTTCCGATGAGCTTGCCAAATTCCCACGCCAGAGGCAAATAGCGATCAGCAACGGTCACGTTACAAATAAAGATCGTCAAGTAACTATTGGGTTTCATCTGCGCCGCGGCGGCATGCAGACGATTGAGCCAAACCGGGGCCTGCCGGAGATAGCTTTCTTCATCGTTAAAAATTTCACGCAAGTCAACGAGGACGTAATCCAATGCTGTAGCCGAGCTTGCAAGCAAAGGTTCTTCGAGCACGACCGCATCGCGACCGAGAGATTTCACCAGCGGTTCCAGCGTCGCGGCATTTTCGGGGAAAATCCCCACGGCTGAGCGTTGTGGTTTGCGCGTGGAGGGTTGGGTATCTTGGCAAAATTCTTTGGTAAAAAATGCGCTGAACTCAGCCGGCGTTTCGGCGCCGAGGTAAAACCAGCTTTTTTGAAATTGCAGCCAATGGCGGCTGTCGAGATCGTTGAGCCGGTTTTTGGGGTCGACTTCAAGAGAGGGCATGCAGCTCCTTATTGTATTGCTTTGGAAAAACTAGCATCCCGCCGCGCCTGCCCTGCCGCAGGCCAGGGGCGGGACGAAGATTTTTTAAAGGCAAAACCATTATGGGCAAAACAATTAAAAATGCGAATGACTAGCAAAAGATATAAGTCAAAATAATTGAAGTCAAAATGATTAAAAGCGGTTCAATGATTTTGACTTTTTGCTTTAAGCCCTTTGGTATTACAACTGGTCATTCGCATTAAAAACAAAATCAAATAGTTTTGCCCTAAATCGTTTTGCCTTTGATCGATTGGTTGCCCCGCCTGAGCGGGGTTGCCGCGTTACGTGTTGAGCAATGCGGTTTTAGCACGAGCCATCAATATTGCACTTTTTTTTCAAAGACGCAAATATTTTTCTTGCGGTTGTCATGGCGTTGCATTTAATTATTGCTCGTGCTGGTTCAACTGCACATTGAGAGTGTCATTCCGGAGGAATGTCCATGCCGCGGCTGCGGCATCCACAATGATGAAAATCGGAGTGCAACAGTTCACTGTTGCAATGCTAAAGCATTGTACTCCAGGTCATTTTCGTGGTAATCTTTTTTAATGCAAGCCTTGTGCTTGATTTTCAAAAAGATCCCTACAGGCGTAGCCTTCCAGGATGACATAGAAATGGAAGCGGAATAATCAGAAGCGCTCTGATCAACCCCGAGATCGCCTATGCGCGCTGAAGAAATCATTTGTTTGGCTATTCTGCCGCCCGACGTCGAGGCCGGCATGCGCTACGCCCGGCAATCGCTGAATTATACTTTCGACCGCATGGGTTATGGGGACGATGCGGCAAGGCGGCTGGCGAAAATCGCGCTCGGCAAAACTTGTGAAGCCACGCTGATCCGCTTTCTGCGGCAGCACGCGATTCCGCACCTGAGCACCGAAGGCGCGACGCCGCACACCGATCCCGACCGCTTCGACTTGCGCGTTCTCAACGAGGTGGTGGATTTGAAAACGTTCGGCGTGCCGGATCAAGTGGCGCAGCCGGCGCGCTTGCTGAACTGTTTGGCGTTGGTGCCGAGTCATCACAACAAGGACCAGTGGAGCCGGCGCGGGCATTACGAGCGTTTTCTCTTCGGCTTTTTCAAAGGCAAAATGCGCGTGCAGTTGAAAAAAGCCGATTCATCCGCGCCGCCCAGTGACCAGAGCATCGAGTTGGAGTCGGCGCCGACGATCTTGTATCTCGCTGCCGCGCCGACGATTGCCGAATGCGAGAAACAATTTCATCCGGTGCGCCGCGGCACCGTCTGCCCGCAATACCCCGGCGGCACGCGCATCGACAACATGGGCTGCCGCATCGGTGAGCTGACTTCGGTGCAATTTTTTTTGACAAAGCTGGAGAAGTTTCAGAGAAGATGAGACTATTGCCATACAACGATCGTTAGCCGCAAAACTTGAGAAGGTACTCTACTCTTATGATAATAAAATTGCCAGCGCAATAATGACGCCGTCCTTACTTGAAAAAATCTCGGATTTGGTCGAGCGCTTTGGCCGCAATCGTGAAGCCTATCACTCGGGTGATTACAACGAAACTCAGCTCCGGCGTGAGTTCATCGATCCATTCTTCACCGCCTTGGGTTGGGATGTCGAAAACGAACAAGGTTTTGCCGAAGCCTACAAAGACGTCGTTCATGAAGATGCCCTCAAAATCGGCGGCGCCACCAAAGCGCCGGACTATTGTTTCCGCATTGGCGGTGCGCGCAAGTTTTTTGTCGAAGCGAAGAAACCCGCCGTTAATCTGAAGGAAGATGCCGGCCCGGCATTTCAGCTTCGCCGCTATGCATGGTCGGCAAAGCTGCCTCTCGGCCTTCTCACGAATTTTGAAGAATTTGTCGTTTACGATTGCCGCGAGAAACCTGCGCAGTCCGACAAACCCTCCACCGGACGGATGCTTTATCTGCGCTACACTGATTACGAAACACGTTGGGAAGAGATCAGCGATATTTTCTCCAAAGCGGCGGTTCTCAAAGGCTCGTTCGATAAGTATGTCGAAACTCAAAAGGCTAGGAAAGGCACGGTGGAAGTCGATCAGGCTTTTCTCAAGGAGATCGAGGCGTGGCGAGAGATGCTGGCGCGCAATATCGCCCTGCGCAATCCGGAACTCTCGCAACGTGATTTGAATTTTGCCGTCCAACGCACGATCGACCGCATCGTTTTTCTGCGCATTTGTGAAGATCGCGGCATCGAAACTTACGGCGCGCTCATGGCGCTATTGAACGGCGAGCGCGTGTACCAGCGCCTCCGCGAGCTTTTCTATCGCGCCGACGAACGCTACAACTCCGAATTATTTCACTTTCAAAAAGAACGTGACCGCTCCGAAACGCCTGACAAGCTCACGCTTGATTTGGAGCTCGACGACAAGCCGCTGAAAGACCTCATCAAAAATCTTTATTATCCCGATAGTCCTTACGAGTTCTCCGTTCTTCCTGCCGGCATTCTCGGCCAAGTTTACGAGCAATTTCTCGGGAAAATCATTCGCCTGACTGCCGGCCATCGCGCCGTGGTTGAAGACAAGCCCGAGGTGAAAAAAGCCGGCGGGGTTTATTACACGCCAACCTATATCGTTGACCATATTGTGAAGAATACCGTCGGCAAATTGTTAGAACGCAAAACGCCCAAGCAAGCAGCAAAATTGCGCATTCTTGACCCGGCTTGCGGTTCCGGCTCGTTTTTAATTGGCGCGTATCAATATTTGCTTGACTGGCACCGCGATTGGTATGTCAATGATGGCGCGGAGAAGTGGGCGCGTGGACGTTCGCCGGCTTTGCATCAAGCTGCCGGAGGCGGTTGGCGGCTCACCACTGCCAAGCGCAAACAAATTCTGCTCAACAACATTTACGGCGTCGATATTGACCCGCAAGCCGTGGAAGTGACCAAGCTCTCGTTGCTGTTGAAAGTGCTGGAGGGTGAAAACGAGCAAACGCTCTCACGCCAGCTCAAGATGTTTCACGAACGCGCGCTGCCGGATCTCGGCAATAATATAAAATGCGGCAACTCACTGATCGGGCCGGATTTTTACGCGCAGCAGCAGATGCAACTGCTGGATGAAGACCGCTATCGCCTCAACGTGTTCGATTGGAATGCCGAGTTTGCGGAGATCATGAAAGCCGGCGGCTTTGATGCGGTGATCGGGAATCCGCCGTATATCCGTATACAGACAACCGGACGCACGGAAATTTCGTACTACGGCTCTCGCTACAAGGCCGCTTTTGGCAATTACGACATCTATTGTCTCTTTGTGGAGAAAGGGGTAAATCTTCTTGGTTCCAGCGGCATGCTCGGTTTCATCTTGCCGCATAGATTCTTCAAGACCGATTATGGTGCGGGCTTACGGGCATTTATAGCTGACCGTCAAAATTTGCGGCAAATCATAGACTTTGATGGATACATGGTATTCGAGCAAGCCAGCATTAACACATGTATCTTGATTCTGGGCAAGAACAAGACCAAAAATTTCCTATTTGGACAAGTTAAATATACGAAGGCGTCACCGGAAGAAACTACGGCAATGCTGTCAAGACTTGGTGAACGTGGCTTTGCAAACGATAGAATCGTTATCGGCCCAATCTCACGATCAACCTTGACTTCCGATCCCTGGCTTTTCGTTTGGACAAACGAGAAGCCCGTTTGGAAAAAACTAAATCAATCGCAGCAAAGATTGCGTGACATCACCACCCATATCTTTCAAGGACTCAAGACCAGCGCTGATTCAATCTACATCGGGGAGGTTGTCAAAGCAAATCGTGGTGTGGCGACCATTTCATTTAAGATTACTGATGAAGAAGAGAAACACGGCATTGAGTCATCTATAATGAAGCCGCTTATCAAAGGTGGACAGATGCGTCGTTACTTCATCGGAGAGAGTTCCAAGCAGATACTGTTTCCATACGAGGATGGCGTTTTGATTTCGCCCGAGCGCATGAAACGCGACTTCCCCAAAGCTTGGTCTTATCTATTAAGCCACAAAGCATTTCTCGAAGCTCGGGAAGACGGCAAAATGCAAGGCGGGCAATGGTATGCTTATGGACGCAGCCAAGCCTTGACGACGATGAGCTTGCCGAAGATTATCACTCCTGATTATTATGCCCATGCTTCTTATTGCTTGGATGACGAAGGAAAGTATTATTTCTGCGGTGGGGGCGCCGGCGGATATGGGATTGTGCTGCGAGCGGGTTTCAATATGAAATATGTGTTGGGATTGCTCAACAGCAAATTGCTTGACTGGTATTTGCGCAAGATCACCATCCGTGCCTATCAAACCGCCTACATGTATGTCAGGAAATACATCGAGCAACTGCCCATCCGCTCCATCGACTTTTCCGATCCCGCTGACAAAGCCCGTCACGACCGGATGGTGGCGCTCGTCGAGCAGATGATAAAACTGCACAAACATTTGGCTGCTGCGAAAGTTGAGCACGAGAAGACAACCCTGCAGCGCCAAATCGATGCCACGGATCGGCAGATCGAGACGCTGGTATATGAATTATATGGATTGAATGAGGATGAAATAAGGATTATCGAAAGACAAGAATAAAAAGTTAATTTCCAATCATTCAAAACGCGTTACATGTATCACGTTCCACGAAAAAAATCTCAAGAAAGGTGATAACATGCCCGTCAAGATCGGAGGAAAAAAAGTTCGGCGGGTCGGCGCTCGCGAGGGCTATGACCGCTGGTCGGATACTTACGACAAAACTCCCAACCCGGTGGTGAGCATGGACGAGCGCTGCACGCTGATCGCGCTGGCGCCGAAAGCCAACGAGCGGATTCTCGACGCCGGCTGCGGCACGGGGCGGCATTTCGCGCCGCTGCAGCGCGCCGGCTGCAAAATGTTCGGCATCGATTTCTCGCTCGGCATGTTGCGCGTGGCCCGGCGCCAATTTCCACAAGCGCCGCTGCTGCTGGTCGATCTGCAGGATGTGCTGCCTTTTGCCGGCGGCTATTTCGACGCCGTGCTCTGCGCGCTGGTCGGCGAGCATTTGGAGCGGCTGCACCTCGTTTTTCGCGAGATGCACCGCGTGCTGCGGCCGGGCGGCCGGCTGGTGTTTTCCGTGTACCATCCGGAAATGGCCGCCGCCGGCATCGAAGCCAATTTCCAGGAAGTCGACGTCGAATTTCGTCTCGGCGCCTATCGCCACACGGTCAAGGATTATTGGCAGGCGCTGCAGAGCGCCGGTTTTACCGACGTCCGCCAGCACGAATGGCGCGGCGACGAGCAACTCGTCAGCGCCGTGCCGCAAGCCAAAAAATATTTGAATTTTCCCATTCTGTTAATCTTGCAGGGGAAAAAATAGTTGCTAATTCACATAGTCACATTTAAATTATTGCCCACGAAACACACGAAAAACGCGAAAAGCCTTTTTGGTGTATTTCGCGTGTTTAGCGGGCCGCCAAATGGAATCTGACTTAGTAGAACTAATCATTCATTATTATTATGATGATAGTTCATGCCGCTTCAGCGGCATTCCACATTTTAGCCCCACGCCTTCAGGCTGGGGCGAGAGAGAAAGGAAATTTATGCCCGATCGTCTCATTCGCGTCGGCCACAGTCCTGATCCGGACGACGCCTTCATGTTTTACGGACTCGCCAGCGGCAAAGTCAAAATCGACGGCATTCGCATCGAACACGTGATGGAAGACATTCAATCGCTGAACGAGCGTGCCATGCGCGCCGAGCTGGAGGTGACCGCGATTTCGGCGCATGCATTCGTACATGTGGCGGATCATTATTGGACCATGCGCACCGGCGCCAGCATGGGCGAAGGCTACGGCCCCATCATCGTTGCGAAGAAAAAATATCGCCTCGAAGATTTGCGCGGCAAAGTCGTCGCCACCCCGGGCCGGCTCACCACTGCCAATTTGTTGTTCAAAATTTACACCGGCGGCATTGATAACGTGGATATGCCGTTTGACCAAATCGTCGACTCGGTGCTGGCCGGAAAAGTTGATGCTGGTTTGCTCATTCACGAGGGGCAAATTACTTATAAGGAGATGGGCTTGCACAAAGTGGTGGATTTCGGCGAGGTGTGGGAAAAAGATTCGAGCGGCTTGCCGCTGCCGCTCGGCTTGGATGTGGTGCGCAAAGATTTGGGCGAAGATTTGGCGCGGCGATTGTCGCAGGCGCTGCAGAAGAGTATTCATTACGGCTATCAACACCAGGATGAATCCATCCCGTATGCGCTCCAATTCGGCCGCGGCATCGACGCGAGCCTCGGAACGAAGTTCGTCAAAATGTACGTCAACGAGGTGACGATCGACATGGGCGAGCGTGGCAAGCAGGCGCTGCAGCTTTTATTCGATCGGGCGTTTGCAAAGAAACTGATTCCGGCGAGGCCGGTGGTGGAGTTGTATTGAAATAGCAGAGCGCAAGGCTTAATACCCTTGCTTCATACTGTTGCTTTTGCTATATTTGGAGAGAAAGTTTTGGAGTTGAGACCATGCAAAACGATTATCCCAAACTCATTCAGCAGCTTAAAAACCTGGGCTTTTCCGACAGTCAAATCGCCGCCCTGACTTATTCTTCCGAACGAACGGTGCAAAACTGGCTGCACCGCCGCACCTCCCCGAGTCCACTCATTGTCCAACAACTCACCAGAGTGATTCGGATTGTCGAAGATTTGCGTATGCTGGTTAATCCAGTGGCTTTTTCTGATTGGTTCTTTCAGTCTAATCAGTTTTTGGGCAAATCTCCCTACCAAGCAATCATTGATGGGGATTATGACAAATTACAGAAGCTCACCCTTAGTTTAGCGGAAGGCCCGTTTGCTTGAACTTCGCTTAAAATGCTGCATCAGATTGAAGTGAATCTGCACAAAGTCGTCGACTTAACTGACAAAAGAAATCGCCAATTTTTGAAATGTTCTTTTAAAGAGTTGATTGGAAACGATTGGACGCTGACTCAAAAAATCGGCATCCAGTTGAGCTATGTTTGCGAGGCAATTTTGTCTTACTCTGCTGCCGATCCCAGGCACAAAAATTTAAATCTCTATATCATCAATCCCAATTCGGTCTCGGTGGTTGATTCAACCATGATGCAGACGATGTCTGCTTGGGATTCGATCAAGCCGGCAAAATGAATATTCGTACAACTCCCCACCAACTCCTGCGGTTTTAAATTGTAATTCTATTTGAGCCTGATCACGGCTCTTCGCGTGCATCGTTCTTGCCTCTCGGAAAGGAAACAAGGTATGACACTGGAAGAAAGGATCAAATCACCCGGACCCAAAAAGATTCTCGCCCTGGACGGCGGCGGCATTCGCGGCATGTTGACACTGGAGATTCTCGTCAAAATTGAAAACGTCCTCCGTGAGGCGCTCGGCCGCGGCGAAAGCTTCGTGCTCGCCGATTATTTTGACTTTATTTCCGGCACCAGCACCGGCGCCATCATCGCCGCCGGCCTGGCCTTGGGAAGATCGGTCGCTGAAATGAGAAATTTCTATCTCGAAAACGGCAAAACGATGTTCGAGAAGGCCGCGGTCTTGAAGCGTTTGCACCACTTTTACGATGATGAAAAGCTGCGCGCCAAGCTGAAGGAAGTGTATGGCGAAGACACCAAGCTCGGCAGCGACCGGATCAAAACCTTGCTGATGATGGTCATGCGCAACGCCACCACCGATTCGCCGTGGCCGGTCTCCAACAATCCTTATGCGAAATACAACGACCGCAGCCTGCCGGATTGCAACCTAGAATTGCCGCTATGGCAGCTCGTGCGCGCCAGCACTGCAGCGCCGGTGTTTTTCCCGCCGGAAACCGTGCAGATCGGCGCGAAGAAATTTGTTTTCGTGGACGGCGGTATTACGCCTTACAACAATCCGGCTTTTCAAACTTTCCTGATGGCCACCGTCGAGCCGTATCGGGTCAATTGGCCGGCCGGCGAAGACAAAATGCTCATCGTTTCAGTCGGCACCGGCGCCAGCCCGCATGCCAATGCCAATCTCGAAGCCGAGGATATGAATCTCGTACACAATGTGGCGGCGATCCCCAACGCCTTGATGTTCTCGGCTCTCAACGAACAGGATGCACTTTGCCGGATTTTCGGCAAGTGTCTCGCCGGCCAAAAAATTGACAGCGAAATCGGCGATCTCATCGGCAGCAACGGGCCGGCGCAACCGAAGCTTTTCACTTATATGCGCTACAATGCCGAGTTGACGCGCCGGGGCCTGGATCACCTCGGCTTGAATGGCATTAAACCGGAAAACGTGCAGAAGCTCGACTCGGTTGAATTCATTCCAGAGCTGCAACGGGTGGGCAGAGCGGTGGCAGAAAAGTACGTGCGCCGAGAAAATTTTGCGGCGTTTCTTTGAAAAGTTATACTCGTTTAGGGTTAAAATTGCAGTCATTGCTAGGCGCTTTTTGCCGAAGCAATCTGTCAGTTTCAAAGAGCTTGCTTCGCCCGCGGCCGTAGGCTGAGAAACGCTTCGCAATGACTGCTACAAAATAACCGTAACGAGTATAGCCGGTTCACCGGTTGACAACACAACATAGCTTCCAACCGGCAGACCGGCCAATCCTCTAACCAGCAACTTTATTTTTAACACCTAAACCATGGAGACAAAGCCATGATCGCATTAGGAAACTTCGATCCCGAGGTTCAACCTCGAGCACTGGATGAGTATGTCCAGAACGCCAAAAAGCTGACCGGCGTGCAAGATTGGAAGGAAAACAAATTGCGGGGAGACCGCGACGGCGAATGGGTGGAGTTTCAAAAAGTGAGCGGCAGCGACATGAAAGTGGCTGAATTGCAAAACTTTCTCAAAGCGGCCGGATTTTTTCCCTTCGGCAAGGTTGACGGCATCTGCGGCTATCGCACCACTTCGGCCATCCGTCTCTTTCAGGAGTACGTACGCAGCGTTGAGGGCGACGCAAGCATCGGTTTTTCGGACGGCAAGCTGGGCCCGAATGCGGAGGCGCACGTGAAGCGTTGGAAGGCGGGCAACAAAAAAGCCGATTGGGCGAGTTTTTCCAGCGCCAAGCCGAGTCCCGAATACACCAAGTGGATGGGATTGCTGGGCAAAGTCAAACAAAAATACGCGGCCGCCCCCAACAAAATGCTGCAGTTGGTGAACCAATTCTCGCAGCCCTCCGATACAATCAAAGTAGCGAATTGGGACTTCAATCCCAGCAAGATTCATCTCGTTGGTGTTCGCCGCAACGAGACGAAACTCGCGGCCTCCGCCGGCGAACGGCGTTTCGACGACGGGTTTGTCTTGCTGATCAATGGATTGGCATTCAAGTTTTACGGCTCGACCGACCCCGGCGCCACCGAGAATCCCAAAGGCGCGCCGTTTCTGGCACAGGGGCAACATCTCTACAGATTTGGCTGGCACAAACTGTCGGATCAGAATCGCGTTTATCACGCGCTGAAGCCGCTCACCACCGGCGTGCTGGTTGTGCGCTCGAAAGACATGCTCCTAAACGAGGCGGATTTGGCCGGCGGGCTGGAGCGCAACAATTCGATCAATATCCACTGGGGCGGTGAAGGCGTCAGCACGATCGGCGCCTGGTCGGAAGGCTGCCAGGTCTTCGTTGGCAAAGGTTACATCAACCACAACGGCAAAGTCATCGAGTGTTCGAAGTATGCGGCGCCCAATTATTCGACTTTGGGTACCATGGTGGGCGGCGTCTATCAAACCAAAGGCGCGTACACGGTTTTGGGCGATTTAGTCGCGGCGTTTTCCGGCGATGACAATGTGATCAGATACATGCTGATGTACGAGCAAGATTTGGCGCTGACTCCCGATGTCGGCATCGCCAAGGAATTGGAGATTCTGCGGCAATTTGAATAATGGCTGCAATCGTGCCGTAAACGCGATTTTGTTTTTTTCAATCAGGTCAACTGACCGGTCACTAAAACACCCGAAACTCGGAAAGCACAAATCTTGCAAGTGACCGGTCAGTATTAGACAAGTGCGAGCTTGCTTCTCAATCAACACGTTTGACGAGACCTCGCTGGCGCAAAGGCTTCGCCGAAGAAGTCTTTGCGCTGTGCAAGTTTTTGTGCGACTTTTTTTAAAAAGGGATTTCTGTCATGGCTGCAAAAATTTATGCCCTTTTAGTGGGCATCAATAATTATGCGCCGGAAGTCGGCAAGCTGGCCGGATGTCTCAATGACGTGGATCATTTCCAGGCGTATTTGACTGCCAATTTTGACAAACGTGATCTCGCTGTCGAAATTCTCAAGGATAGCGAGGCGACACGCGACAATATCATCAAGATGTTTCGCACGTATCTCGGCAAAGCCAAGTGGAATGACGTGGCGCTATTTCAATACTGCGGCCATGGCGCGCGCTGGACTGCGGCGAAGGAATTCAAGGAATTTTATTCCGACGGCTGGGATGAAGGGTTAGTGTGCTATGATAGCCGCAGTCAGACCAGTGCTTATCCATTTGATTTGGCGGATAAAGAACTGGCCGCACTGCTCGCCGAGGTGGCGGCCAATAACCCCCATCTCGCCGTCATTTTGGATTGTTGCCATTCCGGCTCTGCCACCAGGGATGCAGATGCCTTCTTGCGCCTGAAAGCTCGACAAACCCACGAAGTAAAAAATGAAAGGCCGCTGGACAGTTATCTCGACGGCTATTATGCCAAGCTGCAGCAAAAGGGCGAGCCGCTGTTTATTCCGGCCAGCAATCATATTTTGTTGGCTGCCTGCGAACGGCGGCAAAAGGCTTATGAGACCGAGGATTGTAGCGGCGCTTTTACGAGCACGTTGATCGAAGTATTGGATAAAACCGGCAGTGATATCAGTTATGCCGACCTCTTCGTGCAGTGCCGGGCCGCCGTGCGCAAGCGCGTCGACAATCAAACGCCTCAGTTCGAAACCACCGTGAATTTCAATGCTTACGCCGGTTTCCTCGGCCGGGCGATTTCCAAAATTCCTCGTCGTTACAGCGCCTACTTCGAAGTGGACAGTTGGAAGATCGACGCCGGAGCTTTGCACGGGTTTCCCACCGAGCCGGAAAAAAACGTCGCGCTGGCGCTTTATCCGGAAGATGATCAATCCAAGTTGGCGGGGAATGCCTCAACAACAATAGTCGGGCCGCAGAAGAGTGAGTTGCAGCTCGATTTTACGGGCGATCGCGCCGTGCGCTATCGGGCTGAAATTACCAGCTTGCCGGTGCCGCCTATTCCGGTCTATCTCGAAGGAGATGAGAAGGGTAAAGAGCTTCTGCAACAGGCTCTCGATAATGATGGCTCCATCAACGTGATTTTTACTGACAGCGCAGCAGGAACACGATATTCACTTTCTGTTGAGGACGGCGTTTTTCTCTTGAAGCAGCGTGAAATGGATTTATTGATCCAAGGTGTAAAAGGCATGTTGTTGCGCGACCAGGGTTCAACACGTCTGCACTATTCCGAAGAATCTGCACAAAAAATGCTTTTCATTCTCAAACACGTGGTGCAATGGGAAAAAGGCCTGGCGCTGCAGAATCACCGCACGCAAATAGATGCCTCATTCGTTGATTTCATCTTCGCCGAAAGCCTGGACAATGGACAGGAACACATTTTTCCGGAGGGCGAGATCATTCTCGATTACGTAAAGTCAGGCAGCCGCTGGAAAGAAATCAGAGGCAAATTCAAAGTGCGCAACCGAACGCAACAAATCATCCATATCACTTTCGCCTATCTTTCGGGCGCTTATGGAATTCACATTTTAAGAAACGAGCCTATCGTTCCGAGCGAAGACTACGTCACCCTGTGGGGCGATGAGCCGCATGACTATTTCTATTTGGATAAAGACGAGATCAACGAATCCATCGAAAACTTCAAGCTGATCGTCAGCACCGAAAAGGTGGATGATTTTTTATTGAGCCAGGACGATCTGGAAATCGGCAGGATTATTTCTTCCCAGCGGGCGGCCGGCACCATCAAACCGATGAAAAAATACGAAAACGATTGGTTTACAAAAAGCCTTCGTGTTAAAGTTGTTCGTCAGCTTGACCAGGTGAGTGCAAAAGACGTCGCTTTAGCCGATGGTAAAATCGTTGTCAAGGGCCATCCTTCGGTAAAAGCCAACCTGAGCCTGTGCGCAGCGAAGACCCTTTTCCACAGTGGGGGTGATAGCTTTGATTTCTACAAAGCGCTCGAGCGGCAAGGGATCGAAATGCTCAACTTTGCCAATACGCGCAGGGACCACAAAAATATTTTGGAATTGACCGATATTAAAAATGCCGAAGCTTTAAAGGCGCATCCGCTGGAACTTGAGCTGGACATCCCGCTCGAAGACGACAAGGAGGTTTTGTCGCTGACCTTCGACGGCCAACAGATTTCACGCGTTGGCAATGCTTATAAAGACGAAAACGGCAAGACACATATCACGATTGATCACATTCCCGAGGCAACGGATAACCGCCGCAGTCGTGGCAAAGCTTTGAAGCTTTACTTTTTCAAAAACTATCCCAAACAGGAGAGTGTCGATAAACCACCCGGGTGGAACATAACCCGCCTTTTTCGTTTTCTTTCACGTTTTGGGGGTAGCAGAAGTTTATGAAATTTTGCTTTTTCAAGATTTAATTTTTAACGATCAAGCCAGCAACTCAAAACCAAGCTTATCAACCGGAGATTTAAATCATGGCAAAAAAAATCTATGCCTTGCTCGTCGGCATCAACGATTACGCGCCGGAAGTCGGCAAGCTGGCGGGATGCCTCAATGATGTGGATCATTTCCAGGCTTATTTGACCAGCACTTTTGACAAGGCCGGCCTCGCCATCGAAGTGCTCAAGGATAGCGATGCCACGCGCGACAATATCATCAAGCAATTTCGCACTCATCTCGGCAAAGCCAAGGCGGATGATGTGGCGCTATTCCAATATTGCGGCCACGGTGCGCGCTGGGCGGCAGCCAAGGTATTTAAAGAGTTTTATTCCGACGGTTGGGATGAGGGGTTGGTGTGCTACGACAGCCGTCGAGAGAACGGCGTTTACCCTTATGATTTGGCGGATAAAGAGCTGGCGGTATTGCTTTCCGAAGTGGCCGCGAACAATACTCATCTGGCAGTCATTTTGGATTGCTGCCATTCCGGCTCCGGCACCCGCGATGTAGATGCTTTCAATCAACTGAAAGCGCGACAAACCCACGAAGTGAAAAATGAAAGGCCGCTGGACAGTTATCTCGATGGCTATTATGTCAAGCTGCAGCAAAAGGGTGAGCCGTTATTCATTCCAAACAGCCAACATATTTTGCTGGCAGCCTGCGAACGGAAGCAAAAGGCGTACGAGGCCGAAGATCGTAGTGGCGTGTTTACCAGCACGCTGATGGAAGTGCTGAATAAATCCGGGAGCGACATCAGTTATGCCGATCTGTTCAGGCGTTGCCGCGCCGCTGTGCGCAAGTACGCCGAAAAACAGAATCCCCAGTTCGAGGCTTATCAGAATTTCCATGCCTATGCCGGTTTCCTCGGCAGGGAGATTTCTCAAACCTCTAAACGGTACAGCGTCTATTTCGATAATAACAGTTGGAAAATAGACGCCGGGGCGTTGCACGGGCTCCCCACCGAACCGGAAAAAAGCGTCGGACTGGTGCTCTATCGGGAAGATGACCCTTCGCGCCTAGTTGGCAATGCTTCCACTATCACGGTGGGTGCACAGAAGAGCGACTTGCAACTGAATTTTGAAGGCGACTCATCAGCCCGCTACAGCGCCGAGATTACCAGTCTGCCGGTGGCGCCTATTCCAGTGTACCTCGAAGGAGACGAGGAAGGGAAGGACTTTCTGCAAAAAGCGCTTGAGAAAGATGGCTCCGTCAACGCAATTTTTACCGATAACGCCGCGGGAACGCAATATGCGATTTCTGCAGAGGATGGAGCTTTCCTTTTAAAACAGCGGGAAATGGATTTGTTAATCCAGACTGTAAAAGGAATTTTAATGCGTGAGCGGAGTGCAACGCGCCGGCAATATTCCGAAAGATCTGCACAAATCATGCTTTCCGTTCTCAAGCAGGTGGTGCAATGGGAAAAGGGGTTGGCGTTGCAGAATCGCAGCACAAAGATGGACACTTCCTTGGTTGATTTTATCTTCGCTGAAAAGCTGGACAACGGACAGGAGCATGAGTATCCCGCTGGTGACATTACCCTGGATTTTGTGAAATCCGGGGAAGAATGGAAAAAAATCTACGGCAAATTGAAAGTGCGAAACCGCACGCAACAAACCGTCCATTGTATCCTTGCTTATTTCTCGAGCGCTTATGGAACCAATATTGGCGCGTATGGAATTCATATTTTAAGAAATGAGCCTATTGTTCCTGGTGAGGAGTATGTCACTGTATGGGGTGATGGGCCGGAGGATTACTTCCATTTACAAAAAGAGGTCAATAAATCCATCGAGAACTTCAAGCTGATCGTTAGCACCGAAAAAGTAGATGACTTTCTATTGAGCCAGGACGACCTGTTAGTCGGAGACATCATTTCTTCCGACCGGGCGATTGGCACCATCACGCCGATGAAGAAGATGGTACATGAAAACGAGTGGTTCACCAAACTCATGTGCATCAAAGTCGTCCGCCAACTCAATCAGGTGGGCACGCAAGAGGCCAAGCTGAAGGAAGGGAAGATTATCATCAAGAGCCATCCTGCCGTCAAAGCCAATTTGAGTTTGAGCGCGGCCAAGGCCCCATCTCGCAGCGCGGGCGAAGGTTCCGATTTCTACAAAGCGTTCGAGCGGCAGGGATTGGAGATGCTCAACTTTGCCGGCACGCGCGGCGACAACGAGAGCATTTTGGAATTGACCGATATTCAAAATGCCGAAGCGCTGGCAAAAGAACCGCTGGAGATCGAGGTGAATGTTCCGCTCAATGCTGACGAGGGTATTCTCCCGCTGGTCTTCGACGGCCAGCACGTTTTGCTCGGCGGCGATGCATTCAAAGACGAGCAAGGCAACACGCATATCAGCATCAGCGAGATTCCCGAAGTGCCCGACAACCGCCGCAGCGTGGGCCGCGCGCTGAAGATGTATTTCGTCAAAACCTATTTGAAGCAGGACAACGTCAACATGCTGCGGTGGGTGGAGTTCAAGCCCGATGGGAAGTTCGAGCAGCACAAGACTTTTCTCGCCGATAAGGTGAGCGCCGCGCAGAATATTCTGCTGGTGATTCACGGCATCATCGGCAACACGGAAACCATTCTCAAAGAGTTGGTGATCGGCGCCAATCTGCATGAAAAGTTCGACCTTGTTTTGAGCTTCGATTATGAAAACCTCAGCACGCCGATTTCCGATACGGGACTCGATCTCAAAAAGAAGTTGGAGGCCGCCGGCATTGGCGACAACGACAACAAGAAACTCACCATTCTGTCGCATTCGATGGGCGGGCTGGTTTCACGCTGGTTCATCGAGCGCGAGAGCGGCAATCGCATGGTCGATCATCTGGTGATGTGCGGCACGCCGAATAACGGCTCGCCGTTCGGCAAGGTCGAGCTGGTGCGCAAGCTGATCAATACGCTCACGGTTCTGACCATGAACTATTTCCCGGCGCTCATTCCGTTCAACGGCGCGGTCATGCTGGCGTTGAATCGCTCGAAGAAGATCACGCCGACGTTGGAGCAAATGGATGCGGCTTCGGAGTTCATCAAAAATCTCAACAGCAGCATCGACCCGGGCGTGCGCTACACGATTCTCGCCGGCAATATTGAAGAATATAATGAACCCGCCGATCAGGGTTTCGCCAGGCTGCTGGCCAAAACCGGCAAGAGCGTGCTCTTCACCGCGATGTTCGGCAACGCGGCGCACGACATCGCCGCGAGCGTGGACAGCGTGCTCGGCATCGATGCGGCCCGCAAGCCCATACCCAAACGCATAAACGTGCCCTGCCATCATTTGAATTATTTCTTTTCAGAAGTGGGACAGAAGGCGCTTTTGGGAGTGGAGTGGTGAGGGGTGCAAGGTGTGCAATTAATTCAAGGAGAGGAGAACTGAAAAGGCAGTGACGTGAAGATATACTCGCTAAGGATCATTTTGTAGCGGTCATTGCGAGCGTTTTTCAGCGAAGCAATCCTTTAAAAATCAAGAGATTGCTTCGGCAAAAAACGCCTCGCAATGACATTACAAATCAACCCGAAACGAGTATAACGTCGCAGAGATGAAGCCCAACCGCTGCTTGCCGGTTGGGCTTCATAATGCAAGCGAGAATCTCAAGAGACCGCGCCTTCATAGCGAGTTGAGTGCTCGAGGTTTTCAGCTCAACCGCCACCGCCTCGAGTTGACTCTGGCTCGCCTCGGCTGCGCTGAAATTTGATCTCGTAGGTCTGGTCACCGGCTTTGCCCGTTGCCGTTCCGACTTGCCGCCCGGTATCTTTGTCTTTGACGATCCAGGCCTGGCCTTCGACGGTCTCCTGCTTGGATGATTGATTCGGCGACAAGTCGACGACGAAAGCCTCATTGCCGTTTTCATCCAGGACGTAAACGCTCGCGTCGAAGACGCTGGCGTTCACGAACGTAATCGTTCCTTCTGCTGATGGCATCATCCACCTCCGTAAATAAGTTTTGGGGTTGATTGTTGCAAAAATATAACTATATTTAATTGACTTTCAAAACAAAACTTTTGAAATTTAAGGCATTAGACAAAATCATTTAGAGACAAAATGATTCAATCTTTAACAAAACAATTATTTTGTCACTTAATCATTTTGTCATTATCTATTTTACTTGGTCAAATTTCTTCCACGAAATTGAGTTGTAAGCCAAAATCGTTTTGACCGAATTGACGCGGATTCAAAAATGCCAACAATGAGTGCTTGCGCCATCTTCTTGAGCGCAATTATTTCCTGGGCGGCTTTGTCAGCACAACCCTGGTTCGAAAGCGCCAGAGGTCATATTAATTTTGAGCATTTTACGGTCGAGCAAGGACTTTCACAAAACACGATTCAATGCCTTTGGCAGGATCGCCGCGGCTTCATCTGGTTGGGGACTTCGGACGGGCTGAACCAATATGACGGATATGGTTTTAAGGTTTACAAACCCGATCCAGGAAATTTGCAGAGCTTGAGTGAAAATAAAATAGAATCAATTTACGAAGATCGCGCGGGAATCCTCTGGATCGGAACGCAGAATGGCGGGCTTAATCAATTTGATCCCGCCACCGAAACCTTCAGGCATTATAAGAACGACCCCCAGAATCCCCAAAGCTTGAGCAACAATCACGTTCTTGCCATTTATGAATCCCACCAAGCCCTGCCAAGCCCGCAGGGCATGGGGCGGGATGGCGTCCTGTGGATTGGGACGGAAGCCGGGCTCAATCGCTTCGATCGCGCCACCGAAACCTTTAGGCGTTATCAACATGATCCCGCGAATCTCCGTAGCCTGCGCCACAATTCGGTTAGTGCCATCTATGAAGACCGCTTTGGGGAGCTCTGGATTGGTACGGTTGGTGGCGGGCTTGGTCGAATGAGCCCGCAGGATCGGGCAACCGGAATATTTCGATCTTATCAACACGATCCCCAAAACCCGCAGAGCTTGATTAGTGACGTGGTCAATGCCATCTGTGAAGACCAAGCCGGCAGGCTTTGGATAGGAACCGGCGGCGGCCTTTCTTGCCTGACGCGGGAGGCGCGAGATACCGAAACCCCGGCGGGCCTAGCCTTCCGAAATTATCAACACGATCCCCAAAATTCTTCTAGCCTGAGCCAAAATTATATTCGTTCAATTTTTGCCGACCGGTCGGGGGTGATCTGGATCGGGACGCGCGGCGGCGGGCTGAATCGTTTTGATCCCGCCACCGAAACCTCGACGGGCGCAGTCTTTTGGTGCTATCGAAATGATCCACAGAATCCCACCAGCTTGAGCAGCAATGATATATTTTCGATTGGTGAGGATCGCGCCGGCGGAATGTGGCTTGGAACCCGGGCCGGCGTCAACCGCTTTGAGCGCGCGCCAACACCGTTTCAGCATTACCAGCACGATGCCAAGAATCCCCGGAGCTTGAGCGACAATTCCGTCTGGACCATCTTTGAGGATCGCGCCGGGGACGCCTGGATTGGCACTTTGAGCGGCGGGCTTGATCGATTCGAGCGGGCGACCGGGACCTTCACGCATTTTCGTCATGACGCCAAAAATTCCCGCAGTTTGAACGATAACTCCGTTTGGTCGATCTACGAAGATCGCACTGGGACGCTATGGATTGGAACCCGCGAGGGCGGGCTTAATCAGTTCGATCGCGCCACCAAAACGTTCCGGCATTTTCAACGCGACCTCAAGAATCCTCAGAGCTTGAGCCACAATTGGGTCACTTCGATTCACGAATATGCTGCTGCGCCGGGAGTGCTGTGGATTGGAACCTGGGGCGGCGGACTCAACCGCTTCGACCGCAACACCGAAACATTTAAAAATTATCGGAACGATCCCAAGAACCCGCAAAGCTTGAGCGCCAATGGCGTTTGGTTGATTTATGAGGATCGGTCCGGAACTTTGTGGCTTGGAACCGAGGCCGGACTCGAGCAATTCGATCGCGCTACCGAGACATTCAAACATTATCAACACGCTCCCGACAATCCTCAGAGCTTGAGCAACAACTCGATCTGGTCAATCTACGAGGATCGTGCCGGGGTGCTATGGATTGGCACGCGGGGCGGGTTAAATCGATTTGATCGCCGGACTGAGACGTTCAAGCATTACCGCGAAAAAGACGGTTTGCCGAATGAAGTGATTTATGGCATTCTGGGAGATGATCGCGGCAATCTCTGGCTCAGCACCAACAAGGGCATCGTCAAATTCAATCCGGAAACGGGAACGATCAGAAGCTACGAGGCCCGCGACGGGCTGCAGAGCAATGAGTTCAATGCGAACGCCGCTTTTCAAAATCGCCGCGGCGAAATGTTTTTCGGCGGGATCAACGGTTTTAACGTGTTTCATCCGGACAGCGTCAAGGACAATCCTTATATTCCGCCGGTGGTGATCACCGCGCTGCGGCGCTATAACACCGACGTTGCCGAGGGCGTCGCCATTTCCGAAAAAGGCGTTTCGGCGCGGGATGAAATCGTGCTCTCTTATAAGGACGAGATTTTGACGTTTGAATTTGCCGCGCTGAGCTATCGGAACACCTTTAAAAACCAATATGCCTTTAAGCTGGAGGGGTTTAACGATAATTGGATACAGCTCGGGAAGGAGCGCCGGGCCACCTTTACCAATCTCAGCCCGGGAGAATATACGTTACGTGTCAAAGGCTCCAATAATGACGGCGTCTGGAATGAAGCCCCGCAAGGCGGGGCGTTGAAGCTCATTATCACGCCGCCGTGGTGGAAAACGAAATGGGCTTATGCGCTCTACGCGGCTTTGAGCCTCGGCCTTCTCTACACGGCAAGAAGATTCGAGTTGAGCCGGCGTGAACAAAAAGCCAGAGTAAAAGAATCGGAGTTGCGCGCTCTCGCTGCCGAGGCGCAAGCCAAAGCCTTGCAAGCTGAAAACGCGCGTCAGGAATCGGAATTGCAAAAAGCTGCGGAACTCAAGGCCGCCTATCAAGCCCTAACGGAATCGCACGCCAAGTTGCAAGCAACCCAGGCCCAGCTCATCCAGGCGGAAAAGATGGCCTCGCTGGGGCAGGTCGTCGCCGGCATCGCGCACGAGATCAAAAACCCGCTGAATTTTGTCAATAACTTCGCCGAGCTTTCCGTGGAGCTGGCAAACGAGCTGTCGGATGAGCTTGCAGATGAAAAAGAAAAGCTGAGCACGAAAAAATTCGTGAATATCGAGAGTATTCTCGAAGACCTGCGGCAGAACGCCGGTAAAATCAACGCGCACGGCAAGCGCGCCGACGGCATCGTACACAGCATGATGCAGCACGCGCGCGGCTCTTCCGGGCCGCGTGAGCCGGCGGACATTCATGCGCTGCTCCAGCAAGCAGTGAATCTTGCTTATCACAGCATGCGTGCACGAGATGCTGCTTTCGACCTCACGGTTGAAAGCGATTACGATGCCTCCATCGCGCCGGTACAAGCCGTGCCGCAGAATTTGAGCCGCGTGTTTCTCAACCTCGTCAATAATGCCTGCTATGCGGCGCGTGAAAAGCAAAAAGCAAAAAGAAAAGAGCAAACGGCAAATACGGGCAATTTCTTGCCGACGCTTGCCGTGAGCACAAAAAATTTGGATGACAAAATAGAAATCCGCATTCGCGACAACGGCAACGGCATCCCCCTCGGGATTCGCGACAAAATTTTCAATCCCTTTTTTACCACCAAGCCGACCGGACAAGGCGCCGGGTTGGGCTTGTCGATCAGCTATGACATCATCGTGCAGGAGCACAAAGGCGAAATCAAATTTGAAAGCGCAGAAGGAAGTTTCACCGAGTTCGTGATTTATTTGCCGAATGAAAGGAAATGATATGATGACCGATGGATGGAAGAGCTTTGGGGGCCAACGCCGGCGCAAAAAAATTATGAGCCGCCCAGCAATTCGGCAAAACAACTGGGGAATACCCAGCCCGGTGATGGCAAACGGTTCAAAGGCCGGGGCCCCCATCCAGATTACCGGACGTGACAACTACCAGAAATATGGCGGCCTGCTCGGCATCGACTTGGTCAGCAATCCCGAAAAGGCCGCGACGCCGGAAGTGGGGTTTCGCATTGCCGGTTTGTTTTGGCAGCGAAACGGCCTGAATGAGCTGGCCGATGGTGAAATGTTCGAGACGATCACACGACGGATCAATGGCGGGCTGAACGGCCTCGAGGACCGCTTGAAATACTACACCCGAGCCAAACAGGTGCTGGGCGTCCCGGCAGCCCGCGGCCTGCTGGAACCGGAATCTGAGCGAGACATTCCCATGCTTCCGGAGTTCACTCGCGGGCGCGAAGTTATAGACGATGAGCTGCCGGTCAAAGATGAACGCAAGCCACGAGCGCGAAGAGCAAAGCGCGCGCCCGTCAAACCAGCGCAGAAAAAAGCCGACAAGAAAACCGGCGTGAGCAAAACTCGACAGCACGGAAAAGGCAAGCCTAAAGCCGCCAAACGTCGAAAATAATTAATGGCACAACCAACCGATCATCAAGCGAACAAACCCGTCATCTTCCTCGCCTTTGCGCAAGACCGCGTCGAGGGTGGCGCGTATTTGCGCAATTTGCCCATTGAAATGGACGGCATTCGCAAGGCGTTGCAAAAAGCGCGGCAGGCCGATTTATGCGAAGTGGTGGAACGCTCCAACACCACAGTGGAAAACATTTTGGATGTCTTTCAGGAGTATCAAGATCGCATCGCCATTTTTCACTACGGCGGGCACGCTGATAGTTACGAGCTTTTGCTCGAGTCGCTGACCGGCGAGCATGCGATGGCGCACAGCGAAGGGTTGGTTTCTTTCCTCGCCAAACAAAAGGGGTTGCAACTGGTTTTCTTGAACGGGTGCTGCTCGCAGCAACAGGCGCTGGATTTGATCGAAGCCGGTCTGCCATCGGTGGTCGGAACTTCGCAGAAAATCGATGACGAGATCGCGACCAACTTGTCGGGGCGTTTTTACAAAGGGCTGGCTGTTGGATTGTCGATTGATCGTGCCTGGGCGGAAGCGGTCGATCAAATCAAAGTGGAGAAAGACACGAGCAATACCCGCGCGCTGCATTGGAAAGGCAAAGTCGAAACGAGCGACCGCTTTCCGTGGGAGATTTATTATCGGCCCGGCGCGGAGATTGTGAAGGATTGGAATCTGCCCGAGGCGGTGGAGAATCCGCTCTTCGGCTTGCCGGAGATTCCCCAAACCTACGATCTGCCGGAAACGCCGTTTCTCTTTCTCAAACGCTACGAGCGGCAGCATGCCGAGATTTTCTTTGGCCGCTCTTATCACATTCGCGCGCTTTACAATCGCATCGGCGACGCCAAATCCGATCCCATCATTTTGCTTTACGGGCAATCGGGCGTGGGAAAATCTTCGTTGTTTGACGCCGGACTCAATCCCCGTTTGGAAAAAAAATACACGGTGATTTACGTGCGGCGGATTCAGGAAAAGGGCCTGGCCGGCACGCTGGCGTTTGCGCTGCAGCAAAAGCTGGCGGACCTCGACGCCGCCGCGGTAGCTCCATCACCAGTGCCGGCACCAGCAGCCGAGCCTGCCACGCGCCGCCAAGCAATCTTGCAACTTCAGGCCGTAGCGCAAAATCTCGATGAACAAACCGTGCGGCAGGAAATCGAGGCGCTCATCACCAAGCTCAAGAGTAATCAGTATGCAGTAACCAGTGATCAGTATTCAGTTTCCTCCAAGCAGGAACCAGCATCTGCTAGCCGGCAACCGCAGCCAGATTCCGCCCTCCCCAATCCGCATTCCGAAATCCTCCAGCAGTGGCAGCAGCTCGAAGCCCGCACCGGCAAGCCGCTGCTGGTGATTCTCGATCAAGTCGAAGAGCTTTACACGCGGCCCAATCCACAACAGCCGCAGGAGTTGAAGGTGTTTCTCACGGCGCTGCAGTCGATATTCGGCTCTCCAGCCGAACGGCCGCAGGGCAAGCTGCTGCTCGGCTATCGCAAGGAGTATCATCCGGAGATCGAAGCGGCTTGCAAATTGTTTCGCTTGCCGCGCGCCACGGTGTTTCTGGAGTCCCTGCGCAAAAAAGATATTCTCGACATCTTTCACGGCTTGACGCGCACGCCGGCTTTGAAAGCGCGCTACAATCTCACCGTGGAAGACGAACTGCCGGTGATGCTTGCCGACGATTTGCTGGAAGACAAAGATTCGCCGGTGGCGCCGGTGCTGCAGATCGTGCTGACCAAGCTGTGGAAGGCAGCGTTGCAGGAGAATCCCATAGCGCCGCGCTTCACAGTGACGCAATACGAGCAGCTCAAGAAAGACGGCATTGCCATGGGCGAGTTCTTTGCGCAGCAGATGACGCAGTTGCGCACCTGGCAGCCGGAAGTGGTTGACTCCGGCCTGGCGCTGGATGTCCTGCATTTCCACACCACCGAACTGGGCACGGCCGGCAGCCGCAGCCTGGAAGAACTGCGCCAAACCTACCAGCACCGCCAGGACATTATTGACGCGCTCATCGCGAAATGCAAGGAGCTTTACTTGCTCACCGAGGCGCTGCATAGCGCCGAGCACACCGGCCTGACGCATGACACCCTGGTGCCGGCGGTCACGAAAGAGTACAACAGCTCGGAGCGCTCCGGCCAGCGCGCCGCCCGCATTCTCAACAGCAAGATGTCCGATTTCGATGAAAACAGCAGCGAAGTTTGGCTGGATGAAGCCGATCTGGCGTTGGTGGAAAAAGGCGGCAGCGGGATGCGCAAGCTCAATGCAACAGAAGAACAATTGTTGGAACTGAGCCGCGTGAAACGACGGCAGCGGCAACGCTTGCGCAAACAACTCTGGGCCGGCGGCGTTGTCATGCTGCTCGGCATCATCGCGACAGCAATTTTTGCAGTTATGAAGATGCAAGAAGCTGACAGCAACGCAGAAAAGTTTCTTGAACAGAAGAAAAAAGCTGATGATCTTAAGTATGCCCTGGACAAGGAAATTCTGGCTCAAGCGAAAGCAATAGCAGAGCCTCTAGCGCGTAAGATTCTAGAGAATTCGTCTAGGTCTTCCGTATTGAAACTTGGATCTTTTGATTCAGGAATTCCTACCCATACGCTGCGGGACTTTATCGTTCACACCCAACAACTAACCGGTGGGCAATACTGGAGTGGCGATAAACTCCGGGGAGACAAAGACGGCGAATGGGTAGACTTTCAGAAATTGACCGACAGCGAAATGCCAGTGGTAAAGGCGCACCAATTTCTTAAAGGCGCCGGATTCTTACCCTTCGCAAAGATTGATACTGTTTGCGGCTATGGTACAACTTCGGCCATTCGCCTGTTTCAAGAGTATGTGCGAACAGTGGAGCGCGACAGCAGCATCGGTTTTCCGGACGGCAATCTGGGCCCGAATTCGAAGGCGCATGTGAAGCGTTGGAAGACCGGCAACAAAAAAGCCGAATGGGCGGGTTTTTCCAGCGCCAAACCGAGTCCCGAATACACGAAGTGGATGGGGTTACTGGGTAAAGTCAAACAAAAATACGCGGCTGCTCCCAACAAGATGTTGCAGTTGGTGAATCAATTTTCGCAACCCTCCGATACCCGAAAAGTGGCCGAATGGGACTTCAATCCCAACAAGATTCACCTTATTGGAATTCGCCGGAATGAGGCTAAACTCGAGGCCAGCGTCAGTGAACGGAAATTCGATGATGTGTTTATCTTGCTCATCAATGGACTGATATTTAAGTTCTTTGGCTCGACTGATGCTGGAGGGACGTCGAATCCCGCGGGCATGGCTTTTCTGGTGAATGGACAACATATGTATCGGTTAGGCTGGCATAGACTGAGTGATCCGAGTCGCGCCTATTTTGTACTGAAACCTTTTAGCACTGGTGTGTTGTTGGTTCGATCAAAAGACGACATGGCGCTTACCCAAGCGGATCTGGCCGGAGGCCTGGAACATTCCAGTTCAATCAACATTCATTGGGGCGGCCGAGGCGTCTCCAGGGTTGGCTCATGGTCGGAGGGAGCTCAAGTAATCTGTGGAAAAGGTTACGTCAACCACAAGGGCATGGTCATTGATTGCTCTAGGTGTACGGCACCCAATTATTCAACACTCGGCACTGTCGTTGGCGGCGTTTATCAATCCAAAGGTGCCTATACAATACTTATGGATTTGATTACCGCTTTTCGAAATGGTGATGATAATACAGTCAACTACATTTTGCTGGACGAGCGAGATCTGGAGCTTGACCCTGAAATTGGTAGCAAAGCCGCAGAACAGATACTCCGCGAAATTACTGAGGCCAATTAAGTCATCAAGAAATCAAGAGAGCAAATGTACTCAAAAATTCCTTCTGGGAGAGTTAATTCTTCGTTTGTTTGGTTAATTTTACAGAGAACCAAATTGAAGTGTTGTGTTATCGCATGGAAACGTCCGCACCTGTTGATAGTCGTTGTCCATCTCCCTTTCGCGCAGCATCATGCTTTCATCATTGGCATTGACAAGTAGGAGAGGATCTCGCCGCTGCAGACGGTGGTGAAGAAGGTGCGCAAGTTGGCCGAAGTGTTTGCAAACCAGGGGAATATTCACGTCCTTTCATGCGTTTCGTCGGCCGGATAGTTACGCCAGTCTCAATTAAACGCAACTCATGAGCGAACCAAATCAAAAACCCGTCGTCTTTCTGGCCTTTGCGCAAGACCGCGTCGAGGGCGGCGCGTACTTGCGCAATCTGCCCATCGAGCTGGATGGCATTCGCAAGGCGTTGCAAAAAGCGCGGCAGGCTGGGTTGTGCGAAGTGGTCGAGCGCTCCAACACGACGGTCGAAAACATTCTCGATGTGTTTCAAGAATATCAGGATCGCATCGCCATTTTTCACTACGGCGGGCACGCCGATAGCTACGAGCTTTTGCTCGAGTCGCTGACCGGCGAGCATGCCATGGCGCACAGCGAAGGGCTCGTCTCTTTTCTCGCCAAGCAAAAGGGACTGCAACTGGTTTTCTTGAACGGGTGCTGCTCGCAGCAGCAAGCACTGGATTTAACCGAGGCGGGACTGCCGGCGGTGGTCGGCACCTCGCAGAAGATCGATGACGAGATCGCGACCAACTTGTCGGCGCGGTTTTATAAAGGGCTGGCCGCCGGACTGTCGATCGATCGCGCCTGGGCGGAGGCGGTCGATCAAATCAAAGTGGAGAAAGGCACGAGCAATACCCGCGCGCTGCATTGGAAAGGCAAGGTGGAAGTCACCGACCGCTTTCCGTGGGAGATTTATTACCGTAAAGGCGCAGAGGTCGTCAAAGAATGGAATTTGCCGGCTGCCGCCAACCAGCCCTTGTTTGGCCTGCCGCTGCCGGATGAGTATTACCGCAAGCTGCCGCACGCGCCGTTCGTTTGGCTGCAAGATTTTAAGCAAGAAGACGCGGCCGTCTTTTTCGGGCGCGGCGCCGAGATTCGAAAATTATATACCCAGATCATCACCGGCATGCAGCCGATCATTCTCTTCTACGGCAAAGCCGGGGTGGGAAAGTCTTCTTTGCTGCAAGCCGGACTGGCGCCGCGCATCGAAAACGATTATACCATCAAATATATTCGCCGCCTCCCGGCGAAAGGATTGACCGGCACTTTGCTGCAGGCCTTGCAGGAAGTGGGCGACGAGCACGGGCTTCCACCGGTTGAATCCGCCGAGAAAAATAATCTCCGCACCAAAATTGAGGAACTGCAAAAGGCTTCGGACGGCAGCGCCGGATTTGCCCGGCAAGTGCTGGACAGCGAGCTGCAAAAACTCACCGCGCTTGCCGGCGAGACGCTGGCGTTTTCGGAGCACTGGCGCCGGATCGAAAAAAAAACCGCTCGGCCGCTGATCATCATGCTCGATCAAGTGGAAGAGAAATTTACCCGCGCTGTGCCGGACGGCGGAGAATCGGCAGATGATTTGAAAACTTTTCTGGAAACCGTGCGGAATATTTTTGACCGGCAAGATAAGCCACCACGGGGAAAACTCATTCTCAGTTGCCGCGAAGAATATCATCGCCCGATCCGCGCGGCTTTGCAAGCGTTTGCGCTGCCTTTTGTTGAGGCATTTCTTCCGCCGCTGGGCTGGGGAGGCATCGTCGAAGCGATGGAAGGTGTGACCATGTACCCTTCGACTCGCGATCAGTATCACCTGGAGATTGAAAAGAGCAAGGGCAGCAACCTGCCGGAGATCATTGCCGACGATCTGCTGGAAAGCGAGGAGTCACCGCTAGCGCCGATGCTGCAAATTCTGCTGACCGAGCTTTGGAAGGCCGCGGCCAAAGACAACGCCAAAGCGCCGCGTTTTAAGGTGCGGCAGTATCAGGAGCTTAAACAAACCGGCGCCATCATGAGCGAATTTTTCAAGCAACAGATGGCGCGCGTACAGGATTGGCAGAAAAATGCCGTGGACTCCGGCCTGACATTGGACTTGCTCTACAGGCATACCACGCCCGCCGGTACGGTGGAGAGCCTGAGTCGTGAGCAACTGCGGGACATCTACCAAGATCGCGAGGATGTGATCAGCCAACTCATTGCCAAGTGTCAAGACCTTTACCTGCTAACCGACGTCCGGCTTCGCGGTACTTGCCTGGCGCATCATCTTCTGGCGCCGGTAGTGATCAAAGAATACAGCGCCTCCGTCAAGCCCGGCCAGCAAGCTGCCCGCATTTTGAACAGCAAGATCGAGGAATTTCGCGCCAATAAAAAAGATATTTGGCTGAATGATGCGGATCTGGAAATGGTGGAAAAGGGCAAAGCCGGGATGCGGCAGTTGAATCCCGATGAAGAAAAACTGCTGCAGATCAGCCGGATCGAGAAGGAGGAGCGGCGGCGAAAGCAGAAGCGCAATCGCCTCGTTCGTAACGTTTTGGCGACGTTCATTTTCGCGTTTGCCATATTGGCCGGATGGAAATGGTGGGAGTCTGATCGCAACTACAAGCAATCCAAAGCGAGTCAACTGGCGTTTATCGCGAAGGATGTCTTCAAGACCGATAATACGAAAGCGCTGCGCATCGTCGAGGAGGCTTATGCAATTTTGGAAACGAACCCGCCACCGGCCGTGACGCAAACGCTGAGTGAGGTTTTTCATTCCCAAGACCAAATTCCTTTTTATGCGGCTAATTTTCCCCATGACAAAAAAGTCAACTCGGCGGCGTTTTCGCCGGATAATCAGCACATTCTCACCGCCTCCGAAGACGGCTTCGCCAAGCTTTGGGATCAGCAGGGAAAATTGATTCAAGCCTTTCCTCACGGCAACGAGGTCAAATCCGCCGGGTTTTCTCCGAATGGCAAACAAATCCTAACCCTCACCCAATATATGGTCAGGCTCTGGGAGATGGATGGAAAACTTGTTGACAGTGATACTCTTAAATCCGGCCAAGAGGTTGACCTGGCAAACTTCTCGACCGATGGCATGCGAATTTTGACGGTGTTTGCCGACGGCGAGGATAGAAAATACCTCGATCTTATCCGGCGCCTTAAACAGGAAAATTCTGCTGCCATACTCGCGCCGAATAAACAGCGAATTCTTACGATCGCATTTGATGGAATCGTGAAGCTGTGTGATGCGCAAGAAAAAACCTTGAAAGACACTGTAGCGAGCAACGCGGCCTCGGCAGCCTTTTCCTCCGACGGAAAAAGATTCCTGACGGTTTCTGTTTTAGGCGATAGTATCAGCATCATCAAATTTTGGAATGAGCAGGGAGATTCCCTCGGTGCGTTCAAATATAAAAGAAACGTCATTCAAGCCGTTTTCTCTTCGGATGGCAAACACATTCTCACCGCTTCATCGAAAGCTCCCACGGCAAACGATCCCTCGACAGATCACACCGCCAAGCTTTGGGATTTTTCGCAAAAACTCATCCATCGTCTCCCGAGACATGGCGGCGGGGTCAATGCAGCCGTTTTTTCACCAGATGGAAAGCAGATGCTGACCGCGGCGCATGATAAAATCGTCAGGCTCTGGGATGAGCAGGGGAACCTGGTTGCCAGTTACGACAAACAGAATGCCGCGGTGACCTCGGCGACCTTTTCGCCCAACGGGAAGTGGATTCTTGCCACCGCCGAAGATGACACCGCCATCTTATGGATACCCGAGCAATCGCAAGCGATAAAACTTCCGCATCAGGGGGAGGTTAAAACCGCGATTTTTTCTCATGATGACAGCCAGATTCTCACCGCCTCTTGGGATGGCACGGCCAGGCTATGGGCAGCGAACGGCGCCCCCATTTATACCTTTCGACATCAGGGCGAAGTCAATTCAGCGGTGTTCTCACCGGATGATCGGCAAATACTTACTGCCGCAAGTGACAGCACGGCCAAGCTATGGGAAGCGAACGGCGATGCAATTCCGGTTTTTTCACATCAGGGTGCAGTTAACCAAGCAGTCTTTTCGACTGATGGGAAGCGCATTCTCACTGCCTCAGATGATAGCACCGCCAAACTATGGAAAAAAGACGGCGCTTTGATAAAATCCTTTAAGCATAGCAGCCAAGTCAAGATCGCTGTCTTTTCACTGGATGATCACCGGATCCTAACGGCGAGCAGCAATATTGTCAAACTCTGGGATGAACAGGGGGATATTATTGACAGCCTCGTGCATGCACAGCCGGTCAATGCGGTGGTTTTTTCGCGCGATGGAAAGCAAATTCTCACCGCCGCCGCAGACAAGAGCGCCAAGCTGTGGAATCTCAAAGGCGAGCTGCTGGCGCATTTGGGCAAACATGCGTTCGAGGTCAACTCGGCGGTTTTTTCACCCGACGGCAGGCAAATACTCACGGCCTCGGATGATGAATATGCGATAATCTGGTGGACTCCCCGGACCATCTATGAATGGCTAAAAACCGCGCCAGTCTACCGGCTAACGCGGAAGGAAGAAGAGCTTTACGAAATCGTGAAGTGAATTGAATGTGTGTCATTCCGCCGGCCGGAGTGCCCCGCTTTCAGCGGGGCGACGCTAAAGCTTCGCACTCCGGAGGCGATTTTCCTGCAATTTGATACACACTCAGGTGATTTTAATAGTACGCAAAATCGGTCAAAATCGCGCAGGCTTCCAGCAAATAGAAAAATATCCGTTCTTCCTGATCATCGTCCAACGTTGCCCAGTCGTTTACTTTAACCACAACCCCGAGGAAATTCGTTTCGTCAATCGTCAGCGAGGCATATAGCTCAGCGACAAGATTATCTTCTTCGTCATAGGCCACTCTTTCCATAAGCTCGTTGTAATAAGGCTCATCAGTATCTTCCAACAAATCCTCAATCTCATCTTTTTCGCCATCTTCTAATACCCAGTCCTGGCGGTCGCTCATGATGTAACTTTTAAACCACTTCATGGCCGCCTGGCTTTCCTCTATGGATTTGGTGTTTTCAACGAATATAATCATCGTGATCCCCTCGTAGGGGCTGGAGGCTTCGACCAGAGTATGCCCCTTCTCCTTTTTAATGCGCAATTCACTCGCGGTCGGGACGGCAATGGTAGCGCCGGTTTCTTCTTCCTGAAAAATATTGATGGATTGGCTAAATAAATCATCCAATGTGACCCGCTGCCCCTCTTCAAAAGCTGCCTCATTCTCCTGCACCAAATCTTCGACGTACCCTTGATCCTCCTCAAACATGGTGTCGTAAATATCTTGGAAGGGCGCTCTATACTCGAGCGCAAAAGCCAGCCGATCGCCGCTGTCATCATCAAAGCCGAACGGCTTCTCTTCGGAAGCAGCGATTGCCTTGGCCAGCTCGGCTAACGCCGGATCCAAGTGCGGATTGTCAGCCCGGAGTCCGCTATAAAGGTTTGTACTGGAACATTGCGGGAGATTAGAGGGTGCGACCCCTAATTTTTCAAGATTTTCAAATTCCGTGGCTGGAATGGCCCAAACGCAGGTTTTTCCACCGAGGGGTTTGCCGCCGCCGCCGTCAACCATGCCGACAATGAAGTTTCCGAAAGTGAGGGGAGAGCCTGAATGCGCTTTCTTTATATCCGGGTGTTCAAATTGAAAAACCTTGGTGTTCAATGCCGGATAATCCGAACAGAGCGCTTTGGTAAATCCGGCCGGGTCTTTCTCCAGGCGGGTGCTCAATTTACTCAATTCAGCTCTTTTCTCGAGCTGGGTTGTCTTGTCATTCATCGCGGCGGCATTCTGCGCCGCTTCCCAATAATTGAGATCGACACGCATCGGTGCCCCGGCGTTGTAGATTTCCAACCCCGGAATATTGAGCGGCTTTTCCAATTCCAAAAGTGCCAGGTCCGCCTGTTTGTAGACTTTTTTTATCCTGGCGCGTGATTCGTTATTTTCCCATTTGACAAATATTTTAGACCTGCCGGCAACGAGGTGAAGGGCGGTAACGATTTTGCCCGGGCTTCTCCACGCCACACCGTAACCCGATCCGGCTTCGGTATTAATGAGCACAACGGAATTTTGTTGGCCTGAGGCGGGTGCAACCGTCAGCACGAGGGCGCACAACAAAAAACTGATTGCACCGATCGTGGAAAAATGGCTGAACAACTTTGCCAATTTAGGGGGGACAAACATAATGACCTCCGTATTTTTAAAAAGGTTTGGCGGACTTGCATGCAAGCTTGGTTGCGGTAATTTAACAAAATCGGGGTACTTGTCAAGCAAAAAATGCCGTTTCCCAATGTCGTTGGAAAATCCGCTTGACTTTTGCCGCAAAGATTGTATATTCCAAAGATCATAAATGATAATGCAAAGACCCACAACATGGCTATCGATCTACAATCCATTCTCTTTTTTCTTTTTGCGGCGGTCGCGCTGCTGTCGGCGATCGTGATGATTTTGCACCGCAATCCGGTTTACAGCGCCATTTTTCTCATCGTCACGCTGTTTGCGCTGGCGGGATTTTACGTCCTGCTCAATGCGCCCTTCGTCGCCTCCGTCCACATCATCGTCTACGCCGGCGCGATCATGGTGTTGTTCTTGTTCGTTATCATGCTGCTCAACCTCAAGCGCGATCCGATTCGGGAACGCGGCAAGCTGGCGCGCCGCGCGTTCGCAACGCTTTTGGTCATCGTTCTGCTTGCCGAGATCAGCGTGTTGATCGGCGCCTCGTTTTCTGTCGGTGCGCCGAACACGGCAGAGAGTGGCACGGGTCGCGCCATCGTCGGGCTTGCCAACGGCTCCTCCACGGACTCGACCGTGGTCGGCAATACCGTCAACATCGGCAGGCAGTTGTTCACGACATATTTGCTGCCGTTTGAAATCGCTTCCGTGCTGCTCCTGGTCGGCATCATCGGCGCCGTGATCCTGGCAAAACGGAATATAGTATCATAAAATCAGAATTAACGGATCGTTGGATGACTGGATTGATGGATGACTGGATTGATGGATGACTGGATTGATGGATGACTGGATTGATGGATGACTGGATTGATGGATGACTGGATTGATGGATGACTGGATTGATGGATGACTGGATTGA
>Ga0247727_10001275_pt1 | contig 60508 bp, 43 predicted proteins | sample WisWelCaveWW1625_FD_202498 | JGI IMG/M metagenome (GOLD analysis project Ga0247727, IMG submission 202498) | Biofilm microbial communities from Wishing Well Cave, Virginia, United States - WW16-25 | ecosystem: Environmental > Aquatic > Deep subsurface > Groundwater > Cave microbial mat | place...
AATTTTATTTAAAATCAAATATTTTTAACTGTGAGAATTAAAAACTTAATTTACTAGAGGACACACGTTCACGCCAGAGGACAGCCGTTCACTGGTTGACGCCCTCGACTTTTTACGAATTACACTTTAATGCGTTGCTGACTTTTATGCACGGACTTGCCATGATCAAACATCTCTTGCCCATCATCTATATATTCTGGCTCGCGGCATCTGTAGCAGCACAGACCTCATCACAAAAATTCTTGCGCTGGGGCGCCGATTCCGAAGGCGGCGCGCCTTTTATTTTCCCCGATCCACAAGGCCCAACCCGCATGCTCGGCTTCGAGGTGGATCTCGTGGCCGCGCTCGCGGCGGAGCTTGGGCGCAAGCCGGTGTTCGTGCAAAATCAATGGGACGGTTTGGTGCCGGGCCTGCGCATCGACAACTACGATATCGTCGTCAACGGCCTCGAAATCACCCCGGACCGCGAACAGGAAATCAATTTTTCCATTCCATATTATGTGACCTTCGAGCAGTTGACGGTGCGCAAAGACACTTACGATATCAACAGCTTGAAAAACTGTGACGGCAAAGTGGTCGGCACCTTGAAAGCTTCCCTCGCCGAGCGCATTTTGCAAACGCAGCCCAATATCGAGATTCGGCCCTACGACGGCCAAATTACGGCTTACGAAGATCTGGCGCTGGAACGGCTGGACGCCGTGCTCATGGATCATCCCATTGCGCTGTACTACGGCTACACCAACGCGAAGCTGAAATTCGCCGGCGATCCGATTGGTGAGATGAAATACGGCATCGGCTTGCGCAAAAGCGATGCGGCGCTTTTGCAGGAAATCAATCAAGCTTTGCAAAAACTTATCGACAATGGCGCGCTGCGGAAGATTTACGAGCGCTGGAATATGTGGACGCCGCGGCTGGCGGAATTTTTCGGCGACACCCAGCCATCCAATACAGCGCCCGACGCCTGGCAGGCTTTTTTGCGCGAGCGTAATCTGGAAAGAACGTGGCAGGATAAAATTAAAAAATATTATAATGACTATCTCCCTCTGCTGGCGCGTGCGGCGGTTACGACCGTCGGACTATCGATTTCCTCCATGGTTTTGGCGGTTCTCTTTGGGCTGATCTTGGCGCTCACGCGTCTGTATGCGATGGCGCCTTTTTCCTCATTGGCGGCGCTGTACGTCGAAGCGATTCGCGGCACACCGCTGTTGGTGCAATTGCTGTTCATTTATTACGCGTTGCCGCAGTTGGTGGGCATCAAATTGACGCCGGTGGTGGCGGCGGTGTCCGGGCTGGCGCTCAATTATGCGGCGTACGAAGCCGAAAATTATCGCGCCGGCATTCTGTCGATTCCCCGCAGCCAGATGGAGGCGGCGTTGGCGCTGGGCATGACGCGCTGGCAGGCGTTGCGGCACGTCATCATTCCACAAGCGCTGCGTTTGGTGATCCCGCCGGTGACCAACGATTTTATTTCTCTGATCAAGGATTCTTCAATCGTTTCCGTTATTGCGATGGTGGAATTGACGCGCGAATATCAGCGGCTCGCCGGCATTGATTTTGATTATATCGGCCTCGGCTTATTGGTGGCCGTGATGTATTTCCTCATCGGCCTGCCGTTCGTGCGGCTGGCGCGTTTCGCGGAAAATTATTTCTCACTCGATAAACGCACGGCCGGCGGGCCGCAAAAAACAAAAGGCAAAAAGCAAAAGGCAATTCCGGTTCACGCTTGAGCTTGCAATCGCGGTATCTCAGAGGGTGTTTGAAAAGTACAAAAATGAGACTGACCGGTCACTTAAAATGGTTGAATACTAGAACATTTTGCGCGTAAAAAGTGACCGGTCAGTGACTTTTCAAACGCGCTCTCAGCTAGCCGCAACCCAAAAGAATTTGTCGCTCACAGAAATGGAACTCACGGAATTAAATGCTTTTTCTGTGAGAGTTCTATTTTCGTGAGCCAGAACTTTTGCTTTTTTGCAATGATTTGGCTATAAAAAGTGATTATTGTCTGCGTTTGTCCATCAAGTCCGTGTTTGAGTATGACTGCTTTTATTCTCGTTGCGCTTTCCGCCCTTGTGCTCCTGCTCGTCGTGTGGTTTTGGCTTCGCCTGCGCCGCAAGAATCAGCAACAAGGCGAGTCTTTTGCCGGCAAGTCCACCGTCTCGGAGCAAATCACCAAAGAGCGGCGGAAAATTTAAAAAATATTTTTTAAACTGTTGAGAGAAATCCGGCAGTTTCCGTGTCTATAATAATGTAAGGGCAATCGGCCCGCATTTCCATCCTTACCCGAAAGAGGCTCTATGCGAAAAACCGCGCGTGAAAATGGCGTATTGGTGAAAGCGTATGCCGGCACCACCGGCGTGATTTTGGCGATGAACGTTGACGACAACCGGCGCCCGGGCTTGCTCGGTTTTGCCATCGAGCGCCGCGACCAGCAGGATGGCGGCGAGAGGTGGTTGTCCGGCCGGCTCAATTTTCCCGGCAAATTTTACAAGCCGGGTATGCTCATGCCGACCAAAGCAGCGCCGATTCAAAAATTTCGCTGGTCGGATTACGGCGTCGAGCCGGATGGCGAATATGTGTACACGATTTACCCGGTCTACGGCACACCCGATGCACCCAAGCTCGAGACGGGGCCGACCGTCAAAGTGAAGACGGCGAGCACGAGCGGCAAAGAGCACTGTGTGTTGTTCAATCGCGCTGCCGCTGCCAGCCAGGCCTTCTCTAAAAAGTTTCCGGAAACTGTCCGGGCGATGAGCCGGGCGCGACGCATGCGTTCCATGTTTCATCCCCCCACCGAGGCGTTGAACTGGCTCAGCCGCGGTATGCTCGAACAGATTTTGGATTTTATCGAGCGGGCCGCCAACGACAAATGGGCGCTCGACATCGCCATTTACGAATACGAGCTGCACGAGATTGTCGAAACCGTCAAGATGATGCATGCCAAAGGCGCGCAAATTCGCCTGGTCTATCACGCCAAGCCGGGAGACGAGCAGACCGAGGAAAACGAGCACAATCTTGCGGGACTGCCGGACTCGATCAAGCGGCCGCGCATAACCAGCAAGATTTGTCATCATAAGTTTATCGTGTTGAGCAAATTGGCGCGCGGTAAGCGCCTTCCGCAAGCCGTGCTCACCGGCTCGACCAACTTCACCGAGAACGGCGTTTATCGCCAGGCTAACGTCGTACACATTGTGGAACAAGAAGGCATGGCGCAACAGTATCTCAACTTGTTTGAAGAGCTTTGGCGCCATCACGACAAACCCGCCGCGGCTCGCAAGTATATTAATGAAAACAACAAGTTGACGGATTCCCAACTCTTACTGGCCGGCTTTTCGCCGCGCTCCGGCGGCGACGATCTGAAGTTTTTCGTGCAAACGATTCAGGCGGCCAAGCGGGATGTTTTGTTTTGCACGGCGTTCGATTTGGACGACACCATCGAGCAGGCGCTGGTGGGCAATCCGCACGACGCCATTCTCCGTTACGGCCTGCAAAATACGCGCAGCAAGATCACGGGCTATCACGCCGATCAGACGGCAAAATTTGTGACCGCGGCGATGCTGTCGAGCGGCTTGGAGGGCTGGCTCAAAGAATCAAAACACGGCCAGCGCGGCAATATTCTCATTCATACCAAGATCATCATCGTCGATTTCACCTCGAATGCGCCAGTGGTCATCAGCGGCTCGCACAATCTTTCCAAGAACGCTTCCGCCGGCAACGACGAAAATTTTCTGGTCGTGCGCGGCAATACCGACGTGGCGGATTGTTACGGCTGCGAGCTGATGCGTTTGTACGATCACTACCGTTTCCGTTTTCAAATGGCGGAACGGCTGCGCAAAAGAGGACCGTGGCTTGCCCTCAAACCTGATGATAGCTGGACGAATGCCTATTTCGGCAAAAGCCGCTTGAAGACGGCGGACCGGTTGCGGTTTGCGGGGGAAGCTACATTGGGGTAGGTTACCGATTGGGGTTGCTTTGTTCACATCTTCACTGCAATTCCCTGTGTAAAATTTTGAGCGATGTGTGTGTGATTTACAAACCAGTCGTGACGAAGGAAAAGATTTTTATGTCTCAAGACAAAGAGTTGACCAAGAAAAAGTTGGATGATTTATGGGGAAACAATCAAGTTCAAGCGCTTGACATCGACGGAAAAAAATACGTCATTGTTAGTGATATCCACATGGGCGATGGAGGCGGCGCAGACGACTTTCGTGAAAATGAGAAAACGCTTGAATTTGCGCTCGAAAGTTACCGCGCAGAAAATTATACCTTGATACTGCTTGGTGATGTTGAAGAATTCTGGCAGTTTGATCTGGAACAGATCGCCAAAAAATATCTAAACACGATTTATGCGAAGATAAAAGCGTTTGGTGACGACCGCGTCATTCGAGTCTTCGGAAATCATGACTCAGAGTGGGGATGTCCCGTTGATCCTTCAACCAATACCCCAAACCGGCATCAATGTGCTGCCGAGGCCATTAAAATGCGAATCAACTCAAATGCTGCCCCCAGCGTTTTGCTTGTACATGGCCATCAAGGAAGCACTGATGCTGATAAAAATAGCTGGTTTAGCCGTTTCGTCGTGCGAGGACTATTCAAACCGTTAGAACCGTTCGCTAAATGGGCCGGATTATATGGTCATCCATCGGCAACAAAATCGCAGGTAACCGTAGAATACGAACGCGTGTTATATTCATGGGCCAAAGATAGAAAAGTGATCCTAATTTGCGGGCATTCTCATCGCGCCATCTTTGCTTCCAGATCTTATGCCGATGAATTACAAGAGCAGATAGCTGAATTGCAAGCCAAAATTCATGCTAACAGAGCGAAAAAGGATTTGGTAAAGGATAATCTCAGGAAGATCGAAAAAATACATAAAACTCTGATGGAGGAGCGGCTAAAAAACAGAGACATTGACCCTACAGAGCCTGATGGAGGAGAGATACAACCCTGTTATTTTAATTCTGGATGTGCGCTTTATTCAGATGGAATCACAACGATTGAAATCGATCAAGGCCAAATTCGGTTGGTTAAGTGGAGCAAGGATGCTACTATAAACCCGCGTTTCAAGGTATTGAAAAGTGAAGATTTGATTGCCTACATTCAGAAAGTGACTGCCTAATCGTCATAGAAAAAGGAGAATCCCATGCTCAAAAAAGCCTTACTCGTCGGCATCAACAAATACCGCGAATGCCCGTTGCGCGGATGCGTCAATGACGGTGCTGCGATGAAAGATTTGTTGGTGGAGCTATTCGGTTTTTCGGCGGACAACCTCCGGGTCATTACGGATGGCGACGCTACCAACAAAGCTGTCGTCGAAAATCTGGAGTGGTTGGCCCAAGGCGGCAGCGACCCGGCGGTGCGGGTTTTTCATTATGCCGGGCACGGCCACTTTGAGCCGGATAAGAGCGGCGACGAGTCCGACGGCAGCGACGAGGCGCTGGTGTTGTACGATCACGACAAGAACGGCTATCTGATCGACGACAATTTGAAAAAGCTCTACGACCGCTTTCCCCCCAACAGCAACCTGACGTTGATCATGGATTGTTGCCATTCCGGCAGCAACCAGCGCGGCCCGGAGGATCTTTACTATCGCTTCATTCCCAACACGCTCGAAGAGCGCGAGGCTATTGCCGCGGCGCGCAAAAAGTTTTTGCAGGCGCAAATGCAATTCGTGCGGCAGGAATTGGGAAATCTGCGCAGCAAGACGCGCGGCCCGGACGAGGAGTTCGAGCGGCAATTCACGGCGGCGATGCAGAAATACGAGAAGGTGCATTTTGGGCGCGATCGTGGATGCGAAGGCAACATTTTGCTGGCGGGATGCAAAAGTGATCAACAAGCCGCGGATGCCCAAATGGGCGGCGGCAAGTACCACGGCGCGTTCACGTATTATTTTATCAAGCTCGTCCGCGAGGCGCAGGGAAAAATTTCGCATCAAGAGCTCATGAAAAACCTCGTGAAGATACTCTACGACCGCAAGTTCAATCAGGAACCGCAGTTGGAGTGCAGCGACGGGCGCGAAAGGGCGGCGCTGTTCTCTTTGTTTTAAACTTTTTTGGAGGAAACTTCCATGTTAAAAAAAGCCTTATTGGCCGGAATTAACGAAAAGCCGTTGCGCGGCTGCGGCAATGACGTCAAAGCCATGCAAGAGCTGTTGGTCGATCTTTACGGCTTTCAGACGAACGACATCCGTCTCTTGGCGGACAGCGAGGCCACCACCAAAGCCATCATCGACGGGTTCGATTGGCTGGCGCAAGGCGGCAGCGAGCAGGCCGTGCGGGTTTTTCATTATGCCGGCCACGGCCATTCGATTCCCGACGAGAGCGGGGACGAGTCTGACGGAAAAGACGAGGCGGTGGCGCCCTACGATCACCACGCGTGCGGGTATTTGATTGACGACAAGCTGGGGGAAATTTACGATCGCTTTGGCGCCAACAGCAACCTGACGCTGATCATGGATAGCTGTCATTCGGGCACCAGCCAGCGCGGCCCGGAAGAAGACGACGTCTATTACCGTTTCATCCCCAACACCTACGAAGAGCGCGAAGCCATCGCCGCCGCCCGCAGGAAATTTCTGCAGGAGCAAATGCAATTTGTCAAAAGCAGCATGAAGACGATGCGCGGCAGCAAACGCGGGCCGGATGAAGAATTCGAAAAAGAATTTACGGCCATGGTGGAAAAATTCGAGAAGCATCGTTTTGGCGATCATCGCGTCGCCGAAAACAATATTTTGCTGGCTGCCTGTGAAGACGACCAACAGGCGGCGGACGCCAAAATGAAAGGCGGAGTTTTCCACGGCGCCTTCACGTATTTTCTTATCAAGCTCGTCCGCGAAGCGGAGGGAAAAATTTCGTACCAGGAACTCGTCAAAAACCTCGGGAAGATGCTTTACGAGCACTCTTTCAAGCAGGTGCCGCAGTTGTCGTGCAAAGAAGGGCGGGAAAATGCAGATTTTCTCTCGGCGTAGATTTTTTGCAAAAAATCAATTCAAGGAAACTAAAAATCAGAAAGGCCGACCACCATGCTGAAAAAGGCGCTTTTAGTGGGAATCAATGACTATCCCGATGCTGACGACCGGCTTTACGGGTGCGTCAATGACGTGATGGCGATGCAGGAGGTTTTGGCGAAAAATTTCGATTTTTCAACCGATCACATTAAGATTTTGCTGAACCGGGAGGGGACAAAGAAGAATATCGTCGCCGGGTTGAAGTGGTTGGCGCAAGGCGGCTCAGAGCCGGCGGTGCGGGTTTTCCATTATGCCGGCCATGGCCATCCGCTGCCGGACACCAGTGGCGACGAAAAGGACGGGCAGGACGAGGCGCTGGCCCCGTATGATTACAAGCCGGGATTGAACCAAAGTTTTCTGATCGACGACGAGCTGAAGAAACTCTACAAACTCTTTCCCGCCAAAAGCAATTTGACTTTATTTATGGATTGCTGCCACTCCGGAACCAACCAGCGCCGCGACCTGGCAAGGAAGCGGACGTTTCGTTCCATTCCCCTTTCTTTCGAGGAAAGGCGGGCGATCGCGCAGGCCAGAAAAAAATTTACCGAAAAGCGGAATAAGCAAATCATGCAGAAAGTGGCGGCGAAATTGCGGGGCAAAAAATACACAAAAAGGAATTTGGCCGGTATGGTTCGTGAGATGATTCAGAGCTACGAGAAGCAGCCTTTTGGGGGAGATTATAACTTGCGCGAGGGCAATATTCTGCTCGCCGCCTGCCAGCCCAACGAAGGCGCGACGGACACTGAAATCGGCAACAAGTCTCATGGCGTCTTTACTTATTATCTGACGCAGATTCTGCGCGAGACGCGCGGCCAAATCAAATATGGCGAGTTGATTAAAAAAGTCGGCGAAGCGCTGCGCGACAATAATTTTGATGACCAGGTGCCGCAACTGGAATGCAACCCGGACCGGCAAAAGGCGAAGGTTTTGGGGTTGTTTTAGCCAGGGCTTTGGGGCAGAGTCCCGCGTTGCGCACTCAAAAATTTTTTATTTTTTTCAAAAAAAACGTGAGTAAAACGGCTTTAGACTTGTCTATAAAAGTAGAGACGCGAGACTTCGGCGCCATCAAAAGTTGGCTGAAACTAAGCAATACACCTCGGCGCCAAGTGTCGTCCCGATAACCCCGTCAACGGGGGTGTGGGATAATCCCGGTTGGTGGGGGGACTCTTCCCTTGAGAGAAGCGCTATCCCGCTGCAGGACGAGCGTGGCGGGATGGCTTCTCTCGAAAGATGTTTTGAAAGCTTTTGCAGCATATAATTCGGGGATATATCACGTAAAATGGGAGTGGTGAGAGAAACGGTCTCGTCACAATTTGAATGTGAAGGGATCGCGGTCTCTTAGTTGATGATTTTGGCGAGTTTTCCAAATTCATTGGGGAATTGGGGCTCTTAAGAGAGGCTGACCATCCCGCCATCGCGTCTGATTGGCGGGATGGTGTCTCTCGCCTTGGCCCAGTTGAGGCATTCTTCCTACTCTTTCTCTTTGGGGAGTTATAATTTTAACTCATGGGGGTTATGAGAGCGAGGCCATTTTGCCATAGGCAGTGCATGGTGAGATGGCCTGCTCGTTTTTATTTCTTTTTAAACAGTTCTTCCAGCTTTTTTCTCGCTGCTGCTGCGCGCGCGGCTTCGCTCATCCCACCGCGTTGTGCTGCGGCCTCAAAATACTCGCAGAAATTCCCAATCGCCTTGTCTTGCACAAATTCAGCCTGTGGCTCGCGGCATTGATGGTGCGCCTTCACGTCGTAAAACCGGCAATTCAGGCAGCAGTGCAAATACGACGCGCACTTCGGACAGGTGTCGCCCCGGCCGGGCTGTCTCTCCAGCTTGATCTCAGTACCACACGAATAGCAGAACATGGGTTCCCTTTCCAAATTTCGTTAAAATAATATAGTGCAATAAAACCTTTTTGTCAACCTTGTAATGGGTCAGTTACAGGTGGCTAGCGCAGACATCTTGTCTGCAGTCTGGAAGACGGCGCTACGTTTTTCCACCAATAAGCGTCGTCATTACTCAACCTTCTATTTTTCCCTTGCTTTTATGCGTCGATTTGAATATTTTTTTAAGTTGGTTATTTTGCCGAAGTTAACAAAATAAATGCAGAACACCTCACATGAAAAATCTTGTTGTGCTTGCGGTCCCGGCCGCAGCGGTGGCGGCATATTTTATTTTTGGGCAACCGCTTTGGGCGACGATCAGTCTCGGTGTATTCGTCTTCGTAGGTTTTCTCATACCAGGCTGGCGCCCCGCGATGGGCCTCAGCCGCGTTGTTTTTGCGTTCTGTCTGTTGATGCTCGTTATTAACGAGCTTGGCATCGCGTATCCGTATTCGAATATTTTTGTTCTAACCGGCCTGTTCGGGCTGTTTTTTTTAAGCGGCCAAAGTTGGAAAGGACTTTATTTCGGCCCCGGACAAACGCGCCAATGGACGCGTCGCGCCCTGCTGGCCGGCTTGGCTTTCGCGGCATTGGTTTTAGCGCTTTTTGCCTGGCTGCCAAAAAATGTTGCGATGCTCGGCGCGAATCCGGTGCCCACCGGCTGGCCGCTGGACGTTCTCATTGTGGTTGGCCTCGGCTACGCCACGTTCAGCACGTTGATGGAAGAAACCATCTTTCGGAGTGTCATGGTCGCTTTCTCCCGTTCGCATCTTTCCGCGCCCGTCGCTGTGGTGGCGCAAAGTGTGGTGTTCGGGATAATGCACTACCGGGTGGGATTTCCCTCGAGCAGCGGCGGCGCCGTGCTGGCGACGATTTGGGGCTTGCTCGCCGGCTGGATCGTCGTGAAAGCCGAGTCGATTTATCCGGCGTATGTGATGCACTTTGTCATCGTGCTGGCGTTGTTTGTGGGATTGATTTTTTTACGGTGAACTGATTAGTCCATCCTTTCCAGAGTAAAATGGACTTTGCATTAAGGAAAATCAAACGCCTGATCATTCAAGGCCACTTTAAGTTTACACTGAAGGCTGATGCAGAACGTCTTCTTGACGGATTAACGCAGGAAGATGTGCTTGAATCAATCTTGAATGCCTCACTCATTCGGGCGAAAAAATCGCATAGCCCGCAACGAAAAACTTCTGATGAGCGAATGTACATCATTGAAAGCTTTACTTATGACGGGATTTTGATTTATTCGAAAGGTGTCATTCGAAAGGAGGGACAAATTGAAACGTTTTATATCATCGTGTCTGCCAAAAGATCAACACTTGGAGGCTGAAAATGGAACTAAAAAATTGTCCCTTGTGTGGATCACCTTCCATACGGAAGAAAAAAGGCGTCCATCAATTCAACGTTCGCGGTGAATTGCGTTCGACGCCGGTGGTTCAGTATTGGGAATGCCCAAGCTGCAATGAAATCTTTTTCGATCGCGAAGCCAATAGAAAGATTGATGCGGCTTTGTTGCCAGACCGCGTAGCAGCAAGGGAAGGCCTTTCGCGCAGGAAAATTGCGCGTAAAAAGAAAAAACCTCAACCGGCTTGATTGATCTATGGGCATGCCCAAATCACCATCGCCGGCGACTTTGTTTATGGCCGTTTTATTTAAGCCGGAGGTTTCCATAGAGCAAATCCGCGCGATAGTGGCCAAAAACTTTGGCGAGATTCTCTTGCAAAGCCCGGTTTATCTTTTCAACCACAGCGATTATTACGCCGAAGAGATGGGCGGGAATTTGCAAAAAGCTTTTTTATTGCTCAATCGGTTGATTGATCCGAGCACGCTCGCGGAATGGAAGCTTCGCGCCCAAGAAGTCGAAGTAGCACACACACACGATGGCAAGCGCACGATCAATTTCGACCCCGGCTGTCTCGACGCTTCCAAGCTGGTGCTGGCGACCACGAAAAATTACGATCATCGCATTTATCTCGGTCGCGGCATTTACGGCGACGTGCAATTGCGTTTTCGGTTTCAGAAATTTCAGATAAACGATTGGACGTATCCGGATTATCGCCAACCGGAACATATTGCATTCTTTGAGCAGGCGCGGCTGAAATATTTTGACCTGCTGAAAGCCGAATTCAGCGCGCCCGAATCTCTGCCGATGAAAGTTCATTTCGACTACAAAGCCGCCGGCGTCGATCGCGAGAAGGGGGAAGGTGTTAAGAAGCGAATCGGTGAGCTGGCGCGGCAAACGTTTAATGAAAACGTTTTGCGCGAGATCGGCTTGTTCGGCGGATTTTTTCGTTTCGCGCCGGAGAATTATCGTGAGCCGGTGCTGGTGGCGAGTGTCGATGGCATCGGCACCAAAATCAAGCTCGCTTGCCAGCTCAACCGCTATCGCGGCCTCGGTGAGGATATCGTCCATCATTGCTTGAACGACATCATGGTCGGCGGCGCGCAGCCGTTGTTTTTTCTTGATTATCTCGCCTTCGGCAAATTGGAGCCGGCCGTGGTTTTGGAATTGATCGAAGGCGTGTCGAACGCCTGCGCCAATGCCGGTTGCGCGCTGATCGGCGGCGAGACCGCCGAGATGCCCGATATTTACCAGACCGGCGAATTTGATCTCGCCGGCACGATTGTCGGCGCCGTTGAAAAAGAAAAAATCCTCGATGGCCGCCGCATCGAGCGCGGCGATGTGCTCATTGGCCTCGCCTCGAACGGCTTGCACACTAACGGCTATTCGCTCGCGCGCAAAATCGTCGCCGCGCATCCGGAATTGTCACCGGATAAATATTATGCCGAGCTTGGTGAAACCCTCGGCGAGGCGTTGTTGCGACCCCATCGTAGTTATCAGCAAGCGATTCGGCTGGCGACTGAATTTTCCGAGGTGCATGGCATCTCGCATGTCACCGGCGGCGGGATCGAAGGCAATACCGTGCGGCTATTGCACAATGACTTGCATTTAAAGATCGATTGGAATGCATGGGAAAGGCCGCTGCTGTTCCAGCTCTTGCAAGAATTTGGTCAAGTCGAGGAAGTCGAAATGCGCCGCGTTTTCAATTTGGGCATTGGTCTCATTTTTGTGTTGGCTCCTACGGCGGTAGATGAATTCCGCCGGCGTTTGCAAGAGATTGGAGAAAAAAGCTGGGTCATTGGTGAAATTATTTGAAACCCCAATCGGAGTTTGACGGATGGCACGAATTGGCGTGATTGGCGCGGGAAGTTGGGGCACGGCTCTCGCCAAAGTGCTTGGTGAAAATGGCCATCACGTCACGATTTGGGCACGGCGGCCTGAGTTGGTGGCAGAGCTTTCGACAAAGCGTCAAAGCGATGATTATCTGCCTGGCGTGACTTTGCCGGCAAACTTGCATTTTACGGCAAACCTCGACGAAGTGGCACATGACGTGGCGTTCCTTTTGCTCGCGATGCCTTCGCACGGTCTGCGCGCTGTTGTGCAACAATTGCGTTCTTTGTCATCCGGCGCGATCGTGATCAGTTCGGTGAAAGGAATCGAAACCGACACGCTGCTCCGCATGAGTCAAGTTATCGCCATTTTATTGGGAGATTCGATTCCAGTTGTGGTGCTCTCCGGGCCGAGTTTGGCAACCGAAGTCGCGAGTCATATTCCGACTGCCGTAGTTGCCGCGAGCAATGGTCAAGCGGCGGCTAAAGCAGTACAAGAAATTTTTATGAACCCGTACTTTCGGGTTTATACGCATCACGACGTCGTAGGCGTCGAATTAGGTGGGGCGCTCAAAAATATCATCGCGCTCGCAGCCGGTATCGTTGATGGCGCCGGTTTCGGCGATAACACCAAAGCTGCGTTGATGACGCGCGGCTTGGTGGAGATCACACGACTCGGCACGAAGCTCGGCGCCGATCCGATGACGTTTGCCGGGCTCTCCGGCATGGGCGATCTCTTCGTGACCTGCATGAGCCGCAAGAGCCGCAATCGCCATGTCGGCGAACAAATTGGGCAAGGCCGCAAGCTGCAAGAAATTTTGGGTGAAATGGTGATGGTTGCTGAAGGTGTTCGCACCACGAAAGCTGCGTATCAGCTCGCGCAGCAGCACGGCGTTGAAATGCCCATCACCACTGAAGTCCATCGCGTTCTCTTTGAGAATAAAGATTCGAAACAGGCAGTGAATGATCTGATGACGCGTGAGGCGAAACGAGAGAAGTTTGGGTGAGAGAGAGCACATGCCGGAAATTTCTTGGTGCAAGCATGGGTGGAGCTTCGACGCACACAATTAGAAGAAGATTGGCAATTGCTTATTACAGGCCGTTCGCCCAATAAAATATCTCCATTAGTATAGGTGAAGCATGTCTCATGATATCTATACCGTATCAGACTTCGAAGCCATTGCACCTTACACGCTTCGTATTAAATTTAACGATGCTAGTGTAAGGGTCATCAATTTTTGGCCCATGTTGCGTGGTGAATTATATGGCCCGCTTCGTGATCTTGATTTTTTTAATCAAGTTCGTCTTGATGACGAAGCGGGTACGTTGGTATGGCCTAACGAAGCCGACTTTGACCCTGCGACGCTCCATGATTGGGATAAAGTCGGCGAGGCCATGATTGCGATGGCAAACTCATGGCCTGAGCCAATACGCAGTGACAGCTTATCGGCAACAGAAACAGTAGCGCAGCAGGAAAGCGCCATTTATTGATATTGAAAGGAGATTTGTAATGATCCCGCAGTTGATCAATCGTGAAAGAATCTACATCGAAAACATTGGCCAATACGAGGGCAAGGAAGTCAAAATACACGGCTGGCTTTATAACGCGCGCCACAGCGGCAAGCTGTCATTTTTGTTGCTGCGCGACGGCACGGGCCTGATTCAATGCGTCGTCTCGCTCAAAGACGTTGGCGAAGAAATTTTTGCCCGCGCTGGGCAGTTGACACAGGAATCATCTTTCGTTGCCACTGGCACAGTGCGGGCGGATAAACGCGCGCCGGGTGGTTATGAGCTGTTGGTGAAAAATATCGAGATCGTTCACATCGCCAAAGAATATCCGATTACGCCCAAAGAGCACGGCGAAACGTTTTTGATGGACCATCGCCATCTTTGGCTGCGCTCGTCACGGCAGCATGCCATCTTGCGCGTCCGCCATGCGATCATCAAGAGCATTCGCGATTTTTTCGATAGCCGAGGCTTCGTGCTCATCGACGCACCAGTTTTTACGCCGGCGGCGTGCGAAGGCACCAGCACGCTTTTCGAAACCGATTATTTTGGGGAGAAGGCGTATTTGACGCAAAGCGGTCAGCTTTACATGGAGCCGGCAGCGCTGGCCTTCGGCAAAGTCTATTGCTTCGGCCCGACGTTTCGCGCCGAAAAATCCAAGACGCGCCGGCACCTCACCGAGTTTTGGATGGTCGAGCCGGAAGTCGCTTACATGGATTTGGAAGGCGATATGCAGCTCGCCGAAGAATTTATTGAATTCATCGTGCAAAATGTTTTGGCCACCCGCCGCGAAGAGTTGAAGATTCTGGAGCGCGATGCCAGCAAGCTGGAGAACGTCACGCGGCCGTTTCCGCGCCTGAGTTATGACGAAGCCGCCGCAATGCTCACGACGCCGGAAGCCCTCGCGTTTGCCCAAGAGAAAGAAGCGCCGGCGTTCGTTCCTGGCAATGATCTTGGTGGCGCAGACGAAACGTACATCACGCAGAAATTTGACAAGCCGGTGCTGGTGCATCGCTATCCTTCTGCCGTGAAAGCCTTTTATATGAAGAATGATCCGCAGCAGCCGGATCGCGTTTTGTGTGTCGATGTGTTGGCGCCGGAGGGTTACGGCGAGATTATCGGCGGCGGCCAACGCGAAGATGATCTCGAAACCTTGGAAGCCAAAATTAATGCACACCAGTTGCCGATGGAAGCATTCAGGTGGTATCTCGATGTGCGGCGCTACGGCTCGGTGCCGCACGCCGGTTTCGGCCTCGGCGTGGAGCGCACAGTGGCGTGGATTTGCGGATTGCATCACGTGCGCGAGACGATTCCGTTTGCGCGGTTGATGCACCGGTTATACCCGTAGTCGTTCATTACACACATAGGAGGGAGCGCGTGCGTGATATTGATGATCGAGGCTACAAAAGGCTCTTTTCAAACAAGGAAATCTTTCGCCAATTGGTCACCTCCTTCGTGAAAGAGGAGTGGGTGAAAGATTTGGATTTCTCGAATTGCGAATTGGTGCCGGGTGCTTTTGTCTCCGAAAACTACGAGAAAACCTTCAGCGATCTGATGTACAAGGTGAAATGGCACGACCGAGACTTTTACATCGTGATCCTGTTGGAATTCAAATCCGCGCCAACGCTTTTCGTGGCGGTGCAAATCCTGGGATACATCCTGGATTTTTACCGGCATCTCATTGACTCGGAAAAAGACTTGCGAAAATTGCCGCCGGTTTTTCCGATCATGTTGTATAACGGCGAAAAACCCTGGACGACACCGCTGGACATTTCCGAGTTGATCGAAGGCCATGAGATTTTGGGCGATTTTGCGTTGCATTTCAAGTGTTTCCCGATCATTGAATACTCTTATGCGGAAGACCTGTTGCTCAAGATCGGGAATATCGTCGCTTTGTTGTTTTTGGCGGAAGTGCATTATGACTTTGAGTTGTTGGCTAACCAGTTGCTGGCGCTTTTTGAGCGCACAGAGGATAAACGGACCATTTCTTTGTTTTTGAACTGGCTCAAGCAAATGGCTATCTACGAAAGGATTGAAGAATCCGACTATCGAGAATTTGAACGTGTTTATTACGAAGGTACGGAGGTTAATATGTTGATCAATGCCATCCGCGAGGAAAAAAAACAACTTCGTGAACAAGGGGAACTGGCTAAAGGATTGAAAGTTGCAAAAATTATGTTGCGGAACGGCGAGCCAGTTGAGAAGATCAAGCTTTATACCGGCCTTTCAGAAGAACAAATTCGCGAATTGCAGAAAGAATTGCAACTCGTGACTGTTCAATGAAGTTGCCCGATCTAAAAGCCGCGTGAGGAGGCGTCTATGATTATCGCAGTCATCGGCGGCGGGCATTGCTCGGAAGAGATTTATGATCTGGCGCGTGAAGTGGGAGGGGAAATCGCGCGCGCCGGGGCGATGCTCGTCTGCGGCGGCATGTTCGGCGTGATGGAAGCGGCGTGTCGCGGCGCGAAAGAAGCCGGCGGCACGACGATCGGTATCTTGCCGGGCAAGGCCAAAACCGAGGCGAATGCGTTTGTGGATATTCCCATCGTCACGGGACTGAATGACGCTCGCAACGTTATCATCACGCGGAGCGCCGATGGCGTGATTGCCGTGGACGGCGAGTACGGCACGCTCTCGGAAATTGCATTTTCATTGAAATTTGGCAAGCCGGTGGCCGGCCTGAAGTTGTCTTTTAATATTCCTCATGTCATTCAGGCAACAACCGCGGCTGAAGCAGTTAATCTTTTGATGTCGCGTCTAATAAATAATCCCGAGTTTTCGGCGAGATAACCTCTCTGAAAGTTCGGGAGAGTCGAATGATCAACCGCATGGAAGCACAATGAAAAAAGGCGTTCATATTATCGTGAGTGGCATGGTTCAGGGCGTGGGCTTTCGCTATCACATACATCGCTCGGCGCGGCGGCACCTTTTGACGGGCTGGGTCAAAAATCTTCCGGATGGCCGGGTTGAAACGCTGGCGGAAGGCCTTGAGGAAGAGCTGCGCGAGTTTGTCAAAGAAGTAAAAAAAGGCGCGCGGTTTTCGCGTGTGGATGACGTCCAAGTGGAGTGGCTGCCGTTTAGCAATGAGTTTCGTGCTTTCCAGATCACGGATTAAAACGTGTCTACAGTTGCAATAAAGGAGAACGCCATGCAAGAACTGGAACGCTATATTCGAACCATAAAAGATTTTCCCAAGCCGGGAATCGGCTTCAAGGATATCACGACGCTGCTGAAAGAGCCACAAGCCTTTGCCCAAGCCGTCGATCTGATGGCGGCGCATTTTCGCGAGAAACAAATTCAGAAAGTCGTCGGCATCGAGTCGCGCGGATTTATTTTCGGCGCGCCGCTGGCGCTGCAGTTCGGCGCCGGCTTCGTTCTTGCGCGTAAGCCGAAGAAACTGCCGGCCGCCGTATTGCGCGAAGAGTATGCGTTGGAATACGGCACCGACGCCATTGAAATGCACGTCGATGCGATAGCCAAAGGCGAGCGTGTTGTTGTAATAGATGATTTGCTGGCGACCGGCGGCACGGCAAGCGCCGCCGGCCGATTGGTGGAAAAATTAGGAGGACAACTGCTCGGTTTTGCTTTTCTCATCGAATTGGATTTTCTGCACGGCCGCCAAAAGCTGGCGGGCCATAATATTCTTTCACTGATTCACGTGCAAGAGGAAATCGCATGACAGACAAACCCGCCGGTTCGCAAGTCGAGCAGCTTGTCCTCACCCAATCCGGCCAGAAGTTGCTCTACGCGCCGACTGAGAAAGTCGGGGTGATCGTCGTCGATAATTTCCCTGCATTGGGAAAGCTGGTGGCGCTGCGGTTCATCGAGTGGGTGCAGCAGAATGCCGGCGGTGTCGTGTCGCTGCCAACCGGAAAAACGCCGGAGCATTTTATCAAATGGGTCAAATATTTTCTGCGCCATTGGAACGAGCCGGCGACGCAAAAAGAGCTGGAAGCGGGCGGCGTGAATCCTTCCCGCCAGCCGGATATGAAGAGCCTGCACTTCGTGCAAATCGATGAGTTTTACCCGATCCATCCGCAGCAGCAAAACAGCTTTTATTATTATGTCAACATGTTTTATCTTCAGAGCTTCGGCTTGGATCCGGCGAAAGCTTTGCTCATCGACTGTGCGAAAATCGGTTTGCCCGAGGGCGCGGACTTGGACGACGTGTGGCCGGAGAAAGTGGTCGATCTGTCGTTGCGCTATCGCCATGGGAAAAATGCGCGGGAGCAATTGCAAAAGCAAGTGCTGGAGAATATCGATCAGTGGTGCGCGGAGCAGGAAGAAAAAATTCGCCGCCTCGGCGGCATCGGCTTTTTTCTCGGCGGCATCGGGCCGGACGGGCACATCGGCTTCAACGTGCAGGGATCGGATTTTCATTCGACAACGCGGCTGACTGCGACCAACTACGAAACGCAAGCGGCGGCGGCGACGGATTTGGGCGGCATTGAAATCTCGCGCCAGCGCCTGGTCATCACCATCGGGTTGGCCACGATCACCTACAATCCAAACTGTACGGCGATCATCATTGCCGCCGGCGAGGCCAAAGCGCCGATTGTGGCAGATGCGATTCAACAACAAAAGCACATTCGTTATCCGGCGACGGTGCTGCAAGATTTGCCGAACGCGCGCTTTTATTTGACGCAGGGCGCGGCCAAATTATTGAGCGAGCGGCAACATGAAATTCTCGTGAAAGCGGCGACGCTCGACGACGAGCAGGCCGAGAAGATCGTCATCGACTTGGCGCTGGAGAAACGCAAGCGCATCCGCTATTTGAGCGAGGATGATTTCAAAAGCAGCCGCTACAGCGCCGAACTGCTAAAGAAATGGCCGGAAAAATTCGCGACGCTGACGCAGATGATCGAGCAACGGCTCGTGCAGAAAATCGAACGTGGCATGAAAATGCTGACGAAACAAGTTTTTCTGCACACGGAACCCCATCACGATGATCTGATGCTCGGTTATTTGCCTTTCATTGTGCGCCACATTCGCGATGCTTCAAACCAGCACTACTTCGTTACTCTCACCAGCGGCTTCACAGCGGTGACCAATCGCTACGTGCTCACGCTGCTGCAAAAGCTCAAATATTTTCTCGACCGCGGCGCTTTCAACAAACTCATTAACGAAGGTTATTTTCTTCCGGACAATGAACAGGGGCGCAATCGCGATCTCTGGCAATATCTCGACGGCATTGCCGCCAATCGTGATGCAGTGAAAGAAGAAGGCGAAGCGCGGCGGCTGCTGCGCAATTTGATTTTTATCTTCGAGGACGACAATATCGATAACCTTCAGCACCGCATCTCCGAGTTGATGAACTATTTCGAGACGCAATATCCGGGCAAAAAAGATTTGCCGCACATTCAGCGGCTGAAAGGCATGATCCGCGAGTGGGAGGCGGATTGCCTGTGGGGCTACTTCGGCTTCAATTCCAGCGCGGTGATGCACGCGCGTTTGGGTTTTTATAAAGGCGAGATTTTTACGGAAGAACCCACCGTCGAGCGCGATGTGAAACCGATCTTGGAAATGCTCCGGCGCATTCAGCCGACCATCGTCAGCGTCGCGCTCGATCCTGAAGCGAGCGGGCCCGATACGCATTACAAAGTTTTGCAGGTGATGTCCGAAGCCCTGCGCCTCCACGAAGAGGAATCCAAGCGCTCGGACATCGAAGTGTGGGGTTATCGTAATGTGTGGTATCGTTTTCATCCCTCGGAAGCGAATATTTTCGTGCCGGTGTCGTTGAACATGTTTTCCGTGATGTCAAGCTCGTTCATGAATGCGTTCGTGTCGCAGAAGAATGCCTCGTTCCCCAGCTACGAGCACGACGGCCCCTTCTCGGAATTGGCGCAGAAAATTCAGGTCGAGCAATATCATACGCTCAAAATTTGTCTTGGCCGGGAATTTTTCAATGAGCATCCCAGCCCGCTGATCCGGGCAACGCGAGGACTAGTTTACCTAAAAAGCTTGTCGCTGGCGGAGTTTTATGAAAGATCAAGAGCGCTGCGGCGCAGTACCGAGAATTTATAGTATTACTCTGGAAAAACTAGCATCCCGCCGCGGCGGGACGAAGATTTTTTAAAGGCAAAACCATTATGGGCAAAACAATTAAAAATGCGAATGACGAGAAAAAGAAATAAGTCAAAATAATTGAAGTCAAAATGATTAAAAGCGGTTCAATGATTTTGACTTTAATCATTTTGACTTTTTGCTTTAAGCCCTTTGGTATTACAACTGGTCATTCGCATTAAAAACAAAATCAAATAGTTTTGCCCTAAATCGTTTTGCCTTTGATCGATTGATTGCGGCTGTTGCCGCGTTACGAAAGGAACTTTATGAAACTGAGAATCGGTCTAATGGTGTTATCGCTCATTCTGAGCATCCTGATTGGCTTGTCATTGTCTTTGGGAAAATATTCGAGCGCGAACAACGAGAAAAAAGACGAACTGATCATCGGGCTTTCGATGGATACTTTGAAAGAAGCCCGCTGGCAGGTGGATCGCGATCTTTTTGTCGCGGCAGCGGAAGCGCTTGGCGCCAAAGTTTTGGTGCAATCTGCCAACAGCGACGACACGCGCCAGATACAGGACGTGCAGGCGTTGCTCAGCAATAACGTCGATGTGCTCGTCGTCGTGCCGCACAACGGTCAGGCCATGGCCAAAGCCGTCAATCTGGCGCACGAAGCCGGCACGCCGGTGATCGCTTACGACCGCATGATCACGGATTGCGATCTCGATCTTTACATTTCGTTCGACAACGTCCGTGTCGGCGAGATGCAAGCGCAGTTTCTCGTCGAGCGTTTGCCGAAAGGCCGCAAGGCGCGCATGGTGCGCATCTTCGGCGCGAAGACGGACAACAATGCTTTTCTCTTCAAACAGGGGCAGGACAATACGCTCAAGCCGTATTTGGAGCGCGGCGAGATCGAGATTATTCACGAGGACTGGGCGGAAAATTGGAAGACGGAAAACGCCAAGAAGATCACCAACGCGGCGATCACGCAACACGGCGCCACCTTCGAGGCGATCTTGGCTTCGAACGACGGCACGGCCGGCGGCGCGATTCAAGCGTTGATGGAAGAAGGACTCGCCGGCAAGATTTTGGTCACGGGCCAAGACGCGGAGTTGGTGGCGTGCCAACGCATCGCGGCCGGCATGCAGGCGATGACGATTTACAAACCCATCAAACATTTGGCGACCAGTGCGGCCAAGCTCGCGGTCGATCTCGCAAAAAGGAAGCCGGTCATTGCCGGAGACAGCATCGACAACGGCAAGATCGAAGTGCCCTCGGTGTTGTTGGAAGTCGTCACCGTCACGCCGGAGAATTTGCAGTCCACCGTTGTCGCGGATGGGTTTCATGGGTTTGATGATGTCTATCGCAACGTGCCCGAAGCGCAAAGGCCGGGGCGAAAATGAGAAATAATTTTTTTGAACACGGATGACGCGGATAACACGGATTGGCGCGGATTTTCTGGCGCCTTTTCAATTGTTATGAAATTTTTCACTTCCGTCTTTTGCTTTATCCGTGAAAGTCCGTCGCATCCGTGTTGTCCGCGTTCAAATCCTAAAGGTTTGCAAGTGTATGAGCCCTCCTCGCAAAATTCTTCAAATCGAGCAGCTCACCAAGCGCTTCCCTGGCGTTGTAGCGCTCAAGAATGTGTCGTTCAATGTCAATGAAGGCGAGGTGCACGCGCTGTGCGGGGAGAACGGCGCCGGCAAATCGACGTTGATCAAAATTTTGTCGGGCATCCATTCCGCCGGAAGCTACGAAGGCGCCGTGAAACTTAATGGCCGGCCCATCGAATTTCATGCGATTGCCGATGCGGAAAAAGCCGGGATTGCCGTCATCTACCAAGAGCTGGCGCTGATTCGCGGGATGACGGTGGCGGAAAACATTTTTCTTGGCGCGGAGCCGACGAAGGGTTTTTTCATTGACTGGAATCGCATTTACGCCGAAACCCAAAAGCTCTTGCAGCAATTCGGCCTGCATCTTGATCCTGCCGCGCGCGTTGGTGATTTGGGCATCGGCCAGCAGCAGCTTGTGGAAATCGTCAAAGCGCTTTCGAAATATTCCAAGATACTGCTGTTGGATGAGCCGACCGCGGCGCTGACGGAATCCGAGGTGGAAATTCTTCTCGGCATCGTGCGAAACCTGAAAGAGAAAGGTATCACCTGCATTTACATCTCGCACAAGCTCGACGAAGTTTTTGCCATCGCCGACCGCATCACCGTGCTGCGCGATGGCGAGAGTATCGTCACGCTCGAAGCACGACAGACCAACAAGAGTGAAGTCATCCGTCACATGGTGGGCCGCGAGATCGATGATTTGTTTCCACGCCGCAGCTCGCAACGCGGGGCCATGTTGTTGAAAGTCGAAAATCTTGCGGTTGGTGAAATCGGCAAATCCAAGCCGGTGCTCGATCAAATCGGTTTCGAGCTGCACGCGGGCGAGGTGCTCGGCTTGGGCGGTTTGATGGGCGCAGGACGAACCGAACTGCTCATGCACCTTTTTGGTGTTTATGGGCAGCGTCTCTCCGGCAAAATTTTTTTGCACGGCGAGGAGCTTGCCGGCAATGCACCCAGCGAAGCTATTCAACGCGGCTTGGTGCTGGTGAGTGAAGACCGTAAGCGCTACGGCTTGTTTTTGGAGAAAACGATCGGCTTCAATCTTTCGCTCGCGGCGCTCAAGCAGTTTACGCGCAACGGTTTGCTGGAGCACAATCGCGAGATCAAGAGCAACCAGAGCTTTTTCGACATGCTCGGCATCAAAGCGCCGGGACAAGAAACGCCAGTTGAAAGCCTCTCCGGCGGCAATCAGCAGAAGGTCGTGGTCGGCAAGGCGTTGATGACGCAGCCGCGCGTGGTTTTTCTCGACGAGCCGACGCGCGGCATCGACGTCGGCGCGAAAGTTGAAGTGTACGAGATCATCAACACGCTCACTGCGCAAGGCAAAGCCGTCGTGCTCGTTTCGAGCGAGCTGCCCGAGCTGATGGGCATGAGCGACCGCATGATCATTCTCAGCAACGGCCGAATCGGCGGCGCGTTCACGCGAGAAGAGGCAACGCAGGAAGCGATACTGACCGCGGCGATGGCGTATAGTTGAGTTTTAAAAAATAATTTTCCATTTTTACGTAGTCCCCGCCCCTTGTGGGCGGCTTTTATTATCAAAAAATCTTGGCTTATAAAAGTGCCCCACAAGGGGCAAGACTACGAATGTTTTTGTGAGGAGGAAGCCATCAACACCAAAATCTCCCTGCGCAATTTTTCCATCGGCATTGCGCTCGTTTTGATCTGGGCGTTTTTTGCCGTGGCCTCGGACAAGTTCATCAGCCCGCGCAATCTGTCGCTGTTGTCGATCGAACTGGCCGTCACCGCGACGCTGGCGCTGGGCATGCTGCTCGTGCTCTTGCCGGGGATGATCGATCTCTCGGTCGGCAGCGGCGTGGGCCTCATCGGCGGCATCGCCAGCGTACTGGTTTTTCATCACCAAGTTCCCTCACCGATTGCAATGTTGGCCGGCCTCGTTTTCGCCCTCGTCGTTTGGTCGTTGATGGGCCGGCTCATCATCGGCCAGAGAATTCCGGCGTTCATCATCACCCTCGGCGGCCTGCTCGTCTTTAAGGGTGCGTTCTGGCTGGTTATTCGAAATTCCACCGTTCCGGTCACCTCAGGAAACACCGCGAATCTTTATTCGCTTCTCACCACTTATTATTTCCCCTCGTGGAGCGGCTATCTACTCGCGCTGCTGGTCGGCGTTGCGTTGGTAATGTCAAAGCTGCGCACGCGACAGCAGCGCCAAGCGCACGGCTTCGAAGTTGAAGACGGCGAAGTGGCCTTTCTCAAATTGTTTATCAGCCTGCAAGCGCTGCTGCTCGTCGTGATTCTCATGAATCAGTTTCGCGGCATCCCGCTGGCGCTGGTTATTCTTGGCGTGTTGGCGTGGCTGGTTTACATGGTTACACAGCACACGCCGTTCGGCCGCTATCTCTACGCCATCGGCGACAATGAAGATGCGGCCGTCTTATCCGGCATTCCCGTGAAAAAGGTGATTATCGTTGCATACACTTTACTCGGCGCGATTGTGGCATTGACCGGCTTTATGCAAACCGCGTATGCCGGCGCTTCCACCACCACGGTCGGCGATTTGATGGAACTTGATGCCATTGCGGCTTGCGTAATTGGCGGCACGAGTTTGCGAGGCGGACGCGGCACCGTGCTCGGTGTTTTATTCGGCGCGCTGATTATGACGAGTTTGCTCAATGGCATGACGCTGTTGGCGGTCTCTCCGGAGATGAAGTTCATGACGCGCGGCATCGTGTTGGTGCTGGCGGTGTGGATGGATGTGGCGCTGGCGCGCAAGGCGAAGTAGCTTTATTTAAATTTCCTCAATTGTCCAACGGATGGAAAAACGACCAACGGATTAAAAACGATGAGAACTACATTCCTATTCTTGTTCCTTTTTCTTTTTTCGGCTTTTAACTCGGCGCTCTCGCAGCCGAATGTTCAAGCCGGCAAAATCAACAAAGCTAAAATGGCGCAGCGGGTGCGGCAAGAATTTCTGCACGCCTGGAACGCCTACAAACAATATGCTTGGGGACACGACGAACTCAAACCGTTGAACAAGAGTTATCGCGATTGGCACGCCGTTTCGTTGTATATGACGCCTATCGATGCGATGGATACGATGATCTTGATGGGTCTCACCGATGAAGCGGCCAAGACGAAAGAATTCGTCGTGAAGAATCTTTCGTTCGATCACGATATTGAAGTCAAGAACTTCGAGGTTGTGATTCGGCTATTGGGAGCGCTACTCAGCAATTATCAGCTCACCGAAGACAAGCGTTTGCTCGCTTTGGCCGACGATTTGGGAACGCGTTTACTGCCGGTGTTCAATTCGCCGACCGGTATGCCGTACATGTACGTGAATCTCAAAACCGGCGCCGTTCGCGGCGTTGTAACCAATCCTGCCGAGATCGGAACGTTGCTCGTTGAGTTTGGCGCGTTGAGCAAGCTGACGGGGAACCCGATTTACTATGACAAAGCCAAACGCGCGTTGGTCGAAGTGTACAATCGTCGCTCATCCATCGGGCTGGTTGGCACGTGGATCAATGTCGAAACCGGCGCGTGGACGGATTCAACAAGTCATATCAGTGCGTGCATCGATTCTTATTATGAGTATTTGCTCAAGTGTTGGCGCCTCTTTGACGACAACGATTGCGAGCGGATGTGGCGAGCGAGTATCGATGCGCTCAACAAATATGTTGCACATGACGCGGCCACGGGATTTTGGTACGCTCGGGTGAATATGTTTACCGGCCAGCGTGTGGAAACGAGCTTCGGCGCGCTGGATGCATTCTTTCCGGCGGTGCTTGCGTTTTCCGGTGATCTCAACCGCGCGAAACGACTGCAAGAATCCTGCTACAAAATGTGGACAGCGTTCGGCATAGAGCCGGAGCGATTGGATTATGCCACCATGAAGGTGACCGACGGCGTGTATCATCTGCGGCCGGAGATCATCGAGTCGGCGTATTATCTTTGTCACTTTACTAAAGATTCACGCTATCTCGAAATGGGGCGCACATTTTTTGACAACCTCGTGCGCTACTGCAAAACCGACGCCGGCTACGCTGCACTGAGCAATGTTGAAACCAAAGAGAAGAAGGACGAGATGGAAAGCTTTTTTCTGGCGGAAACGCTGAAGTATCTTTATTTGCTCTTTGCGCCGCCGGAGACGATTGATTTGACGAGGGTGATTTTCAATACGGAGGCGCATCCGATACGGATGACGTGGTAGGTTATAGAACAAGAAAAATTACTATGAAAGCGCTCGTAGTGATGCCTTCAGGCATTAGAACTCCGGTCAAGGGTAGACGCCTAAAGGCGCAACTAGGAACGTTTTTGTAATCATCACCTGTCGATCCCGACATGGAAAATTTTAGCCCTATAATTTGTTTTTTCGAGATATGAGAAAACTCGCCAAAATCATTATCGTCGTCTTCTGCACGATTGTTGCCAACAATACCTTCTCACAAGACACAAGCAAGGGGCGAATAAACATGGCCAATTTAAGTCTGATTCCAATACCATCGCGTATCCAAGCTTCTGAAGAGAGTTTTGTCATAACAGCAGAAACCAAAATTTTTGTCGATCCAAGCCATGCAGAAGTAAAGGCGATTGGCGCTTTCCTGACGGACAAAATCAAGGCGGCTACCGGACTCAGCTTGGCGGTGGTCGAAGCTTCGTCATCGAAAGGAGCAGATCAAACGATCTCGCTTACCTTGCGTAAAGCGAAAAAGGAATTGGGCAAAGAAGGTTATGAACTTGAAGTAAAGCCGAATGTAGTGACAATTCGCGCCAATCAATCTGCGGGTTTGTTTTATGGCGTGCAATCTTTGCGACAACTCTTGCCGCCGGAAATCAAGCGCACCGGGCCAATCTCGGAGCTGGCGATTCCGTGTGTGAAAATTAGCGACCGGCCGCGTTTTCCCTGGCGCGGCATGCTGCTCGATTGCGGCCGGCATTTCATGTCGAAGGATTTTGTCAAACGCTATATCGATCTGCTGGCTTATCACAAAATGAATCGTCTGCACTGGCACCTCACCGAAGATCAAGGCTGGCGCATTGAAATCAAAAAATATCCCCAATTGACGGAAGTCGGCGCGTGGCGAAAATACGAAGACGGCACGGTGTACGGCGGTTTCTATACGCAAGAGGATATCAAAGAAGTGGTCGCCTATGCGCAGAGCCGCTATGTCACCGTCGTTCCGGAGATTGAGATGCCTGGACATTCAGTGGCGGCGCTCGCGGCGTATCCGGAATACTCGTGTACCGGTGGGCCGTTCGAGGTTGAAACACAATGGGGCGTTCACAAAGAGGTCTATTGCGCCGGCAACGACAGCACCTTCCGCTTTCTCGAAGACATTCTCACCGAAGTCATTGCACTCTTTCCGAGCGAGTATATTCACATCGGCGGGGATGAATGTCCGAAGGACCGTTGGCAAGCATGCGTGAAATGCCAGGCCCGCATTAAAAGCGAAGGGTTGCAAGACGAGCATGAGCTGCAAAGTTATTTCATCAGACGCATTGAAAAATTTCTGCTCTCAAATAATCGCCGTCTCATCGGCTGGGACGAAATTTTGGAAGGCGGACTGGCGCCGGCGGCAACGGTGCAATCCTGGCGCGGTGTCGATGGCGCAATTGCCGGGGCGAAATCAGGGCACGACGCGATTGTTTCACCAACCAGCCATGCTTATTTTGATTATGATATCGGCACGACGGATCTGCGCAAGGTTTACTCCTTCGAGCCGATTCCGCCGGAACTGACCGAAAAAGAGCGGAAGCATATTCTCGGTGGTGAGTGCAATATGTGGACGGAACGCGCGCCGCAAGAAACCGTTGACCGCAAAGTTTTTCCGCGTCTGGTGGCGATGGCGGAATGCCTGTGGTCTTTTCCCGAGAAAAAAGACTTTGCCAATTTCCATCAACGTTTGCAACGTCATTACCAGCGTCTCGACGCGTTTGGCGTGAAGTATGGCGCCGAGTCGCGGCCAGTTTCTATTCTTGCCGGCTTTGATCCCGCCGCCAGGAAATTCACGCTCACCTTGGAAGCCGGCGAAAAAGATTTGCAGCTTTACTACACGCTTGATGGCAATGAACCTACGCTCACTTCACACTTATATCAAGCTCCTTTCGCTCTCAGCGACACCGCGGTCGTCAAGGCGCGTGCATTCAAAGAAGGCAATCCGTATGGGGAAATTGCGGAGCGCCGGTTCGTCAAGCATGCGGCGCTCGGGAAAAAGGTTGGTTTGAGCAAGCCTTACAGTCAAAAATACACCGGCGGTGGGGAGTTCGCGCTGACGAACGGCATGCGCGGCACGTTGAATTTTCGCGACGGGCTGTGGCAGGCGTTCGAGCAAGACGATCTCGAAGCGATCATCGATTTGGAAAAGGTGACGCCGATTCGGCGTATCACCACGGGCTTTCTGCAAAATTCCGGTTCGTGGATTTTCTTTCCGACCTCGGTCGAATATGCCGTGTCAGATGATGGCAAAGTGTTCCAAACTCTCGCTACGCTAACGCACGATATTTCTCCGAAGCAGCAAGATGCGATCATCAGAGATTTTTCGTTCGGATTGCCTAATGTACCCGCGCGCTTCGTGCTAGTACGCGCCAAGAATGTCGGCGTTTGTCCGGCGTGGCATCCCGGCGCCGGCGGCAAAGCATGGATTTTTGTGGATGAGATTATGATTGAATCATTGGAAAAGAAGAAGCCACAAAAGTTGCTCAACTTCGTGCAACTTATGGCGATGATGTAAGATTTATCCTGTTTCTCTGTGGCTATTTCGATAGCGGCTATTTGGGTTATGAAGCCGCAGAAGGCATCGATTGGGTTTGGGAACATCGAATTGATGATTTAAAAGGATTGGGACTCTGACTCATGGCTGCCATTACGATCCTGGAATCCTTAAGAGTCGAGGCACAGAAACAACTCGATTCGGAAAAGACACGGGCTGAACGGAATAAGCACGGCCAATTTGCCACGCCGTCTAAACTGGCATTAGAGATTCTTCGCACCGCTAAAACGCTGTTGCTCGACGATATTCAGATTCGATTTCTCGATCCGGCTTTCGGAACGGGCGCTTTTTATTCAGCGTTGCTGGAGGCTTTTCCCGCTTCACGTGTGCAATCTGCCTTGGCCTTCGAAGTTGATCCACATTATGGCCAAGAGGCAAAAAAACTCTGGACTGAAACCAATCTCGATCTGCGCATTGCAAATTTTTTCGATGTCGATTTGCCTCGAAGCGAGAGGGATAAAGCCAATCTCATTATTTGCAATCCGCCTTATGTTCGCCATCAGCATTTGACCGGCAATGAGAAAGAAAGGTTTCGCCTGTTGGTGTCAAAAAATAGCGGCGTCGTGCTCAATGGGCTGGCGGGACTCTACTGTTATTTTTTGCTTTATGCACATAACTGGTTGGCAGACGGTGGCTTGGCAGGCTGGTTGATACCGAGCGAGTTTATGGAGGTGAATTATGGAAAAGAAGTGAAACAGTATTTGCTCAAGCGAGTCACTTTATTAAGGATTCATCGGTTTGACACAAACCAATTGCAATTCGACGATGCCCTGGTTTCATCAGCCGTGGTGTGGTTTAAAAAGGAGGTGCCTCCAGAAGAACATTTTGTCAATTTTACTTTTGGGGGAACTTTGGAAAAACCGGAAATTTCAAGTTTCGTCTCTACAAGCGGGTTAAACAATACCTCCAAATGGACGCAATATCCTCAAAAGTTGACGATCAAGGCTCACGGTGCAAACGACAAAAAACTATCCGACTTCTTTGCGATTAAACGCGGGCTTGCAACCGGAGCCAATGAGTTTTTTATATTGACACCTGAACAGATAACACAATATAATATTCCTCAAGAATTTCTTCTTCCGATTTTGCCAAGCCCCCGATATCTTGAGGTGGATGAAATCGAAGCAGATGGCGACGGCAACCCCGTGCTCGAACAAAAGCTTTTCCTGCTCGCATGCAATTTGCCCGAAAGGCAATTGAAAAGAAATTTTCCCGCCCTTTGGAATTATTTTGAGATAGGGATAAAAAAGAAAATAAACGAACGTTATATATGCGAGCATCGAACGCCTTGGTACGCTCAAGAGGAGCGGCCGCCTTGTCCATTTTTGTGTACGTACATGGGGCGGCAAAGAGGCGGAAACACCAGGCCATTTCGATTCATTCTCAATCATTCTAATGCGAGAGCCGCAAACGTTTACTTGCTGCTCTATCCAAAGCCTCCGTTAAAAAAGATGCTCGATGAACGCCCCGAATTGCTTAGAACAATCTGGCAGAATTTAAACAAGATACCGGTTGAGGTGTTAATCGGAGAAGGCCGCGTTTATGGGGGCGGGTTGCACAAAATGGAGCCAAGAGAACTGGCCAATGCTCCGGCAGACGGCGTTTTGTCTTCTCTTCCCAAGCTTTCCGAATTTCAATTCGATCTATTTACCGGCAATGGTGAAAAAGAATGAAGACGATCACAGCAATGATTTTGTCGATTGGTGTTTTCAGCACCTCGATTGCAGCCCAGCCAAAAGAGAAAGCCACCCTCGTCAATCCCTTCATCGGCACGGGCGGGCACGGGCATACTTATCCCGGCGTGAGTGCGCCATTTGGCATGGTGCAGTTGAGTCCGGATACGCGTGTGCAGGGATGGGATGCGTGCTCGGGTTATTATTATGCCGACAGCACGATCATCGGATTCAGCCACACGCATTTGAGCGGCACCGGCGCGATTGATTACGGCGATATTCTGCTCATGCCGACCGTGGGCCAATTGCAAGTCGAACCGGGTGAGGAGGCACATCCGGAATCCGGATATCGCTCGCGTTTTCGGCACGAGACGGAAAAGGCTTGGGCCGGATTTTACAGCGTTATGTTAGATGATGGCGGCATCGCGGTCGAGTTGTCGGCGACGAAACGCGCCGGCTTTCACAAGTACATTTTCCCCCAAGCCGAGGAAGCGAATATCATTCTCGATCTGCTGCACGGGCTGGGGCCGGATCGCGTGCTTGAATCGCATCTTGAATTCATCGGAGATAACGAAATTGCGGGTTTGCGTCGCTCACAGGGTTGGGCGGAAGATCAGCGCGTGTATTTTGTGGCGCAATTCTCGAAACCGTTTTCTGCTTTTGGCATTGTGGAAGACGGCCAAATCATGCCGGGCAAAAAGCAAAGTGCGGGAAAAAATTTGAAAGCTTTCATTAAATATTCCACCAATGCTCGGGAAGAAATTCTGGTCAAAATCGGACTTTCTGCGGTGAGCGTGGAAGGCGCGCGCAAAAATCTGCAAGCCGAGATTCCGGATTGGAATTTTCAACGTGTAAAAGATGAGGCGCAGGAAGAGTGGAACAACGCGCTCGGCAAGATCGAGGTCCAAGGCGGCACCCCGGAACAGCAAATCGTGTTTTACACTGCGCTTTATCATGCGCTGCTCGCGCCCAATTTGTTCATGGATGTGGATGGTCAATATCGCGGCATGGATCGCCAAGTGCATTCGGCCAAAGATTTCGAGAATTACACGGTGTTCTCGTTGTGGGACACGTTTCGTGCGACGCATCCTCTCTTTACGATTATTGAGCGAGAACGAACGGTTGATTTCATCAAAACGTTTTTGGCGCAATACGAGCAGGGAGGGCTGCTGCCGGTGTGGGAGCTGGCGGGCAATGAAACCGGCACGATGATCGGCTACCACGCCGTGCCGGTGATCGTGGATGCGTATATGAAAGGGATTCGCAATTTTGACGCGGCCAAAGCGCTCCAAGCCATGAAGCGCAGCGCCGAGCACGATCATCTCGGTTTGAAATATTATAAGGATTACGGCTACGTTCCGGCCGAATACGAGCACGAGTCGGTTTCAAAGACGCTCGAATATGCTTACGACGATTGGTGCATTGCGCAAATGGCGAAAGCGCTTGGCAACACAGCCGATGATGAGTTGTACGGCGCGCGCGCACAATTTTACAAAAATGTTTTTCATCCCGATTCAGGTTTCATGCGCGGCAAGCGCAACGGCATTTGGATGGAGCCATTCTCGCCCAATGCCGTCACGTTCGAGTATACCGAAGCCAATGCCTGGCAATATAGTTTTTTTGCGCCGCACGACGTGCAAGGCCTCATCGCGCTGATGGGCGGTAATGAGGCTTTCATCAAAAAGCTGGACGAGCTGTTCAGCACGTCTTCAGCATTGACGGGAAAAAACCAACCCGATATTTCTGGGCTGCTCGGCCAATATGCGCAGGGAAACGAGCCGAGCCATCACGTTGCCTATTTGTACAATTACGCCGGCGCACCGTGGAAGACGCAGGAGAAAGTTCGTCAAATTGTGGCGACGATGTTCACCAACACACCGGAGGGCTTGCCCGGCAACGAAGATTGCGGGCAAATGTCGGCGTGGTATGTGTTCAGCGCAATGGGGTTTTATCCGGTTTGTCCGGGGCAGGATATTTATGCGATTGGCAGCCCGCTTTTTGAGAAGGCCACCATCAATATCGACGCGACAACGAAATTTGTCGTGCAGACTAAAAATGCTTCTGCCGCTAATTTTTATATTCAATCCGCAACTCTCGATGGCAAGCCATATCAAAAATCATACTTACAGCATGTCGATGTTATAAAAGGAAGCAAGTTGATCTTTACGATGGGACCACGACCGAATCATGCTTGGGGCGCAGCGCCGGGAGAAGTACCGCCATCCCCACCTTCATCACAGCCCATTGTTGCGGTTCCCTACATTAGCGCCAGGTCGTGGACTTTCCACGATTCGATGGTGATTGGTTTGGAATGTCCTACCGACGGTGCGAAGATTCATTACACATTGGATGGCAGCGCGCCCACGCTGCTTTCGCCGCAATATCGCCAGCCGTTCACTCTGAAAGTCTCCACCACTGTGAAAGCATTCGCCGTCAAAGCCGGCATGCGGTCGAGCAAAATTGAAACGGCAAAATTCCTCGCCATTCCGGAGAAAAAGAAGATTCGATTGCACACTGCGTACAGCGCGCTGTATGCCGGCGGCGGCGATGAGGCGCTCGTCGACTTTATTAGGGGCAACGCCAACTTTCATAGCGGGGCATGGCAAGGCTATGAGCAACATGATTTGAACGCGGTGGTCGATTTGGGTGAAACCAGAAACATCAACCGCCTTGCGGCGGGATTTCTTCAAGTCACCGGCTCGTGGATATTTTTTCCGAGGGCGGTGGAGTTTTCCGTTTCCGATGACGACACGAATTTCCGCACCGTCGCGACGTTTACGCACGAGACGAAGCCGGATGATCGCGCCTCCGAAATCAAAGAATTTTCCCAGGCGCTTTCCGGCGTTCAGGCGCGATATGTGCGCGTGCATGCCAAAAACGTCGGCGTCTGTCCGGCGTGGCACTATGCCGCCGGCGGCAAGGCGTGGCTTTTTGTGGATGAGATTGTGATTGAATGATGACGAAAAGAGCAAACACGTGAGCAGCTTGCCGGCATCTGTTACAGTTTTGCAAAAGCCGAGGCCATTTGGCCTCGGCTTTTTTTGCCCCGTTCTTCCTTGAAAATTTTCCGCTAAAAGCTTGAATGCTGATATTTATTATCCCAAAAGAAGGAAATTATTATCTTTATGTTGGTTCTCGCCCATGCTCATGCCTGCGAAAATTTTTTTCTGCTAAAAGCGGGAGTGCTTGTAATTATTATCTCAGAGGAAAACCTTTGTTATCTTTATATTAAGTTTTAACGGCACTTGTGGTTGGCCGAGAATTGAGCCGGCTCATCACCTCGATTTTTGCGCCAGAACTAACGGAGAAAATTCGCAATAGATGTTCACAACACCTCGGAATTATCGGCCAGGATTGACTGGCTTGGCTGTGACGATTTGGAGTCTCATCATGCTCGGATGTGCGGGCACGCGTTCATCGCGGCCCGGCAACGTCGAGAATCTCAATGCCACCGCTGGTTTGACAAATAATGATGAAACCATTCTGGCAAGCACTTCTCCTGCGGCCCGGCCGGAGTATCGGATCGGCATTCTTGATGAGCTGGAAATCCGGGTGCGCTATCACGAACGGCTCAACGGCGTCGTGAAGGTTCGCCCTGATGGGCGCATTACGCTGGAGGATATTGGCGATGTTGACGCGGCGGAAATGACGCCCTCGGCATTGGACAGTTTTATTACCCAGGCGTATTCTGCCGTCGTTCACGCTCCCGAGGTGACGGTCATCGTACGGAGTTTTGCCGGGCTTGCGGTTTACGTCTTGGGCGAGGTGGACAGGCCAGGCATCGTGGAGCTGAAGCCGAAAATGACCGCATTGCAGGCGATCACCGCGGCCAGCGGCCCGATTCGGGGCGCTAATCTGAGCAGCGTCATCCTGCTGCGGCGAGACACGGTTGGCGCGCTGAAGGCGACACGGCTGAACATTAAGCGCTCGGGGATCAAAGACGGCACGTACCAAGACACGTACATACAACCGGAAGACATTGTTTATGTTCCCAAAACGTTCATTGCAAACGTGAACGATTTTCTCACGCAAGTTTATGACGGGCTGTTTCCGCCGTTCGATATTTACCTTAGAACCTTGCGTGAATATAGCCGGAATCCAAGGTAATGAGACACGGATGAAGTGGCATGGCTTTGTTTAGGACTGACCGGTCACTACAGCAAATTCAAATCTTTGCAAAAGTGACCGGTCAGTTGACCTGATTGAAATGGATGTAAAATGACACTACCCAAGCAAATACAATCTGGCGAGGCCGGTCAGGCGCACAAGGAGCTGCAATTGCGCGCGGCTGAAACTGCGCCGTCGGAAGAAGGCTATCCGGCGCTTACGTTCAAGGATGTGGTGGCGATGATTTACCGGCGGCGGTGGCTGGCGCTGGGGTTGTTTGCCGCGATTTTTTTTATTGTAGCGCTGTTCACGATGATGCAGCCTTCCATTTACATGACGCGCGCGCAAATATTGTTCAAGAAAGAGCGCATCAACCCCGTCGTGTCGGCGAGCGAGGGCGCTGCCGCAGAAGGCAAACCGCAGCTCTCGGAAGAAGCGATGAACTCCGAGATCGAGATTCTCAAGAGTTCGACGTTGATGCGCGAAGTTTTGCGCCGCAATCAAGTTTATCAGCAGATTATCGGCCCGGAAAAAACCCAAACCCTGGACAGCACCACCGCGCTCGAGCTGGCCGTTGCTCTGCTCAAAAGGGATTTAGATAGCCAGATCGTGCCGAAGTCCAACATCGTCCAGGTTACTTATGAAGCGAAAGATCCGCAACTGGCAACGCAAATTGTCAACGATCTGTGCCAGCGGTACGTCATCCGGCATCTGGAGGTGCATGAAAACAAAGGCATCTATTCTTTCTTCCAAAAGCAGGCGGAAGTGCTGCACGACACGTTGCAAGTTATGGCCTCGGCGCTGCAACAATTCGAATCGGAGAATAATTTGATTGCGCCGGAGCAACAACGGCAGTTGTTTCTGCAAAAGCTGGCCGATTACGAAATGCAGCTCAACGCCGCGCGCGCTAACGTGCAGGCATCGGAGCGCCAGGTGGATTTCCTCGAAAAGCAGCTTGCCGCGGCACCGGAGCGGATTCACGCCCAAAACGAGCAGGCGGCTTCGGCGGTTGGCCAGGCGTTGGCCAAGGAATTGGAGTCGCTCACCTTGAAGTATGATTTGATGGTACAAGCCGAGAAAGACCCTGCCGAGCCGAGAAGTCAATTGGCGCGCAGCCTCAAGGCGCGGATTGCGCAAATCGAAGAAACGCTGCACCAGCAGCAGATTGCCGAAAAGTCGGAAGTTTCCACCGCTATTAGTCAGGCGATGATGGGTTTGGTGGCGGAATTGACGCGGGCGCGATTCGATCTGATTGGCTCTAAAGAAAGAGAAAAGGAGTTGGCTTCCGCCATTGCGCGGCAGCAGCAGGATATGAAGAATCTCGAGCGCGCCAGTTTCATGCACGAAGAAATGGAGCGCCAATTGCAATTGGCGCAGAACAATTATTTGCTTTACGCCAAGAAACAGGAGGAGGCGCGAATCTCCGAGGCGCTCGATCGCGAAAAAGTTGCCAACGTGAGCATCATCGATCCGGCCAGCGTGCCGCTGGATCCGGTGCGGCCGAATCGGCAGCTTAATCTCTTTTTGGGATTTTTTCTGGCGCTGTTTGTCGGGCTGGGAACCGCTTGGGGCGTCGGCTTTTTCGACGACGTCGTTCACACCAGCGGTGACGTCGAGCGCCAGGTAAACGTGCCCGTCATCGTGTCGATTCCGGAGGGCCAGTGGCCACCGAATTTGCTGCCGGAAAGTATGTTGGAGCCGGGGAATTTTTCTGCCCATTCAAGTTGAAAGATTCAAATCCAAGCGGAATTTTAGGAAGAAAATTCTTTACCCACGGTGGCCGTTTAAAATGAATGACAAAGAGATGTTGCCTTTTGGCGAGGACTGGGACCTGCCAAGTTCGGTGCCCAGCTACGCCAAATCTGCAGGTGTTTCACAGCCGCGCCCCAGTCCCGAGGTGCCGCGCAATGGCGCCGAGCTTGACACCCCGAGGGATTTTTCCAATCGGCTGGTGCCCGAGCTGACACGCGAGCAGCTCAAGTTGCGCAACCCTTTGCTGCTCGCCAACGAGCAGTTGGGAGTGCGCTCCGTGCTCATTACCGGAACCGGCCAGGGCGTCGGCGTGACCTCGGTTGCCGTTACGTTGGCGTTGGGGTTGAGCATGGATCACAAGAAGGAAGTTCTGCTGATCGACGCCAATGTCGGGCGGCCGCAATTGCACAACCTTTTGAATTTGACGCCCAGCGATAATTTGACGGTGGCGCCGATGGCCGGCGCCGGCTTTCTCGATATGGCGGTGGTCAACGGCATTCCGAATCTTCACGTCATGTCGTCCGGCGACGTACTGCGCGGCGCGACTTTCAACCTGAAGCGTTTTGCCGCCGTCTTGCCGGCGCTGCGGGAAGCGTTCGATTTTATGATTATCGACGCCCCGCCGGTGAGCCACAATTTTGACGTTTTGATGTTGAGCTTGCACCTGGACAGCGTCATCCTGGTGGCAGAGGCGAATCGCACGCGTTTTCAAGAAGTGCGCGAAACGCTCAAAGAGTTCAAGCGCGCCGGCACGAATTTGCTCGGGATCGTGCTCAATCGGCAAAAAGAAGACATGCCGAAAGCGATGCAAAATTGGCTCTAATCGATATGTGGCGGTGAGGCCGAGAATCAAGCGACGCGGACTTAAAATAATTGCGATTTATGATATCCAACGCAACTGGTGAAGGATTGACAAATCCCCTTTTGCAAACCTGGTTGATTTTGCTCGTTCTGGTCGGCGGTATCAGCTTTATTTTGGGATTGCTGTGGAGCCGCCGAAAAGTGAAATTTGCGGTCAACAAAGGAATTTACGGAAATTGGCACACCTCGATTCCGCGCTACCGACGGGCACTGCACCGCTTGACGGCGGAGCTGGAGCGCGCGCGGCGCTACGGCAACTCGTTGACCATCGCCGTCTTGTCGGTTGACGGGGACCAACAGCGGCAGCGAAAACGCAGCTTCATCACGCTGGCGGATAACGCCGAAATCGCCTCGCATTTCTTTTTTTCGATCATTAGCGCGCTCTTGCGCGACAACCTGCGCAATTGTGACATGCTGACTTATGACGTGACCAACGATTATTACGTGATTTTGATGCCGGAAACCTCGGCTTCATTTGCCGATCAAGCGATGGCGCGTTTGCATGAAATTATCACCAAGCGCGTCAAAGTCAATTTGCGTTGCGGCATTGTCGAGTTTCCGACCGACGGTTTGACGATCGACGACCTTGTCAATCACGCTCATGCCAGGAGCCATCGGACGGCAAATGAAACGCCATCACCAAAAGACGCTGCCAGACCCAGCCAAGAAGCGCAGCGCAGGGAATTCTTGGCCAAATAGAACCTTGACTTTTACCGATACTTTCGCAGCAGAGTGTGAAGGAGGCAGCCTATGCACGGGATCTACAGCGCTTATAAATTGCCGGAGACGATCAGTCTCACGTCCAATGCTCCAAAGACGGTCAGCCTGGCGCCGAATGCTTCAGTTGAAGAACCATGGTATCAGCGTGGCCCCATCGCCGGCATGTTTTTTGGAAATGGACTTGCCTATCGCTTCGTCAAGCGCGGCATCGACCTGGCGGCCTGTTTCGTGCTTTTGCCCATTCTTTTGCCCGTTCTCGCGATTTGTTGCCTGGCGATCAGGCTCGATTCGCCCGGGCCGATTTTCTTTTTTCAGCTCCGCACGGGCCGCGGCGGCCGGCGCTTTAAGATGTACAAGCTCCGGACGATGGTCAAAAATGCGGAAGAGCTGAAAGAAAAATACATGCACCTGAATCTGCTCACCTATCCTGATTTCAAAATCGCCAACGATCCGCGCATCACGCGCGTCGGCCGGTTTCTGCGCAAAACCAGCCTCGACGAGCTGCCGCAGATTTTCAACGTGCTGCGCGGCGACATGACGCTCGTCGGCCCGCGCCCCACCTCATTCAAAGCCTCGACTTACAGTTTGTGGCACACCACCCGTCTCGAGCTGAAGCCGGGGTTAACCGGCTTGTGGCAAGTGGGCGGACGCAACGAGCTCGATTTCGATGAGCGCGTGCGTTTGGACATTGCCTATCTGCGGAACCAATGCTTGTGGCTGGATTTGCATATTATGGTCCGCACCATCGGCGCCGTCTTCAGCGGACGCGGAGCGAACTGAAATGTTGGATATACCCGAACTGGCATTTTGGCTGGCGATCGCGTTGATCGTTTATGCTTATGTCGGCTTTTCCCTGCTCATCATTATCGTCGCTCGCCTCAAAAATCGGCGCGTGCAACAAAAACCGATCACGCCGCATTTGAGCTTGATCATTCCGGTTTGGAATGAAGAACGAGCGATTGCCGAAAGACTCGAGAACGCGCTCGGCCTGGATTATCCGGCCGGCGCGCTCGAAATTATCGTGGCGTCGGACGGCTCGGATGACAACACCGAAGTGATCGTTTCCAAATACGCGACGCGCGGCGTGCGCTTATTGAGTTTCCCGCGCCGCGGCAAAATTCACGCGCTCAAAGATGCCGTGGCGAGCGCGACCGGCGAGGTTCTCGTTTTTTCCGATGCCAATTCCATGTACAAGCGCAACGCGCTGCGCATGCTCGTGCGCAATTTTGCCGATCCGGAAGTCGGCGGCGTTTGCGGCAATCAAATTTATTTGAAAGCGAAAAAGGCCGATGCCACCAGCCAGGGCGAGGGCATGTATTGGTCGTTCGACAAATGGCTCAAGCGCATGGAAAGCTTGACCGGCAGCGTCGTTTCGGCGCACGGCGCCATTTACGCCATTCGACGTTCTCTTTATCAACCGCCGGCCAGCGCCGCGGTCACCGATGATTTCGCCATCTCGACCGCGGTGATCGAGCAAGGCCACCGGCTCGTTTTCGAGGGCGAAGCAATCGCCTACGAAGAGCCGACAGCCTCGGCAGCGCTGGAGTTCGGGCGCAAAGTGAGAATCATGACGCGCGGTCTGCGCGGCGTGTTGCTGCGCCGGCGCTTGCTCAATCCGTTTCGCTACGGCTTCTATGCCCTCGCATTGTTTTCCCACAAAGTCCTGCGCCGGCTCGTGCCCGTTTTTCTTTTGGTGTTGCTCGGCGCCAGCTTCTTTTTAAGCGCGCGCCACAATTTTTATTTGGCCGCCGCCGTGGCGCAGATGCTGTTTTATGTATTGGCCGCCCTCGGTTATTCATTGCGGCGCCACCGCCTCGGCCGGCTGAAATTTTTCTACATCCCGTTCTTTTATTGCCTGGCCAATGCCGCCGCGCTGATCGCCGTCATTCGAATTATTCGCGGCAAAAAAGTCGAACGCTGGCAGCCGCAGCGCCACGGCGCCGTGGCATAAGTTTGTTCGTAGTCGTAGTCGCGCCTTCAGGCGCCGATGTTTGGCTTGAGAAGATGCTTCGATCACTTATTAGGGTTTTGTGCTAATCCCACTTCACACGCACAACGCGAGCCGCAACCAAAAAGAAAATCTCCAACGGATGGAAGAACCCAACTGTTGAAGCTTTTTCCGTTGGGTTTTTCAATCAGTTGGAAAAAGTCTTTGCTTCTTTTGCAAGGATTTAACCTGTAACAGACTACGCCAGATTTTCAGACAAGCTGAAAACTGGAGCCGCTTCGCAGCAGCCTTTGTTTGACAGGATAACAGGATCAACTGGATTGAATCTTAATCCTGTCCATCCTGTTATCTCGTCTAAAAAAGTCAGAATTTTTTTCTGAGTTTTGCTGCAAAATGACCTAAAAGGCGACACTACAAGTAGAAAAGGTTCGTAGCAGAGCTTTGGCACGTTCAGTTTTCGATTATTTGATGAAATTAATCTATAGGCGCAGTCCGGCCCCTGAAGGCTACGCCCGCCGGGGGCTACTACAAACGAGGTAAATCCGGATGTCAAAAAATAACGGCACCTATTCATCTGCGCAAAACCACATCGATTACGACATTCATGGACTGGTCGGGATTCGCTTGCTCGATCCCACGCCGGGCGATGCCGAAGCCGTTGCCAAACAACTCGGCCCGCTGCAGCGCCCGTTGCAGCGCGAGCCGGATATCATCGTTCGCTTCGTCGAGCATTTGCCGATTCCAGGCCTGCGCCATTTGACGTATCAACACAACGGCTTTACCGACGACGGATTCTTCGTGCTGCGCAGCAGCAAAAAAGACGCGCGCGTCAAAATCGCTTTCGAGGGCATCGGCAAGCAATGTGAGATCGTCTGTGAGAGCGGCTTGCGCGCCGTGCCTTTGCTCCTCGCCATTCTCAATCTGACGATGTTGAAAAAGGATTGCGTTCCCTTGCACGCGTCGGCCTTCGTTTACAATGGCACCGGCGTATTGGTGACGGGCTGGTCAAAGGGCGGCAAAACGGAAACCTTGCTGTCTTTTGCAGCACACGGTGCGCGTTACGTCGGCGATGAGTGGATCCTGCTCACCGGCGACGGCCAGAAAATGTACGGCATTCCGGAGATCATCCGGCTTTGGGACTGGCACCTGGAAAACCTGCCGCACGTGCGGGCGCAGGTCAAGAAAGAAAGCCTGCTCTTTTTCAAGGCCGTACACGGACTCGACCGCTTTCAGCAAAGCTTGAATGGTTATCTCGGCAAGACGTTTCCGGTCAAAATGTTGCGCGAGGCCATGCCGGCGATCAAACGCCAATTGAACGTTCGCGTCGAGCCGAAAAAGATTTTTGGCGACCGCTGCGGTCCGTTCGAAGCCAAGCCTGAAAAAGTATTTCTTGGCATGAGCCACGCTGATCCGGAAATTCTGATCACGCCGGTTGATCCGGCCGTCGTTGCCAAACGCATGATCGCCTCCATCCGCTTTGAGCAACTGCCCTTTATGGAACAGTATCTGTCGTTTAAATTTGCATTTCCGGACCACAAAAACGATTTTCTCGACAACGTGCACGAGATTCAATTCGACATTTTGCGCCGCGCCTTGGCCGGCAAGGAAGCTTATGAAGTGCGACACCCTTATCCGGTCTCGTTTCAAGAGCTGTACAACAAGCTGAAGCCTCTTTGTGAAACTGCGGTTGCCATGAGAGTTGGCCAGTTGGCTGGTTAGCTTGTTGTGTCGTAAAAGTTCAGCGAAGTTTCGCCTCAAACCGACGAGTAAGAATTTCGCTCACAGAAATGGAACTCTCACAGAAAAAAGCTTTTGGGTTTTATTTCTGTGATCCCGCCTTGCGGGACACTTCTGTGAGCCAATAACAAAACTTGCTCTGTTTAATACAGGCTTTTTTGTTCTCAAAATTTCAGTGACTCCCCGCACAGCAATGACATTTGGGGAAACGTTATTTCAGCAACAAAACCCGGCTGGTCGACTCTTTCCGCGCGCCGGATTCTCCTGCAAAAATTACCTTCACAAAATAGACGCCATTGCCGGCTACGCTTCCGACGGCATTGCGGCCGTCCCAATCCAAAAATTTGTAGCCTGCTGTCATCTCAGCATCGTGCAGACGAACGACTTCTTGTCCTTTTAAATCATAAACCACGGCGACGACGCGGCCATTTTCCGGCAGATTCAGATTCAAGCGGGTGCTGGGATTAAAGGGGTTCGGGTAGTTTGGTGAGAGCGCAAATTCTTTGGGGATGGCCTCTCGTGTATTAGTAAAATCAGCAACTGAATCACCTGCAGCAGTTTTTGGCACAGGAACGGTGAAACTCTTCGCAACTGAAAAAGCCGAAACGGCAAACAAGTTATCGATGGCTTGAACTTTCCACCAATAAGTACCTGGCGCCAGGCCAATGCCGTTTCTCGTACTGACTATATAAGTTTTGTTGGTACTGGCATTCCCCGGTTCCGGAATCATACGTTTGTCCGGGTCTTGCCTTGACATCGGTGATACGATATCAAAGCCACCCTCAGATGCTCCGATCATGACGTTATAAGTTATAACGTTTTGTGGTTTTGGGGAATCGGTTGATTCATCCCACGTCAAAGTAACCGTCTCGTCTGTTTCGGAGTAAGCATCAGAAAGATTCGTCGGCACAGTTGGGGGCGTGTTGGGTGTTATGCTGTTGTTCCTATAAAGCCTGGTAATAGGAATAGAAGAGCCATTCTCCCCGGAAAAAAGGACGTCCAAATCTCCGTCACCATCATAATCTCCCCAGGCAACGGAACTGTAACGAACGCCTTCGAAATCAAAAACGGACACAAATTTTTGAGAACTGACGTCATGGCGATAAAGCCGGCAATGGCGGTTTGAAGCGTTGGTTTGGCCGGTTACCAAAAGATCCAAATCTCCGTCATTATCAAAATCAGCCCAAGCCACAGCGCCGTCTTTAAGATCGAGCAGGGAGGCGTCATCGATCAGCTCAAAGCTGCCGTTGGACTGATCCCTTCTGTAGACGCCCGTGCTGGGATTGATAACACCACCCAACGCGATGTCTAAATCGCCGTCAGTATCAAAATTGCCCCACGCGCATGAAGTCGTCGGCACGACAGTTAGACCTGACATGGCAATTGCTATAAACCCTCTGGAGCCGTCGGGATTTTTTATGTTCTTAAAGATCGTGAGCACCCCATTATCGGCTGCGTCGGTGCCCGCTAATAGCAAGTCAGAGTAATCATCTAAATTGTTGTCGCCCCACGCCACGGAACTGTTCGTTAATGGCGGCAATGCATAGATGTCCATCGCCATCCAGGTTCGATTGGTTCCGCTTAGTATGCCTCGATAAATTTTTGTGAAAGGCCCGGTATCGGCTTGCCCACTCAGCAAAATATCCAGGTTATGTTCATTGTTATAGTTGCCCCATGCTACGGCGCCATTGTCTACAGGTACTAAAGGGGCGGAGATGTCTGTGAAGTTGCCACTGTCATTGCGATAAACTTTGGAAACACGACCGGAAGTGGAGCTCCCCGTTAGCAAAATATCCAGATCGTTGTCCATGTCATAATCGCCCCAGGCAACGGCGCTATTCTTAACCCCGATTAGCGTGGCGCCAATGTCATCGAAAGCTCCGTTGTTATTTCTGTAAATTTTGGCTAAAGGCACGCCGGTACTTGTTTCGCCCGTGTGCAAGAGATCCAAATCGCCGTCGCCATCATAATCTCCCCAAGCCGAGGCGCCGTTTTTTACTCCACTAAATATTGAGGATACCTGGGTGAAAAGCTTAGTCTCAACGATTAACTCCGGTTGAAAGTTGGTTGATTCCTTGGAGTCAAACGCGCCACAATTTAGAAAGTTCGGCGTTCCGATGCCTTCCAAGACAAAATAGTAATTATTGCTCGCATCACGTGTGGCAGAACTTACATCTATGCTATACCACTGTTCGGCGGTAATCGTGTTAATCGTGCCAAACGTGTTGGGGTTGTTTACGTAACTATTACTGCTGATTCTATCGATATATTGCGGATTGCTGCTCGTGGCATCCGCCCAAGTGGCATTATTTTCCCAATCGTTCTGGGTGGAAATCGGCGTAAATTGCTTAAGTTTCCCGCCGGTGTTACCCGTTTGTCGCCCATGCAGTCTTAGTGTGGCTTTCCAAATATTTCCAACGGTGCCAGTGACGTTGAATTGCAGAAAACAATCACGATATAGACCGGTCATCAAATTCATCCAGCCATAATTTCCGTGAGCGCGGGTATTGCCGTACAACCATGGATAGTCGTAAACAGGATTTTCGTCTGTGCCTCCAATTCTTGTTCTGTTTCTCTCGATATAAGTGTCGGCCATCGACTGAAAAATGTAGAGCCCGCCTTTAAAAGTGGTAAAGGAACGTATGCTGGATGTACCAATATTGCCGGCTTTATCTTCGCCAACAACTCGATAATAGTAAGTCGTGTTGGGCGCAAGATTTGACAATAAAGTTGAAAATTCATTGCTGATGTCTAAAGTCGGACCGAGAACTTGGGTTCGAGAATCAAGATTACTGCTCGTTGTCCCATATTCCACATAACACGCCACCTCCCTTTCACCTGCCCCCCAATAAACCCTTGCGCCGTTCGCATATTCATCAATAGGCACTAAGTGAGCTATTGTGGGTGGTGTCACATCAGTGGAGGAAACCAATTCCTTGACCAACAAGTTGGAATAAATCGGTCCGGAAGCATTTTGCATAGTTTTATACTGATTACGCATAAAGCCTGTTACGAAATCCCCGCTGCAAACGGTGCGATCTCGGCCAACGTAAAGATAGCGCAACCCCATCTCATTAGCAAGTGGATGATCGACATACCCGTCATTATCTCCATTTTCATCCCCTTGTAGCACTCCATCTCGAAAATATCGAATTTTAGAATCATTCCAAACGAACTTGAGATGATAAGTTTGTGTTCCTAACCAGGGACTCTGTGAGGCTGTAACATGCGTTTGTTTTTCATCTTGGTAATCATAAGTATGTGTATAAAGTTTAATACCTCCGTTGAACTTGTCTGGCAAAAATTCACCTGACTGGGTAGGCATTATGTTCAACTTCCCTGTATGAAGATCCCAAATCGTTTCAAGGTTCTCCACGATGTGATGCCCACCCCACGGCATACGGAACATCGCCAAGACGTGATGTCTTGGCATAGACACTTGTGATGCCGGCACGAATTGAGTAACGTCGATTTCTAAGGATCCCTTCTCAAGGTAGTGACTCAAATCATACCACACCATATCCGCGTCGCCAGAAGGCTTCCATCCGGAGGTTGAGAAATTTGTTTCATTGCCATCAAAGTATCTTGTTACATTGATTGGAGGATTATCGGAATTTTCAGCGAGATTGACAAAATTGGAACTGTTCAGAGGATCGTCGAGGATGGTTTTTTCTGTAAAGTTATTGCAGACGCTGGGGTTATTACAGACGATCTGGAAATCATCCAATTTTAATGTCCCAAAGGTTGGAGCATCAGTTGCAGCGATTTCATAATAAAACGTTTTATCAGTGAGCGAGTAGCCTAGAACGTTAAAAGGTTCCTGATAGATCGGCGGGGCCCATTGAGTGCCATTCGTAGAATATTCAAAATAAATGTTCTGGCTATCAAAACGCAGCCGAATGTAAAACGGACTGCCTTCTTCGCCTAAGGAACCGCTTAATGTGAATGGTGAGGTTAAAGGCAGTTCTTCTGATAAAGGGCCGTTTTTCTTATATGGGTACAACCGGTAGGGCTTTTGGTCGCTGCCATTCTGGGTGTCAATATAGAACCGATAATAATATGGCTCGTCGTAAATGCCCCGATCTTTATCCAAATCAGGTTTAGTCAGACTAACGCCGATGCTGCCATAGGCGCTCGCTTTTACAATTTTTGCGCTTATAGTTGTATTGCTTGCAATAAATGATTCTTTGGTAACTATCCATCCGACTTGATCATTTATTGAATGCACTTGCAAAACTCCACCCGTTGGTATGACAACGCTACTACTGTTGGCTCCCCGCGTCCACTTATTGGTCTCGTCAAGAGTTGAGGAACTAAAATCATCAAAGAGAAGAGTGGTTTGAGCGAAAACGGCATTTGTTGCCAAGAGAAATGCAGCGACGAGAATAGCGAAACCTGAGACTTGCTTCATGGCCTTTTTCCTTTCCCGATTTTGATTTGGATAACTTCAGAAACTAGACATTTTTAATCCTGCGTTTTGTCTAGGCAGAAGTGCGAGAAGGAAGTGCGAGAAGGAAGTGCGAGAAGGAAGTGCGAGAAGGAAGTGCGAGAAGGAAAACGCAAGAATGAAGCTAATCATCATGCGCTTTTCCCCGGCGATGTAAACGCACAAGGTTAAAAATGGGTAAGCGCACCAAATTATATAAAAAATAAGAAAATTTTGGCTGCGTTGCAAGGCAATTCTCGAAAATTTTAAAAAAATTTTCAGCCATCGTTCTGCAAAACTTGCTTCTGATGAGTATAGTATTTTTTAAAAAACAGGTTCTGAGGGAAATACCTCCCCAGTAATAATCAGTTCATTATGGCCAGAAAGCGCTGGCTATTATAACGCTATCCTTTCCATAAACGCAGTTGCGGGAGCATGTGCGATGAACCGTTTTATGAGCCGCCTAACCTTTTTTCAATTGCTATTTATCCTGCTGGTGATTTTGCCGCTGCCCGTCCCGGCACAGAAACAAATTTGGTCGGTTCTCGGTGACGAGTACTGGGATGACCGTTTCGGGCCACCTGGTGTGACGGGCTCTGTCAAAGCTTTGATCGTTACCGGGAGCGATATATATGTCGGCGGAGGATTTATTAGGCCGGGCAATGAACGGGCGGAAGGTATTGCCAAATGGAATCGCGACAGTCGAACCTGGACAGCATTGGGAAACGGATTCGGCGGTGTAGTGGATGCTTTAGCACTTTCTGGAAACGAACTTTATGTTGCTGGCAGAACGTCTACAATTTATTTAGGGACAGCTTCAGGTAAAATTGCGAAGTGGAATATTTCCACGAAGACGTGGACGACTATCGGAAGCGAGATCCGCGGAAGCGTGCAGGCCATCGCGGTTATCGACAACCTCGTTTACGTTGCCGGAACGTTTGATAAAATCGGCAATTTAAGTGTAAATAATATCGCAAAATGGGATGGACGTTCCTGGTCGGCGCTGAACGCGGGCATTCACGGCTCGGTTCACGCGCTGGCGGTTCATAGCAAAAACCTTTATGTGGCTGGAAATTTCGATCAGGCCGGCGTGGTCAAAGTGCAAAATCTCGCGCAATGGAATGGCAAGAATTGGGCGGCTTTGACGACCGGCGTCGACGGTGTGGTCGAAACGCTGGCGATGAATGCAGATCATCTCTACGTTGGCGGCTTTTTTACAACTCTCGGTGAAGTTGTCGCGCACAATATTGCCAAATGGGATGGCAGCAAGTGGTGGCAACTAGGTGAGGGGCTTGGAGGTGAAAATAGCGGAGTCGATGCTATTGTTTCGGGCAAAAAAGGCGAGGTTTATGTCGGATGGTCCTTCTCTGAAAAGAACGGTCCATTAATAGCCAACATATCAAAGTGGGAAGACGGTAGAGGATGGACACCCTTAGATAAAGAATTCGCTCCCGGCTTTAGAGCAGCGCACTTTTATTCACTTGCTCTTAATGATAGTGAGCTTTATGTCGGCGGCTCCTTCGGATCGGTAGGCAAAATTTTCGCAACGCACATTGCCAGATGGAATTTTTCAACTAACAGTTGGTCGGCAATACTTAATGGCAAGAACAACGGTGTTGGTGGCCAAGTTCGTGCCATCGCAACGAGAGGAAAAGAGGTGTATGTCGGAGGCAACTTTAATTCAGTTGGTACAATGTCTGTTAACGGTATCGCCAAGTGGGATGGCAATAAATGGTTCGCTTTAGGTGAGGGCATTAAGGGAATTGGCAATAGCCGCGTTAATGCCATTGCGGCAAATCATCGTGGTGATATTTATGTGGGAGGCCAACTTTTGTTTTCGGGTAATGTTGATATGGGCAACATTGCAAAGTGGGACGGTTCCCAATGGTCGGCATTAGCTAACGGGGTAAATGATGTTGTCAATTCGCTTGTCGCTAACGGCAACGATATATATGTGACTGGCGATTTCACAATGGCAGGAGGGATTGCAGCGAATAAGATTGCCAAGTGGGATGACCAAAAATGGAGTAGTCTGGGTGAAGGACTCCATAATTTCGCGAAGGTTTATTCCATTGCCATCATGGACGACGAAGTATATGTGGCTGGTCAGCTTTCTGAAATGGGTAATCCCTCGATGGGCGTGTCAAATTTTGCCAAATGGGATGGTCAACGTTGGTCTGAATTTGCAGTACCTGTCAAAGGGCGTGTAAATGCAATTACCGCCGATCAAGGAACTCTTTATATTGCCGGCTATGACCTTCAGTATGGAGGAGTATCGATAGCGTTTTGCTCGAAATGGGATGGCCAAAACTGGTCGGCTTTGGGCAGCCCTCAAATGCTAGGCCCCAATGCAATAGTGGTTAAGGGCAAGGAGATATACTTGGCAGGTGTGTTGAATAGGGATTGGGCTGGCGTGCTCAAGTGGAATGGCGAGCAATGGGTGAACTTGGGAGTTGGTGTTCATGGCTTTCGGGACGAAGGAATAAGTAATGACTTTGTCTATACGGTTGGTGTGAGTGATGACAAAGTTTATATCGGCGGCGAATTCGATTGGGCAGTTGATGGAAGGGGCGAAAAGCTCTCCTCGAATTTCGCCGTCTGGCATGGTGCAACGACCTTCGGCAATGTCGCTCCGGTTTGGTCCAATCTTCCCAACGTTTCTTTTTCTGAGAACCATTTTACAAACTTGGCTTTGAATGATTTCGTTTCAGATGCCAACAACACTTTTGGTCAGCTCACTTTCAGTGCAGCGGTTATCGCCTTTTCAAGCAAGATTGCAAGCGCCAAAGCAGCTATTGGCAACGCGAACGTGCAGCCGCCCCTCCAGGCGTTGGCCGGTTTCAACGATCTCAAAATCACCATTGATGTTGCCTCCCATATTGCCACGTTCAAATTTGCCGGTGATTCAACAGGCATCTTCACGGTTGTCTTTACTGTCACTGACCCCGGCGGCCTATCCGCTTCCGATACCATTCAAGTTACCGTCACACCGGTGAATGATCCGTCTACTATTGCGGCTTTGCCGGAATTGCGCTTCGACGAAGATAAGGTTTTGCTTTACCCCATTCGCAATTGGTATCCATTCGTCATCGACAAAGACCATGCCGATAGCGCCCTCGCCTTTGCGGTGGTTTCGGACAGAAAAGTCAGCGCCTCCAAGAATGGCAACAACTTTCTTTTCTCCGCTCCACCCAATTGGTTTGGCAAAGATACGCTGCAACTCATCGTCACCGATCCCGGCAAGCTCACCGATACTACTTCACTGATGGTCACGGTCAATCCCGTCAACGACGCGCCGAAAATTTCGGGCTTGCCTGATTCGTTAATCTTCAAAAAAGGCGGTTCCATCCAGCTCAAGTTCTGGGACTATGTCGAAGACGTCGAAACGCCGAATCGCCAATTGACTTACTCGTTCTTGACGAGCAGCCCTTCACTGCTGAGAAGTTTCGACCACACCACCGGCGTGCTGGTTTTGACCGCGCCGCAGTTTCACGGCCAGGCGCAGCTCTTCATCAACGTCAGCGATAGCAAAGCCGGCGTGCAAGACACAATTGCGGTTCGTGTCGAATTGCCGACCAATGTAACCTCGCGCGAGCCGGCGTTGCCAACCGCATTTCAATTATGGCCTAATTCGCCCAATCCCTTCAATCCCGGCACCACGATTCGTTTCGACATGCCACACGTTAGCAGAGTCAAGCTGACGGTTTACAGCCTGCGCGGCGAACTGGTGCAAACCCTCGTCGATGGTGAAATGGCCGCTGGATCTCATCAGGCTCATTTCGATGGCCGTAATTTGGCCTCGGGCGTTTATTTCTACCGGATGGAAACGGACTCGTATGGCATGACTCGCAAGATGATTTTGCAAAAATAGTCGGGTGAAAAGCAGTCAACGGATATTAACCTTTTGCAAATTTTACTTGTATTCAACCAAAAAAGTTAGAAAATTACAATATGCAAGCTTTGATTTTGGCTGGCGGGTTGGGGACGCGGTTGCGGTCCGTCGTCAACGACAAGCCGAAGCCGATGGCCGCTGTGAGCGACAAGCCTTTTATCGAGTATCAGATCGAATTCTTGAAGCGCTACGACGTCAGCCATTTGATTCTCTGCGTCGGTTATCTTTACGAACAGATTCAAGACTATTTCGGCAACGGCGAGAAATGGGGCGTCAGAATCGATTACTCCATCGAGAAAGAGCTGCTGGGCACGGCCGGCGCTTTGAAACAGGCGCAACCGTTTATTGATGAGACTTTTTTGGTTTTGAATGGCGACACCTATTTTGACGTCGATCTGAAAAATCTCATCAATTTTCATCAGCGGAAAAGCGCCGAGCACAACGGCATCGGCACGTTGGCGTTGACCGAGATCCAGGACGCCAGAAATTTCGGCTCCGTCACTATTGACGCCGAACATAAAATTTTGCGTTTCGAGGAAAAGTCCGAGCGGGCCGAGGCTTCCAGGCTGATCAACGCCGGTATTTATGTCTTGGCGCCGGAAATCTTGCAGCACATTCCGCCGGCGCAAAAAATTTCATTGGAGAAAGAAACGTTTCCGCTTCTTTTAAATCAAGGGCATCGGCTGTTTGGGTATGAGACCGCGGGCTACTTCGTCGACATCGGCACCCCGGCCGGATACCAGGGATTCCAACAATATATCTCAGGGATGCGATCATGATCATTCGCAGCAAAGCGCCGTTGCGAATCAGCTTTTCCGGCGGCGGCACCGAAGTTTCGCCCTACAAAGACGAGTACGGCGGCGTGGTTTTGAGCGCGACCATCGACAAATACGCCTACGGGTCGTTGCGCCTGCGTGACGACCGCAACGTCGCGGTGACCTCGCTCGATTACGACATCGTGGCCAAATACAATCTCGACGCCGAGATGAATTACGACGGCGAGCTGGATTTGGTGAAAGCCGTCATCAAAAATTTGAACAAAGGTTACAAGCAAGGGTTTGATTTTTTCATTCACAGCGACGCGCCGCCCGGATCGGGCTTGGGCTCGTCATCGACCATGGTGGTCGCGCTCATCGGGCTGCTCAAGCATTGGCAGCGCCTGCCGTTGACCAACTATGAGATTGCCAGCCTTGCTTATCACATCGAGCGCGAGGATTTGGGCATCAAAGGAGGCATGCAGGATCAATACGCCGCGGCTTTTGGCGGCTTTAATTTCATCGAATTTGGGCCCGGCCCCGGGCTTTCGAATATCGTGGTCAATCCGCTGCGAATCGCTCCCGGCGTCATTAATGAGCTTGAATACCGTTTGCTCCTGTGCTACACCGGGCGAACCCGCTTGTCGGCCAACATCATCACCACGCAAGTCGAGGCCTACGAGCGAAAAGAAGAAGAAGTGCTCAAAGCGATGGAGGAGCTGAAGAAAATCACCATCGAGCTGAAGAACGCGCTGCTGCAGGCGCGTCTGGATGATTTTGGCCGGTTGTTGCACGAGGCGTGGATCAGCAAAAAGAAAATGGCCAAGCAGATCACCAACGATACGATCGATCTGCTTTACGCAACCGCCAGGAAGCACGGTGCGCTCGGCGGCAAAATTCTCGGCGCCGGCGGCGGCGGCTATTTGCTGCTTTACTGCGAGTTCGATAAGAAACACATCATCGCCGAAGAGTTGGAAAAGTTGGGCGGCCAGTTCGTGGAGTTTACGTTCGACCATGATGGGCTGCAAACGTGGGAAGTAAGAGCGTAGTTCGTAGTAGTGCCTTCAGGCACCTTATTTGGAATTTAGAATTCGGCTCAACAAACAATAAAGCTGTTATTCATTTTTCACGTCTTGCGCCTGAAGGCGCTACTGCAAACTTTAGGAGCGATGCTCGATCGCTGTGTATTTCTCGATCGTGACGGCACGATCAACGAAGAAGTAAACTATCTCAGCCGCCCGGATCAACTGCGCTTGGTTGCCGGCGCGGCCGAGGCGATCAAGCGGCTCAAGCATGCCGGATTGAAAGTTGTCATCATCACCAATCAAGCCGGCGTGGCGCGCGGTTATTTTTCCGAGCCGGCGCTGCAGCAGATTCACCTGGAATTGGAAAAAATGCTCCGTGCGCAAGACGCGCACATTGATGCCATCTACTATTGCCCGCATCATCCGACCGCAGGGATTGGGGTCTACAAAATCGATTGCAACTGCCGCAAGCCCAAGCCGGGCCTGCTTGAACGAGCAGCCCGCGAGCTGAATCTCGACCTCCGCCAATCTTTCATCGTGGGCGACAAGCCCGCCGATCTGAAAGCGGGCGACACCGTGGGTTGCCGAACGATTCTGGTTCGCACCGGCTACGGGCTTGAATCCGAAAACGAGCTTGCCGGCGGCGAATTTCAGCCGGACCATATCGCCGACGATTTGCTCGAGGCGGCGCGGTGGATTCTGCAATCGCTCGATCGGTCATGATCCTTTGACAAATTCAGACGAGCCGTAACCAAGAAAATTTAAACGCGATGCACCAACGGATGAATTAAGACCAGCGGATGTTTTTTTAACCGTTGGAGTAATTAATTTCTGTTTGGAGACGTCAATTGGAGCTCGTCATCGCGAGCGCTTCTCAGCGAAGCGATCTCCCTCGAATTCACACCAAGCGTGCATTCAAGGAGATTGCTTCGGCTAAAGCGCCTCGCAATGACTTTGCCATTACTTTTGCAAACTTCAATGGTTTCCCGCTTTTTTCATGTAGATTGCGAGTGTGATAGATGGTTGGCAGAATAAATTTAAAAGTCGCCATTCCCGTCACGTTAGTCGTCGTGGCGGCGCTGGCGGTGGCGAAAGAAGTTTACAAAGTTCCCAACCCGCTGCTCATGTTTGTGGGAGGAATGTATGTCGTTTGCGCGGGGATTTTTTGGAGCCTGGGCGTCATGCGCAACAAAGCGGCTTACGCACAAATTGTGGGATTGCTGCTCGGTTGGAGCTTCGTCTCCGCCTCGCTGCTCGGCGCGGTTTATCATGCGGACAAGGCGGGTTGGATGTGGTTCACGCTCACCGGATATAATGTCACGCTGGCCGAAAATTTGCAGGAACGTGTAAATGTATCCGCAGTGGATTTCATGGCTCGACATCCGTTCTTTTCCATTGACGTGCAAGATTCCACCATGCTGATTTTGTCCGGTGGCCAGCACGAGATTGACGAAACGATGGTGATTCCGGCGGGGTTGTCCGTGACCATTGCCCCCGGCGCGGTGCTGCGATTTGGCGTGGGCTGCTCGCTGATTTCTTACAGCCCGATCACGGCGCGCGGCACGGCTGAAGCGCCGATTATTTTTACCGCGCAGAACGAATGGCGCAAATGGGGCGTCGTTGCCGTCGTCCGCGCCGGCAAAACGGTTTTCGAGCACGCCCGTTTCGAGCACGGCCGGCAGGCTTTTATTAATGATTTTAATCTCCCCGGCACGCTTTCGTTTGTTGAAACCGCAGCGGAAGTGCGGCATTGCGAGTTTATCGATCTGCACGGCAAAGACGGCGCGAATGCCAATGGCGGCTGGGTGTTTTTTCAAGACAATAAGTTTCACGGCTGTTTCAAGGACGGTGTGGATTTCGACGGCGGCGCGGGCGAGATCAGCCACAATCAGTTCGTCAACTGTGGTGATGAAGCGATCGACCGCGGCGAGGATAGCCAGGTGCAGATTTTTGACAACAGCATCATTGGCTCAAAAGATGCGCGAAAGGGCGATGAAGAAAGTTTTAGCGAGAAAAGAGTCGGGAAATAAAAGAACATAAAATGTGCTCAATCGCACGTTCAAATCGCCTTACGGCCTCGCGCTGTACAAACGCGCGGCGGACGGAGCGATTTTCGTCATCGTCAGCAGCCGGAGCAATGAATCCAAGGAGAAGCTCTGGCCAATCCGGCTCGAAGACGACGGCGCCGGCCGGGTGAAGGGCGTGCTCGTCCGGCAGTTTGGCGCCCACCGCAATATTGTCGAAGGCATGGTTGCTGACGACGAGCTGGGATATTTGTACGCAGCGGAAAAGAATGCCGGTATTCATAAATTTTATAGGGTGAAAAGAATGAGGCCCATCGCCATCTTTTGATGGCGACGATTCGGGATGCTGATTTTGGCGCCGGTGACGGCATGGAAGCAACCAACCGGCCGCACGGCCCGGCCTTTCCATACGGTTTCCTGGTTTGGCCAAATCAAAAAGCGCGCGCGTTTCAGCTCTATGCCTGGGAAGAGGTCGCGCAAAATTTTCTCAAAATTTGTCCGGCCGGCGATCTCCCGTCATCCGTCGAAAGAGAGGCGTTCGGCGCGGCGGTGAGCGACGAGCTCCTGGCGCTGCAGCAAAATTATCCCAATCCTTTTAATCCGGCGACGATCGCGATGAACGCCGACAAAAATATCACGGCAACTTTTACGGTGATTGGCGGCAGCGGCAATGGGTAAGTTGTTTTCGAGGAAGCCAGGACCGGCGGAGCCAGCAGCTCGGCCACTGTCACGACGTCGGCGAGCCTCACCGGCGTGAGCGGCCATCTTTATTTGGCGGCGATTGCGGCGAAGTCAAACACGGCCGTGAATAGTGTTGCCGGCCTGGGTTTGACCTGGACGCGCGTGCAAGCGCAATGCGCCGGCCGCGACCAAACCGGCGTGGAAGTTTGGATGGCGCAAGGAACCCCGAGCGGCAATGGCACCGTCACCGCGACGCTCGCTTCCGCCCCGGGCAACGCCGTCATCGCCGTGTCAAGATATTCCGGCGTTGATGCGGTGAATCCGCTTGGCAATATCGTCGCGGGCAATACGATGGGCGCGAGCGGCGCGTGTTCGGGCGGCGTGGATAATAATTCCTATTCATTCAATCTCACCACCACTGTGAACGGCGCGGTGATTTATGGCGCGGCGGCCATGCGAAATCATATCCACACGCCGGGCGCTGGCTATGCGGAACGCGCTGAGATCATGCAGGGCGGCAAAGCGTCAGTGGCGGTGCAAGACAAAAGTTTTGCCTCGGCTCAGACCGGCGCGGTTAATGGCTCATTCGACGACACGGTGGACTGGGCCGTGGTGGCGGTGGAGATCAAGCCGCAGCTCGGCGTTGCCAAACCTGCCGGCGGCGGGCCGATCATGGCGGATTCTCCGCAACCAACGAGTTTTCAGCTCGAGCAAAATTATCCCAATCCTTTTTCGAGCGAAGCGATATCCGCCTTTGGCGGGGGAAACCCCGGCACGAGCATCCGTTACAGTTTGCCGCAGGCCGGCGAAGTGCGACTGACGATTTATAATAGCTATGGACAAGCCGTGTCCGTGCCGGTGAAAGGTTTTCAGCGCGCCGGAACGTACACGTTTGACTGGCAAGCCGTGGATGCGCAAGGTCAGGCCCTGCCGAGCGGCGTTTATTTTTATCGGCTCGAGGCGGGCGTACATCGTGTGACGAGAAGAATGACATTGCTGCGATAAAACGCGGACGCAGCCGGGCTGGCGCAGGAGGCCTTTCAATTTAGCAAAAGACTTCACGCGCCGGTCCGGCTTCGCAATCACGCCGAGGGTGTTTGAAAAGCATAAAAATGAGACTTCTAAGAAACCGTCACTGCGAGCGTTTTTTAGCGACGCCGTCTCTTGCCTGCGAGAAGATCGCTTCGGCAAAAGGCGCCTCGCGATGACAGGTGGTTTCTGGCAGAAAAAATGCCTGAAAGTCAATCGCTGCTGTCCGGTCACTGAAAGCCGGTGAAGTGTCGAACATGTTGTGCGCAAAAGCGGCCGGTCAGTGATTTTCCAAACATGCTCTCAGATGAACAACAAGCTCAAAACGACAGGAAGTTGATATGCGCTACACTTCAAAATTTTGGGTGAGAAGGAGAGGCGAACTCGAAAATTTTATTATGGCGCCGGCGCTCGCATGGGTTGCGAGTGCCGTGTTTGTGCTTGCCGCCGGCCTTTTTTTGCGACCGGCCGGCGCGCAGCCGATCGCAGCGGGCTATCGTGATTTCAACTACGGCTCGACGGTTACCGAGGCGCCCACGGCGGAAAAGCCGGAGAGCAAATTGTGGTGGAATGGCGGCCATTGGTGGGGCAGCCTGTGGGATCCTGGTACGGAAAAATACCGCATCCACCGTTTCGACGTTGCGACGCAAAGCTGGATCAACGTTGGGCCGGATCTTGACGACCGGCCGAAATCTCTTGCGGACGCGCTTTGGGATGGCGAGCATTTGTACGTGGCTTCGCATGTCTACGCCGGTGATTCGCAAGAACCCGGCAACACCACGGAGGCAAATTCGGCGCGGCTTTATCGTTATAGTTACGACGCGGCCACCGATGCCTACGGCCTCGATGCCGGATTCCCCGTTCTCATCAACAGCGCCAAATCGGAAACTTTGGTCCTGGATAAAGATTCGACCGGACGGCTTTGGATCACGTGGACACAGGGCAATAAAGTTTACATGAACCGGAGCCTCGTCGATGATTTGACGTGGGGCGCGCCGTTCACTCTGCCGGTGCAGGGAGCGGACCTGGATGGCGACGACATTTCCGCGCTGATCGCCTGCAATGGCGGAATCGGGGTGATGTGGAGCAATCAGATCGATTTAAAAGTTTACTTTGCGATTCACCTGGATGGAAAACTCGATACGGAGTGGGAACCGCGCGAGGTGGCTTTGGTCGATACGAGCTTGGGCGCGGTTGCCGATGATCACCTCAATATCAAGTTGATGTCCGGCGACGGGGCTTTATATGCCGTGACCAAGACGAGCTTGAGCGGCTCGACCACGCCGCGAATTTTTCTGTTGAAACGAAACTTGAACGGCGTTTGGACCAGGCACATCGTGGCCAAAAGCTCGGATAATTATACCCGTCCGATCGTGATGCTCGACGAGGAGAATCTCGATCTTTACGTTTTTGCGAGCCGCAACGGCGCCATTCGCCGGAAAAAAGTGAGCCTGGATAACATCAACTTCCCGACGGGCGCCGGAGATGCATTTATCGAGAGCGCCACCGATAGCGACATCAACAATCCGACCGCCGCGAAGCATCACGTTAACAGCGCGACCGGACTGCTCGTGCTCGCCAGTGATGATGACAGCCATAACTATTTTCACAACTATATCGCTTTGGCGAGCACTGGAAAACCAACCATCACGGCATTTACGCCGGTGGCTGGGCCGATGGGCGCACAAGTGACGATAAACGGGAACAACTTCAGCGGCGCCGTGAGCGTGGCTTTTAATGGCGTGGCCGCCACCAGTTTTACCGTGAACTCAAACACCCAGATGAGTGCCCTCGTGCCGGCGGGTTTTACCACCGGCAAAATCAAGGTCACCAATTCCATCGGCGCCGGTTATAGCCTGACCAATTTTACGGCAATTGGGGTGAGGCACGAGGAAACTCAAACCGGCGGATCAAGCAGTTCGACGACGGTGGCAACTTCTGCGGCTCTCACCGGCGCCGGCAATCATCTTTACCTGGCGGCGATTGCCAGCAAGGGGAATACTGCCGTGAGCAGCGTTTCCGGACTCGGGCTGAATTGGACGCGGGTGAAAGCGCAATGCGCCGGCCGCAACAACACCGGCGTGGAAGTGTGGATGGCGCAGGGCACGCCGGGCGGCAACGAGGTGGTGACGGCGACATTAGCCGCGGCGCCGAGCAATGCCGTCATCGCCGTGTCAAGATATTCCGGCGTCGATCCGGCGAGTCCGATTGGCAATCTTGTTTCCGGCAACACCAACGGTGCGGATGGCGCCTGCTCCGGCGGCGCGGATAATAACGCTTACGCCTTTAATTTGACCACGACGGTAGACGGCGCGATGGTTTATGGCGCAGCGGCCATGCGAGACAAGACTCATACGCCGGGCGCCGGATATGCGGAGCGCGTTGAAATCGCGCAGGGCAGCAGCAACGGCAGCAAAGCGGCGCTTGCCGTGCAGGATAAAAAATTTGCCTCGGTGATAACGGCAACGGTCGATGGCACGTTCAGCGGCAGCGTGGATTGGGCGGTGGTGGGACTCGAGATAAAACCGCAGTTGGCTGGCTCTACGCAATACACGTTAACGGTGAACGCGGTTGGCTCGGGCAGCGTGGCGTTGAATCCAGCGGGAGGCGTTTATGATGCGGGCACCGTGGTCACATTGACCGCGACGCCGGGTGCAGGTTATCAATTCAACGGCTGGAGCGGTGAGGTGAGCGGCGCGGCGAATCCGGCGACGATCGCGATGGATGGCAACAAAAACGTCACGGCCACCTTTACGGCGAGCGCTGTAACTGTTCATGAAGAGAGCCAGACCGGCGGTTCTGCGAGTTCGACGACCGTGACAACTTCAGCGAATCTTACCGGTGTGAGCGGCCATCTTTATTTGGCGGCGATTTCAACACAGCCGCGCGTCGGTGTGGCCAGCGTATCCGGTTTGGGTTTGAATTGGACATTGGTGAAGAAGCAATGTGCGGCGCTGAACAGCACCGACGTCGAGGTGTGGATGGCACAGGGCACGCCGAGCGGCAATAGCGTGGTCACGGCAACTTTGGCGAGTGCTCCGGGTGCCGCAGTCATCGCGGTGTCGCGTTACTCGGGCGTTGTCCCGCCAGGCGGGACCAATCCGCTTGGCAACGTGATTTCCGGCAATACGAATGGCATGAATGCGAGCGCGACTTGTGCCGGCGGCGTTGTCGGCGACGCGTATTCATTTAACTTCACCACGACGGCGAATAATGCGGTCGTTTATAGTGCTGCGGCGATGAAGGCCAGAACGCACACGCCGGGCGCGAGTTATATGGAACGGGCCGAAATCAAACAAGTGGGCGGCAGCCTCACCAGCTCGGTGGCGGTGGAAGATAAGACGGTCGCAACCGCCGGAACCGTGATCGTCAACGGCTCATTCAACGGCACGGCGGACTGGGCGGAAGTGGCGCTGGAGATCAAGCCGCAGACAGCCGGGCCGGGACAATATACGTTGACCACGAATGTGATAGGCTCCGGCAGTGTGGCGCTAAATCCATCGGGAGGCGTTTATGATGCGGGCACGGTGGTCACGTTGACCGCGACGCCGAGCGTGGGTTATCAATTCAGCGGCTGGAGCGGTGAGGTGAGCGGCGCGGCGAACCCGGCGACGATCGCGATGGATGGCAACAAAAACGTCACGGCGACATTTATGGCGAGCGCTGCAATTGTTCATGAAGAGAGCCAGACCGGCGGCTCCTCCGGCTCGACAACCGTGACGACTTCGGCGAGCCTCACCGGTGTGAGCGGCCATCTTTATTTGGCGGCGATTTCAACACAGCCGCGCGTCGGTGTGGCCGCGGTGTCCGGTCTCGGGTTGAATTGGACATTGGTGAAGAAGCAATGTGCGGCGCTGAACAGCACCGACGTCGAGGTGTGGATGGCGCAGGGCGCGCCGAGCGGCAACGCTGCGGTCACGGCAACTTTGACCAGTGCTCCGGGTGCCGCGGTCATCGCGGTGTCGCGTTACTCGGGCGTTGTCCCGCCAGGCGGGACCAATCCGCTTGGCAACGTGATTTCCGGCAACACGAACGGGTTGAATGCAAGCGCGACTTGTACCGGCGGCATTGCCGGCGATTCATATTCATTTAATCTCACCACGACGGCGAATAATGCGGTCGTTTATAGCGCCGCGGCGATGAAGGCCAGAACGCACACGCCGGGCGCGAGTTATACGGAACGGGCCGAAATCAAACAAGTGGGCGGCAGTCTCACCAGCTCGGTTGCAGTAGAAGATAAGACGGTCGCAACCGCCGGAACCGTGGTCGTCAACGGCTCATTCAACGGCACGGCGGACTGGGCGGAAGTGGCGCTGGAGATCAAGCCACCCGGCGCTTCCAAAGCCGGTTTGATCGCCACGGGCGAATCGACGACTGATGCTCCGCCAATCTCCGGGTATCAACTTGAGCAAAATTACCCCAACCCGTTTTCCCCGCTCGGGCGGGGAACCTTCGGCAACCCGAGCACGAGTATCCGTTACAGCTTGCAACAGGCCGGCCACGTGCGCTTGACGATTTATGATTTGCACGGGCAAACCATTTCCATGCCCGTGGACGTTTTTCTGAGCGCAGGAACGTACACGCTGAATTGGCACGCTGTGGATGTGCAGGGGCGTTCATTGCCCAGCGGTGTTTATTTTTACCGGCTCGAAGCGGGGTCGAATGTGGTGACGAGAAGAATGACGTTGTTGCGGTAGACACGCGGACGGCAGGAATGCACGCCTTGGTTGCTGTAACTTTTTGGAAGAGGCAAAATCATGAAAGAAAAGCGCTTGCCAGGACGCCAAGGTGCGCAAGAAAATTTTTGCAAGATAATTGTGGCAAAATAATTAAAAAGCTTTTAAATCATCTTGCCATAATTATCTTGCGCGGCATGACGTGATTTGGCCTTTTCTGCTTGCCATAATCTGAAAAATAAGCTTGATGTCGTGTGAGCATCAAAAAGGAGCTTGAGTTATGCGTGGTACGAGCATGGGAAATTTCAATAGCCGTAGTGCCGGTGCAAAGAGATTCAAAGCGGCCTGGCAGGCGGCGTTTTTGTGCGCCACGCTGTTGGCAGCCGGTTTAGGAAACGCCGGTTTGCTGCGGGCGCAGTCCGTGCCGGTCACGGCCGGTTATCGCGATTTTTATTTCGGCAAATCCGTCAACGGTTTGCCGACCGGAGAAAAACCGCAGAGCAAGCTGTGGTGGAACGACGGCCTCTGGTGGGGATGTTTGTGGGACTTGACCCAGAAAACCCATACGATTCATCGTTTCAATGTGGCGACACAAAACTGGACGAACACCGGCACGGCCATCGACAGCCGCGTGGATTCCAAAGGTGATGCGCTGTGGGATGGCCAGCATCTCTATTATGTGTCACAGCATTATACCAATACCCCCGGGCCGGCGGCAAGTGCGGATGAAGGAAAGCTCTATCGCTATAGCTATAATTCGATCTCGAAAAGCTATAGTCTCGACGCCGGTTTTCCCGTGATCGTTAACAATTCGATTGCAGAGACGCTGGTGCTCGCCAAAGACTCTACCGGCAAGCTGTGGGTAACCTGGACCGAAGGCGGTAAAGTCAAAGTCAACCGCAGTCTTGGCAACGATCTCACCTGGGGCACGCCGTTCGATTTGCCGGTGCAGGGGACTGATGTCAAAATCGATGATATTTCATCCATTCTCGCCTTTGGCGGCAACAAGATCGGCATTTTATGGTCCAACCAAAACGACAAGAAATCATACTTCGCCGCACACCTGGACGGCAATGCCGATGAAGTATGGGAGCCGAAAGAGCAAGCGCTGGCGGATGCGGCTCTCGGCGCGGTTTCTTACGACCACCTCAATCTCAAACCCTCCTGCGACAACGACGGCAATGTTTACGCCGCCACCAAAACCAACCTGACCCTGAGCGGGTTGCCGCTCGTTTACCTGCTGAAGAGAACCGCCGCCGGGGTGTGGACGCGCTATCTCGTCAGCACGGTGGATGAAG
>Ga0247727_10001276_pt1 | contig 60495 bp, 46 predicted proteins | sample WisWelCaveWW1625_FD_202498 | JGI IMG/M metagenome (GOLD analysis project Ga0247727, IMG submission 202498) | Biofilm microbial communities from Wishing Well Cave, Virginia, United States - WW16-25 | ecosystem: Environmental > Aquatic > Deep subsurface > Groundwater > Cave microbial mat | place...
ACCACCACGAGCGCCACGAGGACGGCGAGAGCAATCCTGGAGCCGGGGGCAGCGCGAATGTCCGCATCGTCGCGGCTCACCTGTCTTCTACTGACGGGGTGGCGGCAGGAGTGCAAGCTCTTCCCCGAGCCGCCGCAGGTCGGCCAGGAAAGTGTCCGGATCGGGAGCTTCGATCCACCGAATGAGTTGCCAGTCGGCCCGCCACGCGCTCAGCAGGCCTGGCAGACGGACGGCGGCCCAATCCCGGTCCAGGCGGCCCAAGGTCTTGCGACCCTGGAGCAGCGCCGCGAAGTCCCCTTCATCGAGGTCATAGTCCCAGACGAACGGGAGGCGCGCCGTCGCCATATGCTGCTCTCCCCCTTCCACTCCAGGGCCAAGGATCGCACAGCCGACGTCGGCTCTCCAATCGTGGCTCGGCAACGGCGCCGCGCTATGCTTGCCTCGCATGTGCGGCATCTGCGGAATCCTCGTGCGGGGCGGTGCGTCCTCGCCCGAGACACTTCGCGCCATGTCCGGGACGCTCGCGCACCGCGGGCCGGATGGCGAGGGGATGCACCTCGACGGTCCCGTGGGCCTCGGGCACCGGCGGCTCTCGATCATCGACTTGTCGGAGGCGGCGAGCGAGCCGATGACGAACGAGGACGGGTCACTCTGGCTCGTCTTCAACGGCGAGATCTACAACTTTCCCGAACTGCGGCGCGCGCTCGCGGGCCGCCACTCCTTCAAGAGCCAGGGCGATGGCGAGGTGATTCTCCACCTCTACGAGGAGAAGGGCGAGGGCGCCGTCGCCGAGCTCGACGGGATGTTCGCGTTCGCGCTCTGGGACGCCCGGCGCAGGCGGCTGCTCCTCGCGCGCGACCGCGCCGGCAAGAAGCCGCTCTTCTATCACGATGGCCCGCGGCTCTTCGCGTTCGCCTCCGAGGTCAAGGCGCTCTTCGCCCATCCGAACGTCCCGCACGAGCGCGACCCCGACACGCTGCCGCTGTTCCTGACCTATGGCTACGTGCCGACGCCAGGCACGTTTTACCGAGGGATCCGCGCGCTCCCACCGGCGCACCGGATGACGGTGACCGAAGCCGGCACGGACGCACCGAAGCGCTACTGGCGGGCACGCTTCGTGAGCGGCTGGGACGGCCGGGTGGGCGGCCCGTCGCAGGGACGCGAAAGCGGTGCCGCAGGCTCGGCCCGGATGGCGGGACTGGAGGCCGGCCAGGCCGCGCGTGCGCCGATGAGCGACGCGGATGCTGAGGACCGCTTCCGTTCGCTGCTGCAGGGCGCCGTCGAGCGCAGACTCGTGGCCGACGTGCCGCTCGGCGCCTTTCTCTCGGGCGGGCTCGATTCGTCCACGGTGGTGGCGCTGATGGCCCGCGCCGCGGGCGGACGCGTCAAGACCTTCACGATCGGCTTCGCCGGCCACACCGAGTACGACGAGCGCGAGCACGCGCGCGTCGTGGCCGAGCGCTTCTCGACCGAACACACGGAGTTCGTGGTCGAGCCGAAGGCGCTCGACCTCGTCGACCGGCTGGTGTGGCACCACGACGGGCCGTTCGGCGATTCCTCGGCCGTCCCCACCTACCTGCTCTCGGAGCTGACGCGCAGCCGGGTCACGGTCGCGCTCAACGGCGACGGCGGCGACGAGGTGTTTGCGGGCTACCTGCGCCTTTACGGCGGCGCGCTCTCCGAGCGCGTGCCGCGCGTGGCTTTCCGCGCGCTGGGCGGTCTCTTGGGCCTGCTTCCGGAGCCCGCGGACCGCAGGCACCCGCTGCGCTTTGCCCAGCGCTTCGCGGAGGCCGGCAGCCTGCCGCTGCTCGAGCGCTACCTGCGCTGGAACGCCTACTTCACCGATGAGCTGCCCTCGTTGCTGAGGCCGGAGCTTCGCGAGGGGCTCGACCGCGAGCGGCTGCTCGAGAGCTTCCGCCTGAGCCACGCGGCGGGCGCGGGATCGACGCTCGCGCGCCTGCTCCAGCTCAACTTCGAGACCTACCTGCTCGACGACCTGCTCGTGAAGATGGACCGCATGTCGATGGCGCACGGGCTCGAGACGCGCTCGCCCTTCCTCGACACCGCCGTCGTGGAGTTCGGCGCGGCGCTGCCCGATCGGCTGCGGATGCGCATCGGAAAAGGCAAGATCCTGCTCCGCCGCGCGATGCGCGACATCCTGCCGGCCTCGATCCTGACGCGCGGCAAGATGGGCTTCGGGGCACCGCTCGGGGCGTGGTTCCGCAGCGACCTCCAGGGCTTCGTGCGCGAGCGCTTGCTCGACGCGACGAGCCCGATCTACGAGTACTTGCAGAGGGAGGCGGTCGAGGCGGTGATCGCGCGCCACGGCACGGCGCGCGCCGACCGGAGCGCCCAGATCTGGACGCTGCTGACGCTCGAGAGCTGGCTGCGCCAGGAGAAAGAATGGGGCGCCCGGCCGCCCGCGCAGCTTTGAGCTCCGCGACGACAAGATCGGCGAGATCGTGGACTGCGAGCTCCACGCGAGCGCCCGGCCTTGGACTGCCTCGGGGCTCGAGCCGGCTGGACGCGTCCGCGGATTCGCAGCGGGAGCCGCCCGGATCGCTTCCGCCTGACAATGGGGCGTGCGCAAGGACCGAGCCCGGACCGTTCCGACGCTCCTGGCCGTGGCCCTCGCGCTCGCCGCGGTCTTCGCGGACGAGCCGGCCCGTTTCCTGGTCGCCGCGGACCGGCCGCGCGTGGCCGACGCGGCTCTCGTGCTGGCCGGTGACCCGGACTACGAGCGCACGAAGTCGGCGGCCCGGCTCGTCCTCTCGGGGCAAGCTCGGCTGTTGATCCTGACGGGCGGCGAGCCTGGGCCCGGCGATAGCGCCCCGAGCCTGCGCGCGGTGGCCCTGCGCCTCGGCGTGCCGCTCGAGGCCATCCGGATGGAGCAGGTGTCGCGCAGCACACACGAGTCGATGCTGGCGGTACGGCCGATCCTGGAGCGGGAGGGAATCCGGACGCTGGCGGTGGTCACGTCGCCCTACCACCAGCGCCGGGCGGTCTGGGCGGCGCGGCGGACGCTTCGGGGGATCGAGATCGTCAGTCGTCCGGCCGATCCTGCCGGTTGGAGTCCTGCCGGTTGGTGGAAGACCCGCTGGAACCGGAGCATCGTCCTGGGGGAGTACGTCAAGCTGACCTACTACATCTTGTGTGGCTGGGCCTGACGCAATCGGTCCGGCCAAAGCCCGAATCTCTCTCATCCATCGTGAGTTAGTTTGACGGACTTCGAGCTGAATGCTACCCTCCCGCAGCCGAAACGTCGCTTTTTCGGGTGTGAATGACCGAGGCCTCGGGTGGCGGCGGACCAGAGCGGGGGGTGCGTGTGCTCCGGCTGTTCTCGCGCCTGAACATCGGGGGTCCGTCCCTTCACGTGATCCTCCTCAGCCAGGGTCTTCGCCCGCTCGGCTACGAGACGCGGCTCGTGGTCGGCCGTGAGTCGCCACGCGAGGGCAACCTGCGGGCACTCGCGGCGGAGAGGGGCGTGGACATCGAGACGCTGGCCGGGCTGGGACGCGAGATCGCGCCGCTTTCGGACCTCGCCGCGCTCGCGGGGCTCGTGCGCCTGATGCGTGCCTTTCGTCCCGCGATCGTCCACACCCACACGGCCAAGGCGGGGCTGCTCGGACGGCTCGCCGCGCGCGCCGCGGGCGTCCCGACCGTCGTCCACACGTTCCACGGCCACGTGCTGCGGGGGTATTTCTCGCCCCCGAAGCAGGCCATGTTCCGCCGGCTCGAGAGGCTCTTGGCGACGGCGACCGATGCGATCGTCGCCGTGTCCGAGTCGATGAAGCAGGACCTCGTGGAGCTGGGCGTGGCACCTGCGGCGAAGATCCGCGTGATCCCGCTCGGGCTCGAGCTCGCGCCGCTTTCGGGGGAGCTGCCGCGCGGCGTCCTGCGGCGCGAGGCGGGCATCCCGCCCGAGGCGCCGCTCGTGGGGATGGTGGGGCGGCTGGTGCCGATCAAGGACGTACCGACGTTCTTGCAGGCGGCGCGTGAGGTCCGCGCGCGGCGCCCCGACGTCCAGTTCGCGCTCGTGGGCGACGGCGAGGAACGCCCCGCCCTCGAGAGGCTCTGCCGCTCGCTCGGCATGGACGGCGCGGTGCACTTCTTCGGCTGGCGCCGCGAGCTCGCAGCGGTCTACGGCGATCTCGACGTAGTGGTGAACGCCTCGCGCAACGAGGGCACGCCGGTGGCGCTGATCGAGGCGCTGGCGGCCGCCCGGCCGGTGGTCGCAACCGAGGTGGGTGGGACCCCCGACCTCCTCGGCCGCGGCACGCGCGGCCTGCTGGTGCCGCCCGGAGAGCCGGCGGAGCTCGCGCAGGCAGTGCTGGAGACGCTCTCGGAGTCCGAGGCCGCGCGTCGTCGCGCGCACGCCGGTCGGGAACACGTGATGTCACAGCATTCGTCGGAGCGCCTGTTCCGCGACATGGACGGGCTCTACCGCGAGCTCTCTCTTCCCGAAGGCGGCGTGACCGCGTGCCCCTGACGACCTCGCTCTTCCCGACCCTGGTCCTGGTCGTCGCCTTCGCGCTGGCCGCGGCGCTGGTGCCCGCGGCCGTGTGGCTCGCCCGGCGTTTTGGGGTGCTCGACGCGCCCGGGCCGCGCAAGGTCCACGCGACCGCGACGCCCCGAATCGGGGGCGTCGCAGTGTGGGGCGCGTTCACGCTCGTGGTTCTGGCCGGGTACTTCGGCGTGCCGGTACTCTCGCGCGCGCCGTGGGTCGAGACTCGCCTCGCCGGTCCGCTCGCCATGCTGCAGGAGGCGTACCGCGTCGAGGGCAAGCTGATGGCGATGCTGCTCGGCGGAACGCTCGCGTTCGGTGTCGGGCTGCTCGACGACGTGCTGGGCAATCGCTTCAAGGTGGGCTTCAAGCTCGCGGGCCAGGTGCTGGCCGCGCTCGTGCTCGTGGCCGGCGGGATCCGCAGCGACATCCTGTTCTACGAGCCGCTCAACGTGGCGCTCACGATCGTGTGGGTGGTGGGGATCACGAACGCCTTCAACCTGCTCGACAACATGGACGGCCTCTCGGCCGGGGTCGCCTTCGTGGCCTCGTTGGTGCTGCTGCTGAACGCGTGGCTGCTCGGCGAGTTCTTCATCAGCCTGGTGCTGGTCGCCTTCATGGGCGCTCTGCTCGGCTTCCTCGTCTACAACTGGCATCCGGCCTCGATCTTCCTCGGGGACTGCGGCAGCCTCTTCATCGGCTTCACGCTCGCCTCGCTGACGCTGCTGGAGCGCTACGTCTCGCACGCCTCGGGCACCTACTTCCCGGTGCTGATGCCGGTGCTGGTGCTGGCGCTGCCGATCCTCGACACCGCGACGGTCACCGTGATTCGCCTCCGCGAGGGCCGGCCCATCTACGTGGGCGACAGCCGCCACCTGTCGCACCGGCTGGTCTCGCTCGGGATGCGGCCGCCGCTCGCCGTCACCACCATCTACCTGATCTCGCTCGGCATCGGCCTCGGCGCCGTGGGGCTGGCCCACGCCGATCTCGTCCATGCGCTCTTGATCCTGGTCCAGGCGCTGGCCGTGGTGGCGGTGGTGCTGGTGCTGCTCTTCTACGAACGTCGGGCGCAGCGGCGGGCGGACGAGCCGTGAGGCGGGCGGCCTCCACCCTGGCGGCGCTCACGCTCGCCGCGACGGCACGCGCGCAGGAGCCCGAGCTAAAAGCGGTGCGTGCCACGACGCTCGACTTCCGGCCGGCGCTCCGCGTGCTGACCTCGGACGACGTGCCGCCCGGCGAGGTGGTGCGCGAGGGCGACTTCGTGGTGCTGCGGATCGCCGGGCAGGCGCCCCCGGGGCTCGCCCTGCCCGCGGTCGACCCGCCGCTCGAGACGCTCGGGATCGAGCGCGAGGGAGCGCTGACGCTGCTGCGCGTGAAGGTCGCCCCCGAGGTGCCCTTCGAGGCGAGCCACGAGCCCGGGATGCTCACGGTCGTATTCGGCGAGCTGCCGGCCCCGGAGCTTCGCGGGCCCGTGACGCCCGACCTCTACTTGCGCCTGTTTCCCGCGGCCGCGCAGGACGCGGGGGAGGCGCCGCCACAGGAAGGCTTCGCCGGAGCCGGGACCGCAGGCCTCACAATCGGTCGCCTGACGCTGCGGCCCTACGTCTCGGCCGCCTGGGTGGACGCCGACGTGCTCGCGTTCGCGAGCCCGGTCCCAGTGCGCGACCAATACCTGCAGCTGGCGCCGGGGGTCACCGCCACGCTGCCGCTCAAGGACGGCCTGCTCTCGGCCGAGTACGAGCCCCGCCTGCGCTTCTTCTCCGAGATTCCGCAGGTCGGCGAAACCTCGCACTTCGCCGGGGCCCGGCTGGAGCTGCCGCTCGGTAGCCGGACGCTGCTCCGGGTCGGACACCGCTACACCCGCGCGACACTCGAAGCCACCGTCGTCGACCCGGGCCGCGAGTACTTCTTTGACCTGGCGCGCTTCAGCTTCCACGAGACACAGGCCTTCGCGCGCGTCGAGCTCGGAGCGAGGCTGTGGGCCGAGGGCGAAGCTCGCTTCGCCTGGAACCGCTTCCACGAGAGCGAGCAGGCGGGCTTCTTCGACTACGACAACCGGGCGCTGCGGGCCGGCCTGGGCTACGATGTAGGCAGCGACCTGAGGGTCACGGTGAGCTACTCCTACGACCGGTTGCCGCCCTCGCCCGACCGGGCGATCGTCGAGTCGACCGCCCACAACCTGCTCGGCGCGCTGGGCGGCCAGATCGCAGCCCTCACCTCGGCCACGCTAACGCTGGGCCTGCGCCGCCAGAGCAACCCGCTCGCGAGCGGCGCGAGCGCTTCCTGGGACGGCCTCACGATCGGCGGCTCGCTGCGCCGGGATCTCGGCCACTCGACCGTCGCCGAGCTCCAGGTCACCCGGGCGACCGAGCCGTCCGCCTACGACAGCAACAGCTACTACGTGAACAACTCGCTCGTCGCCTCGCTCACGACTGCGGGACCTTTCGAGACCTGGCTGCGGGGCGGCCTCGGGTGGCTCCGCAACCGCTACCCGAACGACGCTCCCGGGCTTTCCGAGCCACGGCGCGACAGAATCTTCGGCTGGAGCGTGGGCGTCGGGCGCGAGCTCGGCTGGCGGGCCTGGCTGCGCGCCGACTACAGGCGGGAGCGCCGCGACTCGAACGTGCCCGGATTCGACGTGAGGACCGACGGGTTCGTGATCCAGCTGGGCCTCGGACTCTTCGGCCCCGGGCCTGTCCAGCCATGATCGGGACCGGCACCCTGCTCGTCGCAGCGCTGCTCCAGGCGGCGCCCGCGGGCCCCCGAGCCAAACCCCCGCAGCAGACCCCGCGCGCAGCTCCCACCGCCAAGCCACCCGATGCAGCGCCAGCCACCGACCCCAAGTCCACGCAGCCGGCCGCGGCGGAGCCCGCCCCTGCGCGTTCGGGCGACTACGAGGTCGGCCCCGGCGACGTGCTCGAAATCGCGGTCTTCGGCAACGACGATCTCTCGCGCGTTCCCACGGTGCAGACCAACGGCTCGATCTCCTTCCCGCTGCTCGGCGAGGTGCAGCTGGCCGGCCTCACGATCGCCGAGGTGCAGCGCAAGATCACGAACCTGCTCGCCAAGGACTATCTCGTGAACCCCCAGGTCGAGGTGAAGGTCCGCGAGTACCAGAGCCAGTACGTCTCGGTGGTGGGCGAGGTGAACTCCCCCGGCCGCAAGCCGATCCGCGGGCGGATGCGGCTCGTCGACGCCCTGCTCGAGTCCGGGGGCTTCAAGGCCAGCGCCTCTACCGAGGTTCTGATCAATCGCAGCGACGGTGACTTCGGCGATGGCGTCCGCTCGATCAGCGTGAGGGTCTCGAACGCCTCGTCGTCCTCGGCGCTTCTGAACCTCGAGCTGCCGCTCAAGAACGGCGACATCATCACGGCGCTGCCGAAGTCCTTCGTGACCGTCGACGGCGAGGTGAACCGGCCGAGCCGTTACGCGATCGAGTCGGATCTCACGGTGACCGGGGCGATCTCGCTCGCCGGCGGCTTCACGCGCTTCGGCAGCAGCGACGTCAAGCTGCGGCGCACGGATCCAAAGACCGGCAAGGTCTCGATCATCGAGGTCGACATCAAGGCCGTCCGCAACGGCAAGAAGCCGGACGTGCCGCTGCTCCCGAACGACGTCGTATCGGTGTCGCGCCGGGTGTTCTGATGGCGAGCCTTCCGGCGCCGGCAGCGGAACCTCCGCTCGTCGGCGACCGCGAGATCGACCTCCGCTACTACGCCGGCCTGGTGCTGCGCCACCGCGCGTTCCTCACCGCCTGCGCCGCGGTCGGGCTGCTCGCGGGGCTCGTCGTGGCGCTCGTGCAGACTCCCGAATACCAGGCCGGCGTGCTGCTGCAAATCGATCCGCCCCCGCCGACCTTCGCGACCGTCTCCGACGCGCTGCTGGTGGGCGCCGGCAGCTACTGGCAGAACACCGACTTCTACAACACGCAGTTCAAGGTGCTGCGCTCGAAGGGGCTGGGCGAGAAGGTGGTGGCGCGCCTCAAGCTCACCGACCGCGAGCCCTTCAGGTCCTCGACCGAGGCCGCGACGCTCTTCATGAGCCACGTGGGCGTCGAGCCGGAGCCCGAGAGCCGCCTGGTGCTGGTCACGGTCACCCATCGCGACCCGCGGGAAGCCTCGCTCTGGGCCAACACGCTCGGCGACGTGTACATCGAGCAGTCGGTCGCCACCCGCGTCGAGTCGGCGCGCAAGGCGATGGACTGGCTCCAGGAGCGGCTCAGCGCGACCGAGCAGGGCATGCGCAACGCGCAGGACCGTCTGTTCCAGAGCTACAAGACCCAGGACCTGTTCGTTCCCGAGGGCAGCGTGACGGCGGTGAGCAGCTCGATCGCCAGGCTCCAGGAGGATTTCGTGCAGGCGCAAGCGCGCCGCATCGCGATCGAGGCGGCACTCAAGCAGGCGAGCGAGATGCGTGCGCGCCACGAGGACCTCGACGCGCTGCCGCAGGTCGCCGTGGACGCGGTCGTGACCGGCTTCAACTCCCAGGTGGCGAGCCTCGCGGTCGAGCTCGGCCGGCTCGGCGAGAAGTATCGCGAGGGCCACCCCGAGGTGCAGAAGGTCAGGGCGCAGCTCGAGCAGCTCAAGAAGGCGAAGCAGGCGCGCGCCGCCCAGATCCTCGACGGGCTCGAGGCGGAGTACACGCAGCTCAAGAAGCGCGAGACGGAGCTCAGCAGCGCGATCGACAGCCAGAAGTCGCAGGCCGCGACCCAGAGCCGCAAGGTGACCGAGCTCGAGGCGCTCAAGAAGGAAGCCGACTCGCAGAAGAGCCTGTACGAGGCGTTGCTGCAGAAGCTCAACGAGACCGACATCGCGGCCTCGATCCGCAGCAACAACGTCTCGGTCGTCGACCGCGCGAGCCCGCCCCAGTACCCGGTCCGCCCGCAGAAGCGGCGCATCGCGCTCGCCGGCATGTTGCTGGGGCTCGTCGCCGGACTCGGCCTGGTGCTGGTGCGCGACCAGCTCGCCAACACGATTCGCGATCCCGAGGAGATCGAGCGCTACCTGCACCTCGATCTGCTGGCCGCGGTGCCGCGCTACGAGCAGGAGCACGACTCGCTCGCCACCGAGGCCTACCAGAACCTGCGCACGGCGCTCATCTTCGCGCGCCGCGACGAGCGCGGCCAGGTGGTGCTGGTGACCGGGACGGCGCCGCAGGAGGGCAAGACCACCACGATCGTCAACCTGGCGCGCCTGCTCGCGGGCTCGGGCGAGAGGACGGTCGTGGTGGACTGCGACCTGCGGCGCGCGCAGCTCCACCAGCGCCTCGGCCTCACGCGCGAGCCGGGCTTCACCGACGCGTTCGTGCGCAAGGAGCCGATCGCGTCGCTGCTGCGGCCGACCGGCACCCCGAACCTGTTCGCGCTCACGGCTGGGCCGCTGCCGCCCAACCCGCCGGCGCTGCTCGGGCGCAAGCAGCTCGCCGGGCTGCTCGCCGAGCTCCAGGCCGATTTCGAGTGGGTGCTGGTCGACTCGCCGCCGCTCGCCTCCGTGACGGACGCGCTGCTGCTCGCGCGCCACGCCGACCACATCCTGCTGGTGGTGCAGCACGACAAGGTCGACAAAAAGCTCGTCAAGCGCAGCGTGAGCGCGCTCAGCAGGGTGACGCCCAACCTGCTCGGCGTCGTGCTGAACGTCGTCGACGTACGCGGGCGCGGCTACCAGTACTACTACTACCCGCACCGCGACGCGCTCGGCGAGCGCGGCCCGAAGCCGCCGAAGGGCGGCGTCGCCGCGCCGGCGAGCGGGACCGCGGGGGCTCCCACGGGATGAGGCGTTCGCGCACCGCTCGCGCGACCCTCGTCGCGCTCGCAGCCCTGTGGCTCGCCGAGCCCCGCGCGCTCACGGCGCAGGCCACGGGTTCGCCGGCGCCCGGGCCCACTCCGCGGCCGCGCGGGGCCGGTATCGCCATCGGCAAGCTCGCCTGGCTCGATCGGGAGATCGAGCGGGCCGAGCTGCCGGCCAAGGCGTCGTGGCAGCGCCTGCGCGAGGGCGACGCGCTCCGCACCGGGGACAGCTTCCGCACGTCCGCGGACGCCACCGCGCGCTTCGAGTTCCCGTGGATGGCCGTGACGCTCGGGGGCGGGACGCTGCTGACGATCCCGGCGAGCAGCGTGCTCTCGACCGTGCTGGAGCAGGGCCGCGCCGAGTTCGAAGGACCCGGGCGCGAGATGGTGAAGATCCGGTTCGGCGACGGCGAGGTGCGCGGAGGCGGGCGGCTCGTGCTGCGCCGCTCGGTCGGTCGCACGACCGCGACGGCGCTCGAGGGCCGCTTCCGGGTGCGCGCGGCGGGCCGCTCGGTCGAGCTCGAGGCCGGCCAAGGAACGGTGGTCGTCGACGGAAGGCCGCCCGAGGCGCCCTCGCCGCTGCCCACGGCGCCCGGCGACGTCGAGCCGGGGAAGGACGCGCTCTTCGTGCGCTCGGGCCACGCGGCCGAGCTGCGTTGGGCGGCCCGCTCGGCCGCGCACCGCGTCTTCGTGCTCGCGCTCGACAAGGATCAGGTCCTGCTCGCACGCGACGTGGGCGCGCCCCCGCTGCAGGTCGAGCTGCCATGGCTCGGGACCTATCGCTGGCGCGTCGCCGCACGCGATGCTCGCGGCGTCGAGAGCCGGCCGTCACCGGAAGGCCTGATCTGCTCAGTCGACCGGTGAGCCTATTTCGCGCCGAGCGGGATCACGCTCGTCGGGCTCGCCGGCGGCAGTGGCGGGATGACCGGCGGCGGCACCACCTCGCCGCCACCGCCACCGCCCCCGCCCTCGCCGCCCCCGCCGCCCTCACCACCGCCGCCGCCCTCGCCGCCGCCGGCTTGGCCGCCGGCGGTCGAGGAAAGCTCGGCGACGAGCGTGCCGGGCCGAAGGATGTCGCCGCAAAGCTCCCGCTCGCGCTGCGAGCGGCGCCGTTCCAGGAAACGGCGGGCTTCCTCGGCGCGCTCGCGCGTGACCTCACCCTCGCGGCCGAGCTCGAGTCCGAGCCGCTCGAGCGTCGCCAGGTAGTCCGCCGGCGTTTCCTTCTTCTGCCCGATGCGCACGCGCTCGATCACCGTGTCGGGGCCCAGCGTGGCGGAGAAGTAGTGCCGTCCCTTCGGAAACTCTGCGGTGAGGAGGTCCCGCCAGCGCGCCGTGGGGTCGAGGTTGGGGCAGATGACGGAGGTCCGGCAGCCGCCCGCGAGCCAGCGCTGGCCGCCCATGCCGGTGCCGAAGACCGAGAGCGTGTAGAGACCGCTCTCGGGGATGTCCAGTGCGAGCACCACGCGCGAGCCCCGCGCTCCGCCGCGAAAGCCGCCTTCGCCTGTGCTCGCGACGGCGCTTCCGCCGTCCTCGAGCAGCAGGTCGTTGCCGCGGTGCTCGAGCGGCGGCGCTTTCGGCGGCAGCTCGGACTCGAGGTCGAGCGCCTGCAGCACGGTCACCGCGACATCCCCGGTCGAGGCGAGCGCCGTCGGCTTCCAGCCGCCCCGTGGCTCGATCGGGTGCAGGCACGGCGGGGCGAGCTCGACGAACTCGAGCGCGCTGCCCTCGGGCAGCAGCACCGTGGCTTCGTAGGCGCCGGGGTCGAGGTGCAGCGCCCCGGCGTCGACCCAGCCCATCGTCGCGCCCGCGGGCACGCTGAAGGCGCGCAGCACCACGTCGGAGCCCGCTTCCGTGAACTCGGCCTCGGCGGGTCCGGGAGCGGCGAGGTGGAGCCGCAGGCGGTAGTCGCCAGCGTGCGCCACGCCGAAAGCGTAGACCGCCTCGCCGATGCCGCCCGCGGGGCGGATGCGCCGCGCACCCTGCTCCGAGAAGCGCTCCACCCGCTGCGCCCGGACGTACTGCGGCGCCGGCCAGGCCCGGCTCTGCCGCCCGGAAAGCGTCGCGAACGCCTGTGCGGCCGTGTCGTTCACGCCTGGAGCGTCCCGGAGCAAGTCCAGGCCACGCAGCATCATGCGCGCCCACTCCGGGTGGCTCACCGCGTCCTGTGGACGCAGGTCGCCGTAAAGCGGTAGCAAAGCCACCACCGCAATCCCGCCCACGAGTAGGAGCGTCCGCAAAGCCCGCACCCGGCACCCCCGGAGTTTGACAACCCCGCAAGCTCAAACCTACGCTCGTTCGATGGTTCCGTCAAAAGCGCGGGGCTTTGTCCGCGAGCTCGCGGTTCGCGGTTCGTTGCCGGCGCTGCCGCCGGGCCTCGCCGAAGAGGCGGTGCTCGCCGCGGCCCGCGAGCAGGGTGTTGCGGCGCTGCTGCTGGCGGCGCTCGAGCGCGAGCGCCCCGCGTGGGCGGTCGCCATTTTCCCGCCGCTCGCCGCGGAGCGGCGCGCGCTGCTGGTGCGCACACTGGGGCAGATCGGCCTCGCGGCGCGCAGCCTCGAGCTCGTCGGCTCGCGCGGGATCCGGGCGCTGCCGCTCAAGGGGGCCGTGCTTGCCGAGACGGTTTGCGACGTCGAGGCGGACCGGCCGATGTCGGACGTGGACGTGCTCGCGCTCGAGCGCTTCCCCGAAGCCGTCGCCGTTCTGCGCGAGGCGGGCTTCGCGGAGGTGGCGCGCGGCGACCACGCGTGGGCCTTTCGCGATCCCCAAGGCCACGGGATCGTCGAGCTGCACCGCAGCGTGGTCTCGGCGCCGGGTCTCTTTCCGCTCGACCGCGAAGGACTCTGGGACAGGCGGCGTGAGGGGCGCGGCCAGCTCCGCGTCCTGCCGTCGGCCGAGGACCTGCTCGTGCAGCTCGCGCTCCACGCGGCCTTCCAGCACGGTCTCGTGCTGTCGCTCGCGCAGTGGCTCGACTTCCGGCTGGTCCTCGAACGCGAGCCGCTCGACCAGGCGCGGCTCCTGGCGCTCGCCACGGCCGCGCGCGCGCGGGCGCCGCTCGCCGCGGCGCTCGCCGTGGCGCAGGCCGTGACGGGCGCAAGCGTGCCCCCGGCGCTCCTCGAGGGCCTCCCGCGCGCCATGGCCCGCCGGCTCGAGCCGCGGCTCGGTGCGCCGCTCGATTTCGTGGCACCGGCCGAGCCGGATCTCGCGCGCGTTCGCTTCGATCTGCTGGCGGGCCGGCGTGTCGAGCTCGTCTGGCGCACGCTGGTGCTGCCCGAGACCCCCGAAGGGGACGAGCGGCTCTCGGCGCGCGTGCGCTTCGCTCTTGGCCGCGCGCGCCGCCTCGCCCGGCACGAGGCCGAGGCAAAACGCCGCGCCGAGCCCAATGCCGAGCAGGTTCACGACCTCGGGGAGCCCCAGGCGCCCGCCGTGGACGGCGTCGAGGTGCCGTTCGGCGAGGAGCTGCTGCGCGATTGCCTCGCCGCTTTCCCCCACGTGCGCCTGAGCGTGACCGGCCGCTGCATGGAGCCCGCGCTCGCGCACGGCGAGAAGGTGCGCCTGGTGAGCGCCTCGCGGCGAAGGCCGCGTGTCGGCGACGTGGTCCTCGCGCGCCAGGAGCAGGGCCTGCGCCTGCACCGGCTCGTGTTCGGGCCCCCGCTCGCTCCGCCGGGCGTGCGCTGGCGCACCAAGGCGGATCGCGGCCTGCTGCTCGACCCGCCGCTCGCGGCCGAGGACGTGCTCGCCTCGGTCGTGAGCCTGGAGAGCCGGCCGGGCTCGCGGCCGCGCCGCACGCTGCGGGCGCTGGCCTCGCTCGCGCAGGGCATCGTGGCGCGCATCCGGGGCGGCGCGCGCCTCAGCGCCGAGGCAGCATCGTGAGCCGCGCCGCGGGCGATCGCCTCGGCGAGGCATGGGCGCGCTCGGCGCGCATGGTCGGCCGCCGCATTGGCGACGAGTACGTGCTGGTGCCGCTCGCCGGCCGCGGGGCCGACCTCGACTCGATCCTCAATCTCAACCGGGTGGCCGCCTTCGTCTGGGAGCAGCTCGACGGCGCGCGCAGCGGCACGCAGGTGGTCGCGTCGGTCGTGGAGCGCTTCGAAGTCGAGCGTGCGCGCGCCGAGCAGGACTACCTGGAGCTCGTCGGCACGTTCGTCGAGCTCGGTGCCGTCGAGCCGGCTCGCCGACGAGGCTGATGTGCCGGGCCCGGCGCGTCCCTCGCTGGCGCGGCTCGCCGGAGCGCTCGCCTACCAGCAGGTGCTGCTCGCCGACGCCCGCCGCAACCGGGCGTTCCGACGCGCCCTCGCCGCGCGCGTGCGCCCGGGAGCGAGTGTCCTGGATCTGGGCGCGGGGAGCGGCGTCTGGGCGGTGGCCGCCGCCCGGCTCGGGGCGCGGCGCGTGGTCGCCGTCGAGCGCGAAGCGGTGCTGGTGCCCGTGATCGCGGCGCTCGCCCGTGAGGCGGGCGTCCTCGACCGCGTGGAGATCGTGCGCGCGGAGGCGCGCCGCGTCCGCCTGAAGCGGGAGTTCGACGTCGTGATCGGGGAGCTGGTGGGCAACGAGGCCTTCGAGGAAGGGCTGATCCCGGTCTTCGAGCGAGCCCGCTCGCTATTCCTGCGCCCGGGCGGGGCGCTCGTGCCCGAGTGGGTGTCGCTCGTGGCCGCGCCGGTCGAAGCCCCGCTCCGGCTCGGCCTCACGCCGCCGTTTCTGCCTTCGGCGAGCGTCGCGGCGCTCACCACCCACGTCCCGCGCAACCTCCATCCCGCCGAGCTGCGAGCCCTAGCACCCGGCCGCGAGCTCGTGCGTGTCGACCTGCGCACGGCCCGTGCCGCGGAGCGGCTGCCGCTGGCCCGCGCGCGTTTCCGCGTGGGCAACGGGCGCGCGGTCGGCGGGATCGCGGTTTGGGTCGGCATGGGGTTAGCACCTGGCGCGCGGCTCGCGACGCGCGGGGGCACCCATTGGCTGCCCACGCTTCTGCCGGTCGAGCCCCTGCCGCAAGGCCCGGGCGAGCTCGACGTCGAGATCGACTGGAACGCCGACCGCCGCCGCTGGGCCGTGCGCTTCTCCGGCAAACGGGGCCGCCGCCACGCGGCCGACTACTCGCCGCTCTTCGCCTGGGGTGTGGTGCGTGCCGCGCTCGCCGGTGGTGGTCTTGGCAAGTGAGCTGTACGCTCGGGTGTCGTTGACAGGGGTTCTTCGCGGGGACTAGGCTCGTCCTCGCCCATGACCTCCCCGGCGGGTCGCGCGACCTCCGTGGCGCCGCGCGAAGAGCGGCAGGTGCTCGCCGAGTATCTCGCCCGCAAAGGATTGAAGCGCAGCGCGCAGCGCGAGGCGATCCTGGAGGTCTTCCTGAAGGCGGGCCAGCACGTCTCGGTCGAGGACCTGCTGCGCATCGTGAGACGCCGCGACCCCCGGCTGGGACGCACCACGATCTACCGCACGCTGAAGCTGTTCCAGGAGGCCGGGCTCGCGAGCGAGCTCTTGCTCGGGGGCGAGGCTCGCTTCGAGCCGCTCTGGAACCGCGAGCACCACGACCATTTCGTGTGCGTCGCCTGCCACGAGATCATCGAGTTCCAGAGCCCCGAGATCGAGCGCTTGCAGGAGGAGATCGCCGCCGGTCTCGGCTTCGTGATCGAGGGGCACCGCCACAACATCTTCGGCCGCTGCCGCAAGTGCGCCCAGAAAGCCAAGCACCCCACCCGCTCGCGCTAGGCCGCGCCGCATGAAGCTCGCGCGCCTCGAGCTGCGGCGGCTCACGCTGAAGCTGCGGACGCCCTTCGAGACCTCCTTCGGGCGCGCCACCGAAAAGCAGTTCCTGCTCGTCTCGGCATCGGCGGACGGCGTCACCGGGCACGCCGAGTGCGTCGCCGACGTCGATCCCTACTACCTGCCCGAGACGAACACCACCGTCCTGCACGTGCTGCGCGATTTCCTCGCCCCGCTCGCTTTCGCGCTCGAGATCCGCCACCCGAGCGACGTGCGGCCCGCCTTCGCGCGCGTGCGCGGCCACGAGATGGCAAAGGCGGCGCTTGAGATGGCGGTGTGGGAGATGTGGGCGCGCCGCGAGGCTACGCCGCTCTGGCGCCTGCTCGGCGGCCGCGGCGGCAGCATCCAGGCCGGCGTCTCGGTGGGCCTGCAGCGTGACGAGGCGTCGCTCGTGGAGGCCGTCGCGCGCGAGGTCGAAGCCGGCTACCGGCGCGTCAAGATCAAGATCAAGCCGGGCCGCGACCTCGGGCTCGTCGAAGCCTTGCGAAAGCACTTTCCCGAGCTGCCGCTGATGGTCGACGCCAACAGCGCCTACACGCTCGCGGACAGCGACCGCCTGGCGGCGCTCGACCGCTTCTCGCTGATGATGATCGAGCAGCCGCTCGGCTGGGACGACGTCGTCGACCACGCCACGCTGCAGAAACGCCTGGCGACGCCCATCTGCCTCGACGAGTCGATCCACGGCCCGGAAGACGCGCGGCGGGCGCTGGAGCTCGGGGCGTGCCGCATCGTCAACCTCAAGATCGGCCGGGTCGGGGGCTTCGCCTCGGCGCTGGCGCTGCACGACACCTGTCGCGCGCGGGGCGCTCCGGTCTGGTGCGGGGGCATGCTCGAGTCGGGAATCGGACGCCTCGCGAACGTGCACCTGCAGACGCTCCCCGGCTTCACGCTGCCGGGCGACACCTCCGCGAGCGAGCGCTACTTCGAGGAGGACCTGGTCGACCCGCCGGTCGTGGTCTCGCGGCAGGGGACGATCGCGGTGCCGGAAGCCGCGGGCATCGGTCACGAGATCGTGTGGCCGCGGGTCGAGCGCGCCTGCGACCTGCACGAGACCTGGCTCCCACCGTAGACCGGCCGTTGGACCGGACGGACGCGTCAGCGGCGAAGCACCCGCGGCGACGGCCGGGAAGCGCGCGATCGCTCGCGGCCGACGAGCGCCAGCACCGCGCCGACCAGGTACAGGCTGCCTGCGACGACGACCTCGGTCCGCGGCCCCCGCGCGCGGGCCAGGCGACGCGCGAGACGAAGCGCGCGCGCGACGCTGCGGTCGCGGTGGGCGCCGCGGGCGAGACGCCCCGCGCGCCGCGCGAGCTCGCCGGGCGAAGCGGCTCGGGACACGCGGGGCGTGGTGAGCACGATCCCGCTCGCGAGCGGGAAGAGGGCGCGGGCTAGGCCGGGCACGTCCTTGTCGGCCATCGCGCCGAAGAGCAGCACGAACGGCGGCCCGCCGGCGAGGTGGGCGGCGAGCGCGCGCGCGCCCGCGGGGTTGTGGGCGCCGTCGAGGAGGAGGGCGGGGTCTCCCGGGATGCGCTGGAGCCGTCCGGGCCAGCGCGTGCCGGCGACGGCCTCGGATACGCGCGAGAGATCGACCGCGAGCCCAGCTCGCTTCGCCTCTTCGAGCAGCCGGATCGCCACGAGCAGGTTCTGGCGCTGGTGCTCGCCGGCTAGCGGCACGAGCGCGCTGTAACGGGCCGTGGGCGTCTCGATCGAGACGCTCGCAGGCGCGCGAGACGAAGCTGCCGGTCGCCCGGGCTCGAGCCGGCTGTCGCGCGCCGTCTCCACCACGCGCGCCCCGAGCGCGCGGGCCCGCGCGCGGATCGCGAGTCGGGCCTCGCCGGCGAGCGGCCCGATCACGGTCGAACGCCCGGCGCGCAGCACCCCGGCCTTTTCGCGCGCGATCGAGGCCAGCGTGCGGCCCAGGTACAGCTCGTGGTCGAAGTCGACGCTCACTACGGCCGAAGCGAGCGGTTCCGCCACGTTGGTCGCGTCGAGCCGGCCCCCGAGGCCCACCTCCACGACGGCGATGTCCACCTGCTGCTCCCGGAAGTGCGCGAAGGCGGCGGCGGTGAGCACCTCGAAGAAGGTCGGGTGGGCGCTGAGCACGCCGCGCCGGACGAGCCCGGAGGCGGCATCGCGCACGGCGCGCACGGCGCGCGCGAAGTCGCGGTCCGTGATCGCCCGGCCGTCGACGGTGATCCGCTCGTTGACCCGCACGAGGTGGGGCGAGGTGTAACGCCCGGCCCGCAGCCCCGACGCGCGCAGCACCACGTCGCAGTACGCCGCGGCCGAGCCCTTGCCGTTCGTGCCGGCGATCAGCAGTGTGGGGTACGCGCGCTCGGGGTGGCCCATCTCCGCAACCAGCGCGCGCATCGTGTCGAGCCCGAACTTCATCCCGAAGCGGACGCGCCGGGCGAGGTAGAGACCTGCGACGCGGTGTGCGGGCAGACGGGGCACGGCGCAGGCTAACGGACAACGGACCCACGAACAACGAACAACGAGCAACGGACAACAACCACGGACGTCGGCTGTTTCGATCGGCGGTCACGCTGGGCTGGCTGTGTGGAGGAACGGCGACGCCCGGACAACGGAAAACAGACGACGAAAAACGGAAACAGGGCCAACGGCACGGCTCAAAAATCCCTCGCAGACCCCCACAGCAAGGCCAGGGATCTCCTCGGGATAGGTAGGATGTGGAAAAGTGGAAGAAAGTGTGGAATACTCCCACCTCGCTGTGTTCAAAGGGACTTATCGGCACCGAATTGACGCCAAGGGGCGGCTTCCCGTGCCTGCGGCGTTCCGCCGCGCCCTTGGGGGCGAGGCCCGTGTCGTCGTGACACAGCTCGACCAGTGCCTGGCCGTCTACTCGCCCTCGGAGTGGGGCAAGCTCGAAGGCCAGCTCGCATCCCTGCCGGCGTTCAGCAAGTCCGTGAAGGCGCTCACGCGCCTGCTCGCAAGCCGCGCGGCCGACTGCGATATCGACGTGCAGGGCCGCATCCTTCTGCCGCCGAGCCTCCGCTCCGCCGCGGGTCTGGGGCGCGACACAGTGGTGATCGGCGTCCTCAACCGCTTCGAGGTGTGGTCGCCGGAGAGCTGGGATGGCTTCCTCCGCGAGTCGGAACGCCTGCTCGACGACGTCTCACTCGACATCCAGTGGCCCCTCCCCCCGACACCCCCCACCGGTGCGGTGACGACTCCTTCCGGAGCCCGTCCCCGAGCCCGCGATCCACAGGCAAACTCCAACGATTAGTGCGGTTTCGCCTTGACAGGCCCATAGCCCACGTCTAGACTCCGTGTGGATTTTTGTGGAGTGGAGTGGTTCGCCTGTGGCCCGGAGTGGGCGGCAGGGGGTCGACTCCGCGTGAGGGAAGTGTCGGCATGCTGCGGGGCAACCATCCGGCGCGCATCGACGACAAGGGACGGCTGAAGGTCCCGAACGGCTTCCGCACCGCGATCGAGTCGCAGTGGGGGCAGGAGCTGTTCGTGACGAGCGTGACCGGCGAGTTCGTGCGTCTCTACCCGATGGCGGTGTGGCTCGAGATCGAGCGCCGCCTCGCCGCCGTGCCCTCGACGCACCCCTCGAAGCTGCGCTTCCTCGATCGCGTGAACTTCTTCGGCCAGGTGGGCGCGCTCGACCGCCAGGGCCGGATCGTGATCCCGCCGCTGCTGCGCGAGAGCGCTTCGATGGCGGGTGACGTGAGCGTCCTCGGCCTGCAGAACCACCTCGCGCTTTGGAACCAGAAACGCCTGCAGGAGCGGTTGTTCAAGAAGGAGCCTTTCACCGACGAGGACGGGAGGCTGCTCGCGGAGTATGGAATCTGATGCGGGCCACGTTCCGGTCCTGCTCGAAGAGACGCTGGAGCTGCTCGCGGTGAGTCCCGGCGGGCTGTGGGTCGACGGCACGCTCGGCCTCGGTGGCCACGCCGAGGCCGTGCTGCGCGCGACCGCGCCCGACGGTCGCCTCGTCGGTTTCGACCGGGACCAGGAGGCGCTCGAGCGGGCGGGCGCGCGACTCGTGCCGTTCGGCGCGCGCGTCAGGCTCGAGCACGCCGACTACCGCGAGATCCCACAGCGCCTCGGCGACGAGCTCGCCAGCGGAATCCTGCTCGACCTCGGCGTGTCGTCGCTGCAGCTCGACGACGCCGAGCGCGGCTTCAGCTTCCAACGCGAGGGCCCGCTCGACATGCGGATGGACCGCAGTGCCCGCGGCACCGCCGCCGAGCTCGTGAACCGGATGCGCGAGAGCGAGCTCGCAGACCTGATCCACGAGTACGGCGAGGAGCCTTTCTCGCGCCGCATCGCCCGCGCGATCGTGCGGGCCCGCGAAGCCGAGCCGATCGAGACCACGACGCGGCTCGCCGAGATCGTGCGCCGCGCCGCCCCCAGGAGCCGCCGCCCCGGCTTCCATCCCGCGACCCGCACCTTCCAGGCGCTGCGGATCCGCACGAACCGCGAGCTCGACGGCCTCGGCGAGGCGATCCCGCGCGCGGCCGCGTGCCTGCGCTCGGGCGGCCGGCTCGTGGTGATCGCGTTCCACTCGCTCGAGGACCGCGCCGTGAAGCAGGCCTTCCGCTCGCTCGCGGGGTGCGGCTTCTCGCTCTTGACCAGGAAGCCGCTGCGTCCCGGCGAAGCCGAGCTGCGGAAGAACCCCCGCGCGCGCAGCGCGCGGCTGCGCGCGCTTCGGCGCGAGGAGGCCGCGGCATGAGGGACGAAGGCGTCGTGCGGCTCGGACGGCCGATCGACAACTCGGGCGTGGTGCGCCAGGTCGACCCGCGCTCGCGGCGCGAGATTCTGGTGCTGATCCTGCTCGTGAGCGTGCTCGCGGCCGGGCTGGGCCTGTATGCCTGGCCCGCGCTCGAGATCCGTCGCGCGGGGCAAGCGGGGGCGCTGCTCGACCGCGAGAAGCAGCGTCTCGTCGAGGAGAACCGCAAGCTGCGCCTCGAGAAGGCAGCGCTCGAGAACCTGCGTCGTGTCGAGTCGATCGCCGAGAGCGAGCTCGGGCTCGAGGCGCCCGCGCCCGAGCGCTCGGTGGTGGTGGAGGTCGAGAGGCCGAAGGCCCCGGGCACGACGGTCGCGAGCGCCCGCCTGCGCGCGGCGCAGGGCGCGACTGGCGCGGAGGCGCGGCCCTGAGACATGAACGTCCGCCGCTCGGGCCGCCCGCGATCGCCGGGGCGGGGCAGTCGCGCGAGCGCCGCACGCGCCTGCGGCTGATGCTGCTGGCGCTCTCGGTCTCGCTCTGGGCGCTCGTGATCGGGATCCGGCTCGTGCAGCTGCAGGTGTTCGGGCGCGCGTTCTTCGAGCAGCAGGGGACCCGCCAGAGCGAGCGCACACTCAACCTCGACCCGCGGCGCGGCCCGATCCTCGACCGCTCCTCTCGCCCGCTCGCCGTTTCCGTGGACGCGGAGAGCCTGTACGCCGTGCCGCAGGACGTGGTGGACGCCCCGGCCACCGCCCAGGCGCTGGCACGCGCCCTCTCGCTCGACGCCGCCGGGCGGCGCGAGCTCTTGGGACGGCTGCAGCGCAGCCGCGCGTTCGTCTGGATCCAGCGCAAGCTGGACCCCGTCACCGCGCGGCGGGTGCGCGAGCTGCAGCTCGAGGGCCTCGGCTTCCTGACGGAGCACCGCCGCTACTACCCGCAGCGCGAGCTCGCCGCCCACGTGCTCGGCTACGTGGGGCTCGACAACGAGGGCATGTCCGGCATCGAGCATGCCTTCGAGAAGGACATCCGCGGCCGTGCGGCGAAGGTCGTGGTCCACACCGACGCGCGCAGGCGCCCGGTCGCCCAGACCGAGCGCCCGTCGACGGACGGCGCCGCCGTCACGCTGACGATCGACGAAGGGGTCCAGCACATCGCCGAACGCGAGCTCGAACGCTCGATGGCCGAGACGCAGGCCCAGGCCGGCACGGTGGTCGTGGTCGAGCCCTTCTCGGGCGCGGTGTTGGCGATGGCGGGCCGTCCCGCATTCAACCCGAACCGCTACAACGCCTATCCGAGCACGCGCTGGAGGAACCGCGCCGTCTCCGACGCCTTCGAGCCGGGCTCGATCTTCAAGATCGTCACGGCCGCGGCAGGGATCCAGGAGAACGTCGTCGCCCCGGGCGAGCTCGTCGACTGCGGCAACGGCCGGATCGAGATCGCCGGCAACGTGATCAACGACCACGCGGCGTTCGAGCGGCTGAGCTTCACGCAGGCGGTGGCGCGCTCGAGCGACATCGGCATGATCCGCGTGGCGCAGCGGCTCGGCCGCGAGAACTTCGCGCGCTACGTGCGCGACTTCGGCTTTGGCGTCCCGAGCGGGATCGATCTGCCGGGCGAGTCCGCGGGGCTCGTCCGGCCCACCTCGCGCTGGAGCGCGCTCTCGCTGCCCTCGCTCTCCTTCGGCCAGGAGATCGGCGTCACGGCGCTCCAGATCACGATGGCCACCGCCGCCGTCGCGAACGGCGGCTACCTGATGAAGCCGCTGATCGTAAAGCGCGTCGAGGACAGCGAGGGCCGCCTGGTCCGCGAAACGAAGCCCATGGTCGTGCGCCGGGTCCTCGAGCCGGAGACGGTGGACACGCTCACCACGATCCTGCAGCAGGTCGTGATCTCGGGGACCGGGCAGCGCGCCGCGGTGCCCGGCTACGTCGTGGCTGGCAAGACCGGTACCGCGCAGAAGATCGACGCCACGGGACGCTACTCGAAGGTCGACCACGTGGCGTCCTTCGTGGGTTTCGCTCCCGCCGCGCGCCCGGCGCTCGTCGTGCTCGCTTCGCTCGACACGCCGCGGGGCGAGCACAACGAGGGCGGCGACGTGGCGGCCCCGCTCTTCGCACGCGTGGCCGAAGGCGCCCTGCGCGTGCTCGCGGTCCCGCCGGACGACGGCACGCGCGTGCTGCGCGCGGTTGCGGTGGTTGCCGACAACGTGATGCCGGCGGCCTACCGCCCGCGCGCTCCGGTGCGGCCCTCGGCCGAGCCGCTTTTGGACGAACCGGGCCTGATGCCCGACCTGCGCGGGCGGCCGGCGCGCGAGGCCGCGATCGCCGCCGCCCGTCGCGGGCTGGTGGTCGAGCTGCGCGGATCGGGCCAGGTGATCGCGCAGACCCCGGAGCCGGGCGCCGAGATTGAGCCGGGGCTCACGTGCCTGCTGACGCTCGGCCGGGAGCCGCGCGAATGAGGCTCGCCCAGCTGGTGACGCGTCTCCCCGGGGCCGAGATCAGCGGCGACCCCGATCTCGAGATCACGGCGGTGACGCACGACTCGCGGCGCTCGGGCCCCGGCACGCTGTTCGTCGGAATCCGCGGTTTCGTGACCGACGGCAACGATTTCGTCGAGGCGGCCCGCAAGAAGGGGGCCGCCGCGATCGCCTCCGAGGAACCGCCTCGGGGCGAAGGGACGTGGCTGAGGGTGCCCGACGCCCGCCAGGCGCTCACGCTCTTTTCCGCCGCCGTGCTCGGCGATCCCGCCCGCTCGCTCGATCTCGTGGGCGTCACCGGAACCAACGGCAAGACCACCACGAGCTACCTGATCGACTCGGCGCTGCGCGCCGCGGGCGAGAGCGTCGGGCTCATCGGCACCGTCGAGTACCGCGTGGGAAACCGCATCGCCGAGGCGGTGCGCACGACGCCTGAGTCGTCGGACCTGCAGGCGCTGCTGCGCGAGATGGTGGATGCCGGCTGCCGCCGCGCCGTGCTCGAGGTCTCCTCGCACTCGCTGGCGCTCGAGCGCGTCCAGGGCCTCGAGTTCAGGGTCGCGATCTTCACCAACCTGACGCGCGACCACCTCGACTTCCACGGCGACATGGACGCCTACTTCGCGGCCAAGCGGCTACTCTTCGAGAAGCTGCTGCGCCCCGACGGTCACGCGATCGTGAACCTGGACGACGACCGGGGCGAGGAGCTCCGCCGACTGAGCCGCGGCCGCGTCTGGACGTACTCGCTCGAGAACCCGAAGGCGGATCTCTTCGCGGAGGAGCTGCGCCTCGGCCTCGACCGCACGCGCCTGCGCGCGCGCACGCCCGTGGGCGTTCTCGAGCTCGAGAGCGCGCTCGTCGGCCGCTTCAACGTCTCGAACGTGCTCGCGGCGCTCGGCGCCGGCCTGGCACTCGGGCTGCCGGCGGACGCGGTCCAACGCGGGATCGCGACGCTGCTGGGGGTGCCGGGGCGCATGGAGAAGATCGCGCTCGGACAGGACTTCACGGTGCTCGTCGACTACGCCCACACCGACGACGCGCTCAAGAACCTGCTCGAGACCGTGCGCGGCCTGGGCCCGCGCCGCGTGATCACGGTGTTCGGCTGCGGGGGCGACCGCGACCGCAGCAAGCGCCCGCTGATGGGCGCCGTGGCGGCGCGGCTGTCGGACGTCGTGATCCTCACATCCGACAACCCGCGCAGCGAGCCCCCCGAAGCGATCCTCGACGAGATCCGGCGCGGGATCCCGGCCTCGCGCGCCCAGGACACGCTCGTGATCCCCGACCGCCGCGACGCGATCACGCGTGCGCTCGAGATGGGCCGCGAGGGTGTCGTGGTGGTGATCGCGGGCAAGGGCCACGAGACCTACCAGGTCCTGCGCGAGCGCACGCTGCCGTTCGACGACCGCCAGGTGGCGCGCGACGCGCTCGCCCGCCTCGCCGGGGCGGGGAGGAAGAGGTGAACGCGGTCATGACAGCGGCGGGACTCAGCCTGGAACGCGTGCTCGCGGCGACCGCCGGACGCCTGGTTGCCCCGGTGCCGGGCGGACTCGCGCTGGGATCGGTCTCGATCGACTCGCGCACGCTCGAGCCGGGCGCCTTGTTCGTGGCGATCCGCGGGCCCCGCTTCGACGGGCACGCCTTCCTGGACGCCGCACGGGCGCGCGGTGCGGCGGCCGCGCTCGTCGAGCGCGAGGTCAGCGTGCCGTCCGGCCTGCCGATCGTCCGCGTGGCCGACACCACGCGGGCGCTTCTGGACCTGGCGCGTCACGTCCGGCGCGCCTTCGCAAACCCGGTCGTGGCCGTGACCGGCTCCGTCGGCAAGACCACGACCAAGGACATGACGGCGGAGCTCTTGAGCTCGCGCGGGCTGGTGCTGAAGACCGAGGGCAACCTCAACAACCAGTATGGCCTGCCGCTCACGCTGCTGCGGCTCTCGAGCGAGCACGTAGCCGCGGTGCTCGAGCTCGGGATGTCGGCCGCGGGCGAGCTCCGCTTGCTCGCCACGGCCAGCGAGCCCGACCTCGCCACGATCACGCGCATCGCACCTGTGCACCTCGAGTTCTTCGCGTCGCTCGACGCGATCGCCGACGCCAAGGCCGAGATCCTGGAAGGGCTCAGGCCCGGCGGGACGGCGGTGCTGAACGGCGACGACGAGCGGCTCCGGCGCATCGGTGAGCGCTTCCCTGGCCGCGTCGTCTGGTTCGGCCGCGACCGGCGCTTCGACGTCTCGGCCGAGAACTGGCGCGGGACGGCGTTCGGCATGCGCTTCGACCTGCGCATCGGCGGGCGGGCGCTCGACGTCGCGCTGCCGCTCGCCGGACCGCACTTCGCGGAGAACTTCCTGGCCGCGGCCGCGGCCGCGCACGTGCTGGGTATGGCGCCGGAAGACGTCGCGGAGGCCGCGACCCGGATGCGGCCCGCGCGGCACCGCGGCGAGCTTCGGCGGCTCGGCGAGGGCGTGATCGTGCTCGATGACTGCTACAACTCGTCGCCCGTGGCGCTCGAGGCGGCGGTGGTGGCGCTCGGCCTCGTCCCGGGCCTGCGCCGGATCGCCGTGCTCGGCGACATGCTCGAGCTCGGCGCGGCGGGGCCAAAGCTCCACCGCGAGGCCGGCCGCGGACTCGCCGGCCGCGTGGACGTCGTGGTGGGGATCGGGCCGCTGGCGCGGGAGATCGTCGCAGGCGCGCGCGCGGCCGGGCATTCCGCCGCGGGGCTCGTTCACTTCGCCGCCGCGGAAGGCGCGGCCGAAGCGGTCGCGAGCCTCGTGACGCCGGGCGACGCCGTGCTGGTGAAGGCGTCGCGGGGCATGCGACTCGAGCAGGTGTTGGACGCGCTCGCCGCGCGCTTCGGGGAGGCCGCGAGCTGATGCTCTACTACCTCCTCTACGCGCTGCGCGGCGAGATGTCGGCGCTCAACGTGACCCGCTACATCACCTTCCGCACCGCGGTCGCGGCGCTCACCGGCCTGTTCCTGGTGCTGCTGCTGGGCCCGTGGATGATCGAGCGGCTGCGCCTCTTGCAGATCGGCCAGCACATCCGCGAGGAGGGGCCCCAGGCGCACCGGGCCAAGGCCGGGACGCCGACCATGGGCGGGGTACTGATCCTGGTCGGCGTGCTGGTGCCGACGCTGCTCTGGGCGGATCTCACGAACCTCAACATCTGGATCCTGATGCTCTCGACGACGGCGTACGGGGCCGTCGGCTTCGCGGACGACTACGTCAAGGTGGTGAAGAAGCGGAACCTTGGCCTCACCGCGCGGCGCAAGCTGTTCTGGCAGTTCGCGATCGGGCTCGCGATCGGACTCACGATCTGGGTGCTCGCCCAGGAACTGCCGAAGGAGTATTCGACGAAGGTCCAGTTCCCCTTCCTGAAGCAGCTCGTGCCCGACCTCGGCGTGTTCTACGTGCTGTTCGCGGTGCTGCTGCTCACGCTCTCGAGCAACGCGGTCAACCTGACCGACGGCCTCGACGGCCTGGCGATCGGCACCACGCTGATCGCGGCAGCGGCGTTCACCGCGCTCGCCTACGTGACCAGCCACTTCCGCTTTTCCGAGTACCTCGACCTGCTGCACCGGCCCGGTGCCGGCGAAGTGACCGTCTTCTGCGGGGCGATGGTGGGCGCGGCGATGGGCTTCCTGTGGTGGAACTGCTACCCGGCGCAGCTGTTCATGGGCGACGTGGGCAGCCTGGCGCTCGGCGGCGCCCTGGGCACGGTGGCGATCCTGATCAAGCAGGAGCTGCTGCTGTTCCTGGTGGGCGGCCTCTTCATGATCGAGGCCTTCTCCGTGATGCTGCAGGTGGCGTCCTTTCGCCTCACGGGCAAGCGCGTCTTTCGTATGTCGCCGCTGCACCACCACTTCGAGCTCGTCGGTTGGAAGGAGCCCCAGATCATCATCCGCTTCTGGATCGTGGCCTTCATCTTCGCAACCTTCACGCTCATGACGCTGAAGCTTCGGTGAAAGCGGCATGCTGAGCGCGGCAGAGAGCGTGGTCGTGGTCGGCCTGGCGCGGTCGGGGATCGCGGCCGCTCGGTTCCTCGCCCGGCGCGGCGCCTCGGTGGTGGCGGTCGACCGGAAGCAGGAGCACGAGCTGCCACAGGAGGCGCTCGCGCTGCGCGACGCCGGGGTCCGGCTCGAGCTCGGCGCTCACCGCAGCTCGACCTTCGAGGCCGCGTCGCTCGTCGTCGTCTCGCCCGGCGTTCCCTGGGAGCTCGACGAGCTCAGGGCGGCTCGCCAGGCGGGCGTCCCGGTGATCGCCGAGATCGAGCTGGGCTTCCGCCACCTCAAGGGGCGCGTGGCCGCGATCACGGGTACCAAGGGCAAGTCGACCACCACCGCCGCGCTCGGCGCGATGCTGCGCGAGGCCGGCCTGGACGCGCGCGTGGGCGGCAACATCGGCGCGCCACTGATCGGCCTCGTCGAGGGCTCGACCGACGCGACCGCGTTCGCCGTCGAGGTCTCGAGCTTCCAGCTCGAAGGCATCGTGCGCTTCCGGCCGTACGTCGCGGTGTGGCTGAACCTGTCGCCCGACCACCTCGACCGCCACCCCACGCTCGCCGCCTACGTGGCGGCCAAGGCGCGCGTCTTCGCCAACCAGCAGCCGGAAGACTGGGCGGTCGTGAACGCCGACGATCCGGTGGTGCTCCGCGAAGCGCGGCGCGCGCGTGCGCGCCAGCTGCTGTTCCGTGTCACGGGCGAGCCGCTCGCGTCGGGCGACGCTGCGTTCTTCGAAAGCGGCGCCGCGCGGCTGCGGCAGGGCGGGCAGCTGGAGACGCTCTTCGCGCGCGCCGACGTGGCGTTGCCTGGGGCCCACCTCCACGGCGACCTGCTGGTGGCCGCCGCTGCCGCCCGGCTGCTCGGCGCGCCGGCGGAGGCCATCGCCCGCGCCGTGCGCGGCTTCCGCGGAATCGAGCACGTGCTCGAACACGTGGACACGATCGACGGCGTCGCCTACTACAACGACTCGAAGGCCACCAACGTCGATGCCGCGCGCCGCAGCCTCGAGGCCTTTGGCGCGCCCGTCGTCGTGATCCTCGGCGGCCGCTACAAGGGCGGCGACTTCAGGGAGCTTCGCCCGTCGCTTCGCGCACACGGCCGGGCGGTCGTGGCCATCGGCGAAGCGACGGAACGGATCGCAGCCGCGCTCGCGGAAGTGCTGCCCCTCGAACGGGCCGCATCGCTGCAGGACGCGGTCGCGCGCGCGCGGGCGCTCGCGCGCCCGGGTGACGTGGTGCTGCTCGCCCCGGCCTGCTCCTCCTTCGACATGTTCCGGGACTATGCCGACCGCGGCCGCGCGTTCAAGGCCGAGGTGCGGCGGCTCGCGGATGCGGCCGCGGCAGCGGAAGGCTCACGTGGCTAGGAAGCTCAACACCGACCTCGTGCTGCTCGGCGTGACGCTGGCGCTCTTCGGCTTCGGCCTGGTGATGGTGTGGAGCGCCTCCTCGGCGCTCGCGCAGGAGAGCCACGGCAGCCCCTACTATTTCCTGCTGAAGCAGGTGGCCTGGGGCACGGCCGGGCTCGCCGCCATGGTGCTGGCGCTGCGCCTCGACTACAAAGCACTGCGCCGTCCGGTCGTCGTCTACCCGCTGCTGATCGTCTCGACGCTGCTGCTGATCGTGGTGCTGTTCCTCCCGGCCGTGAACGGCACCCACCGCTGGATCCGGGCGGGCGCGCTCAGCTTCCAGCCCGCGGAGCTCGCCAAGCTGTCGATCGTGCTGTTTCTCGCCTACCACATCGAGCGCCGGGCCGAGCGGATCAACGAGCTCGTGACGCTGTTCCCGGCGCTCTTGCTCGTCTCGTGGTTCGGCTTCCTGATCCTGATCCAGCAGGACCTCGGCACCGCCTTCTGCCTGGTGCTCACCTGCGGCGTGATGCTGTTCGCCGCGGGCGTCAGGCTCAAGTACTTCGCCGCTCTCGCGGTGCCGGCGCTCTTGGTGCTCTACGCGGCCGTGATGGCGGTGCCGTGGCGGCGCGTGCGCTTCGAGAGCTTTTTCAACCCGTGGGCGGATCCCCAGGGCGCGGGCTACCACATGATCCAGAGCCTGATCGCGGTGGGACGAGGCGGCGTCACCGGCGTCGGCCTGATGGAGGGCCGCCAGAAGCTCTTCTACCTTCCGTACCCCTACAGCGACTTCGTGTACGCGGTGATCGGCGAAGAGCTCGGCCTCATCGGAGCGCTCGCGGTGGTAATCGCGTTCGTGGTGCTGCTCTGGCGCGGCCTGCGCGCGTCGTGGGGCGCGCCCGACGAGTTCGGGCGCTTCCTCGCGGCAGGTCTCACGCTCGGGGTCGTGTTGCAGGCGCTCATCAACGTCTCCGTCGTGCTCGGTCTCCTGCCTACCAAGGGGATTCCGCTGCCGTTCATCAGCGCGGGCGGCTCGTCGCTCGTCTTCGCGCTCTTCAGCGTTGGCCTGGTGGCCAACGTCTCGCAGCATGGGGACTGATCGGGTGCGCACGGTCCTGATCGCGGCGGGCGGCACCGGCGGCCATCTCTTTCCGGGGATCGCCGTGGCGGACGAGCTCGTCCGTCGCGAGACGACGACGCGCGTGGTCTTTGCCGGGACGCCGCGCGGCCTCGAGTCGCGGCTCGTGCCGCGGGCCGGCTACGCGCTCGAGCTGCTGCCGATCCTGCCGCTGAATGGCGTCGGCCTCGCGCGGATGCTGATGGGGCTCGTCGTGCTGCCGTGGGGACTGCTGAAGTCGGCGTGGCTCGTGCTGCGGCTGCGGCCCACCGTGGTGCTCGGCATCGGCGGCTACGCGGGCGGCCCGGTGACTCTCCTCGCGGCGCTGCTCGGCGTGCGCGCGGTGATCCTGGAGCCGAACGCCCGCCCCGGCTTCACCAACCGCGTCCTGCGGCCCTTCGTCTCCGCGGCGGCCTGCGCCTATGACGAGGCCCGCGCGTCGTTCGGGGCGAAGGGCGTCCTCACCGGCAATCCCGTCCGCGGCGGCTTCGCCGCGCTGCCCACGAAGCAGCACGAGGAGCCGCTCACGCTGCTCGCTTTCGGCGGGAGCCAGGGCTCGCGCGTGCTCAACCAAGCGCTCGTGGCCGCGTTGCCGATGCTTCCGGGGCCGGAACGGCTCCGGATCGTTCACCAGACGGGGCCCGTGATGCGGGACGAAGTGGAAGCGGCCTACCAGGCGGCCTCGCGTCCGGGCGAGGTCCTGGCCTTCCTCGACGACATGGAGCGGCACTTCGGCGCCGCCGATCTCGTGCTCGCGCGCAGCGGCGCCACGACCTGCGCGGAGCTCACCGCCGCTGGCAAGGCGGCGCTGCTGGTGCCGTTCGCCAAGGCCGCCGACGACCACCAGACGACGAACGCCCGCACCCTCGAGGCGAAAGGCGCCGCCCGCGTGCTGGAGGAGCGACAGCTCACGGGCGCGTCGCTCGCTCGCGCCGTGAGCGAGCTCGTGGGCGCCCCGGAGGCGCTGACGGCAATGAGCGCGGCCGCGCGCGGCCTGGGACGGCCCGATGCCGCGGCCCGCGTCGCGGACCTGCTGCTCGGTCCGGGAGGGGCGCGTGCTTAGGCGTTTCCAGCACGTCCACTTCGTGGGCATCGGCGGCTCCGGCATGAGCGGGATCGCCGAGGTGCTGCTGAACCTCGGCTACACGGTCTCGGGCTCGGACCTCCGGCTCTCGTCGGTCACCGGGCACCTGCAGGCGCTGGGCGCGAGGGTCTTCGAGGGCCACGCCGCGGACAACGTCGAGGGCGCGCACGTGGTGGTCAGCTCCAGCGCCGTGAGGCCGTCGAATCCCGAGCTGACCGAGGCGCGCCAGCGCGGCGTGCCGGTGATCCCGCGCGCCGAGATGCTGGCCGAGCTGATGCGGCTCAAGTACGGGATCGCCGTCGCGGGCAGCCACGGCAAGACCACCACGACCTCCATGCTGGCGCTCGTACTCGACCGCGGCGGACTCGACCCGACGGTGGTGGTGGGCGGCCGGCTCGGCGTGCTTGGCTCGGGCGCGCGGCTCGGCAGAGGCGAGTATCTCGTGGCCGAGGCCGACGAGTCGGACCGCTCGTTCCTGAAGCTCACGCCCACCGTGGCGGTGGTCACCAACATCGACCGCGAGCACATGGATGCCTATCGCGACCTCGCGGACATCCAGGAGGCGTTCCTCGGCTTCGTCAACAAGGTGCCGTTCTACGGCTGCGCGGTGCTGTGCCTCGACGACCCGCCCGTGAAGGCGATCCTGCCGAAAGTCGAGCGCCGCGTAGTGAGCTACGGCCTCTCGCAGCAGGCGAGCGTTTCGGCGCGCGACCTCGAGCTGCTGCCGACCGGCTCGAGCTACACCGCGACACTCGCGGGCCGGCCGCTCGGGACCGTGACGGTCAAGGTTCCCGGCGCCCACAACGTGACGAACTCGCTCGCCGCGGTCGCAGTGGGCCTCGACCTCGAGCTGCCGTTCGAGGCGATCCAGCAGGGCCTTCAATCCTTCACCGGCGTCGACCGGCGCTTCCAGGTGCGCGGGGAAGCGCGCGGCGTCCTGGTGATCGACGACTATGGCCACCACCCGACCGAGATCCGGGCCACGCTCGAGACGCTACGCCTGCGCGCGGGCGAGCGCCGCACGCTGGTGCTGTTCCAGCCGCATCGCTTCACCCGTACCCAGGCGCTATGGGACGACTTCTGCCGCGCGTTCGGGGAAGCCAACGTGCTGCGCCTGGTGGACATCTATCCCGCCTCCGAGGAGCAGCTCCCGGGCGTGAGCTCGGAAGCCCTGGCGCGCGCGATCGCGGAGCGCGGCCACCCCAACGTGGCGTGGCTGGGGGATCTCGGCGCGGCCAGCGAGCGGCTGGCGCAGGAGGTCGCCCCGGGAGACGTGGTGCTGACGCTGGGCGCCGGCAGCGTGTGGACTGCGGGGGAAGAGCTGCTGCGGAGGCTCGACGCATGACGCGCCGCGGCTTGCCCGTCGGACCGCCGCCCGAGGAGCTCATGGAGCTCGCGCTCGCCCCGACGGCCGACGAGTCGCCGTTTCTCCGCCCAAGGCGCCGCACGCGGCTGCACCCGCGGCGGCGCGGCTTCACGGCGCGAGCGCTGCTGCTGGTGCAGGTCGCGGCGGTGGGTATCGTGGGCGTGGCGGCCGCCTGGACCGCGTGGCAGCGCGTCTTCGCGAGCGACCGGCTGCGCGTGGGCCGGCTCGAAGTGCGCGGCAGCCACTTCCTGTCTGAGGGCGAGGTGCGCGAGCTCGCCTCTCCCGCTGTCGGCGAGAGCATCCTGGCGCTCGACATCGAGGCGCTCAAGGCACGCCTGCGCGCCTCGCCCTGGGTCGCCGACGCGACGGTCACGCGCGCGCTGCCCGACACCGTGCGCGTCGAGATCCACGAGCGCGTGCCGCTGGCGCTCGCCGAGCTCGACCACTTGTATCTGATGGACCAGGACGGCGGCCTGATCGACATCTACGGCCCGCGTACCGGAGCGTTCGACCTCCCGATCGTGCGCGGGCTGATGGGCGTCGAGCAGGAATCGCGCCGCGACCGCGCCTCTCGGGCGGGCGCGCTGCTCGCCGACCTCGCGGAGCTCGCGAGCGAGATCTCCGAGGTGTACGTCCTGTCCTCGGGCGACCTGCGAGTGGTCCTGCGCGGCGCCGGCGAGGTGCTGCTCTTCGGCGAGCCTCCCTACCGGACGCGGCTCGTGACGTTCCTGAGCCTGCGCCGCGAGCTCGCCCTGAAGGCTCCTGGCGCCGAGCACTTCGACCTGCGCTTCCGCGGCCGCATCTTCGCCAAGCACCCGAAGGCCGTCACGACCCCTTCCGAGCCGGGCGTTCCACCCTCCCGCCCGGCGGCGGAGAACAAGAAGCCCGGACCGCCACGCGCAGCCCGGCCGCGAGCCCAGGCTGCGAGCGAAGGATAGGAGGACCACCCTGGCTAAGAAGAAGGACCGCTACATCGTCGGCCTGGACGTGGGCACGCACAAGATCTGCGCGATCGTCGCGGAGCGCACGGAGGAAGGCCGCCTCGACGTGATCGGCATCGGGCAGACCGAGTCCAGGGGCCTGCGCAAGGGTGTCGTGATCAACCTCGAAGCCACCGTGGACGCGATCAAGCGCGTGCTCGAGGAGGCGGAGCTGATGGCCGGCGTCGAGATCGATGCGGTCTACGTCGGGATCGCCGGCACGCACATCAAGGGCTTCAACTCGCGCGGCGTGATCGCGGTCTCGAGCAAGAACCGCTCGATCGACCGGGAGGACGTGCGCCGCGTGATCGACGCCGCCAAGGCGGTCTCGATCCCGATCGACCGCGAGATCCTGCACGTGCTGCCGCAGGAATTCGTGGTGGACGACCAGGACGGCATCGGCGACCCCACCGGCATGACCGGCACCCGGCTCGAGGTGAACGTCCACGTGATCACCTGCTCCACCACCGCCGCGCAGAACACGGTCACCTGCGTCAACCGCGCCGGGCTCGAGGTAGTGGACACGGTGCTGACGCAGCTCGCGGCCTCCGAGGCGTGCCTGACACCCGACGAGAAGGAGCTCGGGGTCGCGATCGTGGACATCGGCGGCGGCACCACCGACCTCGCGATCTTCGAGAAGGGCTCGCTGTGGCACACGGCGGTGCTGCAGGTGGGCGGCGAACACTTCACCAACGACGTGGCGGTCGCGCTTCGGACCCCGGTGAACGAGGCGGAGAAGATCAAGAAGAAGCACGGCTGCGCGCTCACCTCGATGATCCCGGAAGAGGACTCGATCGAGGTTCCGAGCGTCGGCGGCCGCAAGCCCCGGATCATGGCCCGCCAGGTGCTCGGCGACGTGCTGCAGGCCCGCGCGGAGGAGATCTGCCAGCTCGCGCTCACCGAGATCCGCCGTGCCGGCTTCGAACGCAGCCTCAACTCCGGAATCGTGCTGACCGGCGGCGGCGCGATCCTCGAGGGGCTACCCGAGATCGCGGAGCAGATCTTCGACATGCCCGTCCGCCGTGGCACGCCGGCCGGCATCGGCGGGCTGGTCGACGTGGTGGCGAGCCCGGTCTACGCGACGGCCGTGGGCCTCGTTCAGTGCGGCTACCGCAACCGGGCTGGCCGCTCGCTCGGTGGGGGCCGTTTGGCGGCGACGGGGACCTTCGGCCGGGTCACCGGGCGCCTCATGGGCTGGCTGTCCGATTTTTTCTGAGGGAGGGGAAATGGAAACGAAGCGCGAAGGCGCTGCACTGCCGCCGCTGCCCGTGGCCGACCCGCGCGTGAGCCGGGCCCGGCGCGGACCCTTTCCGACGGGCGACGCGGGCGAGCTGCCCTGTGAGATGTGCGGGGCCGCCGTTGTCGCTTACCATTGCAAGCGCATCTGCCTCCACTGCGGGTTCATGACCGGCTGTTCCGAGGGGATCTCTTGAGCATGACCAAAGAGACCGACCGTCCTGGCCGCATCCAGTTTGCCGAGGAGGAGGTCCGTGGCGCCCGCATCAAGGTGGTGGGCGTGGGTGGGGGTGGTGGAAACGCGGTGAGCCGGATGATCGCGTCGGGGCTGCAGGGAGTGGAGTTCATCGCGGTCAACACGGATCTCCAGGCGCTCAGGGTGAACCGTGCCCCGGTCAAGATCCAGGTCGGTGGCAAGCTCACGAAGGGTCTGGGCGCCGGAGCCAACCCCGACGTCGGCCGCCAGGCCGCGATCGAGGACACCGAGAAGATCTGCGACGCGCTCGAAGGCTCCGACATGATCTTCATCACCGCGGGGCTCGGCGGCGGCACCGGAACGGGAGCGGCCCCCGTCGTGGCCTCGATCGCGAGCCAGCTCGGCGGCGAGACCGGCAGTGTGCTCTCGGTGGCGGTCGTCACGCTGCCCTTCGCGCTCGAGGGCAAGCGCCGCATGGCGCAGGCGCTCGACGGGCTCGGGCAGCTGCGCGAGTGCGTCGACTCCGTGATCGCGATCCCGAACGATCGCCTGTTGACTTCGGTGGCGCGCAACACGCCGGTCACCGAGGCCTTCCGTGTGGCGGACGACGTGCTGCGCCAGGCGGTGCAGGGCATCTCGGACATCATCACCGTCCCCGGCCAGATCAACCTCGACTTCGCCGACGTGCGCGCGGTGATGAAGGGCATGGGCCAAGCGGTGATGGGCACGGGCGTCGGCCAGGGCGAGAATCGCGCGACCGAAGCCGCGCAGCGCGCGATCTCGAACCCGCTGCTCGAGGACTCTTCGATCGAGGGCGCCAAGGGCGTGATCGTGAACATCACCGGCGGCGTGGACCTGTCGCTCTCCGAGGCCGCGGAGGCGACGGCGCTCATCACCAAGGTGGCCGACCCCGACGCCAACGTGATCTACGGCATCGTCACCGACGAGTCGATGGGAAACGCGGTCAAGGTCACGGTGATCGCCACCGGCTTCAGCCGGGGCCCACGCAAGGCCGCGACCACGCCGGTGGACCTCGCCAACTACATGACGACGCCGCAGACCCAGGCAGCGGCACAGACGGCAGCCGCATCCGGCTCCGACTTCTACCGCAAGACGCCGAACGCCAAGGCGGCCGGGGGCGGGAGTCGCTTCGATCTCGACGTCCCGGCGTTCCTGCGCCGCAAGAGCGGCGACGGGACGAGCGAGTAGCGGGTGAAACCCTTCGAGCGCGACGCCCGCTGCGCGAGCTGCGGGCGCGAGTACAAAGTGGCGGGTGTCGCACTCCATCCGGGGGCGGAAACCGAGGGCCCGACGCGCTTCCCCTGCGCCTGTGGCGGCTCCATCGTGGCCTTCGTGCCCGGCAGCGTCAACACCGAGAGGCTGGTGGTGACGCCTGTGGGCGGCGAGAAGCGGGGCTGAGCCACCCACGCGCGCGGCCGCTCACCGCCTCATGAAGGCTGCCGGACTCGAGCCGAGGAACTCCTCGGCGGCGGCGCCCGCGCTGCGGCCCTCCTCGTCTACGAGACGGTTGAGTGCCCGCATGCGGGTCTCGTCGATCGTGCCCTTCAGACGCCGCAGCGCCGTCACCAGCGCCGGATCCTCGCGCGCGATGCGGGGCCCGACCAGCACCACGGCGTCGTAGGGCGGGATGGCGTTCTTCTCGTCCTCGAGCGTGACGAGGTCGAGCGAGGCGATCCGGCCGTCCGACGAGTAGGCGGTGATCACCTCCACCTGCCGCGCGGCGATCGCCTGGTACAGCAGCGACGGGTCCATCGTCCGCCGTTCCCGGAAGGCGAGGCCATAGGTGCTTTCGACCGCCCGCCACTCCTCGCGCGAGAAGAACTCGTAGTCGCTCGCCAGGCGGAGCGTCCCGGCGTGGCGCGCCAGGTCGATGAGGCTGCGCAGACTCAGGGAATAAGCCATCTCCCGTCGCACCGCGAAGCAATAGGCGTTCTCGAAGCCGAGGGCCGCGGCCAGCACGACAGCGTGGCGTTCGAGGAGCCAAAGACGCACCTCCTCGAGCACCCGGGCGCGCGGGCCGGCGGGATCGCGGCGTCCCATCACGGTGGACCAGAGCGTCCCGGTGTAGTCCACGTACACGTCGATCTCGTCGCGGACGAGGGCATCGAAGGCCACCGTGGAGCCGAGCCCGGCCACGACCGTGGCCTCGCGGCCGGTCGCGCGCACGCTCCGGGCCAGGATCTCCGCGAGGATGTACTGCTCGGTGAACGTCTTGCCCCCGACGCGCACCGTCCTGCCAGCGTGACCCTCGCCTCGCGGCGCCGCCGCCCAGGCCCAGGCTCCGAGAGCCAGCAGGCCGAGCGCGGCCGCCGCCACGGGCCGCCGCTGCCGCCGCTCGATCCCGGTGGCCGCGGTGCGCACGAGGCCGTCGAGCGTCAGCGCGAGGCCGGCGGCGGCGGCGCAGCCGGTGAGGACCGCGGCCGAGTTGCGCGTCTGCAGCCCCGAAAAGATGTAGTTGCCGAGGCTCGTCGCGCCCACCGGCGTCGAGAGCGTGGCCATGCCCACCGTCCACACCGTCGCGGTGCGGATGCCGGCCACCACGACCGGCAAGGCCAGTGGCAGCTCGACCTGGAAGAGGCGCTGGCGCGACGTCATCCCGACGCCGCGCGCCGCCTCGATCACGGCCGGAGCGACGGCGTGGAGACCCGTCACCGTGTTGCGCAGGATCGGCAGCAGGCTGTAGAGCACGAGGCCGAGGAAGGCCGGCAGCACGCCAATGCCGGGCAGACCGAGCGCCGAGAGCAGCGGGACCATCACCGCGAGGAGCGCGAGCGCCGGGATCGTCTGGATCACTCCGGCCAGACCGAGGACAGGCGCCTCCAGCGCCCGCACCCGGCTCACCAGGACGCCGGCCGGCACGGCCAGCAGCACGCCCGCCGCGAGCGCCAGCAACGTGAGGCGCACGTGCGCCGAGAGGTACTCCGGCAGCAGCGCGAGCTGCTCTCTCAAGAGCGCGCCTCGAGACGCTCCGCGACGAGGCGTGCCTGACGCCGTGGAGTGTCGAGCAGGCGGGCCACGTCGTCGTCGGCCGGGCTCCGCGCGAGCTCGGCCGGCGTCCCGAGCTGCAGCAGACGGCCCGACCGCATGACGCCGATGCGGTCGGCCAGCACGACGGCCTCGGCCACGTCGTGGGTCACGAAGACCGCCGTGAGGCCCAGCCGGCGGCGCAGCTCGCCGAACGTGCGCTGAAGCCGGTCGCGCGTCAACGGGTCGAGGGCGCCGAAGGGCTCGTCGAGCAGCATGACACGGGGCGAGGCGGCGAGAGCCCGCGCGACGCCGGTGCGCTGCTGCTGGCCGCCCGAAAGCTCCGCTGGAAAGCGCGCGGCGAGCGCCGGATCGAGCTCCACGAGGGCCAAAAGCTCGGCGACCCGGACGCACGTGCGGTCCCGGGACCAGCCGGCGAGGCGAAGCGGCACCGCCACGTTCTCGGCCACGGTCCGGTGGGGGAAGAGGCCAATCCCCTGGAAGACGTAGCCGATCGAGCGGCGCAGCGCGTGGGGATCGAGCGAGGCCGCGTCGCGCCCGTCGATCACCACCTTCCCGGCGTCCGGCTCGAGCAGGCGGTTGATCATCTTGAGCGTCGTCGTCTTGCCCGAGCCGGAGTCCCCGACGAGCGCGAGCATCTCGCCGGCACCCACCCGGAAGGAAACGTCGGCCACCGCGACCGCCCCGCCGTAGCGTCGCGACAGGCCCGCAACCTCGATCATGCCGCGACCTTATCCGGCCTCGAAGCCGCCGTGCAAGGTAATCCGTACCAATTCGTCTAGAATGGTAGGTCGCTTCTTATGTCCCGACGCCTGCAGGAACGCCACAGCCGTCTGCGCGAGGCCGAGGTGTTCCTCGAGGACGTGCCGCGCCACGGGTCGTTCCGGGTGGCGCTGGTGTGGCCGAACCTCTACTTCGTCGGCATGTCGAACCTCGGGTTCCAGGCGGTCTACCGCCTGCTGAACCGCAAGCCCGACGTCGTGTGCGAGCGCGCGTTCCTGCCCGACGACGAGGACAAGCTCGAGCTCGAGCGGACCGGCAGCCCGCTCGTGAGCTTCGAGACCGGGACGCCGCTCCGCGATTTCGACATGGTCGCCTTCTCGATCTCGTTCGAGAACGACTATCTGCACGTGCTGCAGGTGCTGCGGCTCGCCGGCATCCCATTGCGCGCGAAGGACCGCGGCCCGCGCGATCCGCTCGTGATCCTGGGCGGCGCGGCGATGTTCCTGAACCCGGAGCCGCTCGCGCCTTTCGCCGACCTCGTCGCAGTGGGCGAGGGCGAGCCGATCGTGCCGCGGATGATGGAGGCGCTGCTCGGCGGCGCCGACCCGCGCAAGGGCTTGGAATCGCTCCAGCCGAAAGACGGATTTTACATTCCGAAGCAGTACGAGGTCCGCTACCACGACGACGGCACCGTGGCGGCCTACGACGGGCCGGGGCGGATCGTGCGCCAGCGCGGCTGGCCGGGCGCCATGGGCTTCCCGCAGTCGGTGATCCTCACCCCGCACACCGAGATGTCGATGAAGTACATGGTGGAGATCTCGCGCGGCTGCCCGTGCATGTGCCGCTTCTGCTGGGCGGGGTACAACTACCTGCCGGTGCGCGGCTTCACCCGCGCCGAGCTCGTGGCCCGGGCACGCGAGGTACGGGGGGTCACGGGCAAGATCGGCCTCGTCTCGACGGCGGTCTGCGACCATCCCGAGATCGACGGCATCGTGGACGACCTCGCGGGCATGGACTACGAGGTCTCGGTCGCCTCGCTGCGGCTCGACGACCTCACGCCGCAGTTCGTGTTCAAGCTCGCGGACACCGGCGTCCAGGGGTTGACGCTCGCGCCGGAGTGCGGCTCCGACCGCATGCGCACGATCCTCAACAAGCAGTTCACGAACGCCGAGATCCTCGACAAGGCCACCTGGATTTTCGAGAACGGGATCGAAAATCTCAAGCTCTACTACATGGTGGGGCTGCCGTTCGAGCGGCACGAGGACGTCGAGGCCATCGTGACGCTCACCGCCCTGATCCGCGAGCGGATGCTGCAGGTCGCGCGCGGGCGCGGACGCGTCGGGCGCATCCACCCGTCGATCAATCCCTTCATCCCGAAGCCGGGGACACCCTACCAGTGGCTGCCGATGGAGGACCCGAAGGAGACCGATCGCAAGCTGCAGTACCTGCGCAAGGCCTTCTCGCGCATGCCGAACGTCGACGCGATCTGCAAGAGTGCCCGCACGGGCGCCATCCAGTCGGTGCTCGCGGCCGCGGACCGGCGGGTGGCCGACGCGCTCGAGCTCGCGGTCACGCAGGGGCTCGACTTCAAGCGGGCGCTGCGCGAGACCGGGCTCGACCCCGCCTTCTACCTCTTCCGCCGCCGCCCGAAGGACGAGATCCTGCCGTGGGACCTCGTCGACAACGGCGTCAGTAAGGACTACTTCTGGCGCGAGCTCGTGAAGAGCGAGAAGGAGCTGCTCTCGCCCCATTGCCCGGAGATCCAGGGCTGCATCCGCTGCGGCGTCTGCATCGAGACGCCCAGCCCGTCCTACGCGCTGCCCGAGAAGTGGAAGGGCCTCGCGACGCTGCCGCTCTACGAGAAGCTGGGCGCCCGCAGCGCCTGACGCGGAGCGTCCCCAGCTACTCCAGGCGGTTGCGCCAGTAGCGCTCGTAGGCGCGCCACTCGCTCTCGTCGGTCGTCCACTCGGCGTAGAGGGCGACGCCCTCGAAGGTACCACCCGCGCCGAGACCGCGCAGGCCGGCGACCACGCCCTCGAGTGCGTTCTGGGGCGTCTCGACTCCGCGCCGGTGCATGAAGCTGAAGGGCTCGTAGGTCGGGATCCCCATCAGCACGCGGGCGTCGGAGCCCGAGGCGTCGAGCGCGCCCGCCACCGATCGCGTAGCCCAGCGCACGTAGCGCCTATAGAGCGACGGCGTCGGCAGCGCCGTGTCGTAGGCCATGATCACGATCTGGTCGGAGGTCGCCGCCACGCGCGCGTAGTAGTCGGGGCTCCACGCGAAGTTGCGGGCGCGCGGCAGGCCCACCGGAGCGGGGCGAATCGCGGCGAGCGACAGCACGCGGTCGGTGCCGACGGCCGTGCGCAGCGCCCGCAGCAGGGCCAGGAACTCGACGTTGCCGTCGTCCACCGGCTCCACGTTCAGGTGCACCCCGTCGAAGCCTTCGTCGACGAGGCCGCGCGCCTCGGCCACCATGCGCTGGCGCTGGGTCAGGTCGGCCAGCTCGATCGTGCCCGGCCGCTGTCGCTTGTAGCCCTTGCGCAGACCACCGATCCAGGGCAGCAGCTTGAGCTCGGGCGCCACGCGGCGCGCGGTGGCGAGGAAGCCGCGCAGCTGCTCGCGGTCGTGCGGCGGCAGCCGGCCAGGGGCGTCGAATGGGATCACGTGCGGGTAGGCATAGCCGATGCCGCGTTCACGCAGCTTCGTGAAGAGCGCCTCCATCTCGGCCTCGGAATGCCTGCGCTCGAGCCAGCGGTGCTCCAGCCACACGGCGTTGCGGTCGTGGTTGAAGGGATGCGCCGCGCTGTCGCCGACCGGGGCGTAGGCGAAGTAGAAGGCCGCCGCGATGCCGCCCAGCAGCAGCAGCACGGCGAGGCGCGCGACGAGCGCTGCGCGCTTCAAGCCGGGTCCCGCAGCAGCAGCACCAGCGCGGCCGCGTGGCCCCGCTCGTGCGTCAGGCTGACGAGCGCGCGCGAGGCGCCCAGGGCCGTGAGCCGCTCGCGCGCGCGGCCGGAGAGCCGCAGCCGCGGCGGGCCGTAGTCCCCGCGCACGACCTCGATCTCGCGCTCGAGCGCTCCCGCCCCGAGTAGTCCGACCGCGGCGCGCTTGGCGGCGAGCCGCGCCGCCAGCCGTCGCGCGGGATCGACGCGCGCGCGGGCGAAAGCGAGCTCCCCTTCGCTGAACACAGAGTCGCCGCCATTCGCGAGGAGCGCCTCGGCCTCCTCGAGCGCGACAATCGAGACGCCGCTCGCGACGACACCTTCCAGGGCTTCGCTCTCGCTCATGTGCGGACCCTAGCCATGCGGTTTAGTGTAGTCCGCTCTCCGCTGCTAGCATGACTGCCCGATGGCGGAGGGCAAGGCGACGCTACCGGCGCTCGGCGCCATCCCGCGGCTCGTTCACGGCTTCGGACGGCGCGCGCCCGGTGCTGCTCCCGAGACGCGCGAGGAAACGGCGAGGCGCGTGGCGGCGGGACTCGCCGGAGACGGGAGGCTGCTGCTGATGCGGCAGGTGCATGGTGCCGTGGTCGCGCCCGCGCCCTGGAACGGCACGCCCGAGGCCGACGCGGCCGTGGCGATCGCGCCCGGGCTATTGCTCGGCATTCAGACCGCCGACTGCCTGCCGGTGCTGCTCGTGGACCCACAGCGCGGCTTTGTGGCCGCGGCGCACGCCGGCTGGCGCGGGACGGCGGCCGGCGTGACCCGGGAGGCCGTTCGAGCGCTCGTCGCCCGAGGCTCGCGGCCGCGTGACCTCGTTGCCGCGCTCGGCCCCGGCATCGGCCCTTGCTGCTACGAGGTGGGCGAAGAACTACGCGATGCCTTCGGCGCCGCAGGCGCCGCGTTCTTTCGCCCGGGACCGAACGGCAAGCCTCACCTCGACGTGCGCGCCGCCAACGTACGTCAGCTCCTGGACGCCGGCCTCTCGGCGGAGGCCATCCACCACCTCCCCGACTGCACCCGCTGCCACCCCGACCTCTACCACTCCTACCGCCGCGAAGGCCACGGCAGCGGAAGGATGATCAGCTTCGTAGGCTTCAGGCCGTAGGCTCACTGCCGCGGTCCGACAAGCCGGCGTCGGCTCTCACACGTTCGAGGCCCGCTCGTCCACGGCGCGGTTCGCGAGCGCGTCGGCCTCGCGGTTCCTCTCGCGCGGCACGTGGGCGACGCGCGCCTTCGCGAAGCGGGCCAGGAGACTCTGCGCCTCGCGATGCAGCGGCTGAAGGCCTGCGTTCTTGACGCGGTAGCGGCCCTCGATCTGGCGCACGAGCAGCTCCGAGTCCGAGAACACCTCGACCGACGCTGCGCCGTGCGCGAGCGCGAAGCGCAGGCCGTGGATGAGCGCCTGGTACTCCGCCACGTTGTTGGTGGCCGTGCCGAGGTAGCCGAAGAGCGAAGCGACCTCGCTGCCGTCCGGGGCCGTCACGTGGATGCCGAAACCGGCGTCGCCGGGGTTGCCCCGGCTCGCGCCGTCCACGTGGAGGCGCAGCGCGAGCGGCGCCGTCAAGGTTCCGCGACGACTGTGGGCGGGGGCGGCTCGAAGAAGTAGATGCGGCTGCAGGACTCGCACTGGAAGATCTGCTCGTTCTTGCGGACCTCCACCCAGATCTGCACCCGCATCCGCACGTGACAGGCCTGGCACATGCCGTCGCGCGCTTCCGCGACGCCCGAACCGCGCTGCTTGGCGACGCGCGCGTAGAGCTCCCGGGCATCCTGCGGCACCGAGGCGGCCACGGCGTCCCGCTCGCCGCGCAGCCGCAAAGCACTCGCCTCGAGCCGGGCCGTCGCGGCGTCCAGCTCCGCCTGCGACTTCCGGGCCTCCGCCTCGAGCGCCTTGAAGTCGGTCTCCTCGCGCTTGACGGTGGCCGCGAGCCCCTCGGCCTTCTCCATCTCCTCGAGGATCACGTCCTCGCGGGCCTTGATGTCCCGCTCCACGCCCTCGATCTCGTGGAGCATGGCGGTGTACTCCTTGTTGGTCTTCACCTCCATCAGCTGGCCCTTGTACTTCGAGCGCTTCGTCTCGAGGTCCTGCACGGCGGCCTCGTTCAGCTTGCGGGCCTTCTGGGAGGCGTCGAGGGAGGCCTTGGCCGCGTCGAGGTGCGACCGGCCGCGTTCCAGCCGCTCCACGATGCCGCGCCGCTTCTGCGGGATCTCGCCGAGCTCGGTTTCGACGTGCTTCAGCTCGGTTTCGGTCTGGTGGAGACGGACCAGCTTCTCGAGATCAGGGTTCATGGGCAGGGGCTGTGCGGCGAGGGCACGCTAGGAGCCGCATTCTAACACTGCCGAAAGACAGCGCAGGGCGGCGTTGTGGGCCTGGGGCGGCGTGGTGGGCCTGGAAGGACTCGAACCTTCGACTAACCGGTTATGAGCCGGCCGTTCTAACCAGCTGAACTACAGGCCCGCCTGGAAGCGTAGCAGATGCGCGCCCGCCGCGGCCGAGGGCGGTGAAGCGCCTCTCGACCGTCTCGGCCCCCCTCGTCGACCAGCACCAGCCGGTGTGCGCCCGGACGCGGCGCGAGCGCCATCTGGGAAGGCGCCCTCGCGCGGGCCGACGCATGGCGATGTAGAGCGCGCCCTCAATTTCATTCGATAATGATAGAAGCAAGACACCACGGCGTGCCCACGGAAGCCCCCGAGAAAGGCGATCCATGCGTCCTGGCCGGAGTGCCGCGCTCGCTTTCGTCGCACTGTCATTCACCGGCCCGCTCCTAGCGGCCAGATTGGAGGAGCCCGCCCTCGATCGGACCTCCGTCTCCGCGGCCGGGCGACAGCGGGCGCAGGTGACGGTCTCGCGTTTCGGCCGGTACGCGGTGGTGGCGAGGAGCAAAGAGGGTGTCTCGGTCCAGGTGGTCGACCGGATGGCGGGCCCGGTCGAGAGCGCAGGCCGGCCCGAGGAGGACGGCCGGCTCGACCTGTTCCTCGAGCGGGGCGAGTACCGGCTGCTGACCGAGGGGCACTCGCGCGCCACAGGCGAAGCGCGTCTCGAGGTGCGCGGGTTCTCCGAGCTCTCGGCGCCGCAGCCTCCGATGCTGGTGGAGACCAAGCTCGTGGAGTCGAGCCTCGACGACTTCCAGCAGCGTTCCTTCTGGCTCCTGGTCAAGGAGCGGCGACGGGTGGACCTGGAGGCGGCGGGCCGCAACCTGGCCGACCTGCGTCTGTGGCGTGACGGCCAGTGGCTCGTGGACGCCGCCCCCGAGACCGAGCGCACGCAGCCGAAGGTCGGCCAGCCGCTCTTGGCCTGCCGCCTCTCGACGGAGCTCGAGCCGGGGCTCTACCTCGTCACGGCCTACGGCGGCCCCCCCCAGGCCTGGGCCCAGGAGGCCGAGGTGCATCCTCTATTTGTGCGGCTAGGCCTGGCACGGCTGCCCGAGGCGGGGCGGCGACGGTTCACCGTAAGCCCGTTCGGGATCGACCGCTACCGGGTGCCGGGGGCCGCCACCTACTTCCGCCTCGAGCTGCCCGAAGCCCGGCCCGCCACCCTACGCGCGGCCACCTTCGACCCCGACCAGCCTTACGCCGCCCCCTCTGAGATGCGGGAGGTCAGCAAGAAGAGCCTGCCTCCTGTGGCCGAGATCGATCTACCCCCCGCCCCGGCCGCGGAGCCTGCACGCGAGAGCGCACCCGACCGCATCGTCACCGTGGAGGGCGAGGCCGGCCAGGAGTACGTGCTGCAGCAGTTCGATCGCCGCAGCGTCTACTTCTTCCGCGCCGACGGGAGTTACTGGCTGTCGTCCGTCCACTCCGGCCACCCGCAGGATTCAGTGGACGTGACCGCGCTCCTGCTGGCGGGCGGCTCGAAGGCGCCGCTGCGCGAGGAGCTGGTGGAGATCGGCACGCAGACGGGCTGGAAGCGGCGGGCCAACCTGCTGGCCCCCTTGACCGTGTTCCTGCGCGTGAAGGACGCCGGCCGCTACGAGGTGCTGCTCGAGGGGCCGGAAGCCCGGGCGCGCATCGAGCCATTCCTGACCTACCGCCCTGAGCGCTACAAGTCACCGCCCTTCCGAGGCACGGGCAGCACCTGGGACCTCGACGTGGGGTTCTACGTCTTCACCGCCGAGCCCGTGAAACGCGGCATCGCGACGTTCACAGTTCGTGCCACCGGGATCGTTGACCAGGCACTCTCGGCGGTGGGGATGGCGCGCGCAACCCCCGAAGCCGCCGTTCGGGCCGCTGCGGTGTTCCCTAAGATCGAGCTCGACCGCGACGTCGCCTACGCGGTTTACCTGAACGAGCAACCCGAAGTGCGCTCCGGCGTGCAGCTCCGCAAGCTGCCGCTCGACCCCACCGAGCCCCTCTTCGTCTCGCAGCGCCCAGGCGAGACCGTCACCGTCTCTATCACGGTGAACGAGCCGGGGCTGCTCCGGGCCGAGGCCGAGAGCGGCACCCCCGTCGACCTGAGCGTGGACGGTGCTCTAGCGGTGAGGGCGGCCGCGCTCTCTCCCGGAGCGCACTCGGTCGTGGTGCGTCACACGGGAAAGGACACCGTCCAGTACACCCTCGCCTTCGAGCCCGCGCACCTCGCGCGCACGGCCGCGCTGCCCCCCCTCTCCGCGGACGCGACGCCGGTGGCGTTCCCGGCCCTCGCCGAGGGCACGCCCGTGTTTCTGGACCTCGCCGCGGGGGCGTCCACCACGTTCGGCGTGCGGGCCGACCAGGCAGGGCTCTACGTCCTCGAGTCCACGGGCCTCCTGGCCACGGAAGGCAACGTGCGGAGCCGCGTGGTGACCTCGTTCGCGCGCGCGAGCGGGAACGGCACCGGGCGCAACTTCGAGCTGCGAGAGTACCTGCGCGAAGGCGACTACCAGCTCACGGTGGCGGCGCAGGCGCCCTCCACGGGCCGCCTGGGCGTGCAGCTCCGCCGCACGCGGGTGGAGGACGGCGGCGACCTCCAGCTGAGGCTTCCCGCGCGCGCCACCCTTCACGGCGGCGAGGCGGTGAGCTACCGCTTCACGATCACGACCCCGGGCGAGTTCCGGGTGCGCACCCTCGGCCTGTCGCGTTCGTTCCGCTGCCGGCTCGAAGACAGGGACGGCTGGCCGCTCGTGCCACCCGGCGGGCCCGCCGACGTGACCCGGACCTTCGAGCCCGGCCGCTACCGGTTCGTGGTCCTGCCCGAAGCCACCGATGCCCGCGCGGTCACCGTCATAGAGCCCATGGGCCGGCGGCGAATGCGCGAGGGCCACGGGCCGCACCCGCTGCCTCTGGGCCAGACCGTCGAGCACGTCTGGATGGAGCCCGCGGAGGGCCAGGAGCGCCTGCCCGACGTCTGGCGGCTGAACCTGCCCGCGGCCACGGACGTGGCGTGGAGCCTGGGTGCGGGCATGGAGGGGTCGCTCCTGCGCGAAGGTGGGGGGGCGGCGGTGGCGATGCTGGGCGCGGGCCAGCCGGTCAAGGTCTCGCTCGAAGCGGGCTCCTACCGTTTCGAGGTGCAGAGCGCGAGGCGCAACAACCGCCTGGCCTATGGGCTCGCGGCCTTCCCCGAGGCCCTCCTGCCCGGAATGGACCGCGAGGTGCGCGCGCCCGCCGAGGTCCCGCTCGCGGTGGGGGCCACGGGTCTCGTCGAGGTCTCGTCGCTCGGCAGCGCCGACGTGAAGGCCCGGCTCTACGACTCCGCGGGAGCCTTCCTCGCCGCGAGCGACGACCACCCCGACGACTGGAACTTCCAGATCGGGCTGAACCTGCGCCCGGGGCGCTACCTCCTCCGGGTGGATCCCGTGGGCAGCACGGCCGGGAGCACCACCGTACGCCTGCGCACGCCGCGGGAAGAAGAGAAGCCCGCCCTCGCGCTGCCCGCCTCGGTGGCCGCCCGCCCCGGCCGCGGATCGCTCGTGTTCCCGCTCGCGGCGGTCCAGGGGGACCTGCTGCTGGCCCAGGTACGGGGAGCCGAGAGCCTGGGGCTGGCGGTGGAGGCGCGCGAAATCGACGCCTGGGTGCCGCTCGGAACCACGACCGGCCGCAACCCGCGGCTGGAGCTGCCGCTCGGCCCTGCGCCTCCGGCATTGCGGCTGCGGCTCTGGTCGCAGGACCGGCGCGACGCCGCGGTCGAGCTGAAGGTCGCGGCGATCTCGGCTCCGAAGGCGCGCGAGGCCGATCTGCGCCGCGGCCTGCGCCTGCCGCCGGTGCCCGGCCTGCCCGCCACTGCGGCGGCCGTGATCGAGATAGAGGGCCCCGGCCTCCTCAGGGTTGCGGACGACGCGGACCTGCGTCTGGGTGCTTTACCGGGAGTCGCCCTGCGCGCTGCGACGAACGGACTCGTGGCCGTCGCAGGCCGCCGCGTTTACGTCGTCGGCGTCAGCTCGACCGAGGCGACGCCCGCGGCTCGGGCCGCTCTGCGCCTGATCGTCCGCGCCGAGCGCGTCCGTCTGGTGGCGGGCACGCCGCTCGTCGTGCCCGTGCCCGCGCACGGCATCTCCCCGGTCGAGGCCGCGCCTTCGGCCGGTCCCCTCGTGGTGCGCGCGCGCTCGCGGTCGCTGCAACCGGGCCTCGTGCTGGGCGAGGCGGACGACGCCTTGGCGCCTACGGGTGCCATGGCAGTGGCGCCCGGTCTCGCCGTGGCGGTGGCCCTGCAGCCGAAGAAGCCGCTGGCCCTGGTCTTTGCCGCGACCCCGCCTTCGCCCGGACAGGGACCTCTGGGCGAGGCGACGCTCGAGGTCGTCACTTTGCCCCGGCCGGCCATCGAGCCGCTCCAACCGGGGACGAAGGACGGCGCTCTCGACGGTCTCGCGGCCGTGACGTACTCCCTGCCCGCGGGGGCGAAGCGGCTGCGTCTGGGCCTCTCTCGCGACGTGGTGGCGGTCCTGGCGACCGCTGGAAGGACCCTGAGTGTCGTCGCGACGGACGAGGCCGCCGCCGCGGAGACGCTGGACACGGCCGCCGAGACGCTGACCCTGCTCCACACCGGAGCGGGCTCCGGACGCTTCTCCGTCGAGAACGTGGCGGCGGCTCCGAGGGTCCTGGCCGAGAGCGGTCCGCTGGAGATCGTCCTGGCCGAAGCGGGCACCTTGCGCCTCCGCGTGACGGGTGCGGAGCCCAAGGTCCTGCGCCTGCGCGGCGTCGCGAGCGAGGCCACGTTCGTCGCGGAGGACGGTTCGGTGGCCGGGGGGCGCGACATCGTGGCTTCCGGCGCGGGAACTCTCCTCGTGCGTCACCGACCTGGACCGCTCGTAGCCTGGTTGGAGCGTCCGGGGACCGACGTCCAAGCGCTCTGGAGTGTGCCCGGCGCTCCCGTGCGAGAGGTCGCGTTGCCCTCGGCCCTCGCCCTCGAAGGGGAAGCCCTGCGCCTCGCGTTCGATCGCGCGGAGTCGACCCTCCTGCAGCTTCGCTCGCCGGAGCCGCTCGTCACCGTACTGACCCGACCCAATGGGTCCGTGGAAACGGAGGTCCACACCGCGGCGACCAGCCTCGACGCCCTCCTGCCCGCGGGCCGTTCCGAGCTGCTGCTGCGGCCTTCTCTCGGCCGCCGCCTCGACGGGACCGCCACCCTTCAGGCCACGCCCACGCTGCCCATCGCCGAAGGACTCGGGCCCGAGATTCTCCTGGCCCCCGGCAGCTCGCGCGCATTCACGTTCGAAGTGGTGGACGGCGGGCCGCTCGGCCTCGGCGTGCGCGCCAGCGCCGAGGTCGCCGAAGCCACGCTCTTCGACTCGTCGGGCCAAAGGCTCGCGACGGGTGTGTCGCAGATGCCCACACTCGCTCCCGGACGGTACGTGCTGGTCGTCCACGCTCCCGCGGACGGCCCCGCGGTACGCGTACGTCCCGCCCTGGCGGGCGCACTTCGCCCCTCGACCGATCCGCCTCTCGACGTGGTTCGGCGCTACCTGGAGCTCGAAGCGGCGCCGCTCACATTCTCGAGTCGTTACGTCGAAGAAGGGCCCGAGGCGAGGCGCGGCGAGGAGACGGGAGCGCCCGAGGAGGGGGCGGAAGTGCTCGAGGGGGAGATCGAGGAGGAGACTGCGGAGGAAGAGCCTCCGCCCACGGACTGGGGTGGGGCTGCGGGGACGTTCTGGGATGTAGGTGTGTGGTGAGCCGGCCGAGGTTCGCCAAGGCAGCAGACGCGGGAGACTTCCGGTTTGCGGGACCGGCTTTCCGGCTCAGGTCCCTTGGACTCGCGAGTGGGCTCGCGGCCGGACTCGCAAGCCTGCTGTTACTCGCGAGCCCAAGGGTGCTTCTCGCGAGCCCAAGGGTGCTTCTCGCGAGCCCCCGGGCGGAAGCCCTGGAGCCTCCTCCCACGCGGCCGGCTTCGATCACCGGCACCGCCGTGATCCCCGAGCGATTCCTCCGCCGGTGGGACCCCCTCACCGTGTTCTTCACCCGTGACGCCGGCCCCGCGACTGCGGGCCCCGAGGACCACGCAGAGCGCCTCGTCACCCTCACCCCCGCGCACCCCGGAGCCTGGCGTTGGATCGACGCGCGCACCCTGCAGTTCCGGCCCGCGGAGCCCTGGCCGGCCCTCGCCCGCTTCACGGTGAAGGCCGACGAGAAGACCGCGAGCCTCTTCACCCTCATGCCGGCGCCGATCGAGACGATCCCCGGAGACGGCGCCGACGGCCTGGAGCCGGTTTCGGAGATCACGCTGGCCTTTCGCGATCCGCTGGACGCCTCGGCCCTCGAGCGCATGGTGGGGGTCGAGCTGCGGCCGCTGCCCGGGGTCGGCTCCGCCGAGGCCCGCGTGCTCACCAAGGACGAGCTCGAGGTGAAGAGCCTGGAGCGCGCCTCGCGCTCCGACGCGGCCCGCTACGTCCTCGTCCTGCGCCAGCCCGTCGCCCTGGGCACGCGAGTGGTCCTGCGCCTGCGCCTCTCCCTCGAGGACAAGGAGAGCGAGAGCTTCCGCGAGATCGCGTTCCGCACCGCCGAGCCTTTCCGGGTGGCCGCCCTCGGTTGTCGCGAGAAGCAGGTGCCGGTGACCCCGGGAGGCACGCGCTACGCGAAGGAGCAGGCGCTCGCCTGCCCCGGTCAGCGGCTGGTGGTGGTCGAGTTCTCCGCCACCCCGAAGCTCCTGGGGCCGGTCGAAGGGCGGAACCTCGTGCGCTTGAGCCCCGCCGTGCCCAACCTCGCCTTCAACCTGCAGGGCCGCACTCTCGAGGTCACGGGCGACTTCGCCTGGGACACCCTCTACTCCGTAGCCCTGGCCCCCACCCCGCTTCAGGACCAGCGCGGGCGCGTCCTGCAGATGACCGACCGCAGCGGGGTGTTCCTGCATTTCGCGCGCCGGCCCGCCTACGTGCGCCTCACCTCCGCCCAGGGGATCGCCGAGCGGTTCGGCCCCCAGATGGTTCCGGTGGACGGCCGCGGCCAGGAGCGTCTGGACCTCCGCATCCACAGCGTCGATCCCCTCGACCGCTCGTTCTGGCCGTTCCCGGACCGTCCGCTCGGCCTCGACGAAGGGGAGCGGCCGCCCGGCCCCGGCGAGGAGCCACAGCCCCACACCGACCCCTCGCGCAACCTCACCGTGCAGGAGCTGCTGCAGCACCTCAAGACCCTCGGCTCGCCGCCCGTCTCCGCCCTCGCAACCCTGCCCCTCAAGCGGGAAGGCAGCGCGGCCACCTTCGGCCTCGATCTGGAGCCGCACCTCGTGAAGGCTTTCGGCAAGGGCACGCCCGGCACCTATCTCGTGGGAGTGCGCGACCTCGCGGGGCGCGGCGAACGGCAGTGGATGCGCCTGCAGGTCACCGACCTCGCGCTCGCGTCGGTCGAGGAACCGCGGGCCGTGCGCTTCGCCGTGACGTCGCTCTCGACCGGCCTCGCGGTGCCCGGGGCACGGGTGCGCGTGGAGGCCACCCTTCAGTCCCGCGGCGACACGAGCTGGGTCACCCTGGCCGATGGCACGACGGGCCCCGACGGCTCGTACCGCTTCGAGGCGCCGGGCGATTCACCTCATCGGCACTACACCCTGCGCCGGCTCGTGGTGACGAAGGACGAAGACGTCGTGGTCTTGGACGCCGCCCGTCCCCCCGATCTCTACGCCGACAACCAGTGGTCGAAGAGCCGCGAGAGCTGGCTGCAGTGGACCGTGGGGCCGCTCGGGGGACGCGGCACGCCCGCGCTGACACGCGCCCACCTTTTCACGGAGCGGCCCGTCTACCGGCCGGAGGAGGAGGTCCACGTGAAGGGCTACCTCCGCCACCGCGCCCGTGGCCGCCTCGAGCCTGTGACCGGCGAGGGCTTCCTGGTCGTCGAGGGTCCGGGCGACCTCGCGTGGCGCTATCCGGTCACCCTCACGGCCGCGGGCAGCTTCTACCACAAGTTCCAGGAGAAGGACCTCCCCACGGGCGTCTTCACCGCCCACTACGAAGACCGGCAGAAGAACCGTTACGGCAGCGTGGCCTTCTCGGTCGAGGCCTACCGCATCCCGCTCTTCGAGGTGCTGCTCCACGGTCCGGACAAGACGAGCCTCGACCAGCCGTTCGACGTCTCCCTCACCGCGACCTATTACGCCGGCGGACGGGTCGCGGCGGAGCCCGTGCACTGGCGCGTCACGCAGTTCCCGTTGAGCTTCGCCCCAAAGAAGCGGGAAGGCTTCCTCTACAGCTCCGACGCGCGCTTCTCGGCCCGGGGACGGTTCGAGTCTACGCCCCGGGTGGAGAAGGACGACGTCACGAGCCCCGAGGGAGGGGCGAAGATCGGCCTCGATCCCACCATCGAGCCCACGGCCGCGCCGCGGAGCTACGTAGTGGAGGCCACGGTCACCGGCGCCGACGACCAGACCGTCACCGCCACCCGCACCATCCAGGCCCTGCCGCCTTTCGTGCTCGGCCTGAAGCTGCCGCGCTACCTCGAGCGCGCGAAGACCATCGACGGTCAGATGCTCCTCGCCGGCCCTGACGGCGAGCTCGTGGAGGGCCGCGACGTGATCGTGCGTCTCCTGCGACGCGAGTGGCACTCGCACCTGAAGGCCAGCGACTTCACCGACGGAGTCGCCCGCTACATCACCGACACCGTGGACATGAAGGTCTCCGAGACCACGCTGAAGAGCGGCAAGGAGCCGTTGCCCTTGAAGCTGCCCGTGGACCGGGCGGGGGTGTACGTGGTCGAGCTGCAGTCGAACGACCGGCTGGGTCGGGCCCAGGTGGTGAGCGTCGACCTCTACGTGGGCGGCGACCAGCCCGTGGCCTGGCCGAAGCCGGTGACGCCGGTCTTCTCCGTCGCCCTGGCGGAGCCGCGCTACGACCCGGGAGCCGTGGCCGGTCTCGTCTTGAAGAGCCCTTTCCAGACCGCCCACGCGCTCTGCATCGTGGAGGCCCCCGAGGGCAACCGCTACTCGTGGCTGTCGGTCGAGAACGGCGCCGCCACCTTCCGCCTGCCCGTGGAGGGCCACTTCACGCCGCGCGTCCCCGTGCACTTCATCCTGATGCGGGGCCGCCTGCCCAACACGGCTCCCCTTCCCGGCAACAACACCGACCTCGGAAAGCCGGCGACCCTGGCCGCGACCGCCTGGGTGGACGTGAACCCGGTGGCGAACCAACTCCAGGCGACGCTCCAGAATCCCGAGACCGCGCGGCCGGGACAGAAGATCGACGTGACGATCCGGCTCAAGGACCCGAAGGGCGCGCCGCTCCCCGGCGAGGTGACCCTGTGGCTGGTGGATGCGGCGGTGCTCGCCCTCGGCCGCGAGCAGCGCCTCGACCCGCTGCCCGACTTCCTGCCCCGCGTGGAGTCGCATCTCGAGGTCCGCGACACGCGCAACCTGGCCCTGGGCGCTCTGCCGTTCGCGGAGAACCCGGGCGGCGACGGGGCGATCGAGGAAGCGGGGCTCCTCGATCGGGCCACCGTCCGCAAGAACTTCAAGTCGGTGCCGTACTTCGATCCCGCCATCGCGGTGGGGCCCACGGGGGTCGTGACCGTCACCGTGCAGCTTCCCGACGACCTCACCAACTTCAAGCTCCGGGCCAAGGCGGCGAGCGGACCGGAGCGGTTCGGGGTGGCCATGTCGCAGGTGGCGGTGCGGCTGCCCGTGATCGTTCAGCCCGCGCTGCCGCGCTTCGTCCGGCCGGGGGACCGCTTCACCGCTGCCGCGGTGGGCCGCGTGGTCGAGGGCGAGGGCGGGCCGGGCACCGCCGAGGTGCGCGCGGAGGGTGTCGACCTGCAGGGGCCGGCCCGACGGGAGCTCACCCTCGTCCCGAACATTCCGCAACGCATCGAGGTGCCCGTGACGGTCAAGACGCCGCACCGGAACGCCGAGGGACAGCTCGCCTGGACCGAGGTTCTCTTCCGCATGGCGGTGGAGCGCACCGCCGACGCGGCGAGCGACGCTTTCGAGTCGCGCCTGCCCGTGCGCGACGACCGCGAGCGGGTGACGAAGCGCGCCCTCGAGGAGCTGAAGCCGGGCGTGCCCTTCAAGCTGCCCGAGGTGACGGAAGGGGCACGGCCGGGCACCCTGCGCAGGCAAATCCTGCTGTCACAGCAGGCAGCGCTCGTGAAGATGGCGGCCGGCCTCGATTTCTTCCGCTCGTACCCTTACGGCTGCACGGAGCAGCAGATGAGCCGCGCCCGGGCCTACCTGGCCTTCCGCAAGTTCCGCGCCCTCCTCGGCCAGCAGGGCGGCGAGAAGGACGTGGACCGCGCGGTGAAGGACACCCTCGCCTTCCTGCCCACCGCGGTGGACCCGAACGGCCTCGTGGCCTACTGGCCAGGGTCGCCGGGCTACGTGTCCCTCACCGCCTGGACGGTCCAGTTCCTGGTGGAGGCGAAGGCGGCGGGCTATCCGATCGACGAGAAACTTCTCTCACGACTTCTGCGCACCCTGGAGCAAGCCCTCCGCTCCGACTACAGCCGTTTCATCGACGGTGAAAGCTTCGCCGAGCGCGTGTGGGCCCTGGTCGCCCTGCATCAGGCCGGCCAGGCCAACCCCGCCTACGCGGCGGAGCTCGCGCGCAAGACTCAGTTCCTCGACTTGGAGGGCGTGGCGGGTGTCATGACCGCATTCGACTCGACCGCCGGGTCGGCCCCCGTGGTCGCTTCGCTTTCCCAAGCCTTGACCGAAGGCCTCGTCACGCGGCTCTTCCAGGGCCAGGAGATCTACGGCGGCCTGCAGGAGCGGCGGCCCAGCCGCAACGGCCTGATCCTGCCGGACGAGACCCGGACCGTCGCAGAGGTGGCTCGGGCCTTTGCGAGACGCGACCCGAGGAACGCCCGGCTGCCGCTCCTGACCCAGGCCCTCGTCACTCTGGGCCGCGACGACGGCTGGGGCTCGACCCACGCGAACGCTTCGGCGCTCATGGCCCTCTCCGAGCTCGTCGAGCCGAAGGCTCTGGCCGGCGCCGGCTCGGCGTCCGCCAGCACGACCGCCACGGTGACGGTGCGGCTCGACGGCAAGGAGCAGACGCTGACCCTCGGTCCGACGAGCCCCGTGGCCCTGCTCGCGGCCACGACCACGTCGGCCCTGGAGGTCCTGCTGCCCGCGGGTGCTCTGGGCCCCGTGCTCGCGCGCGTCGAGACGTCCTACGTCCCCACTGCCCCCGGCTCGGAGGCGACGGCTCGCGCCAGCGGCTTCGTGGTCACCCGCGAGCTTCAGCGCGTCACCTCCGAGGACACGCCGCCCGAGAGGCTGCCCCTCACCGAGCCCGGCCGCAACCTGACGTACTCCATCGGCCAGGTGGTCGAGGAGCACGTCCAGGTGGTGAACCCGAAGAACCGCAACTACGTGGCGGTGGTGGTGCCGCTCGCCGCCGGCCTCGAGGTCATGAACCCGCGCCTCGCCACGGCACCCCCCGAGGCCAAGGCCAAGGGCGCCCTCACGAAGGAAGCCACCTACGTCGCCTTCCTCGACGACCGGGTGGCCTTCTATTACGACACCCTGCCGGCCGGCACCTACGACTTCTACTTCCGCACGCGCGCCTCCACGGAGGGCGCTTTCACCCAGCCGCCGGCCAAGGCCGAGATGATGTACGACGCCACGGTCGTGGGCTCGTCGGTGGGGGCCAAGGTCACCGTGGCACGGTAGCGAGGATGCGCTCGCGACGACGACGCCAACGACCTCGCCGGTCGCGATCGGTGAGCCCGTGACCTGGAAGCGACGCGGTCTGCGCCGCGTGGCGGAAGTGCTTCGGGCCCTGCGCGCGGTTCGCACGAGGCTCGGCTTGGGGCGCGGTCCGGGCGGCCTCGACCGCCGGGCCCTTCTGCGTCTCACGGTCCGGATCTGCGTCGTGGCCACGGGCGCTTTCGTCGGTCTCGCCCTCTGGCGCGCGCGGCTCGTCTCGCCCGATCCCACGCTGCTCTTGCGCGACCGGCACGGACGCTTCCTGGGCGAGGTAAGCGCCCTCGGCCCGAACGCCGAGTTCGGCTACTGGCCGCTTTCCGAGGTCCCGGCCCGCGTGGCCACGGCGACTCTGCTCATCGAAGACCGCCGCTTCCGGAGCCATCCCGGTGTCGACCCCCTGGCCGTCGGACGCGCCGCCTTGCAGAATCTGCGCGAGGGCCGGCGCGTCTCCGGCGCCTCCACCCTCGCCATGCAGGTGGCGCGCATGCAGCACGCCGGGCCGCGCCGCTACGACCGGAAGGCCGTGGAAGCACTGTCCGCGGTCTTCATGACCGCTTTCCACGGCAGGGGCGCCGTCCTGCGCCAGTACCTGCGCCTCGTGCCGTACGGCAACCGCATCCACGGCATCGCCTACGCGGCGCGGCGCTACCTCGACAAGCCGATCGAGGACCTGTCGTGGGCGGAGACCGCCTTCCTGTGCGCGATCCCCCAGGCGCCCGCGCGCATGGACCCCTTCATGCCCTCGGGACGCGAGCGCGCCGTCAGGCGGGGCGAGCGCATCCTGGACCTTTTGCTCCGGGCGGGCGCCCTCTCGCGGGACGAGCACCAGCTCGCCCGCGCCCAGATCCTCGCCTTGCGCGTGCCCCCTGCGGCCGAGCGGCCGCGGGCGGCGCTGCACTTCGTCCTGCGCTTCGAGGAATGGCTGAAGGACGCGGACCGCCGCCGCCGGCTCGGCGCCCGGCCCCTGCTCGAGACCACCCTCGACATCGAGCTGCAGCAGGACGCGCAGGACCTGGCCCTGGAGACGGTGCGGAGCTTCGAGGGGCAGGGCGCAGGCAACGCCGCGCTCGTCCTGCTCGACCGCGAGACGAGCGAGGTCCTGGCATGGGTGGGTTCCACCGACTACTTCGACGCGGCCCATGCGGGAGCCATCGACTACGCTCGGGTCACGCGCTCGCCGGGAAGCGCCTTGAAGCCGTTCCTCTTCGCCTTGGCCCTGGAGCGCCGCGCGATCACGCCCGGCGACGTCCTCGACGATCTCGACCGCGGCCCGGGCGGGATCACGAACGCCGATGACCGCTACCTGGGTCCTCTGCTCCCCCGCGCCGCCCTCGCCAACTCGCGTAACGTGCCCGCGGCCGAGCTCTTGGAGCAGGTAGGCCTCGACGAGGGCTACGCGTTTCTGCGCGACCTCGGCCTGCACGAGGGCCGGGTTCCCGCCCGCCGTCTCGGCCTGGGCCTCGCCATCGGCGGCTTGAACGTGACCCTGGAGCAGCTCGTTGTCGCCTACGCCGTCCTGGCCGGCGATGGCCAAGCCGTGCTTGGAGGGCCCCTCGGGGCGCCGGGTATCGTGGTGGTGAAGGGCGAGCGGCCCGAGCGGCGGCGGCTCCTTTCCGAAGACACCGCGCGCCAGATCGCCCTCTTCCTCTCGGATCCCCAGGCACGCCTGCCCAGCTTCCCGCGCATGGGACCGCTCGAGTACCCATTCCCGGTGGCGGTGAAGACCGGCACCTCCTCGCGCTTCCGCGACGCCTGGTCGGTGGCGTTCACCACGCAATACGTCGTGGGCGCGTGGGTGGGCGATCCCGACTTCCGACCCATGAACCACGTGTCGGGCTCGCAGTCGGCGGCGGCCCTGGCCCAGCGTCTACTGCTGCGCCTCCACTCGAGCGAGGCGCAGGGGCTCGACGACCTGTCGTTCCCGGCTCCCCGCAGCCACCGACCCGCGCGCCTCTGCGCGCTGACCGGGGCGCTCGCCACCTCGGCTTGTGAGCGAATCAGCGTCGAATGGCTGCGCCCGGAGGATGAGCCGCGAAACGAGTGCGCGGCCCACCAGCGCATCCTCGTGGACACCCGCAGCGGACGCCCCGCCCTGCGCGGGACGCCGCGCGGCTTCCTCGAGGTGCTTACCTTCGTGGACCTGCCGCCCCGCTACGCGGCCTGGGCGGCGGCCGCCGGCCTGCCCCGACCTCCGACCGTCGAGCCCCGGCTGAGCTTCGCGTCTTTCCAGCCGAGCGTGCGCGTGAGCCTCACCTCGCCCACCGACGACCTCCGGATCCTCCGCGACCCCGAAACGCCGGCCGAGCAGGCCACGCTGTCCCTGGCCGCGGTCCTGGACCCGCCGGGCCCCGAGGTCGTGTTCTACGTGGACGGCCGGCCTTTCGAGACCGTAGGCTATCCCTACCGCACGCGCTGGCCGCTCCGACCGGGCGAGCACGTGTTCGAGGCCCGGGTGCCGGCGGCGGGCGCCGCTTCGGCCCGCGTGCGGGTCCTCGTCCAGTGACGCTCAGCTCCGGACTACCTCCTTCAGCACCGCGTCGGCGGCATAGACCTTGAGGAGCGCCTCCAGGATCCCGCGCACGTCCACTGGACGGCGGTCTCCTCTTCAAGGTGCTGCGAAGGCCTGCGGCGCGGGAAGCGATCACCCGGTCCGCACGGCTTTGTTGTCGCTGCGGCTTTCGGTCCGCGGCTGGGGGCACGGCCGCTTGACTTGGTCGGGATCGAGCCCCCACGATGGGGCGATCGGAGGAGTCCAGTGACCAACCGAGCCTTCCTGCTGGTTGCCGCGGCGGGGGTCCTCACCACAACGGCGCTCGCCGACACGCTCGTGTTGCGGTCGGGGCGCCGCGTCGAGGGCGACTTGGTCAGCGTGCGCGGCAGCACGATCGAGTTCGCAGAGAGGCGCGGGTCGACGCGCCGCTACGATCGCGGCGACGTCGACCGCATCGAGCTCGACTCCTCGCGCTACGACGGCGACCGCCCCGGCCCCGGCGGGCGGCCGTCGGGGCTGCGCGAGAAGTACACGAGCGTCGAAGCCGCCACGCAATGGAACGACACCGGGGTCGAGGTTCGTTCCGGCACGGACGTCTATTTCGACGCATCGGGCCGGGTGCGCTGGGGGCCCGACCGCCAGCACGGCCCGGGCGGCGAGGGCGGCAACCGCTACAACGCCAACCGTCCCATCCCCGGACGCCCCGGCGGGGCGCTGATCGGGCGCATCGGGAACTCGGACCCGTTCTTCATCGGCGACGAAAAAGGGCCGATCCGGATGCGCGAGTCGGGCCGACTGAGCCTGGGCGTCAACGACGACTACCTGCAGGACAACTCCGGCAGCTGGCGCGTCACCATCTACTACTGAAGGGCGGCTCGCGATCAGCCAGTCTCTATTCCGCGATCCGCAGGCCGTCCCGGCGCGATGGGAAGCGTGAAGCAGAAGGTGCTCCCACGCCCCTCGCCTTCGGATTCGACCCAGACCCGCCCTTCGTGCAGCTCGACGATGCGCTTCACGAGCGCGAGCCCGATGCCGGTGCCGTCGGTCTCGGTGTCGAGCCTCTCGAACAGATCGAAGACTCTCTCGGTAAAGCGCGGATCGATGCCCTTGCCGTTGTCTTGAACGTAAAAGACCGTCTCGTCCCCGTCTCTCCTGCTCCCGATCACGACCCGCGGGGCCTCTTGCCGACCCATGAACTTGACGGCGTTCTCGACGAGGTTCTGGAGCACCTCCACGAGGCGCGCTCGATCGCCGAGGACGATCGGCAGGCCGGGCAGGACGTCCACGCGAGCCCCGCGTTCCGCGATCAGGCCGGCGACGTGGGCGATGGCCTCCGGCGCCAGCTCGTTCAGGTCGACCGCCGCGGCAGGTTTCGCGACTCGGCTGATGCGTGAGAGCTCCAAGAGCTCGTTGAGCAGCCGATGCATCCTGTCCGCCGCCGCGTCGACCCTGCCGAGATCCTGGCTCGCGCGCGCGGCGTTGCCTTTGGCCAGCTCCTTCTGCGCCAGGCCCAGGAAGCCCTTGATCGTGACGACCGGGCTCTTGAGGTCGTGCGAGACGGTGTAGATGAACCTCTCCATCTCCGTGTTCCGCGCCCCGAGCTCCGCGATCAGCCGCTCGCTGTGGGATTCCGCGCGCTTTCTCTCCTCGACCTCCCGGTTCAGCGCGGCATTGATCCCCTGGAGCTCGAGGTTCCGTGAGTTGACCGCGCTGAGCCTCGCTCGATGGACCAGCATGGCCGCGGCGCCGAGCAGCAGGGTCGTCGCGACCCTGAACCACCAGGTCTGCCAGAAGGCCGGCGCCACGATCACCCGCACGACGCTCCCCCGATCGTTCCAGACGCCGTCGTTGTTCGCCGCTTTGACCCGGAACGTGTAGACGCCAGGGTCGAGGTTCGTGTAGTTCGCGAAGTTCCGGTTGCCGACGTGAACCCAATCCGGATCGACGCCTTCGAGCTGGTAGGCGTACTCGTTCTCGCCGGGCGCGCTGAAGTCGAGCGCGGCGAACTCGATCGACACGAAATTGTCTCGGTGGCTCAACTTCAGCTCGGTGATCCCGGCCAGCGAGTCTGGCGTCAGCGCCTCCTCTCCAAAGATCCTGATCGAAGTCAGCACCACGGGAGGAACATGGGGGTTGTCGCGCACGAGGCGGGGAACGAAAGACGTCAGGCCGGCGCCACCTCCGAAGTACATCTCACCATCCCGCGTCTCCAAGCCCGAGTTGCGGATGAAGCTGTGGTTCTTGAGACCATCGGAGCCGCCGTAAGCCCTGAAGGACCCGCGTCCGGGGTCGAATCGGCCCACCCCCGTGCTCGTGCTCAGCCAGAGCTGACCCGCCTCGTCCTGGAGGATGCTGTCGACGACGCTGCTCGAGCGCACGCCGCCGATGGCGATGCGCTTCGATTTCCCGCTCCGCGAATCGAGCCGATTGAGCCCGCCACCTTCGGTTCCGACCCACAAGACACCGTCACTGCGCTCGTCCTCCCGGATGGCGAGGATGATGTCGTTGCTCAAGCTCTCGGGTACATCGGGGTCGTGGTGGAAACGACGGAACTGGCCGGTCCTCTTGTCGAAGCGATTGAGCCCGTGCCGGGTTCCGAGCCAGAGGGCAGAGGAGCGGTCCTGGTGGATCACGCTGACGTAGTCGTGACTCAAGTGCGTATTCCGGCCGATCGTGATCACTGATTCCGGCCGAAGGTGATCATCGATTCCGGGATCCTGATCAGGGATTCCGGCGATCGTGATCACCCGTTCCGGTCATCGTGATCACTGATTCCGGTCA
>Ga0247727_10001277_pt1 | contig 60451 bp, 54 predicted proteins | sample WisWelCaveWW1625_FD_202498 | JGI IMG/M metagenome (GOLD analysis project Ga0247727, IMG submission 202498) | Biofilm microbial communities from Wishing Well Cave, Virginia, United States - WW16-25 | ecosystem: Environmental > Aquatic > Deep subsurface > Groundwater > Cave microbial mat | place...
AACAACAAGGTGAAGGTCGTCAGCCATCGTGCCTACGGTTACCGCACGACCGAGACCTACATCACCGCCATCTGGCATGGGTGCGGCCACCTTCCACTGGAGTGATCACACTTTCGGGAGACGAACCCTTTCTTGTATGGTCAAGCCACCCGAGGACACCGTTACGAAGGTGACACTCTGGTCAGCGCTGTTGGCCACGATGGCCAGCGAACCGTCCGGGGATACGGTCAACACATCCGGCTCGGCGAGCCGATTCGGGGCTGGATCTTGCTGGTCCAGTGCTTGCCAAGTCGTCGTGTCCATGAGCAAGACCCGGTCGCCGCCCGGATCCGTCACGATGGCTCGGGATCCGTTCGGTGGTACCAGTGCGAAATCACCGATGCTCTCGACTGCAGGGTCTACAAGAAGCGACTCCGTTGTGTAGGTTCCGTCCGACAGATTCACGACATGAACCACCGGTTCGTCCGCCAAGATGTCGGTGACGTAGGCCGTGAGGCCATCGGGGCTCATGACGATCCTCGATGGGTCGTCGCCAATCATCCAGGGCGGTCCCACGAGTTCCCTTGTCGCGACATCGAATCGGAAGAGCTGTCCTAGCTCGTTGCCTTCGGTGACGAGAGCCATCGCGCCATCGGGCGTCACCGCAACTTCCGCGAATTGGTTCAGGATCGCCGTCAGACCGTTCTGCTCGGGTCCGTCGAGCAACGTCTTGGTCACAACCCCTTGACTCGATATGAAGCTCACGTATCCGGTATCACACGCGACGATCATCGAGCTTCCGTCCGGCGTGATGGCCACGTGGAGCGGGAAAGACGCTCTGTCGACCAGTTTCACAGAGGCCGACACTTGAGCAGTTGCGAGATCGATGAAGGCCACTTCCCCCGAGCCGGCGAGGCTGACGATGGCCGTCTGCGCCGCCTCGACATCACCCGGAAGAAGCAAACCGCCAAACGGAAGGAGCGCATACAGCGACAGCCCAAGGATCCGCCTTCTTGCCATTCCCTTGTCCCCCCTGCTCCGGACGGCCGTTGACGTCCAGGGCACGAACTCGGCCTTCTGGCCGTCGAACCCGCACTGTCTGCAATATACGGCAAAACCACCAGACCAACCCGAGCTGACGAAAAGAGGCGTGGAGCTGATCTCTGGGGATGGCCCTCTTCCGGCGACGTCCGGGCGGCGCGTCAGGAGCTTTTCGTAGAGGTGGGTAAAACAGCAGCGTTTTTACCCACAGTCAGGAAACGCGGGAGTCCGGCTTTTGCCCCACGCCGCCCTCGGGGCTATACTCTCCCGCGACGTCAGGAGGCACGGTGCTCGCTCGAAGGTCGCTGACGATGGCATTGGTTCTCGCCCTGGCGCTTCCGGCGCTGGCCATCGGATCCGCGTGCGCCTGCCCCCGCACTTCCGCCGTCCACTCCTGCTGCCGATCCATGGAGACCTCGGTCGCCCTCACGGCCCCGCGGGGCTGCTGCCCGGCGGCATCGCCCGCAGCGCCTCAGGACGCCGCGCTTTCTGCACGCGCCGTTGCGCCTTCCCGGCCTGAGCTGGTCAGGCTCCTCGCCGCAGTGGATACGTGGCGACCGTATCCGGCCGCCTCAGCTCCCGCGAGAATCTCCTCTCTTCGAGAGACCGCCGAGACGCCTCCGGATCTTCTTCTGCGGAACTGTGTCCTCCTGATCTGATCGTCCGCCTCCCGTTCCCTTTTTTTCGCCAGGGCTTTTCTTTGGGCCCGGCTGTCGGCGTGTGACGGCCCCCGCGCTCGGGTCGTCGCCAGTGGGAGGCGGTCATGAATCCAGCGGATTTGAAGAAGACGCGCGTCTGCGGCATGCTGTTGTCCAGTCCGGGGGAGGTCGGAGGGTCCCATGACCCGGAGAATCGTACAGAGCCTCGCGCTGGCCTTCGCCATCTCGGCCGTCGCGATCGCCGCATCCTGCACGGGGCACGGGAAGATGTGCGCCGTGTGCCAGCGGGAGGAGTGCGGCAACCTCACGTTCACCATCGGGCTCAAGAGCGGGAAGAACGTGGAGAACTGCTGTGCCCGGTGCGGGCTCCGCTACATCGAGCGCGAGCGCCCCGAGGTAGCTTCTCTCGCCGTTCGGGATTTCGAGACGGCGGGGACCCTCGACGCTCGCGCCGCGTTCTACGTGGAGGGAAGCGACGTGACGCCGTGCAGCTCGATGCACGGTGCGACTCCACCCAAGGACGAGAGAGGCTGCTGCATGAGCTCGGTGTACGACCGCTGTCTCCCGAGCGTCCTGGCGTTCCGGGCGAGGGATCGGGCGGAAGGCTTCGCGCGGGAGCACGGCGGCATCGTGAAAACGCTCGCGCAGCTCCGGTCCTCGCGCGGCGCCGCCCCGGCTGGAACTTCCCCCGGAGGCTGATCTTCGCCCTGGTCGCCGCGGCGATCGCGACCGGCTTTTCCAGCGCGGACGATCCGGAGCCCCTCTCGCTCGCTGCCCTTCTCGCCGAGGCCGAGTCGCGGAACCTGGACATCCTGGCGGCCCAGTCCCGGAAGGCCGCCGCGGCGCACCTCCCGTCCCAGCTGGAAGCCCTCCCCGACCCTGAGCTCGGGATCTCGTACACCAACGTCGGGGTGAGCGATCTCACCCTCGGCTCGGATCCCGACGCCGAGCTCTCGATCCTCTGGTCCCAGGAGCTCCCCCGCGCCGGGAAACGCCGCCTCGCCGGCGAGGTGGCGCGCGCCGAGATCGACGTCGCGAGCGAAGTCCTCGAGGCGACGAGGCTCGCCGTGCGGGCGGAGGTCAAGACGGCGTACGTCGACCTGTTCCGGATCCGGCGAACCCGGACGATCCTCGAGGAGAGCCGGAATCTCCTCGAGTCGTTCCGCGACACGGCCCGCGCCCGATACGAGACCGGAGAGGGGATCCTCGAGAACATCCTCAAGGCCCAGACCGAGCTGACGCTGATCGACGCCCGCCTCGCGGAGCTGGCGCAGGAAAGGCGAGCGGTCGAGGTCGGTCTCGTCGCGGTCTTGGGACGATCCTCGGATGCGCGTCTCGGCCCGGCGCAAGAGCTTCCGGTGGACGCCGACGTGGACGTCCCGTCGATCGAGGCGGAGGCGGTCGAGCGCTCCCCCGGGCTGCGGGCCCTTCGCTCTTCGTCCGTGCGCGAGCAGAGAAGGGTCGACCTCGCGCTCGAGAACCTGAAGCCCGACTTGGTCTGGAGCGCCGGATACACGAACCGCGGCGGATTCGATCCGATGGTGATGGGCGCGGTCGGCGTGCGTCTTCCCCTGAGGCGCCAGAAGAAGCAGCACGAGGCGGTGCTCATGACCCGGCTCGAGCACGACGCGGCCGAGCGCGACGTGGAGCGAGGCCGGGTCCGCCTTCTCTCGGAACTGCGCGAGATCATGGGGCGAGCCGAGCGCGCCCGGACCCTGATGCGCCTGTACGACGACGGGATCCTCCCTCAGGCCCGCAGCGCCCTCGACGCTGCGGCCGCCTCCTACGCCGTCGGCCGGACCGAATTCTTGACCGTGATCGACGACTTCCGCGCGGTGCTGGGCTACGAGATCGACTACGAGACCCAGCGCGCAGATCGGTTCGAGGCCCTCGCTCGTCTCGAGCGCTTGACCGGCGTCGCGCTCGTGACGGCCGGCGGACCCGCCGGAAGGAGATCGTCATGAATCGACGAGCCGTCCTCTTCTTCGTTGTCGCGCTCGTGCTCCTCGCGTCCGGCGCCGCCTGGCTCTGGACACGACGGACCTCGCCGGACGCGTCGGCGTCGCCGTCCGCCGCAAGCGCGGTGCGCTATCACTGCCCGATGCATCCCGCCATGACCTCCGATCGTCCGGCCGACTGCCCGATCTGCCACATGCGCATGGTGCCCATGGACCGCGACGAGCCCACGTCGGCGCCGGAGGCGCCCGCGGAGCCCGATGGCTCGATCGCGGGCCATGCCGCCGTTCGTATCCAGAGCCACAAGATGCGTCTCATCGGCGTGAAGACCTCGCGCGTGACCCGTTCTCATGAGACCCGCGCCGTGCGCGCCGTCGGCCGGGTTGTCTACGACGAGACCCGGGAAAAGCACGTCACCACCAAGACGGCCGGCTACGTGGAGAGGCTCTACGCCAATGCCGTGGGAGAGACCTTCGAGAAGGGCCAGCCCCTTCTCGAGATCTACAGCCCGGAGCTCCTCGCCACGCAGCAGGAGTATCTCCTGGCACTCCGCGCCCGCGCGCGAACCGCCGGAAGCAGCGTCCCCACGGTCGCCGATGCGGGAGACGACCTCGTGGCGACCGCTCGCCGCCGACTCGAGCTGTTCGACGTCCCCGAAACACAGATCCGCGATCTCGAGACGACCGGGCGGGCCCGGAGAACGGTGACCCTCTACGCTCCCGAGGGGGGTCATCTCACCCATCGGGCGGTGTTCCAGGGGGACCGGGTCGAAGCGGGCGCGCACCTGCTGGACCTCACGGACCTCTCCCGAGTCTGGGTGCTGGCCTCGGTCTACGAGTACGAGCTCCCCTTCGTTCGCGTCGGCCAGCGCGCCGTCGTGACCCTTTCCTACCTGCCCGGCAGGACCTTCGAAGGCCGGGTCACCCTGATCCAGCCGATCCTGGACCCAGCGACGCGCACGGTCCAGGTTCGGGTGGAGATCCCCAACCGCGACCTCGCCCTGAAACCGGACATGTTCGCCGAGGTCCGTCTCGAGGCCGACCTGGGCGAGCGATTGTGGGTGCCCGACACCGCCGTGATGGACACCGGCGTCCGCAGCGTCGTGTTCGTCGATCGCGGAGAGGGGCTCTTGGAGCCGCGCGAGGTGGCGATCGGGCTCAAGCTCCCCGACCGCTACGAGGTCCTCGGCGGGCTTGCCGAGGGAGATTCCGTCGTGACCTCCGGGAATTTCTTCGTGGATTCCGAGTCGAAGCTCAAGGCGTTTCTGGTCGCGATGACGGAGGACGCGCCTCCGGAGCACACCCACGGACGAGGCGCACCATGATCGAGCGGATCATCGAGATCTCCGCGAAGAACAAGTTCGCCGTCCTGGCCCTCACGGCGGTCGCCGTGGTGGCCGCGGTCCACGCCGTCCGGAACGTTCCCCTCGATGCGATCCCCGACCTCTCGGACACCCAGGTGATCGTGTTCTCGCGCTGGGATCGAAGCCCCGACATCCTCGAGGACCAGGTCACGTACCCGATCATCACCGCGCTTCTGGGCGCGCCCAGGGTCAAGTCGGTTCGCGGGTTCTCCGATTTCGGATTCTCCTACGTGTACGTGATCTTCGAGGACGGCACGGACATCTACTGGGCGCGCAGCCGGACCCTCGAGTACCTGAACAAGATCCTCCCGCGCCTTCCGGAAGGTGTGCGCACCGAGCTGGGTCCCGACGCCACCGGCGTGGGCTGGGTGTACCAGTACGCGCTCGTGGACCGCTCGGGCAAGCACGACCTCGTGGAGCTGCGCTCGTTCCAGGACTGGTACCTCAAGTACTGGCTCCAGAGCGTGCCGGGCGTGGCCGAGGTGGCCTCGATCGGGGGGTTCCAGAAGCAGTACCAGGTGAACGTGAGCCCGGATGCCCTCGTCGCACGAAGGATCCCGCTCCAGCGGGTCGTCGAGGCCATCCGCCAGGGGAACAACGACGTGGGCGGACGCGTCGTGGAGTTCTCGGGCGTCGAGTACATGGTGCGCGGACGCGGGTACGCCCGCTCGGTGGAGGACTTCGAGAAGATCGTCGTGGGAAACGACGGGCTGGGCGTTCCCGTTCTCGTGAGCGACGTGGCGAAGGTCGAGATGGGACCGGACATCCGCCGGGGCGTGGTGGACCTGGACGGGACCGGCGACACGGTGGGCGGGATCGTGGTGATGCGGTTCGGCGAGAACGCCCTGAACGTCATCGACCGCGTCCAGAAGAAGATCGAGGAGGTGCGCGGCTCCCTCCCGGAGGGGGTCGAGCTCGTGACGACCTACGACCGCTCGGAGCTGATCCGGCGGGCCATCGACACCCTGCGGGGCGAGCTGGTGCTCCAGATGGTGATCGTGAGCCTCGTGATCCTCCTGTTCCTGTGGCACATTCCCTCCGCCCTCGTTCCCATCGTGACGATCCCGGTGTCCGTCCTCCTCTCCTTCATCCCGATGTACTTCATGGGCGTGACCTCCAACATCATGTCGCTGGCGGGGATCGCCATGAGCATCGGCGTGCTCGTCGACGGCGCCATCGTGGAGGTGGAGAACGCGTACAAGAAGCTCCAGCTCTGGGAGGCCGGCGGCAGGGTCGGCGACTTTCACGCGGTGCGCCTCAAGGCGCTCCAGGAAGTCGGGCCGTCGGTTTTCTTCTCCCTCCTGGTCATCGCCGTGGCGTTCCTGCCGATCTTCACCCTGGTCGATCAGGAGGGCCGTCTGTTCCGGCCGCTCGCGTACACCAAGAACCTCACGATGGCGATCGCGGCGATCCTGGCCGTTACACTCGACCCGGCCCTACGAATGCTGTTCGCCCGGATGGACCCCATCGCGTTCCGCCCCCGGGCCCTTTCCCGGCCGATCCACCACCTGCTCGTGGGGACGTACCACCCCGAGGAGAAGCACCCGATCAGCCGCTTCCTGTTCGCGGTCTACGAGCCGGCCTGCAATCTGGTGCTGCGGTTTCCCAAGACGACGATCGCCATGGCGGTTGCTCTGGTCGTCGCGACGATTCCCGTGTATCGAAGTCTCGGCTCCGAGTTCTTCCCTCCCCTCGACGAAGGAACGCTCCTCTACATGCCCACGACGCTTCCGGGGATCTCGGTGACCGAGGCGGAGCGGTTGCTCCGGGTCACGGACCGGATCATCGCCGACACGCCCGAGGTGGCCCGGGTCTTCGGAAAGGCGGGACGGGCGGAGAGCTCCACCGACCCGGCCCCTTTCTCCATGCTCGAGACCACGATCCTCCTGAAGCCGCGCTCCGAATGGCGGAGGGTCTCGCGCTTCTACTCCGACTGGCCGGAGAGTCTCCAGTCTCCCCTGCGGTACTTCTGGCCGGACCGGATCGGCCGGGAAGACCTGGTCGCCGACCTGGACCGCAGGCTGCGCCTCCCGGGCGTCACCAACGCGTGGACCATGCCCATCAAGAACCGGATCGACATGCTGACGACGGGGATCCGCACCCCGATCGGCGTCAAGATCCTGGGGGGAGATCCCGCGGCCATCGAGCGGGTCGGCGTCGCGATCGAGGCGGCCCTGCGCGACCTGCCGCGCACACGGAGCATCTACGCCGAGCGGACGACGGGGGGATATTTCCTGGACTTCGATCTACGGCGAGACGACCTGGCGCGGTACGGCCTCACCGTCCAGGAAGCCCAGATGGTCATCGCCTCGGCGATCGGCGGTGAGACGGTCACCACCACGGTGGAGGGTCGCGAGCGGTACACGGTGAACGTGCGCTATGCCCGCGAGATGAGGGACAGCCTGGATCTGCTGCGGCGCGTCCTGGTTCCGACCTCCTCCGGCGCCCAGGTCCCGCTGGCACAGATCGCCGACATCCGCATGACCACCGGCCCCGCGATGATCCGCGACGAGAACGGCATGCTCGCGGGATACGTCTATGTGGACATCTCGGGCTCGGATGTCGGCGGGTACGTGGAGGAGGCCAAGAGAGCCGTGGCAAAAGGCGTGATCGTCCCCGCAGGGACCACGATCCTGTGGAGCGGGCAGTACGAGAACATGCTCCGGGTGCGCGAGCGCCTGAAGGTCGTCGTCCCGCTGACGCTCTTCCTGATCTTCGGCCTGCTCTACATGAACACCCGCTCGGCGGCCAAGGCCTCCATCGTGATGCTCGCGGTCCCGTTCTCCCTCGTCGGAGCCGTGTGGCTGCTCTACGCGCTGGGGTACAACATCTCCATCGCGGTGTGGGTGGGGATGATCGCCCTCATGGGCCTGGACGCCGAGACCGGCGTGTTCATGCTGCTCTTCCTCGATCTGGCGTACGAGGACGCGGTGCGCGCCGGGAAAATGAAGACCCGCGAGGATCTCAACGCGGCGATCATCCACGGCGCCGTGAAGCGGATTCGGCCCAAGGCGATGACGGTCGCGGCGGCGTTCATGGGCCTCCTGCCCATGCTCTGGTCGACGGGGACGGGAGCGGACATGATGAAGCGTGTCGTGGCGCCCATGGTGGGAGGTCTCGTGACGAGCTTCATCCTGGAGCTGCTCGTCTATCCGCCGATCTACCAATTGTGGAAATGGCGCTCCGACATAAAAAGTGGCGCGGCCGCACGAGCCGAGGCACATTAGCTGCAGCAGCGGTGTTGCGCGAGGAACGGTCAGAGCGGTTTCGACGCCGTGCCCGGAGGGGGGATGGACGCGGAGAGCCTTCAGGCTCAGGAGCAGCGCGAGAAAGCGCGGGTGACCGTCGTCAGCCTCGCGGCGTGCCTCGTCCTCGTCGCCGCGAAGACCCTGGTCGGCGTGTCCTCGAACAGCCTCGGAGTCCTCTCGGAAGCCGCGTCGTCCGGGCTCGGCCTGATCACAGCCATCCTCACGTACCTCTCCGTCCGCAACTCCGACAGGTCCGCCGGCAGGAGCGTCCCGCACGACCCCGGCAAGATCGAGCACCTCTCGGTCCTCCTGAAGGCCGTGCTGCTCCTGTTCGCCTGCGTGTGGATCGTGCGGGAGGCCGTCGCCCGGCTCACGGGAAAGGCCGCGCCGGTCGAGATCACATCCGTCGTGTTCGCCGTCCTCGTGCTCGGCTTGGCCGTGGACCGTTTCCGCGCGCGGGCCGTCCTCCGCGTGACGCGCCCGAGGGGATCGGAGATCTCATGGATCGACGGGCCCGGTTTCCCGGTGGATTCCTGGATCTCGGCGACGGCCCTCATGGGCGTGGGAGCCGTGTGGGCCGGCGATCGACTCGGAGTCTCCTGGTTGCGGCACGGCGATTCGCTCGCGGCGCTCGCCGCGGCGACGACGGTTCTCGTCCTCCTGGCTCGCATGGGAACGCGCAGCATCGAGCCCCTCCTCGGTGCCGTGCCCTTCTTGCGGGCGTGGGCGGAGGAGGTCGGTGGGCGCGCGGGAGTGGCGAGCATGAACCGCTTCCGGCCCCGCAGCGCCGGGAACCGGACCTTCATCGACCTCGCCGTCGGTGTCCCGCGCACCGTCTCCTTCGATCGCGTCCACGCCATCGCCAGCGAGCTGGAAGATGTCGTGCGCTCGGTGGTCCCGCGCCGCGACGTGGTGGTCCACGCCGAGCCGCGCTCACGCCCCGACGAATCCTTCCTCGACCAGGTGCGCGCCATCGCCCAGAGGAACGACCTCGTGGTGCACGAGCTGGCGGCCCATCAGGTTCGGGACGTGGGACAGGTTCGCCTGGTGCTCGATCTGGACGCGGAAGTCGACAAGAGGCTGACGCTCCGCGAAGCGCACGGCGTGGTGGACCGGGTGGAGAAAGAGATCCTGCGACGGATCCCCGTCGTCGGGAAGATCAACACGCGTCTGGCGACCCTGGGGGGCGGAGTCGTCCCCGCTGCCTCCGTCTCCGATCTCACGCGCGATCTCGAGACCCACTGGCGCGACGTCCACCGACACTTCCCGGAGGTGATGGACTGCCACGACGTGCAGGTGCGCCGCGCGGAAGGGAGGATCGTCGCCTCCGCCCACGCCACGGTGGACGGGTCGCTGCCCGTCACGCGTGCCCAGGAGATCGCCGAGGATCTCGAGGACCGGGCGCGGAGGCGATTCCCCCAGATCTTCCGCTTCACGATCCACACCGAGCCTCCCGAAGCGAGGTGATCCGGGAAGGCTCGGCGGGAAAACCGCCGACTCAGTTGGCGCTCATGCCCCCGGAGGCCTGGGCCGCCACGTCGGCCGAGGTCATGTCGAAGGTGATCATGAAGCCGTTGGTCCCCTTGAACTCGAACGCCTTGTCTCCGGCCCGGTACGCCTCCACCTCGTTCTGCATCAGCACGAACCCGTCGTTGCGCGGTGCGCCCCAGTACTTCAGGTTCTTGATCACGATCGGGTCGCTGGTCATCCCCTGATTCTGCTTGAGGGCGACCTCCGCAGTCTTCCCGCCGTCGAGCTTGGCGTGAGCGCGGCCCTTGGTCGCCGTCCATTCGATGGCGGCGTCCTTGGCCGTGGTGAACGACTTCCACTTGACGGGGTAGAGCGCGCCGAGCATGGTGGAGATGGCCTCGCGCTGCGGCGGGGTCACCGCCGGGTCGAACGTGAGGACCGCCCAGTCCATCTCACCGTCGCTGAACTCGGCGCCCAGGTCTCCGCCCACCCAGAACTTCGCTCCGTCCAGCTTGGTATCCCCGTAGCTCCCCTTGTTGATCTTGAAGGCGTTGTTGAACTTGCAGAAGTGCCCTCCGCCGTCTCCGTGCCCGTGATGCTCGGCGGGCTTCGTGGCGAAGTAGCACTGGCAGAACATCGGGCAGCTGCACGCCTCGATGATCGTGGCGTTCACGGACCACTTGGGCGCGGCGGGCGCGCCGGCTCCGAGAACGAGCGTGCCGATGCAGGCAGCGGCCAGGAGACACCCGATCCCCACTGTTTTTCTCATGTACGATTCCTCCTTTTTCGACGAAGATGCGACCCGTCGGGACGTTCCGGCGAGCCTCGTTTCGCAAGGCAGGTTACTAGCCCTTTGTCCCCTGTCAAGGCGCCGCCTGTGGCAGAATGTCGCCCGATCCCATGTTCTCGAACCGCGTCCCTGCCAGCCTCGCTCCCAACCTCTTCGCGCAAGCGCGCGCCAGGCTCGGGAGCGTCCCCTACGATCTGACCGTGGCGAACCCGACGCTCTCGGAGATCGACTACCCCGAGAATCTCCTCGAGCCTCTCGGCCGGCCCGAGGGGCTTGCCTACCGCCCCGATCCTCGAGGGTTGGCCGAGGCGCGGGATGCCGTGGCAGAGGAGTACAGGAGCCGCGGTCTCGCCGTGGACCCCGGCGCCGTGGTCCTCTCCGCGTCGACGAGCGAGGCGTACTCGCTGCTCTTCCGACTCCTGTGCGATCCGGGCGGCGCCGTTCTCGTCCCCGCCCCGTCGTACCCGCTGTTCGAGCACCTGGCCTCCCTCGACGGCGTGCGCGCGGTCGCTTACCCGCTCGACCCCGCCTCGGGCTTCGAGCCCGATCTCGGCGGCGTGGCCGCCGGCGATCTGCGCGCGCTCGTTCTCGTCCATCCCAACAACCCCACCGGCACCTACGTGAGCCGGCGCTCCGCCGCGGAGGCGGTGGGTGTGTGCGCGCGGCGCGGGATCGCAATGATCGTGGACGAGGTGTTTCACGCCTACGCGCTCCCGCCCGCCGTGGCCGCGCCGAGCTTCGCTACGACCGACGAGGTCCTCACCTTCACCCTGGGGGGCCTCTCGAAGCATGTCGGCCTTCCGCAGCTGAAGCTTGCGTGGACGATCGTCACCGGGCCCGACCCGAGCGTTCGCGAGGCTCTCGAGCGCCTTTCCTTCATCGCCGACCAGTACCTGTCGGTGGGGACGCCCGTGCAGCTCGCGCTCCGCCACTTCTTCAACGAGGGAGCCGCGGTTCGCGGAGGGATCCTCTCCCGCTGCCTCGCGAACCTCCGAAGCCTCGAGGCCGAGGTCGCGCGCGTGAGAGCGGTCACGCTCGTCCGCCCCGAGGGGGGGTGGAGCGCGGTGCTCCGATTCCCGAACGTGGTGGACGAGGAGCGCTTGGTCGTAGCGCTCCTGGAGGAGGACGGAGTCGCCGTGCACCCCGGATACTTCTTCGACTTTCCCGGCGACGGCCATCTCTCCGTGAGCCTGCTGCCGCCTCCTCCGATCTTCACCGAGGGCGTGCGACGCGTCCTCGCGCGGATCGCGCGCGAGATCGAGCCATGACCGCGGGACCGAGGGCGGGTGACGGCATCCACGACCACTGCGCCGCGTGCAAGACGGCGCGGCGGCACACGGTCCTCGCCGCGAGGGTGGGCGAGGGTCCGCTGCGCGTCGTGTGCGACTACTGCGGGAGCCAGCACAACTTTCGGGGCGATCCTCGGCGCGAGGCCGCCCCCTTGGAGACCGGATTCAGCCGGGAGCCCTTCGCCCTCGTGAGCGAGCGAGAAAGGAGCCATGCCCCCATGAGCCTTCCCGAAGCGTCGGATCTCGAGATCCTCCTCCGCCGGGTCATCCGCGAGGAATGCGGCCTCACGCCGGTGATCCCCGCGGAGAAGTGGCGCGGGGGCGAGATGGTGCTGCGCCCCGGAAAGGCCGGGCTCCAGGAGAAGATCTGGCCCATCGAGAGCTTCTTCCATAAGGTGGTGATGCTCCGGAACCGCCTGCGCGTCCTCGAGCAGCAGGTCAACGCCCTCGACCTCCCCGAGGACATGAAGGTCAAGGTCCAGGGCTACATCACGGGATGCTACGGCACCCTCACGAGCTTCAACGTGCTGTTCGCGGAGGAAGGGGACCGATTCCAGGGAACGGGAGGAGGAAGCAACGAATGAGCGATGGGCTGATTCTCTACGTCGGCGAGAAGAACATCTCTTCCTGGTCGATGCGCGCGTGGATCGCCCTGCACCACAAGGGAGTTCCCTTCGAGGAGCGGACGATCTCGCTTCCCGGGGATGCCGACCGCGCTCGCCGCCGGCAGGTCTCCCCCACCGGCAGGGTCCCGGTCCTCCACCACGGCGATCTCCGGATCCCCGATTCCCTCGCGATCCTCGAGTACCTCGAGGAGACGTTCCCTCCCCCGGACCACTCCGCTCTCTGGCCCGCCGATCGCGCCCGCCGCGCTCACGCCCGGTGGCTCGCCGCGGCGATGCACTCGGGGTTCGCCGAGATTCGGGAGTCCATGTCGTTCAACCTCTGCTTCCTTCCCACGCCGCCGCCGGCCTCGGCGAAGGCCCTGGCGGAGGCCGCGGAGATGCTCGCTCTCTGGGAGAGCGCGCTCGTGCGGAAGACCGGGCCGGGGCCGTTCCTCTTCGGAGAGTTCTCGGGAGCGGACGTGATGTACGCGCCCGCGGTCGTCCGGCTCACCGCCTTTCGCGTCAGAACCGACGGCTTCCCGCGTTCCGCGGCGTACATGCCCTCGGTCCTCGCGCACGGGCCGGTCGCGCGGTGGATGGAGGAGGCGCGGAAGCTACCCCCGAGGGAGAGGTACTGAGATCGCAAATCAAGCGCAAACCGTAGACAGCAGTTGCGTCGCTCGCTACGCTATGCCAGGGTCCCTTCCGAGGTAAGCCGTGGTCCAGCCCATCGTCCGGAGCCTGATCCTCAAGCGTTTTCGCAGCGTGCCGAGCGAGCGCATCGAGTTCTGTAACCCGACGTTTCTCGTGGGCCGGAACGGGTCGGGCAAGAGCAATCTGGTCGACGCCTTCTCGTTTTTCGCCGACGCCATGACCGTGCCGCTGCAAGCGGTCTTCGACCGGCGGGGAGGGATCACGGCGGTCAGGAATCGAACCTCCGGCAAGAGCTATCCCCCGAACCTCGGCCTCGCGGTCGTCTTCGGCGCGATCAACGGTGGTGCGGGCGGGCGGTACGCCTTCGAGATCCGAGCGCTCAAGAACTACGGGTTCGATGTGGTGAAGGAACAGTGCCTCGTGCACCACGGGAATGGATCGAGATCCTGGTTCGAGCGGGACAAGGGGGTCTTCCGATCGAACGTGAAAGGACTCGACCCGGCGCTGGACCCCGCGGCGCTCTCGCTGCCGCTCGTGGGTGGAGACGCCCGCTTCGCTCCCATCGTCTCGGCGCTGTCGCGGTTCCGCGTGTACTCGATCGAGCCTCCGAAGCTGCGAGAGATGCAGGACCCCGATGGCGGCACCAGCCTGCGCAAGGACGGAAGCAATGCGGCCAGCGTGCTCCAGGAGATCGCCCGCCGGTCGCCGGAACAGCTCGACCGTGTTTGCGAGCTCCTCGGAACGATCGTGCCCAACACCCGCTCGGTCCGTGTGAAGAAGCACGGCAACAAGCTTTCCCTGGAGTTCACGCAGGAGTGGGACGACCGAGCGAACGAGCAGGACTGGAGGGTCGGCGAGAGGTCGACGGACGCCAAGGCAAAGAGCCTGCGTTTCGAGGCGTTCAACATGTCCGACGGCACACTGCGTGCGCTCGGTCTTCTGACCGCCGTCTACCAGCGACCGGCTCCGTCGCTCATCGCGGTCGAGGAGCCCGAGGCCACGATCCACCCCGGCACCCTCGGCGCCGTGCTCGACCTGCTTCGACACGCGGCGAAGACGATGCAGGTCGTCGTTACGACCCACAGCCCCGAGGTCCTCGACGCGAAGTGGATTCGAGCGGAACACCTGCGGATCGTCGAATGGGGCCGCGGAGCCACGGGCGTCTCAGACCTGTCCGAGGCCACGCGGGACGCCCTGAAGGACCACGTGATGGGCGCCGGCGAGTTGCTGCGGTCGAACGCCTTGCGGGCCGAGCCTCTGTTCGAAGATGTGTCGCACCCTCCGCAGCCCAACCTGTTCGAACCGGTGGACGCGTGATCCAGCCGATCGTCGAGGGGCACGGAGACGTCGAGGCCGTACCGGTGTTGCTGCGCCGCCTCCGGGACGAAGCGGGCCTGTTCGATCTCGCGGTCGGGACGCCCATCCGCCGCGCGCGTCCGCAGCTGATTCACCGGGAGACGTTGTCCCAAGCGATCGATCTGGCGCGCAGGCAGGCCGACTGCCGCTCGATCCTGATCGTCTTCGATGGAGATGACGACTGCCCCCGCGAGTTGGCGCCACGGCTGCAAGACTGGGCGGCGGCGGCGTCCCCGAGAATCCCATGCGCCATCGTCATGGCGCACCGCGAGTACGAGGCATGGTTCCTGGCCGCTGTCGAGTCGCTGCGGGGGCACCGCGGTATCCGGGTTGACGCCTCGCCTCCTTCCGATCCAGAAGCCCTGAGGGGCGCAAAGGAGGCGCTCGAGAGCGTCATGATTCCCGGCACGAGCTACTACGAGAAGGCGGACCAGCCCGCACTGACGGCACGATTCGACATGGCTGCCGCGTATCGCAGAAGTCGCAGCTTCCGTCGGATGACCCGGGCCTTCGGTTCGCTGGCTGGAGCGGAAGGAGCGACACTACCGACGTGGCCCCCACGCACGTGGGCAGCGGAGCCCTGACGTCATCCTGAAAATGCTCCAGGGGTCCGGGTCCGTTACCTCATCGGCAGCAGCTGGCTCAGGGACCGAATGCGGAGCGTCGTCGCACCCGCGAAGAAAACGCGCTGATACCGAAAGTCAGCCAGCATCAAGCGGTACCCCTCTGGTGGCGCCACATCGACACTCAACGGTTGAATCTCACCCGAAACCCAATCCAAGCTGAGGGCGGTCGAGGTTCCATCGAAGAGCATCAGTTTCCCCGACTCCGAGGTGGCGTACGGACGGTAGCGCGCATAGTCCTCTCTCGTCTTTGTTGGATCACTCGCGCCAAGGGCTTCGGGAACATACCGATACTCCACGGCACCATTCGTATTGAGCACCAGAAAGCACCCTACCTGCTGCCACACCAGTAGATGCGTCCCATCGAGGGGGAGATCCGGCCACACCATTGGTTCTTCCGTGGCAGCCAAATCCACGCGCGTGGCGCTCTCGGTGCCGCCGGGAAATGCGAGGGGAATGATGGAGCGATCCATCCCCCACAGCACTTTCTGCCCAGGACCTGGGACGGCGAACCACTGCGCCTCACTTGTCTCGAGGCTTCCCTTACTCACACCGGAGAGCGCAAACACCTCAACCCTTGGTTGAGCACGCAAAAACCCACCGGACCACGCGTAAAGGACTTGGCCTGTCGTCGAGAATGAAAAAGACCGGTAGTCGTTCTTTACCCACAGAACTTTGCCTGTGTTGTCGAGCAGAATTGTCGCGGCGACTGTTTCGCCGCCCACCGGGTCGAGACGCCTTACGATCAGATAGGTTCCGCTTGGAGAATACTCCAGCGATCGGATCGACCCGGCAAGATCCGTATACCTGATTGCACCGCCTACAACCTGCATGACACGCGACTGCATCGTTCCGACTCGGTCGGCAGGATCGTACTTGTACAGAAGCACGGCGAATCCTGTTGGACTCGCAGCGATGGGAACGCGCCCCTCACCCAACATCCAACCGGCAGGGACTTGGTAGACCAACTCCGGGCTGTTGACCACCTGAAGTTGGCTTTGCGCTTGTGCAGACCACGGGAGCGCCACGGCAAGAAGCACAACAACCGGGCTGATTCCAAGGCGCGGTGGGATGGATGTCGCGGCAGACATTCCTTGCTCCGATTTCGCTCTGATCATCACGATACCCCGGAGGGAATGACGGTTCAAGAGCCTCCCGGTCGGGCCCGTGAGCCTGCGCCGCCGGCGCTCGATATCCGATCTTGCCATCGTCCCCGACGGCCGTGCATACTCTCGGCGGTTCTAGAACCTCGAGGTCCGCGATGCAGCTGGGGATGATCGGCCTGGGCCGGATGGGCGGGAGCATGGTGCGCCGCCTTCTCCGCGGGGGGCATACCTGCGTCGTCTACGCGCGATCGCAACCCTCGGTGGACGCCATGGTCGCCGAGGGTGCCGTCGGTTCCGCATCGCTTCAGGAGCTCGCATCGAAGCTCTCGAAGCCGCGCGCCCTCTGGCTCATGGTCCCGGCGGGGGCCGTGGAACAGACGATCGATCAGCTCCTTCCTCTGCTCGATCGCGGCGACGTCGTGATCGACGGCGGGAACTCCTATTACCGGGACGACATCGATCGCGCGAAGCGACTCTCCGCCGCCGGGATCCACTACGTGGACTGCGGCACGAGCGGCGGGGTGTGGGGACTCGAGCGCGGATATTGCCTGATGATCGGCGGAGATGCGGAGGCCGTACGACGCCTCGATCCGATCTTCGCTACCCTGGCCCCCGGGATGGGATCGATCCCGCCAACCTCCGGGCGCGAGAAGGCGGAAGGGACGGCGGAGAGGGGATACCTCCACTGCGGTCCGTCCGGCGCGGGGCATTTCGTGAAGATGGTGCACAACGGGATCGAGTACGGCCTGATGGCGGCCTATGCCGAAGGGCTCAACATCCTCCACAGGGCGAACGTCGGAAAGAGCGATCGGTCGATCGACGCCGAGACGACGCCCCTCAGGAACCCCGAGCACTACCGGTACGACCTCGACCTGGCGAGCATCACCGAGGTCTGGCGCCGGGGTAGCGTGATCGCCTCGTGGCTCCTGGACCTCACGGCCGCGGCGCTCCGGAAGAGCCCGTCTCTCGAGGAGTTCTCCGGGAGCGTTTCGGATTCGGGCGAGGGCCGGTGGACGATCCAGGCGGCCGTGGACGAGGGGGTGCCCGCCCACGTGCTGACCGCCTCGCTCTATGAGCGCTTCGACTCGCGCGGGGAGGCCGAGTTCCAGAACAAGGTCCTCTCGGCCATGCGCTTCGCGTTCGGAGGACACCAGGAGAAGTAGTCGATCGAGGAGGAAGAAGGATGGAATTCCACCTCGAGAAGTTCCTGATCGACGTCTTCGCCCCGGAGCCGGGCGAGCACGCCGCGGTTCTGACCGACCTCCCCACCCCCACCTCTCCCGACACGACCGCGTGGGTGGAGCGGCGGAAGATGGCCGCCGAGTGGCGGGACGGGCTCGCGGCGCTGGGGCGCAAGGCGGGCTTCGACGTCCTGCCTCTGGTCACGTATCCGGCCACCGGGACCCACGGTGCCGATTTCCCGCGCGAGGCACGGGTCTCGGGAAAACCGGCGGAGATGGTCTCGATCCTCGACGAGGTGAGCCTCGTGCTGGCCCTCACCGAGTTCTCCCCGACCGCGGCGCTCGTGGACGTGTGCAAGCGCAGGCCGGGAGCCGACGTATTCCGCGCCGCGAGCATGCCGGGGATCGAGAAGCGCATGGAGCGGACCTCTCTCGCCGCGGACTACGCCGAGGTGGCCCGGAGGTGCCGGCTCTTGAAGGAGGCATTTCTCCAGGCTGACCGGGCCGAGGTCACGTTCTCCTCGGGCCATTCCTGCCTCTTCGATCTCCGCTTCCGCGTGTGCGAGATGGACGACGGCTACCTCCACCGCGACAAGGCGGACGACCTGCCCGTCATCAACCTCCCCTCCGGGGAGACGTTCCAGGTCCCCTACGAAGGAGAGAAGGAAGGGATCCCCTCCCGGACGGCGGGAGATCTCCCGGTGGCCAGGGGCGAGGAAACCGTGGTGCTCCGGGTGAAGAACAACCACGTCGAGGAGGTCGTCGGCGCGGGCTCCGAGGCGGCGCGCTACCGCCGGTACTTCGAGGCGGACCCGGCGCGGGGAAACATCGCCGAGCTCGCCTTCGGGTGCAACGACCGTGCGGAGGTGACCGGCAACGTCCTGGAAGACGAGAAGGCCGGGTTCCACTGGGCCTACGGCAGAAGCGACCACCTGGGAGGGGTGACGGGAATCCGGAGCTTCCGGGCTCCTGAAAACGTCGTGCACCAGGACATCGTCTACGCGCGGGGGAGCCCGATCACGGTCACCCGGGCGGAGATCCTCACCGCCCAGGGGAAGAGGATCCAGGTGATCCGAGACGGCGACTACGTTCTCTTTTGACTTGGAGAGAAACTGGCTGTCGTATCATGGCCGGCAAGGAGGTGACGGGCAAGATGGGCGGCAAGACCTTCAAGTCCCGCTTCGTCCTCACCCGCGTCTCGCCAACGTCCCAGAAGTTCGCGTGGGAGATGTCCGAGGACGGCTCCACCTGGAACACGATGATGGTGGGCGAGTCGAGCAAGGCGAAGTAGGACCTCAGAACACCGCCGGGACACCCTTCTGCCGGACGAGGTCGTTGAATCTCGCGAGGTCGCCGTCGAGGATCGCCTGCATCTCTCGCAGATAGCCGTCCAGCTCGGCGCGCAGGTCGCTGAATCGCGCGACGGCCGAGTCCGTGGGCCGCGCGTCGGCGCTCTCCACGACCGACTGGAGGCCGACGAGCTGCCCGTCGATCCCCTGGACGTAGTTCAAGACGTCCTGGGAGGACTTGATCCGGTACTGGTGGAGCTTCTCCTCGACGGCGCGCGTGCGGTCGGCGAGGCTCCGGGCCGGCTCCTCGAGCCCTTCGGCCTTCCCGACGGCTCCTAGCCTCTCGACCAGACCCGTCGCCTGGCCCCGCACGTCGCGCAGTCGCTTCACCGCCCGGTGGATCTCGGAGACGCTCTCCCAGATCTTCCGGGCGAGGTCGAAGCGCGCGTCCAGGTCCTGCTGGGTCGCCTCGAGCCGCGGGTCGAGGAGGACCCGGAACTCCGTCGTCCGGGACCAGGCCCCGGCCGTCAGGCGCGCCCGGTATTCGCCAGGGGCGACTCGCGGACCCTCGGGCGCCCCCCAGATCACCGCGTCGTCGACGACCACCGCGTCCGCGAGCCTCAGGTTCCACACGAAACGGTTCATCCCTTTCTTCGCCGTCAGCTTCCGGACAGGCTTTTCCTCGCGGAACTGCTCGAGCGGATCGGGGGCATGCGGCTCGTCCTTCACGCTCGAGAGCTTCCGGAGGACGCTCCCGGACGCGTCGAGAATCTCCAGGACGATCTCGTCCTTCTCCCTGGGCTCGTCCTCGAGGAGGAACTGGATCGCCACGCCCTCGGGAGGGTTCTTCCCCTGCCGGCCACCCTCGCCTCCCGAGAACAGCGTGTAGTCGCGCGGGCGGAAGAGGTGACGGTCGGAATCCGCGACCTCCCGCGTCAGCTGGTGGAGCGGGGTCAAGTCGTCGAGGATCCAGAAGGCGCGCCCCTGGGTGGCGACCACGAGATCCTTGTCCCGGACCGCGAGGTCGGTGATCGGCGTGACGGGGAGCTTCTGCTGGAGCGATTGCCAGTGCTTGCCGTCGTCGAAGGAGACGTACATCCCGAACTCGGTCCCCGCGTAGAGGAGCCCCGGGCGATCCGGATCCTCGCGGACGACCCGGACGGAGTGCCCCAGTGGAATCCCGTTGTACTCCGCCAGGAGCTTCCAGCTCTCGCCGTAGTTGTCGGTGCCGAAGATGTACGGGCGGAAGTCGTCGAGCTTGTAGCGGGTGACCGCCAGGAAGGCGCGGCCCGGATCGCGGCGGGAGAGCTCGATCATGTTCACCTGACCTCCCTCGGGCATCCGGCCGGGGGTGATCTCCTTCCACGTCTTTCCGCCGTCCCTGGACAGGTGCACCCGGCCGTCGTCGCTTCCGGCCCACAGGAGGCCGGGGACGAGCGGGGACTCCTCGAACGCGAAGATCGTTCCGTACACCTCCACACCGGTGTTGTCCCGCGTGATCGGCTCGCCCGCATAGTCCTGCTTGGTCTCGTCGTCCCGGGTGAGGTCGGGGCTGATCTCCTCCCACGTCTGCCCCCGGTCTTTCGACCTGTGCACCACGTTCGACGTGTGGTAGAGGAGATCGGGGTCATGGGGCGAGAGGCGGATCGGCGCGTTCCACTGGAAGCGGCGCACGAGGTCCTTCGGCGCCGCGCCGACCGCCACCTGGGGAGAGGACATGATGTTCCGGTCCTGACCCGTGGCGTGGTCGTGGCGCGTGATGTACCCGCCGTAGGAGCCGGCGTAGGTCACGTCGGGATCGCGCGGATCCACGGCCACGTGCCCGCTCTCCCCTCCCGCGATCCCATACCAGTCCTGCTGCCCGATTCCCGACCCCGCCGTACGGCTCGCGATCGACACGCACGTGTTGTCCTGCTGGCAGCCGTAGACGCGATAGGGAAAGGACCGGCTCGTCGTCACGCGGTAGAACTCTCCCGTGGGCTGGGTGAGCTGGGAGGACCACGACCGGCCACCGTTGTAGCTCACGTTCGCCCCGCCGTCGTTCCCCTCGACCATCGTCTTCGGGTCGCTCGGGTTGATCCACAGGTCGTGGTGATCGCCGTGGGGAGCGCGGATCAGGTCGAAGCTCTTCCCGCCGTCGCCCGAGCGCCACATCCCCACGTTCAGGATGTAGACGACGTCCGCGTTCCCGGGGTCCGCAAAGACGTGGGTGTAGTACCAGGCGCGCTGGCGGAAGTTGCGGTCGTCGTTCACCTTCTTGAACGTCTTGCCGCCGTCGTCCGAGCGAAAGAGCCCTCCGTCGTCCGCCTCGACGAGTGCCCAGACGCGGCCCGGTCTCGCCCCCGAGGCGGCGACGCCGATGCGTCCCAGAGGAGGCTTCGGGAGGCCCTCGCTCAGCTTCTCCCACGTCGTCCCCCCGTCCTTGGAGCGATGGAGCCCGCTCCCCTCGCCTCCGCTGACGAGCGTCCAGGGCTTGCGCTCCACCTGCCACGTCGCCGCGTACAGGATCCGCGGGTTCGATGGATCCATGGCCAGATCCACGGCCCCGGCCCGATCGCCGACGTGGAGGACCCTCTCCCACGTCTTGCCTGCGTCCTTCGAGCGGAACACGCCCCGCTCCTCGCTCGGACCGAACACGTGGCCGAGCGCCGCGACGTAGACGAGGTCCGGGTCCTGCGGGTGGACGCGGATCCGTCCGATCTGCCCCGCCTCCTTCAGGCCGACGTTCTCCCAGGTCTCGCCACCGTCGGTGGAGCGATAGACGCCGTCGCCCGGCGAGACGTTGCCGCGCGGACACGCGGAGCCGGTCCCAACGTAGACGACGTTGGGATCCGACGGAGCCACGGCGATCGCCCCGATGGAGCCGGCCTTGAACCCCTCGTCGGAGATCGGCTTCCAGCTCTCGCCGCCGTCGGTCGTCTTCCAGACCCCTCCGCCCGTCGGCCCCATGTAGAACGTGTCGCGCTCCGAGGGGACTCCCGCGACCGCCGTCACCCGGCCGCCCCGGAACGGCCCGATGCTGCGGTACTCGAGCGTCTGGAACAGCTCGGGCGCGAAGACCTTGTCCTTCTCCTCGGCGATCGTGCCGGGTCCCATGACGAAGAGAACCGCCCCAAGAATCGCAGCCAGAACGCTCGTCTCGCGTCTCATCCCGCCCCTCGATGCGGCCACGACCCGGCCGCCGCGACGGAGTATCGCACGATCTGCCATGCTCTCCCGGTTACAGGACACCACTTGATGGACGAGAACAGGATGACGGTACGTCGCTGTCCCGCCGGCTCAGCGCAAAGCCCGCGATGACCTGGCCCGCCTCGTCCGGGGGTAGTGTGGCCTTCTGGTCTCGCCTGGCCGGATCCCGCGACCGGCCTCACTGATTGATTCCCCTGTACGATGCGGCTACCATGGCTTGAACGGCTCCGGGCACTCAGTCGCAGGACCATCTCAAAGGAGGGTTCGAGTGGGTCGTTGAGCACAGCGACGACGGCTATCTGATCGAGAACCATCGCTTCGAGGTCGCCTACGCCAACCCGAAGGCCCGACTCTACCTCGCCCTGCAGCTGGATTCCGCGGAGCCGATCGTCGGCTCCTTCCGGGACCTGGCCCGCGTGCAGTACTCGCTCGAGCCGGAAGATCTCTGGCTGGATGCCGCCGATGACGCGGGCTGCGGACCGGCCCCGGTCCGCTTTCTCGTACAGCCCGAGACGCAGACGGCGCCGGCCTTCTGGCTCCAGGCCGATACGCTGAACCTGCGGTGCACTCCCCAAGGGGCGCGCCTCCATCGTCTCCACGACGTGACCGCCCGGATGGCAGGGCGGCAGGCGGTGTGGAGCCTCCACTCCGCCCTCAGCCAGAAGCTCGATACGCCTCTCAACGAGCTGCAGCTGGGAATCCGCATCCTCGCGGAGGAGCTGGCAGGAACCGAGGCCGGGGAATTCGCTCAAATCTTGTACGATGGCTCGAAGCGCCTGCATGAGGCCACCCAGGACGTCCTCGAGTTCGTGCACGCCCCCACCCGCGCCCGAGAGGGGGAGGGCTTCTCCTTGGCGGACCTTCCCGCCCTGATCGCCCGCATCGGCGGCCGTCTGGGGATGAGGCCGCCGGATGTATCGGTCGCCGAGGAACTGCGGGACACCCGAATCACACTCTCCTCCCAGGCCATCGAACGGGTGCTGGGTGAGCTGCTGGAGAACTCCCGGAAGTTCCATGGCCGGCAGGATCCCGATTTGCACGTTGCCGTCCGTCGCTCCGCCGCGGGCAACTTGGTGCTCCAACTCCAGGACAACGATCGAACGCTGTCGGTGGATCAGCTCGCCCGCGCATGGACTCCGTACTACCGGGCGGAGAAGGAATGGACGGGAGAGGTCCCCGGCATGGGACTGGGCTTGTCCCTTGTGGCTGTGCTTGTCGCGGAAGTCGGGGGAACCTGTCGCATGCGGAACCGCCAGGACGGACCGGGCGTTGTCGTGGAGCTGGTCCTGCCCATCAGCCGGCGCGGAACCCCTCGCTCGCTGGAGGGCTCACCGGAAGCCAGCGCCCTCGTCGCACGCTGAGGACCCGCGGCGAAAGCCCGCGTCCTCAGACCTCGACACCCAGAACGTAGAGAACCGAGTAGCAGCCAATGACCAGAACGACGATTCCGATGACAACGAGTGCGAGGGCCGGGGCGACGCGCCGGTCGATCTCTGGCACGTCTTCGCGAGACGCCTTGCGCAGGAAGAGGGCGTAGGCCAGGTAGGCGAGGAAGATGCCGGCGACCACGTCGAGGATGTAGTGCTGCCTCGTGAAAAGAGTGGAGAGTCCCACGACGAAGGCGCAGACCGACGCGCCGATGCCGAGACCGCGGTGCACCCGGTAGCTACTCAGTGCCGAGACGAACGAATGTGCGACGTGCAGCGAAGGAAAGCAGTTATAGGGCGGGTCGAACGAATAGAGGACCCGCAGGCCCCAGACCGGGAACCCTTCTCCGATCACGGTGTCGTCGGGCCGCGGCGCGACGGTCGGATAGAAGAAGAAACAGACGTACGCGGCGATCCAGACTGTCAGGTAGGAGAAAACGGTCCGGCGGATGAGCTCTTCCTGGCGCACGACGAAGACGGGCAGCAGGATCAGGAACAGGTAGAGCGATCCGTAGACGAGGACCCAGGCAGGTTGCAGCGGGATGCGGGAATCGAGAGACAGCGCAGGAACGTTCGGCCGCCGGGCCGCAAACTGCGGGATGAAGAGGTACAAGGGGACCAGCAGGATGAGGACGACCATCGGGATGGTCACCCGGTAGGGCCTCCTCAGTGACTCCGTGACCATGCCCCACCGGAATGGAGTTGCCTGCGGAGGATCGACCGGAGCATTGCCCGCCACAGCCGTCATGATTTCATGAGGGTCGCGCAATCGCTCCCGTCGACTCCCGCAGATGCGTCGGCGGCGCTTGTGGACCCAGCGACTTCAGTCGGCCGAGGCCCGGATTGGATCTTGGCGAAGGACAACGAAGCCAGGGTACCATGGCACTGGGGCCCAGGTATCTTGCTCTCGTTGAACGCGCCGGCACCCGCCCTGTCCGTGTGCGTGCTCGCCTACCGCAGCGCGGACACCATCGAGCGCTTCGTCGCCGAGCTCTCCGGTCTGCTCGAGCGAGAGGAGCCGGAGTGGGAGATCGTCCTCGTCGGCAACTACCTCGCGGGCGCCGACGACCGCACGCCCGAGGTGGTGCGCGCGCTCGCTCGAGGCCATCCGCGCATCCGCGCGGTGACCCGGATCAAGACGGGGATGATGGGCTGGGACACGCGCACGGGCCTGGCAGCCGCGACCGGGCGCGTTCTGGCTGTGATCGACGGGGACGGCCAGATGCCGGCGACGGACGTCGTGCGCGTCTACCGCCACCTCCGCCGGTACGGGCTCGACTTCGCCAAGACCTACCGCACCGCGCGCGACGACGGCGCGCGCCGGCGGCTGATCTCCCTGGTGTACAACGCGGTGTTCCGGCTGCTGTTCCCCGGTCTCGACAGCCGCGACGTCAACTCGAAGCCCAAGATGATGACCCGCGAGGTCTACGACCGGCTCGACCTGCGCTCCGACGGCTGGTTCATCGACGCCGAGATCATGATCCAGCTGCGGCGGATGGGTCTGCGCCTGGGCGAGATCGGCACCGTGTTCCGCAGTCTGGACTCGCGTCCATCGTTCGTCAGACCACTCGCCATCCTCGAGTTCATCGGAAACCTCCTGGCCTACCGGCTGCGCGAGCGCGGCCGGCGCGTACTCGCGCCGCGGACGGTCCGCGAGTGACCGCGACGACGACGATCCTCGTCACCGGCGCTTCGGGGGGGCTCGGGCGCGCGCTCGTGCCGCGGCTCGTCTCCAGCGGCGAGCTGCGCGTGCGGGCGCTCGTGCATCGGGCGCCGGTCACGCTCCAGGGGTGCGAGACCGTCCCTGGGACGCTCGCGGACGGAGCGAGCCTCGCCCCCGCGCTGCGCGACGCTCGCACGGTCGTCCACCTGGCCGCACTGACTCACAGCCAGCGCGCCGCCCCCTATCACGAGGTCAACCACGAAGGCACCGAGCGTCTCGTCGAAGCCTGCCGCAAGAGCGGGGTCAGGCGCCTGGTCCACGTCAGCTCCTGCTCGGCTCACCCCGGCGGCGGGGCCTACGCGGAGAGCAAGTGGCGCGCCGAGCAATGCGTCCGCGAGTCGGGGCTCGACTGGCTCGTCCTGCGTCCCGCGGAGGGCTACGGTGCGGGCGCCCGCGAGGGGGTCGACGAGCTCGTGCGCTGGGTACGGAGGTTCCCCGTCGTGCCGATCCTCGGCGACGGGCGCTGCACCCTGAGCCCGGTGTGGGTCGGGGACGTGATCGCGGCAATCGCCGACTCCGTGGCGCGCGACGACCTCTCGGGGCACACCCTCGTGCTCGCCGGACCCGAAACGCTGTCGTACGCCGCCTTGGTCGACCGACTGTGCGCGCACTTCGGCGTGCGGCGGCTCAAGCTGCACATGCCCGTGGTTCTGGTGCGGGCCGCGCTCGGGCTGGCCGCCCGGCTCGGCGTGAGCCGCCTCGCGCCCGACCAGCTCCCGCGGCTCCTCGCCCCCAAGTGCTACGACATCGCCAGTGCCCGCGTGCTGCTCGGCTACCAGCCGCGCGGCCTCGAGGAGGGGCTCGCGACCTCCTCTCCGGTCTCTCGATGATCCTCCCCTCGCGACCCGCATCGACATCGTCCGGTCCCGACCGCCTGTCCGTCGCTTTCGCGCTGGTGTTGTTTGCCCTGACCGTCATCACGTACCTGCCGGCGCTCTCGTGTGCCTACATCTGGGACGACGGTGCCAACCTCACGAACAACCCGACGCTGCGGTCCCTGGATGGGCTCCGGCGCATCTGGTTCGAGGTCGGGGCCGTGCCCCAGTACTACCCCCTCGTGTACACGTCGTTCTGGGTGGAATACCACCTCTGGGGGTTGAGCCCGTTTGGCTACCACGCGGTGAACGTCCTGCTCCATTCCCTGAATGCAGTCCTACTCTGGCGGGTGCTCTCGCGGCTCGCTGTGCCGGGCGCCTGGGCTGCGGCGGCCGTGTTCGCCGTTCATCCGGTGCACGTCGAGTCGGTCGCCTGGATCGCCGAGAGGAAGAACGTTCTGTCCGGAGCGTTCTATCTCGGGGCGGCACTCCTCTACCTGACCAGCGTCTCGCCGCCGACGGCGCCAGATCGCCGCTCACGACGGCCGTATCTCCTTGCGCTCTTCCTCTTCATCGGCGCACTATTCAGCAAGACGATCACGGCCTCACTTCCGGTGGTGCTCGCTATCGTAGTCTGGTGGAAACGGAGAGAGCTGCGCCGGCTTGATCTCCTGCTGCTTTCGCCCATGGTCGTCCTGGGCGTCGCGATGGGGCTCTTGACCGTTTGGCTCGAGAGCTACGACGTCGGGGCCGCCGGGCAGGCGTGGTCTGTCCCTTGGTCCGCTCGACCTCTCGCGGCCGGGCGGGCGCTCTGGTTCTATCTCGCCAAGCTAGCATGGCCCCATCCGCTCATCTTCATCTATCCGAGGTCGGTTCCGGACCCGAGCCACATCGGACAGTACCTGCCGCTCGTGGCGGCACTCGGCGTCCTGGTGGCCCTGTGGTGGCTCAGGGAGCGCATCGGCCGCGGCGTACTGATCGGCGTCCTCTACTTCGTGGTCACTCTGACGCCGGCACTGGGTTTCTTCGACGTCTACTTCATGCGCTTCTCTTTGGTCGCCGACCACTTCAACTACTTGGCGAGCATCGGGCCGATCACTCTCGCCGTGGCCTTCGCAGCGACGCGTTTCGGGCTGGGCTCGCGAGGCCGCATCATCGGGCTCTGCTGCTGCTCGATCGTTCTGGTATCCCTCGGGGGGCTCTCCTGGAAGCAGGAACGCCTCTACCGGGATGAGGAGACGCTGTGGCGCGGCACGCTGGCGCGCAACCCCGAGGCCTTCCTCGCGCACAACAACCTCGGCGGGATCCTGCTCCGTCGCGGCCAGGTGGCGGACGCCGAGGAGCACTTTCAGGCCGCGCTCCGGATCGAGTCCAGCTACCCCCACGCCCTGAGCAATCTCGGCGACGTGAGGCGCCGCCAGGGACGTATCGATGAAGCCGTCGTCCTCTACCGGGCCGCGCTCGAGAACGACCCCGACCTGCTTCTCGCCCACAACAACCTCGGAACGATCCTCCTTCAGCGAGGCCAAACCGACCAGGCCGAGGGTCACTTCCAGGCCGCCCTGCGGGTCAAGTCCGACTACGCGGAAGCGCTCAACAACATGGGGCAGGTGAGACACCGGCAGGGCCGGCTGGACGAGGCCATGACGTATTGCCGCGAGGCGCTGCGCCACGACCCCCTCCTCGCAGATGCCCACAACAACCTCGGGATCGCGCTGGCCGCCCAAGGAACGCTCCAGGACGCGGTCGCCGAGTTCGCGCACGCGATCCGGATCCGGCCCTCGATCGCGAACGCGCATTACAACCTGGGCGTCGCGCTCGTCGCGACGGGCAAGCGCGCGGAGGGTGTCGCCCACCTCGAGGAGGCGGCGCGACTCAACCCGGGAGACCCGGACACGGCCCGCGAGCTCGCGGCGGCGAGGGTCCGCCTTGTCGCACATCGTCGGCCTTGAAGGACTTGACGCAACGATCTGCCATACTCTCCGCCCGATGCGGCGCTACCGATACTACGACCTCGTCATGGCCTCGTTCGTGACGGTTCTGCTCTGCGCGAACCTCATCGGGCCAGCAAAGGTGGCGCGCGTCGGCCCCGTCACCTTCGGCGCGGGAGTGCTGTTCTTCCCCATCTCCTACATCTTCGGGGACATCCTGACGGAGGTGTACGGCTACGCGCGCGCCCGGCGGGTGGTGTGGACGGGGTTCGCGGCGCTCCTGTTCGCCTCGTTCATGGCCTCGGCCGTGGTGGCGTTTCCCCCCGCTCCCGGCTGGCCGCACCAGGGCGCCTACGAGACCGTGTTCGGCTCCACGTGGAGGATCGTGCTCGCGTCGCTCGTCGCGTTCTGGGCCGGGGAGCTCTGCAACTCCTACGTCCTCGCGAAGATGAAGGTCCGGAGCGAGGGACGAAGCTTGTACCGGAGAACGATCGGATCGACGATCGTGGGCGAGGGGGTGGACTCCCTCATCTTCTACAACGTGGCTTTCCTCGGAGTCTGGCCGCGCGAGCTCCTCGTCACCGTGCTGGCCACCAACTATCTCATCAAGGTCGGCTGGGAGGCGCTGGCGACGCCGATCACGTACAGGATCGTGGCGGCGCTCAAGCGCGCGGAGAACGAGGACTACTACGACCGGGACACGAACTTCAACCCGTTCCGGGTGGACGCCTAGATCGGGTCGTCGCGCTTCCCGCGCTCGGCCTCAGGGCGCCTCCACCGGGCTCCACGACGCGTCCGGGTTGAATCGGTCCATCATCCGGAACGACTCGAGCGTCTTGGACCCGAGGTCCCGCTCGTAGACGACGCCGTCGTGGCTCACGAGGAACGTCTTGACGCCGGTCACGCCGTAGTCCGCGGGGGAGGCGACGAGGGCGAAGCCGCCGATCATCGCGCCGCCGACGACGAAGTCCAGCGTGCCCAGGGGCGCCGCCGAGCCCTGGCCCTTCAAGACCTTGAAGTAGTAGCCGTGGTACGGCTCGTAACGGCCGGTGTACCCCTCCGCGATCACGCGTGCGATCGATTCACCGACGGGCCCCTGCCACGTGCCATCCGGGGCCTTCCACGCCAGTCCGTCCTGCCTGCCGGGAGTGCTGACGATGCGCTTGGCGTACTGGTTCACGTCCGAGCCGTCGTGCTTCTCGAGCGCGTACTCGTGCTGCGCCTCGACGTACCCGCGGCAGACCTCGATGGCGTCCAGCTCGTTGCTTCCGATGCGGCGGTGGAGGAGCTCTTGCCGTCCGGCCTTCGTATCGAACCGCCACGCTCCACGGGACTCGACGATCGGGATCGGCATCGGCCACGCTTCGGCGCCCACGGAGAGGATGGCGATCTTCGCGTTGCCGGAATCCCGCACGATCGCGGTCTTCTCGCGGGCCTCAGCGGCAAAGGCCGCGCCCTGGTTCTTGCTCTGCACCGCGTCTTCCGTGATCACGAGATCGACGCCGTCCGGTCCCAGGATCTCCGTGAGGGCCGCCACGTCGAATCGCTCGGCCGCATCGATGAGCGCGTGGGCCGCCTGCTCCGGCGTGGAGAACGTCTTTTGCCCCGCCGCCGGGGCCGTGGCGCGAGCCGGGGATGGCCCGCACGCGCCCGCGAGGGCCGCGCCCACGATGAGACGCGTCGCAACGTTCACGAGCATCGTCCTCATCGGCTCACCTCCTCCGTCCGCCGCCGCCGCCCCGCGATCCCATGCTGTGCGCGCCGCGCGAGCTGCTGGCCCCGGCGCGCGATCCGCTGTAGCCGCGGCTTCCGCCTCCGAAGCCGCCCGCGGTCGAAGGGCTGCTCTTCGGAATGTCGCGGCCGCCGATGCGATCTCCGCCGCCCGCCGGACGGCTGCTCGTGCTCGGCGCGGCAGGGCGAGTTCCGCCCGCGGGGCGGTCCCCCGCGCCGGCCCCCCCGGCCCGGCTCGCGGCGGTCGACGGCTGCTTGCGTGCGGCCGACTGGCGGGAGTTGAGCGAATCCCCGCGGGCGGTGCCGCCGTACCTGTTCGCCGTCGCCTTGTTCGCGTACGGGGCGCCACCGCGATGCTGGGCGTTGTGTTGCCAGTTGTTGTTCCCGCTCACGTTGTTGATCTTGTTGAAGTTGTTGTTGACGTTGATGTTGATGTTGTTGCCTCCCCAGCCGCAGCCGCAGCAGGAACCTCCCCAGAACGCCGCGCCCACCATGACGCCGAAGCTGAACGAGACGAAGGCCGCGCCCGGAGGATAGGGCGGGTAGTAGATCGGGGGATACGGATAGAGGGGCGGGCCATAGACGACGACGGGACTGTAGGACGGCACGTAGATGACCTCGGGGCTCGCGGACTCGACGACGATGACGGTTTTTTGCTCGACCGTCTTCGTTTCGACCTTCTGCTGCTCGTTCGATTCGAGCGCGCCCTTGTCCTTGGCCTTCTTTCGCATCCGCTGCACGGCGTCCATGACATCCGCTTGCTGGGCGAGGAACGCGTTCCCGAGGTCCGTGGTCCACTGGATATCGTCCGCGAGCCGCTTGACGACGTCCGGAACCTGCGCCATGGACTGGATGCTGGGATCCCACGGCTGCTTGGCGACGGCGTCCGCCAGCGCCTTGTCCTTGAGGTCGGGGTTCTTCTCGAGCCACTGCTGGATCTGGATGATCTCGAGCGGATAGGTGGAGGCGACGAGCGTCTGGGCCAGGAGCGAGTCGGGGTAGAGGGCGATCGGGGCCACGAGCGACTCGAGCTGCTCCGGCGGGAGCTTCGGTGCCTCCTGCTCGACCGCGGCGGCCGGCTGCTGCGCCGGGATCGTTCCCTGGCCGATCGCGAGGAGCAACGCGCAGCCAGCGGCCAGGACCCTTCGACAGATGAAACTCATGGCTCGCACCCTTTCAACCGACGAGATCTTCAGTGGGCCGCGCGTCGGACCCAAGGATACCTCAAGTGGACCGTGGGTCGAAGCGGTGATCGTGGGCACATGCTCACGACTCACCCCTCCCGATCTGCCCGAGCCACGGGCCGCGGGCGAGCACGGCGCGGGCCGTCGCGCTGAGCCCTTCCGGATCTGCGCCGCGCTCGAGGCGGCGCGCGGCCAGCTGAGCGTCGAACGCCTTCTCGCGGTCCTCCGGCGGGAGGTCCCACCACGCGGGCGAGAAGAGAATGCGTCCCTCGGAGTCGCGCTCGCGGAAGGCGGTTGCCGCCGCCTCGATCAGGAGGTCGCGATCCGTTTCGCTCATGGCGAGATCCCCCGCGACTCGAGGCACCGCATGAGGTGCCTGCGCGCACGCACGACGTTCTGGAGGAAGGTATTGAGGCCCATGCGCAGGCGATCGGCAAGGGCGCGGTCGGGATCGAGGCCACCCGTGGCCAGCCTTGCCAGAAGCGCCTCCCGTGGCTTGCGCGGGAGCCGGCCGATGCACTCGAGGATCGCCTGGCGGAGGCCGGGGTCGGACGGAGGCTCGGGATCGATCGTCGTCTCGGGCGAGCCTTCGATCTCCGGATCGAGGGGGTCGAATCGCGCCACTCGTTCCGCCTCGCGCAGGGCGAGGTTCCGGGCGAGGCGCAGCGCGTAGCGGAGCGAGGCGTCCTCGCCCGTGAGGGTCAGGGTCGGGGCCAGGGTCCACATGCGCAGGAGCGCCTCCTGCACGATCGCCTCGACGTCCACGCTCCGCGCGAACCGCCGGAGGCTCGCGCGGAGCGGAAGCTCGACCCGGCGGACCCAGTCCGTGAATCCCTCGTGGTCACCCTCCTGGGTCCGCCAGAACGCATGATCGACCGTGCTCATCGCTGGCCCGGCCCCCTCATGCGGGCCGGAGGCGGATCAGAACAGAGATCTGGTGCTTCGCTGCCCAACTGATCTGGAGCGGCGCCGCAGGCATCTGGGCACCGGCGGCGATGCGGAGGGCCAGGCGCACGGTGACGCCGGGCGGGTGCGCGCCGGGTCGCGTGCTCAGCTTCTTGACGATGCGCGCAGTCACCGACGCACCGGTGCTTGCGTCGATCATCACGTCCACGCTCTCGTCCGGAAGCGTCAGCCCGTCGGGCGGCACCTCGAGCTCGACGACCAGGAGGTCTCCTTCGACGCGCACCACGCGGCCATCGATCAGGACGGGAGCGGGCGGGGAGAAGGCCAAGGGCTCGCGCCTCGAAAAGGGAAACCTCACGCTGGCGTATGCCGGCCTGGATTCCTCGCACTCCGCCAGGAAGGACGCTTCGAGGAGCGCTTGTTGCATCCTCAGCTCGACCGGCACCCCGGCCATCACGAGCCCCACCCCTTCGGCGGACACCCCGGCGGGAAGCTCCACGGCGAGCCTTTCGCTGCGGCGCGGGTCAGTGGGGTCCACGGCTCGGTCCTCCGAGATCGCCACCAGGCTCGTTCTCCGGCTCACGATCCGATGCCGGAGAGCGATGGCTTCGATCTCGTCCAGAACGGGCTGCGCCGCGCGCGGGTCCCTCGTGGTCGAGAGGCGCATCTCGCAGTCCTCGACCCGCTCCCGTCCGAACAACGCGCCGATCGGAAGGGCCCGCCGCGCGCCGGAGTCCACGCGGAGGCTCGGGCCGACCTGGATCCGCTCGATCCAGGGCTCGGGTTTTCCGGCGAGACGGCCCTCGATCTCGATCGTGCCCCCCTCGGGCGCGAGCTCGAGGGCCAGGAGGGCGGGCCGGCCCACGAGGACGTCCCCCGCCTTTTCCGGCGCGGCGCCGCGCACCGCGGAGCCCCGGACCGCGAGGTCGGTGAGGACGGGGGCGGCCATGGCGCGGCAGAGGCGCTTGGCCGCCTCGCGCGCGTCGGCGGCGGTCCCCACGATCAGCTCGATGCCGCGCCCGGCGCGGGCCGCTCCCCGCGTCAGGGTCCGGTTGGGTGCCGATCCGATTCCAACCGCGTGGAGCCTGGCGCCCGCCGGGAGATTCGCGTGCACCTCCCGGATCACCTCGTTCTCGAACCCGATGTATCCGTCGGTCAGCAGGACGACCTGGCGCTGGCACTCGGGCCTCATGGGCTCGAGCGCGCGGACGAGAGCCTTCGCCATCTCGGTCCCGCCCCCGGCCATCAGCCCGCGCAACTGCTTGAGGGCGCGCGCGACGGCGTCGCCCGTCGCGGTGACGAGGCCTCCAGTCAGGTCCCTGACCTCATTCGAGAACGCGAGAAGCTCGAAGCGGTCCTCGGCTCCGAGGGTTCGGACCGACTCCTCTGCGATGCGCTTGGCGTGCTCCAGCGGATCGCCGCTCATGGAGCCGCTGGCGTCGATGAGGATCGTCATGTCGCGGGCGAGCGTCCGGTGTGGCGACGCCGGTGGAGTCAGGGTCAGGAGCGCGTAACGGCCGTCGTCGCCGGCAAGTCCGGGTCCCTCGGTGAGTCGCGCACCGACCTCCTCGCCCGCGGCGCGCCAGCGCACCACCAGGTCGCGGTCGAGCCGCGCGGGGGTCGCGAGACCAACGCGCGTCGTGCCGCCCTCGACACGAAGGCTCAGATCGTGACTCGTGGACCGAGGGTCGGTGATCTCCGGAGCGCCGTCCGCAAGGAGTAGATCGATCTCCAACCGGGCGGGTGTGCCCGCGGTGTCGGCCCGATCGACGTCGAGCCTCTCCGCATCCGGAACGCGCTCCGGCTCTCCCTCGTAACGCACCCCCACCACGGTCGGGAAGCGGTACTCCCACTGCGGTCCTTCCCCCGCCGCATCGGCCAGAAAAGAAGCGCGGTGCAGGACCTCGATCTCCACCCGTACCGCGACGCCGGGAGGGAGGCTCCCCAGCGTCTGGGTGAAGGTGTCGGCGCGCTCCTGCTCGAGGAGCCCGGCCGTGCGCCCCTCCTCGAGCGCCTTCCGATACTGCGCGCGCGCCTCCTCGCGCCGCTCCACTCGCCCGGTGACGACACGGTCCCCGAGCTGGATCGTGTAGGCCACGACCGCGCCGTCGGCCGGAAGCGGCATGGTGTAGACCACCTCGAGCGGGGTGGCGTGGGGATTGGCGTACTCCTGGACGAGGGTCGTCGCGGCAAGGCCTCCCTCGGCGCGGGCCGCGAGGCGGGTGGATTGCAGCGGAAACGTCCGTCCGTCGACGGCGACGAGTCCGGTCGCCGGTTTCACTTCCAGCGGAAGGGTCATGGGGTTCGGCATCGGTCGGTCCTCCTGGGCGCCCCGGAAGTGGCGCGCACCAGGTCAATCCACCAGGAGGGTGGATTGTGACATCTCCTCACCCCGAAAACACGAGGGGCGGGGTCGGCCGCCCGCCTTCCCCGCCCCTTTCCTATCGAAAGGATCGTCGCAGCCTCTACCTGCAGGTCTTCCTCCCCGTCTTGCCCTTGCAGTTATTGGAGCAGCACTGGCTGTTGGTCGTACAGGACGCACCCTGCGGTGAACAGGACGGGCAGTCCGTGTCCGTCGAAGAAGTGCAGCCGGCCGGGCAGCATCCATCGCCCGAGCTGCACGCGGTGATCGGCGTGTTCGTGCACGATCCGGAGCTGCACGCGTCGGTCGTGCACGCGTTGCTGTCGTTGCAATCCGCATTGCTGACGCACCCCAGGGTGCTGCAGATCTGCGCGCAGATCAGGTCGATGGGCACGCCCCGGTTCGGGCAGTTCGCGCAGTGGTGCAGGGCGATCACCCTGTGGGAGGACGTGGCGAGGACCGGCGATCCCGACGACCCGCCCTCGGTGTCGCACTGGTAGCCCACGTCGTTGAAGCCCGTGCCGCTGCAAGGCGCCGCGCTGATCGTGCTCACGCGGCAGACCCCGCCCGTGTCGGCGGTGCTTGCGATCCCGAACTCCTTGGCGCGGCCGCCGGGATGCTGCGGGATGTAGATCTGCTCGCCGACGACCGCGTCCCGGTTGTCGATCTGGAGGAAGCCGTAGGTCCCTGCCGGGTTCCCGCTCGTGATCCGGACCAGCGTGTAGTCCAGGCTCGCGTTGGTGGAAACGAACGTCGCGCCGGAGATGATCGCCCCCGGGTAACAGAGCTGACAGTTGGAGCTCGAGCAGGTCGGCGCTTCCGACATGAACTCGTAGTCCGTGTTCAGCGCCGCCGAGGAGGTGCCGATGCAGTGGTTGTTCGTGATGAGGTGGTTGTTGGCCGAGGCGAGCCATCCCGTGCAGAGCGAGGCGCCCTGGATGAGGAGGCGCGCCACCGCCCGCCCTCGAGCGTATTCGGTGGGGTTCGAGCTCTGGTAGCAGACGGCGTTCCTCTTGTCGTCGGTGCCGCAGATCGCCTCGGTGTCGCCCGCCGTCCCGAGGTCCTTGAAGCCGGCGGCGTAGGAATCGATGACGAACCCCTTCCCGAGCTTCTCCCCGCGCGTCACGAGATCGAGAACGGCCGTGTCGCCCTTGACGTGCTGGGCCCAGAACGTCCCGGCGTCCATCTTTCCCCTGCCCGTCAGGGTGGTGCTCTGCCGGCCGTCGGGGTCGGAGACGACGACGGAATCCCCCGGGGCCAGATCGAAGTCGGCGAAGTGGAGAGCGATGTAGGTCGCTCCCGGATGGTGGATCGTGTACCTCTTCCCGGTCCCCGTGTCCGCCGACTCGACGTCCGAAGCCGCCCTGGAGTCGATCCGGATGGCGTGCACGTCGCCGACGCGCAGGGGCGCCTGGGCGCTGACGGGTGTACCCGCCAGGACCAGGGCCGTCATGGCGAGGACGGTCCAGAAGATCCTCTTTCTCGATTCCCTCATGTTTTGATCCCTCCCTGGCCGGCTCATGGCGGGCCGGAGCCGGCACTTCGGGGAAGGTACCGGGGCGGGCGGGGGAATACAAGAGGATAGTGAGGCTTTCTCCGATCCCGGCGTCATCCCCTCACGCCGGGACGGGGCCGTTCGGCTTGTCACGGTCCCCTCGATTCGAGCAATCAGACTCAGCCTCGGTACTGTGCCACCATTCACGAAAAACTCGGCAAAGTCCGGAAACCTCGAACTGCGCCAAGAGGATACCGTCGATCTCGATCTCACGGCCGGTCGCGACTCGAACGAGCCGCGCATGCCACGAGGCGATCCCCAGGTCACCCGAGGATGCGAGAACCTGGAAGCTGAAGCGCACGTCCCGCTGCCGCGAGGTCGCCTCGGCCCAGGCGATCTCTATCCCTCGGGAACCGCGTTTCGGCTCTCCAAACGGCGTCCAGTAATACTCGGCGTGCTCCGTGAAGAGACTTGCAGCCGCCTCGGGATCACGGCGCTCCCAGGCCACGCCGTAGCGCCGAAGCCACTCCTGGAAATCGGCCTTCGTCATGTCGCGCCTCGATGGAGCTAGTGCCGGATGCCGCTCCGGCCTCCGACCCCTCTCAACGATTGCCGCTTCCCGACGGGCCAGCGAGAGGCTGAGGCGCCGATTGGACACGCTCGCATGACTTGACTTGCGGCCCTTGCGCTTCAGTTCACAACAGCTTCTTGAATTGCTCGACGGTCAAGCCGGCATCGCGCACGATGCCACCCATGGTGTATGCGTTCACCGGGTTCGCTCGCGGGAGAGTGAGGAAACGCACGCCGTTCGACATGACGATGTGCTTACCTTGCCGGACAATTCGGAAACCAGCCTTCTGAAGCGCCCTCACCGCCTGGACGTGGTTGACGCCAGGGATCTTCGGCATCGCTAGCCGGGGATGTCCACTTCACGAACGTCCGCACCCCGAAGCGAGTCGGTAACGGCCGCCAGGTACTCCTGGATCGCGTCCCGGATGTTTTCGATGGCTTCCTCTTCGGTCTCGCCCTGGGACCAGCACCCTGGAAGGCCGGGGCACGACACGCTGTAATTCTCGTCAGTCTTCTGGAGCCGGATCTTGTACCTCATCCTCGAGATCCTCTTGGTCGTACCAGAATAGCATACCAGAGCGATCCAACACGCCGGAACTGCGGTGCTGGAACTCGCGAGCGATGCTGATCGGCTCGCGATACCGATCGACAAGCCTGCTGGCATCAAGACCGTCTATACTCCCGCGGTTGCCGCCCTCGGCCACGGCTTGCCGTGTGGGGCGGAGAGACCTCGGAGGCTCCCATGCGAATCCTGCGCAACGCCCTCTGGGCCGCGGCCCTTTCCAGCGCGAGCCTGTCTCGCGCGCTCACCATCGACGAGCTGATCGCCAAGAATGTCGAGGCCCGCGGCGGGCTCGAGAAGCTGAAGGCGATCCAATCCCTGCGTCTCGAAGGGACGCGCACCCGCTCCGGCGGCGGCTTCGAGATGCCCTTCGTCGAGATCCGCAAGCGTCCCGGCGCGATCCGAAGCGAGGCCACCATGCAAGGGCTCACCATGATCCGGGCGTACGACGGCACGGAGGGATGGGCGGTCCAGCCGTTTCGGGGACGCAAGGATCCGGAGAAGCTCCCGGCGGACGCGGCGAAGCAGATGGCGTACGACGCCGACCTGGACGGACCGCTGGTCGACTACAAGGAAAAAGGAAACCAGGTCGAATACCTCGGCACGGAGGATGTGGACGGCACCCTGGCCCACAAGGTGAAGATCACCCGCCCCACGGGCGACGTGGATTTCCTCTACCTCGACCCGGACTACTTCCTGGAGATCCGCCGACGGTCGCAGTACCGGATTCGCGGCACCGAGACGGAGATCGAGACCGACTTCGGCGCGTACGAGCGGGTGAACGGAGTCTACTTCCCGTTCTCCATCGAATCGGGCGCGCCGGGCTCGACGGAGAAAGGACAGAAGACCAACGTGACCAAGGCGGAGGCCAACGCCGCGGTGGATGACGTTGTTTTCCGTTTCCCGGGCGGCGCGCCGCCCGCCGCGAAGTAGGAGGAGCCGATCATGCGGCGAACCCCGTTGCTCGCCATCCTCTCCGCCTCGATCGCCGTGCTGCCCGCTCTGGCCGCGGAGCCGGCCCAGGCGCCGCGGTTCGACTCCGCGACGATCTCCGGCCTGGGCTCCCGCAACATCGGCTCCGCGACGATGAGCGGCCGGATCTCGGCCGTGACCGGCGTGGTCGAGGGCGGCAAGGTGAAGCTCTACGTGGGTGCTGCGAGCGGAGGCGTCTGGCGCTCCGAGGACGGCGGCACGACGTTCAAGCCGATCTTCGACAGGCAGCCGGTCCAGTCGATCGGCGCCATCGCCATCGATCCCCGGAATCCTCGAAACGTCTGGGTCGGGACCGGCGAGTCCTGGATGCGGAACTCCGTGTCCGTGGGAAACGGGATCTACAGGTCGGCCGACGGCGGGGAGACCTGGACGCACATGGGGCTCCCCGAATCCGAGCACATCGCCGCGGTGATCGTCCACCCCGAGAACGGCGACACGGTCTACGCCTGCGTGCCGGGGAAGCTCTGGAGCGACTCGCCGGACCGCGGGGTGTACAAGACCACCGACGGCGGCAAGACCTGGACGCTCGCGCTCGGCGGGGGGAACCTCTCCACGGGTTGCTCGTCGCTTGCGATGGACCCGGCGGACCCGGGAAAGCTCCTGGCGGGAATGTGGGATTTCCGCCGGAAGGGGTGGACCTTCCGTTCGGGCGGCGAGTCCGCCGCGGCGCCGAGCGGGAGCGGGCTCTTCACCTCCGGTGACGGCGGGGCGAGCTGGACGGAGATCACGCAAGCGGCCAACGCCGGGTTTCCGGCGAAGCCGTACGGTCGCATCGCGGTGGCGGTGGCGCCGTCCGATCCCGACGTCGTCTACGCCTTCGTCGAGGGCGTGGACTCGGCGCTCTTCCGCTCCGACGACGGTGGGCGGACCTGGGACAAGCGGGACAAGAGCCAGAACATGGTGTGGCGCGCGTTCTACTTCGCCCGTCTCATCGTCGATCCGAAGAACAAGGACAGGCTCTTCAAGCCGGATCTCCAGCTCATCGTGAGCCTGGACGGCGGAAGGACGTTCGGCGGCAGCGGTGGCGGCATGCACGGCGACTGGCACGATGTCTGGATTCGTCCGGACGACACGAGCTTTGTCGTGGGCGCCACGGACGGAGGGCTCGGGATCTCGTACGACGGGGGGAACCGCTGGAACATGGCGCAGAACCTCCCGATCTCCCAGTTCTACCACGTGAGCGTGGACGACCAGGACCCGTATCGGGTCTACGGCGGCCTCCAGGACAACAGCTCGTGGGTCGGGGATTCCTCCTATCCCGGCGGGGTCTCGAACGCGAGCTGGGAGAACATGTACGGCGGCGACGGGTTCTGGATGTTCTCCGATCCCGCCCACCCGGACTACCTCTATGCCGAAGCGCAGGGAGGAGAGATCGGGAGGGTGAACCGGAAGACTCACGAGTCGCGCTCGATCCAGCCCACGCCGAGGTACAAGGAGAAGCTGCGCTGGAACTGGAACACGCCGATCCACCTGTCTCCCGGCGAGAAGGGGACCCTCTACGTCGGGGCGCAATTCCTTTTCCGCTCCCGAGATCAGGGGGCGAGCTGGGAGCGCATCTCCCCCGATCTCACGACCAACGAACCCTCGAAGCAGAAGCAGGAGGAATCGGGCGGCATCACCGTGGACAACTCCGCGGCGGAGGCGCACACGACGATCTATTCCATCAGCGAATCTCCCAGGAATCGCCGGGTCCTCTGGGTCGGCACCGACGACGGCAACGTGCAGCTCACCCGCGACGGGGGCGGCCGCTGGACCAACAAGGTCTCCCGCGTCCCGGGTCTGCCGGCGAATTCCTGGGTGTCCTGGGTCGAGGCGAGCCGTCACCACGAGGCAAGCGCCTACGCGGCGTTCGACCGGCACACGTTCGGGGACATGACGCCCTACGTGTACGCGACCCGGGACTTCGGCGAGACGTGGAAGCGGATCGTCGCGCCGGAGCATGGGGTTCGCGGCTACGTCCACGTGATCCGGGAAGATCCGGTGTCGCCCACCGTCCTGTTCGTGGGGACCGAGCTCGGGCTCTGGATCTCCAATGACCTGGGCGAGCACTGGGCCGAGTTCCGTGGGGGAAACTTCCCGGCCGTCGCCGTGCGCGACCTGGTCGTCCACGAGCGCGATGCGGACCTCGTGATCGCGACCCACGGGCGCGGGATCTGGATCGTGGACGACATCACGCCTCTGCGCTCGCTCACGCCTGCGCTCCTCCAGAAGGACGCCGCGTTCGTGGAGGGCCGTCCGACCCAGCAGCGCATCCAGTCCTCCGGCGGCTGGTCGGACGGGGATGCGACGTTCGTCGGGGACAGCGCGCCGACGGCGGCCCGGATCACGTACTACCAGCAAACCCGACATCTCTTCGGGAAGATCGAGCTCGAGATCCTCGACGAGAAGGGGAGCGTGGTGGAGACCCTGCCGGCGTCCAGACACCGCGGTCTGAACCGGGTGAGCTGGGGGATGCGCGTCAAGCCGCCGCGCGTGCCCGCCGCCGCCGTGGTCGCGGGCGCGGCGCAGCGAGGTCCCAGGGTCCCGCCGGGAACCTACACCGTGCGCCTCACCAAGGGCGATCGGGTGTACGAGTCAAAGCTCGTGATCGGCCTCGACCGCCGTTCCACGTTCGCCGCCGCCGACCGCAAGGCCAACTTCAACGCCTCCCTCCGGGTGCATGCCCTGTTCGGCCGGATGAGCGACCTCGTCGACCGGATCGTCGCGGTGCGCAACGGCGCGGCCAAGCGCGCGGCGGAGATCCCGGCGGAGGACGGCCTGCGGCGGCAGCTGGCCACGCTCCAGGAAAAGGCGGACACCCTGCGCAAGGAGATCGTCGCGACGAAGGAAGGGGGGGCGATCACCGGCGAGGAGAGGCTGCGCGAGCACGCGGCCTCGCTGTACGGCTCGCTCCTGTCCTACGAGGGCCGCCCCGCGGCGTATCTGATCGAGCGCACCGAGGTTCTGGAGCGCGAGCTGCGCGACGTCGAGGAATCGTTCGAGGATCTCGTGGAGAAGGATCTTGGTGCCGCGAACGACGGGCTGAAAAAGAAGGGGCTTCCGGCGATCGACGCCAGGAGCGCGCCATGACGACGAGGGCGGGCGTCACTGTTCTCGTTGCCCTCTCGTTCCTTCTCTCCGCGGGGCCTGCACGGAGCGAGCCCCTCGACGACGCGGCAACGGCAAAGAGGCTCCAGGGATTCGACGCAACCATGGAGAAGATCGTCGCCGACTGGAACGTTCCGGGGATCGGCGTTGGGATCGTGGTGCGCGACCGGCTCGTCTTCGCTCGCGGGTACGGATACCGGGACTACGGAAAGAAGCTGCCGTTCACCCCGACAACGACGGTTCCCATCGCATCCAACACCAAGCTCTTCACCGCGGTCGCCGTGGGGCTTCTGGTCGAGGACGGGAAGCTCGACTGGGACAAGCCGGTCCGACAGTTCGTCCCGGGAATCCGCTTCCACGACGACCATCTCGACGCCTCGGTCTCGATCCGGGACATGCTCTCTCATCGGACGGGGATCACGCGCCACGACATGATCTGGTACAAGTCGGAGTTCACGCGGAAGGAGCTGTTCGACCGGCTCCGGTACCTGGAGCCGACCCAGCCTCTCCGCACGACCTTCCTCTACAACAACATGATGTACGCGGGCTCGGGGTACGTCGTCGAGCTTCTCTCGGGGAAGACGTGGGAGGAGTTCCTCGAGGAGCGGGTCTTCGAGCCGCTCCGCATGACGAGCACTGTCTTCTCCATCGACGAGATGGTGGCGCAGGAGGATCACGGCGTTCCCTACACCGAGCGGCGGGACTCCGATGAGCTGTACGAGATCCCTTACTACCGCGAGGCCGCGGGGATGGGACCCGCCGGCTCCATCAACTCGAACCTGAAGGACGTCTCCCGGTGGCTGATCGCGCTCCTCAACCGAGGCAACGTGGACGGAAAGCAGGTGATCCCGGAGAGCGTCCTCAAGGCGACGATCGCCCCGGCGATCGCGCTCCCCAACGCGGCGCTCGAGGCTCGCGGCTTCGGGGAGATGCTGAACTCGGTCTACGGGATGGGGCGATGGACGGCGTCCTATCGGGGCCACCTCCTCGCCTACCACGGGGGCGACATCAACGGCTTCCACTCGCAGGTCTCGGTGATGCCCGAGGACGGGATCGGGGTGGTCGTGCTCGTGATCGGCGATCACTGCGCTTCGCTCTACAACACCGTCTCCTTCAACGTCTACGAGCGCCTTCTGGGCCTGAGCGAAACGCCGTGGAGCGACCGGCTCCTCGATGTGAGGAAAAAGGGGAAGCAGGCGAGCAAGGAGGCGCGGGCCAAGGCGGGTGCTGGGCGCGTTTCGGGGACGAAGCCCTCGCACACCCTCGAGGACTACGCCGGCGAGTACGATCATCCCGCCTACGGGGTCGTGACGATCTCGAGGAAGAGCGAAGACCTGTTCTTCGACTTCCACAAGATCCGGCTCCCCCTCGCCCATTTCCACTACGACCGCTTCGACACCCCGGACGACGAGCAGGACGGCAAGTGGTCGGTGAACTTCTCGACGAACCCGCAGGGCGAGGTGGATCGCGCCCTCCTCTCCCTGGACGAGGCGGAGGTCTCGTTCACCCGACGGGTGCCGGCGGAGCTGTCCGCCCCGACGACCCTTCGCCCGTATGCCGGCCCCTACGAGACGCCCACGGGCGCCAAGTTCGAGGTCGTCCTCAAGGAGGACGGGACCCTGGGGCTCGTGTTCCCGGGGCAGCCGTTCCAGGCGCTCGTCCCGTGGAAGCCCAGGAAATTCCGCGTCAAGGAGTTCTCCGACGTCGTGTTCGAGTTTGTTGTCGAGAACGGGAAGGTCGAGGCGCTGAAGCAGATCGATCCATCGGGCGAGTTCCGGTTCGCGAGGAGATGAGCGGCGGGGGTCTTGCTTATCCAGAACCAGGAGATGGACGATCTCCGAGTTCAAGAGACTTCGTAGGTCGCTCCTGTGCAAGAGATAGCAGAGCATGGCGAACGATCTCGATGAATTCGATGGAATGCGCGATCTCGTGGCACTCCCGGATCAGCAGTTGATCGATATCGTTGTCGCCGAGCCTGGAGAATACCGTCCCGAGGTCGTACAGTTCGTACGTGACGAACTCCGCCGGCGTGGCGTCAATCCAGACAGCGTCAAGGCTGTGCCCGCGATGTCTCCGTCATCTGCAGCAACTGAAGCATTTCGCGAGCCGAGCGATGCATCTGGGGGTGAGGAACGCCACCTCATGCCCAGGTGGTGGTTCTGGGGTTGCCTGGCGGTCGGCCTCGGGGTCCTCGTGCTGACCATGCGCGACCCGCGCTTGCGGCAGGGCAATCGGGCCATTTACGCCCTCGCTGTTGCCTTCGATCTCATTGCTCTGGCAGACTGGAATCGATACATGACCTGGAGTCGGCAGGACTCCAGCGTCAAGATTCGGCACGGTGGATTCGCTGTCATCGCGGCCTTCATGACGGTGTGGAGCCTGCTGTGCATAGTCGGGCTGATAACCTACCGGCAATGACGACGCGACCTAACACTGCAGCGGGTGGGCTCCGGGCGAGTTCTCAAGACCGTGAAGCGGACGCGCGGCGCGTGCCGCGCGAGCGTTGGACGGACCTGCTGTAGCCGGGAAGGGCGATTCCATGGGTCTCGATGTCTATGTCGGAAGTCTCACACGATACCTCTGCGGCGACTGGGAGACCGTGGTGCAGAAATGGGCCCGCGAGACCGGGCGCGAGCTGCAGGTCATCCGCCAGCACAACCCGCCCGATGCGATCACGGAACCAGCCCAAGTTCTTCCTGCCGTCTTGTCGTGGCGTGACGGCCTGTCCCGGGGCCTCCAGCAAGCTGGTGGGCCTGCTCTCGACTGGGACGAACGGCCGAACGCGCCATACTTCACGGACAAGCCCGCTTGGGACGCGTATGGCGACCTCATCCTTTGGACGGCGTACACGGAAGAAGGTCGAGTTCCTCCACCCGTTTCTTCGCCGGAGAACTGGCACGATGATCCCGAGCTCAGGGAGGCACGAGGGCGCCAAACGAGGTACCCCAATCTCCTTCACGGAGCGGAGGTCTGGATTCCAGCGGATTTCGACTTCACGTTCAACGCGCCTTGGGTTACCGGCGACACCATCACGTTCGGATCATCACCGCAATTGATCAGGGAACTTCGACTCTTGAACTCACGAATATGGAAGGCCTCCGATCAGCAGATCACAACCTGGCGTCTGGAGGGAAAAGAGCGCCATGACTCCTTGGAGAAGGGAGCCAAATTCGCGCTGTCCCTGTTCCTGACGTTAGCGGTAGCGGCAGTGGCGAACCGGCTTGTCATGAAGTTGGACTACTGATGGTCCCTCTGGCTGGGCCGCCCAACACGCGTCAACCCCGCCGGTTACGTGCAACGCCGGGCGTACACGAGGTCAGCGCCGATGTTTCCAGAATTCTGGGCGACGTTTCAGGTGGGCGAATGCGAGGATTACGATCTCGGTTGGCCGAAGTCGGTAGACCACCTGATAGGGGAATCGGGGAATCAGTACACGCCTCATGTCCGGGTCGCCGTAGGCCGCTGCTCCAGCCTCAGGATGCGCCTCGATGAGATTCAAGGTGTGGCCCACGGCGTCAAAGAATTCCGCGCCGAGACCGCCTCGGCGTACCTCGTACCAGCCCACAGCGTCCTTCAATTCTTCGGAAGCCGGCCCGGCAGTCCGGATGCGCCGCGTCACCTACCCAGGATCTCGTTCTTGATTCGGCGCTTCACATCGTCCCACGGCTCGAGCACGACGGTGCCAGCGTCAATGGCCTCGACACGGCGCTTGATCTCAGCTTCCCAGGCAGCCTCGACGCCAGGATCGCCGGGGCCGTCTAGGCTGGCGAGCAGTTCCGCCGCCAATTCTGCACGTTCATCCACGCCAAGGCGCAACGCGTGGGCCAAGGCGGCTTCCGTTGCCTTCGTCATGCCGTATATCTTACGGCGAGGCCGGCCACCCAACAACCGGCCGAACCCATGAAGTCGTGTTGGGGCTGCGTGGAGTGCCGAGATCGCCCGCCGCTTGCGAGAACTCGATGAAGGCCGCGTACCTCATGATCCTACGACAGTCGAAGGCCGGAGGCTGGCACATCGAGCGGCTGATGTGGCACCCGGTCACTCCGACCGCACCGGCCACGGTTCAACCATAGATGGGATCAGCACGCTGGAAGGAGCTCGGGCAGCGACAGGCGCTCGTGCTCCTGGTCGCCGGCCTTTTCCTGGAAGGGCCCGGGCGCTGGCTCCTTCGACCTCACGTGCACGATCTCCTCCCGGGGACTGTTTTGTTCAATCTCCCCATTCGTCTCGGCATCGAGGCGGGATTCGTGGCGTTCTTCCTGATCACGACCTCGCTCTGCGGTGGGCTCGCGGCGTCCGGAGTGCGCCTGCGGCAGTGGGGTCGCCGGGACTGGCTCTTGCTCGGCGTCGTCGGTGCCATCGAGCTGGTCGTCGTGCTCGTCTTGACCGCTCGACGGTGGGGCCAGCTTCCTGGCCCGGGCGGGGCCGGGTGGCTCGCGAGCTGGATTCTCAGCGAGGCGATGTTCGGCTTCAATCAGGAAACGGGGTTTCGAGGTCTCATGATGACGGGCCTGTTGCGTCTCTGGGGCCCGCTCCCCGCCATCGTTCTGAACTCCCTCCTCTTCACCTTCGGTCCTCTCCACGGTGGCGGCCACCTGGCGGACTGGCTCGCGAGCCCGGCGCAACACGCCCCCATGATCGTGGCCGTTCTGGTCTCCGGCCTTTTCTTCTCCTGCGTGCGGTATCGAACGGACAACGTGCTGCTTGTCGGGATTCTCCACGGTCTCGTCAACGGTCTTCTGAACGGGAGCGCCCTCGCGCTCAGGGGGTAGCATCAAAGCGAGCGGCATGAACCTGTCCGTGACAACCGCCGCCGATGAGGACGCACCGGCGATCGCTTCGCTCAGAACTTCCGTCGCCGAGCACCTGACTCGACGCTACGGGCGAGGCCACTGGTCTGCGGAGGCCACCGAAAAGAGCGTGCTGCGCGGCATCAAGACGTCGCGTGTGCTGGTGGCCCGCGACGGCAGCGGCATCATCGCCACATTGCGGCTGGCCACGAAGAAGCCCTGGGCCATCGATCGGAAGTACTTCGTGGACGTGGGTCGACCTCTGTACCTGCTGGACATGGCGGTCGAGCCAGGCCTGCAGGGTCGAGGCGTCGGGCGGCGCCTCCTCGAAGAGGCCAGGACGGTCGCCCGGGCGTGGCCTGCCGATGCGATCCGCCTGGATGCGTATGACAGCGCTGCGGGCGCAGGGTCCTTCTACGCCAGGTGCGGATTCCGGGAGGTCGGGCGGGTGAGCTACCGCGGCGTACCGCTCGTGTACTTCGAGCTGCTGCTGTAGAGGTGAAGTCGTCGCCGCCGCGATCTCGACTCACTCAGCACTTCATCGACTTCAGCCACTCCTCCTGGCCCTTCTTCATCTCCTCTGGCGTCACGATCCACTTGTGCGTGGCGATGGCCCAGCAGTGGCCGTAGGGGTCCTTGAGCTTGCCCATCCGGTCGCCCCAGAACATGTCGGCCATCGGGAAGATCGTCTCGCAGCCTGCCTGGGTCGCGCGAGCGAACGCCTTGTCGCAGTCGCCGACGTAGACGAAGAGCCCGGCCGTGGCCGTGCCCTTCGGCGCCTGTTCCCACTGGCCCGGCCACGCGTCGGCCATCATGATGTGCGAGTCTCCGATCTTGAGCATCGCGTGCATGACGCCCTTTCCGCCGGGCGCGGGAACGATCGGCCCCGCGGGCTCGGCGCCGAACGCCTTCTGGTAGAAATCGATGGCCTGACGGCAGGTGCCGTCGAACCAGAGGTGGGTGGTGATCGTGTTCATGCCCTCGGGCACGGGACGGGGAGCGGGAAGCGGCATACGGTCTCCTTTCCTGTTCTTTGGGGTGCGTCGGCGAGTCTACCTCGGGTCGCGCCGAGGCTCAACTGCCATGACGACCACGGCGTCCGGTCGCGAATTGGATCGGGCGGACAGAGCTACAGTGCCCCCCCCGCGCCTCAGGGGATCTCCATCAGGTCCTCGCCGAACCGCACCTCTCCCGCGAACGATTTCCGGATCTCGGCGAGGACCGCTTCGCGGTCCACGGGGACGTCCCCAGGCACGAAATGGCTCAGGACGAGCATCTTCACCCTCGCTTCGCTCGCGATCCGCCCGACGTCTCGAAACGACGTGTGGCTCTGGACGATGTGGCGGACGAGCGGGTGGTCGGCCGGCTTCCCGATCCACCGCGAGACCTCGTCCGCCGAGTAGAGCAGCACCTCGTGAACCAGCACGTCCGCTCCGCGCGCGAGCCGCACGAGAGCCTCGGAAGGCGCGGTGTCGCCCGAGATCACGACACTCAGGTCCCGGGCGTCGAAGCGGTAGGCGTACGCATCGCGGATCGGAGGGTGCTCGACGCGGGCCGCGCGCACCGTGACGCGGTCGTCCTCGAGAACCATGCCGTCTCCGGGGAGCTCGTGCACCTTCACGAGCCAGCGCAGGTCCGGCCTCCCCTCGTCGGCGCGGCGCGTGTCGATGTCCAGGGCGAACTGCCGGAGACCGGCCTTGACGGCTCTCTTGAGAGGAGGCGGGCCGTGAAGCGTGACCTCTTGCTCGAGACCCGATGACCACGCGAGGAGGGGGAGCGCCACGAGGTCCGCGACGTGGTCCGAATGGTGGTGGGTGACGAAGACGTGGCGCAGCTTCCGGAGCGAGAGTCCCGCGAGCGCCATCTGCCGCCCCACCCCGTTCCCACAATCGACCACGTAGACCGCGTCGCCGATCTCGATGGCCTGCGCCGGCGCGGCCCGCATCTTCTTCGGCGTGGGACCTCCGGCCGTGCCCAGGAGGACGAGGCGTGCCGGTTTCTCGGCGTGCGCGGGAAGCGCCACGGCGAGGAGCAACGCGATCAGAAAGCATGGGATCGTGGCGCTTGCGGCGCGTGCTCCGTTCATCGATCGCTCCTCTCGGCAGGCTACCCCGGGGCGAGGGAAAGTCTCCCACAGGGTGCGTGGTGGCGGGTATGTTGACAAACCCATGCCCTCCGACCGAAACTTGAGGGTGGCGATCCGCTCGGTCGGTGCCGAGCGGCGGTTCCGGCAGGGTTTGGGCGGCCCAGGAGCCGGGAGGGTTGGGGCCCTCCGTGCATGGTACGCCCGGAAAAGGAGGTGATCCATTGGACAGCCATAGGTCGAGTTCGGTGGAGGTGGCGTCCTCGTAGGGACCCTCCGGGTGCGTGGCGCACCCGACGGAAGCCCCTGAAAGCGGGGGAACCCAACGCCACCGAGACCGAGAGTCCGTGGGGCTCCGGTTCCATGAGGGACCGGAGCCTCTTTTTGTTCTCGGGAACTCTCTGTCAGCTCACAGTTCTCCGTGCTCCGGGCACGCCGGGGTGCTTGACACGCAGCGCTCGAGCCGACTAGCTTGCGTGTGTGCGCACTACACATTCTCGAGGGGTGCCGACGAATCTAGCCATCGACGACAGGCTGCTTGAAAAGGCCCGCCGGATCGGTGGGCTCCGCACCAAGAAAGACACCGTGACGCGCGCCCTCGAAGAATTCATCGAGCGGCGCCGGCAGCGCGACATTCTGCGAGCGTTTGGGACCATCGACTTCCGGAAAGACTGGAACTACAAGAAGGATCGCCAGGGCCGTTGACTCTCGTCGTTGATGCGTCGGTCTGGGATGACGTGATCAACCGTGGCGTTCACTCTGAATCACGAAAAGATCCGGAAAGCGCATGGCTGTCAACACGCCGTGCGAGATCGTGTCGATTCCAAACGTGCGGCCGCCCAAGACGCGCGGCCTTGGCCATCCCTCGGCATCCACCACTGCATCGCCGTGGTGCCCGTAGACGACCCTTTCCTTGCCCCGGTAGTCTTCCGGAAAGTCGGGATGGCCCCAGACGAGAAGGCCTCCGTCCTCCTCGGTCGGGGGCGTGCCGTCCACACGCACTCCCCCGTGCACGCAGAGTACGTCGTCGGTGCGATGGAACAGCCGCATCCCCCGCACGAGATCGAGATGTTCCTCCGGTACTCGCTCGAAGAAACGCTCGTAGGGAATTGGATGCTCGGCCTCGAAGAGCCGGATCCCGATTTCGCCGAAGAGCCGACGCAAATCCATGGCCACCTCGGGCGCGTAGCTCGCGATTGTCGAGAGCCCGTTGCAGCTTAGCACCCAGTGATGCTTGGTAGCGTCACGGACGGAATCGAGCATCCACATTTCATGATTCCCGAGGAGGAAGACTACTTCGCACGGCGCGCGGTCTCTCAGCTCTACCACGCGATCGAGCACCCCCCGTGTGTCCGGGCCCCCGTCGATGAGGTCACCGAGGAAAACCAGGGTATCTTCCGGACGCATCGAGGGAAGGAATCGACCGAGAAGGTCATCGAGCGCCCTCGAATACCCGTGGACGTCCCCTACCGCGACCGTCGCCATTTCGCCCCCCCGGAGAATCCGATGTCGCCCGGATTCAATCCTCCCCGGCCCAGTAGTCCACCCCCTGCTCCTTGAACGCGAACACGTGGAACTCGGCATCCCACACCTTCCCGCCCGGCGGGCGCCCCGCGATCACCCCGTACTTTCCGCTGTCGGGATACTCGACGACCTCCGGATCCTCGGTCGTGCTCAGCGCCAGATACCGGAGGACGCCGTTCCCGGTGTTGATGATCTGGTGAGCGCTCTCCGGCCCCGGCGGGCAGCTGACCAGATCGCCTTGCCGGAGAGGGTGACGACCGCCGGGCCAGCGCAGGGTCCCCTCACCCTCGAGCACGAGGAACAGCTCCTCGTTCACCCGGTGGAAGTGGTACGGGAACGCCATCTTCCCCGGCGGGATCTCCGTGACGTTGTACCCCAGCTTCTTCGCCCCGAGCGCCGGGCCGATCGGGAAGTGTCGGCACTCGTATCGCTCCCCGTGCGACCGCTCCATCGATTCCGTGAGGTCGTTCAGGTTCGCGATCCGCGGCTTGTCCATGGTCCGTCCTCCTCCTTCCTGGTTCCTGTCCGAGCGGGGAAGTGTGGCATACCCGGGGCACCCGGGAGAGGGCGTTCTGTTGCTCCCCAAAGCGCTGTACCATTGCGCCGTTCGTCCTCGGGACGTGAAGGAGGTGCGCGATGCCGTTCGGAAGTCTCTGGTTGCCCGTTGTCGCGTCGGCCGTGGCGGTCTTCATCGCCAGCTCGATCTTTCACATGGTGCTCCGCCACCACAGGGCCGATTACCGGAAGCTGCCCAACGAGGATGCGGTGGGCGAGGTGATGCGCAAGGGAGGCCTCGCCCCTGGCGTGTACTTCCTCCCCTACTGCCCGGACCCCTCGAAGATGAAGGACCCGGCCGTGCTCAAGAAGTACACGGACGGCCCCGTCGCCCTGGTATCCGTCATGGCGAGCGGCCCGCCGAATCTGGGAAAGCATCTCGTCCAGTGGTTCGTCTTCTGCTTCCTCGCGAGCTTCGTGAGCGCGTACGTCGCCCGCCACACGCTGAGCTTTGGCGCCGACGGAATGATCGTCCTGCGCATCACGGGCACGGTCGCGTTCGCCTCGTACGGGATGGGCTACTTCATCGATTCGATCTGGAAGGCGATCCCGTGGGGCAACACCGCGCGGAGCCTCTTCGACGCGGCGGTGTACTCGATCGTGACCGGAGCGACCTTCATGCTCCTGTGGCCTTCGAGCTAGAGCGGGGGGGGCGCCGCCCTCGGTTCTTGAGGAGGTTCGGGAGCTCGCGCACGACGCGCGCAAGAACGTCCGGACGGCTCCCGGTGGGGGTCCCGCCAGCGCGCGGGAAGTGGGTCACCGGCACCTCCTTGAACGTGTACCCCTGCCGCTTGGCCTTGTAGAAGATCTCCGTGTCGATCAGGATGCCGTCGCACAGGAGATCGATGGAGTCCAGGACCTCCTTGCGGTAGATCTTGAACGCGCAGTCCACGTCCTTGAGCTTCAGGCCCAGGACGAGACGGTTGAAGGCCCGGATGATGCCGGCGTTGAGCTTGCGATTCGCCGGGTCCTGCCGCTCGCGACGATACCCGGTGACGATGTCCGCCTCCTGGACGTGCGGGAGCAGGAGCACGAGCTCGCGGATGTCGAACTGCCCGTCGCTGTCCGTGTAGAAGACGTACTCGTACCGCGCCCGGGAAAAGCCGCTACGAAGCGCTGCCCCGTATCCGAGGTTCGTCGGGTGATGCACGACCACGATCCGCCCGTCGAGAGCGGCCAGTCGATCCAGGATCTCCCCCGTCGCGTCCGTGCTCCCGTCGTTCACGACCACCACCTCGAACTTCGGGGCGACCTCGGGGACGAACGAGACGATGGAGGACACGGTGCGCTCGATCACGCTCTCCTCGTTGAACGCGGGAAGGACGACCGACAGGGCCGACCGAGTCTCAGCGGGCATGGCGCACCTCGTTGGAAACCAGAACGAATTCGACGGTCGACACCGTGCCGCGCAGCACGGCCTCCCCCGGAACATCCGTCCCGCCGGCGACGCGGTTCCAGTCGGACTCCGCGACGAGGCAGTAGGCCGGGGCGTCGCCTCCCAGGATACGCCGGAGATCGTCGTCGGTGGCGATCTCTTCTCCGCGAAGCCCGGTATAGAAGAGGAACGCCTCGCGCTTGTCGCGCGCGGCGGCGAATCTCGCGCCCGGGGCGACGATCCGGACCACCATCGGGGCCAGGTTCCGGACGTTCTGGAGGCTGTCGAAGGCCGGTCCGATACAGAGGACGGTGACGAGGCCTGCTGCGACCAGGGCGCCGGACGTCCACAAGATCGCGCGACGCAGGTTGCCCTTCCAGGCGAACCCCATCGCCGTGACCGAGCCCAGGACGAGGATCGCGGCGGCTCCGAGCGTCGGGTGGAGAGCCTCGGGGTGGATTCTCAGGACGGCGATCGGGGCCGCGACCGCGGCCAGGGCCAGAACGGCGTGCAGGGCGAGCGTCGACGCCAGCACCCAACGGGAGCGCGCGCCCCCCACGAGAACGAGGCCGCGCTCGAAGAACCAGCCCAGGACGATCGAGGCGGCGGGAAAGATCGGCAGCAGGTAGACCGTTCTCTTCCCCGAGGAGATCGAGAAAAAAACGAAGACCAGGAGAAACCACAGAACCACGAAGCGCAGCGGCGAGAGAGCCGGATCGCGCCTCGCCCTGAAGAAGGCAACGGCCGCCACCGGCAGAAAGACGCTCCAGGGCAGGAAGCTCACCGGGAAGCGGCCGAGGTAGTAGTGGAACGGCCGGACGTTGTTCCACGCGTGGAAGAACCGGTCGACGTTCTCCCTGAGGACGAGCGCGCTCAGCTCGCCGCCGCCCACGCGCAGGCCGTAGAGGAGAAACCAGGGAAGGACGACCGCGGCGAAGAGGAGCCCGCCGGAGATCCACGGAAACCGCGGGATCTCGCGACCGCGCCCCTCGAGGGCGAGGTGGGCAACGAGGATCCCGGCCGGCAGGACGAGCCCGACCGGCCCCTTCGTGAGCGTCGCGAGCGCGCAGGCGAGAATGAACCCCCACCCGGCCCATCTCTTCCCCTCCGTCCACAGGAACGCGAGGACGACCGCCCCGAGAAAGAAGAAGGTGAGGAGGGTGTCGGTGCAGGACCATCGACCGCGCATGAAGAAATGACCCGAGGTCATGAGGACGAGCGCCGAGGCGAAACCCGCGCCCTCGCCGAAGTACCGCCGCGCGAACCAGCCGGTCAGGAGCACCGTGGCGATGGCGGCGACCGCCGAGGGAAAGCGCGCGGCCCACTCCGTCACGTGGCCGAAGGGAAGCGCGGCCAGAACGACGAGCCAGACCTGAAGCGGCGGCTTTTCGGCGTAGACCCGCCCCAGAAGGTGCGGAACGACGAAATCCCCCTCGCGCAGCATGTCCTCCGCGATGAGCGCGAATCGCGGCTCGTCCGGGGACCACAGCTCCCGCGTGCCGAGCCCGGGCAGGAAGACGAGGCACGCCAGAGCGAAGACCGCGAGGAGGAAGCCGCGAGTGGTGGTCGACGTCATCTCACCCCTTGGTCACTCGGCCCTGAGCGCCTCGATCGGATCCAGCCTCGCGGCTCGCCGGGCGGGCAGGACGCCGCTCGCGAGACCGACCGCAAGGCTCACCGCGAGCGCGGCCACGACGTAGGGAACGGGTGTCTCGACGGGAAGCCCCGGAAGGAAGACCTGGGCCAGACGCGCGATCCCCATCCCCACTCCGACCCCGGCCGCGCCACCGACGGTCGAGAGAAGGGCCGCTTCCGCGAGGAACAGCGCGAGCACCTGAGCGCGCGTCGCCCCCAGGGAGAGCGCCAGGCCGATCTCCGAGGTCCTCTCGTTGACCCCGATCCACATCATCGTGAGGATCCCGATCGCGCCCACGACGAGAGAGATCCCGGCGATCCCCCCCACGGCGATGCTCACGATTCCCAGCACGCGGCCGAAGACGTCGAGCATCTCGGACTGGGTCGTGATCGTGAAATCCTCCTCGCCCCCGTGGCGATCCTTGAGGATTTTTCGCACCGCGGCGACCACCTCCCCCGCGTCGGATCCCATGGAGAACTTGAAGTCGACCTCCCAGAGCGCGTCGGTGTTGAACAGGCTCTGCGCCTGGGACACGGGGATGTATGCCCGGTCGTCGAGGTCGAACCCCAGGAGCTCCCCCTTCGGCTCCATCACCCCGATGACGCGAAAGCGCCTGCCTCCGATCCTCACGTGCTCGCCCAGGGCGTTTCGATCCCCGAACAGCTCGCGTTTCAGCTTCGGTGCGAGCACGGTCACCGTCGACCCGGAGCGCGGGTCGCCGGGAGGGATGAAGCTCCCCTGCCGGACGTTGAAGTTGAAGACCGCAGGACCGTCCGAGGTCACGCCCACGATGAGCACGCTCCGGGCCCGCCCTCCTCCCTCCACGCGCGCGGTGCCGGCGATGACCGGTACGAGGAACTCGATGCTCGGTGCGCGTCGGATCGCCTCGGCGTCCTCGACGGTCAGCTTGCGGATCGTCGTGCCCAGGGCGCCCGGGAGGCCGCTCGTCTGCGTTTTTCCGGGATTGACGGCGACGAGGTTGGTGCCGAACTGGGTGAACTGGCCGATCACGTAGCGCCGCGTTCCTTCCCCGATCGAGGTGAGGAGGATCACGGACGCGATGCCGATCAGGATGCCGAGCATCGTCAGCGTGGAGCGCAGGCGGTGGAAGAGGATCGAGCTCCCCGCGAGCCTCGCGACGTCCGTCGCTCTCACTCTCGGCTCCTCGACGTGCTCAATGACCGCTCCTCGCGAGAGACAGGACCGGGTCGCACCGCGCCGCGCGCCTTGCCGGCAGCGCGCCGAAGGCGACCCCGACTCCCAGGGAGACCACGAGGGCCGCCGCGGTCGCCCACGCGGGCGCCTGGGCCGGGAACGCCGGCCAGAGATGGCGCGTCAGGGCGGTCAGAGCGGATCCCGACACGATTCCCAGGATCCCTCCGACCGTCGAGAGGAGCGAGGCCTCGGTCAGGAACGCGGCGAGGATCTGGCGGCGATCCGCGCCCAGCGCCTTCAAGAGGCCGATCTCCGCCGTCCGCTCGGACACGCTCACGAGCATCACGTTCATGATCCCGATCCCGGCGACCGCGAGGGAGATCGCGCCGATGGCGGCCAGGGCGGCGGTCAGGACGCCGAGGATCTTCCCGAACGCGGCGACGATGGTGTCCTGCTTGATGAGGGTGAAGTCCTCGACGCCGTCGTGGCGCTCCCTCAAGATCGCTCGAACGTCGGCCTCCGCCGCGCTCAGCTCCTCGTGAGAGCGGATCTCGGCGATGATCCGGAAAAGCGAGGTCTTGTTGAACAGCGCCATGGCGGAGGAGACGGGGATCTCGACCACCTCGTCCATGTCGAACCCCAGCGACACCCCTCGCGCCGCGAGCACTCCGATGACCTTGTACCGCTCCCCGCCGACCCGCAGGATCGCGCCCAGGGGGTTCCCGCCGTCGAACAGCTCGGTCTGGATCTTCGTGCCGATGACGCATACCCGCGCGCTGCGCTCGATGTCCCCCTCCGGAAGGAACCGGCCGATGGACATCTTCATCTGCCGTATCGTGAGCATCTCTCCGGTGGTCCCGAAGACGGTCACCTCCCTCCGCTTCTCCCCGTGCGCCGCCATCGCGCTCCCGAGGAGGAGCGGCGCGGCCCGCCTTATCCTCGGCGAGTGCCGGAGGATCGCCTCGGCGTCCTCCAAGGTCAGGTCGTGGGGGGCCTGGCTGAAGATCGGAGCCTCGCCCTCCGTCTCGGTCCTGCCGGGGACGATGATGAGAAGGTTCGAGCCTAAGGACATGAACTCTCCCGTGACGTACGCCCTCGCGCCTTCTCCCAGGCTCGTGAGGACCATGACCGACGCGATCCCGATGGCCACGCCGATCACCGAGAGGACCGTGCGGAGACGATGCCCCCTCATGGCCGCGGCCGCGAAGCGGAGGAGGTCGAGCGCGCTCACGAGGCGGCGATCTCCGCGTCTCCCGGGACGGCCGCCCCGTCCACCAGACGCAGCTGGCGGCGCGCGCGGCGGCCGATGGTGGGATCGTGGGTCACGACCACGAGCGTGAGGCCCGCGCCGTTCATCCTTTCCAGGAGGTCGATGACCTCCCGGCCGGATTTCGTGTCGAGGTTCCCGGTCGGCTCGTCGGCCAGAAGGATGGAAGGGCCCATGATCGTGGAGCGCGCGATCGCGACCCTCTGCCTCTCGCCGCCCGAGAGCTGATCCGGACGATGATCGGCCCGCTCCGAAAGCCCCACGGACGCCAGCGCGCGCAGAGCCTTCTCGCCGCGCTCGCGCGGCGGCTCTCCCGCGAAGAGAAGCGGGAGGGCGACGTTCTCCTCTGCCGTCAGGCGAGGAACGAGGTGGAAGATCTGGAAGACGAACCCGATCTTGTGGCGGCGGATCAGGGAGAGCTCCTGATCGTCGAGCCCGGAGACCTCGCGCCCGTCGAGCCGGTACGATCCCGATGTGGGACGGTCCAGGCAGCCGAGGATGTTGAGAAGCGTCGATTTCCCCGAGCCCGAAGGGCCCATGATGGCGAGATAGTCCCCTCCGGCAAGCTCGAGATCGATCCCGCGAAGCGCGTGAACCGGCCTCCCGCCGACCTCGTAGGCCCGGGTGATGCCGGCGAGGGAGATCATCTCTCCGCGACCGAGGCCTGTCGGGTTCGCGCGCCCTCCTTGACCTCGGCGCGATCCAGGGACACCACGACGCGGTCTCCTGCGGAAAGCCCCTCGCGCACCTCCGCGAACTCCCAGTTCTTGAGCCCGACGACGACGTCCCGGCTGACGAGGCACCCCCCGCCACTCGCCGACAGGATGCGCCGGAGCGCTCCGCCCACCGTCCGATCGGAAGGGCAGTCGTTCTCGAGGAGGAGAACGCGCTTCCCTTCCACGACGACGTAGGTCGGCACGCGCAGGGCCTCCTCGCGCGCTTCGAGGATCACCTCGACGTCCGCGGAGGCTCCCGGCGGCAGGGTCCGCGCGAAGGCGTCGTCCTCGAAGCTCGCCTCGACCTCGAAGGTGCGGCTTTCGGCCGCGACGTCGGTGATGTAGGGGGCGACGCGCTCGACGCGCCCCGGAAACGACCTCCCCGGAAACGCGTCCATGGTGATCCGGACCGGCTGCCCCACGACGACCTTCTCGCGGTCCACCTCGTCGAGGGGCGCACTGACGTAGATCGCGTCGGGATCGAGGAGATCGAGCACGGCGGGCATCGGCATCCCCGGAGGCGAGGGGGTCACCCACTCCCCCCGCTCGATGGAAACCTCCGCCACGACACCGTCGAACGGCGCACGAACGACCGTCTTCCCGAGCTCGGCGGCCGCCACGTCCACCTGCGAGGCGAGCTGCCGGGTCCGGGCGCGCGCGGCCTGGCACGACGCCCGGGCCACGTCGCGCCGGCTTCGCGCCTGATCGAGAAGCTCCTCGGAGACGATCTTGTCGCGGGAGAGACCCTCCACCCGGGCGAGGTCACGCTCGGCCAGACCCGTCTCGAGGCAGGCCTGGGACTCCCCCTCCCGCGCCGCCTCGAGGGCTCGCTCCGCGTTCGCCACCTGCGCGCGGTACTGGGTGTCGTCCAGGCGGACCAGAACGGCCCCGGCCTCGACCCGGTCCCCCTCCCGCACGTTGACCTCGGCCGCGCGCCCGCCGGTCTCCGCGCTCAGCCGCGCCCGATGACGCGTCTTGACCGTCCCCGCCTTGCTGTTGGTCACCGTCTGCTCGACGCGGCCCGGCGCGACCACGAACACGGTCACGGGGATCGGATCCGAGCGCAGGAGCGTGTACCGGAGGATCAGAATGCTCAGGACGGCGAGGGCCCCGATCAGGGCCAGTCTTCGGAGCCAGCGTCGCACGGCGGGATGATAGAACATCGGCGCGGGGGCGTGCGAGGCCAGAGGCCGCCACCGACGGCCCTGCTCCTGGTTGCGCGTTCGGACCCGCCTGGCGGCGCCGAAGCTCTGGACCGGCGCCGTTTGTGATCGGCTTGACGGGCTACGTCCAGACGGCCCATTCTGGTCACATGAAAACGGCCAGCATCACGGAGACCAAGAACCATCTCGGCGCGCTCCTGGACCGCGTGCGTCACGGCGAATCCGTCCTGATCGTCGATCGCGGCCGCCCGGTGGCGCGGCTCGAGCCGGTCTCCGCGGGAGGCGACGAGGATCCCGAGGGGCGGCTGTCGCGCCTCGAGAGACAGGCGGCGGTACGTCGAGCCCGTGCACCCCTGCCGAAGTCGTTCTTCACGCGGAGGCCGCCCAGGCCCCGGCGCGGCGCGAGCATCTCGAAAGCGCTCGCGGACGAGCGCCGAGAAGGACGGTGAAGTTCTGGGACTTCTGAGGGAGGTCGTCGTACGACTTCCTCCAGGGTCCACTTCACTCCCCGCGCTTGGAAACACGACTTCGCCTGGAAAAGAGAAGGCGAACACTCGTGCTAGAATCCGAGGGAATGTCCCCGAACGAGGCTCTTGCCGAGCGTCTGGGTCGCTTCGACGAGGTGCTCTTCGCCCTCCTCTTCGGCTCCCATGCCCGCGGAGAGTCTCGGCCCGACTCGGATATCGACCTGGCCGTGTTCGTCTCGCCCGCGTTGAGCCCCGAGGAACGCTGGAAGCTCCGCCTCCGCCTCCACGCGACGCTCGAGGACCTGGGAACCCTCGACGTGGTCGTGCTCAACGACGCCCCCGCGCTGCTCGCTCACCGGGCCCTCCAGGGCCGCCCGGTGCTGGTGCGCGACCGCGTGGCGTACACCAGATTCTTCGTCCGGACCGTCGCCAGGTCCGAGGATGAGCGCCACTACCGTCAGATTCATCAGGCGGCGCGCGAGCGCCGTCTGGCGGAGGGGCGGTTTGGTAGACCGTGAGGTCTTCGGCCGGCGTCTGGGCAAGCTCGAGGAGCTGCTCCGTGACCTCCGCCACCTGGCGATCCTCCCCCGCGAGCAGTTCCTCCGCGAGCACGCAGTGCTCGAGGCCTATGCCGCCGCCGTGGCCAAGGCGGCAGCGTCAGGGTAGGGAGACGGCGATCCGAGGCGGTACACTTTTCCCCCCCCCACTTGAACTAGAATCCCCGCATCCGTGGGCGGCCGGGAGGGTCGGCGACATCGCGGAACGCCCTCGGGACAGGGTCGATAGGTCGAGTGCTTCAGCCTGGCTCCGAGATCTCTCACTACCGGGTGATCCGGGCCCTCGGGGCCGGGGGGATGGGTGAGGTCTACCTCGCCCAGGATCTGACCCTGGAGCGCAGCGTCGCGCTGAAGATCCTTCCCCCAGAGCTGGTGCGGAACGAGGAGCGGCTTCGACGGTTCATCCTCGAAGCGAAGTCCGCCTCCTCGCTCAATCACCCGAACATCGTCACGATCTACGAGATCGGACGGGACGAGGTCCGCACCGGCGACGAGTCGCACGGAAAGGAACCCCCGTCGGCTCCCGTGCATTTCATCTCGATGGAGCGGGTCGATGGGCGGACCCTCACGGACAAGATCCATGCGGAGAAGGAAGACCTGCGCACGCTGCTCGGCCACCTCGCCCAGGTTGCCGAGGGGCTCGCGAAGGCCCATGCGGCGGGAATCGTTCACCGGGATCTGAAGCCGGGCAACGTCATGGTCTCGAAGGACGGCTACGCGAAGGTCCTGGATTTCGGGCTCGCGAAGCTCACGGAGGCTCACACCGCGGGGACGGATCCGAACGCCACCCTCACGACGACGAAGGATCGCACCGGCGAGGGCGTCGTGGTGGGAACCGCAGGCTACATGTCGCCGGAGCAGGTGCAGGGGAAGTCCGTCGATTCCCGCTCCGACATCTTTTCCTTCGGCTGCATTCTCTACGAGGCGGTGACCCGGCGCCGAGCCTTCGATGCCGACTCCGCTGTGGAGACGATGCACAGGATCCTCCACGACACCCCCCAGCCGCCGAACGAGCTGAACCCGACGGCGCCGGCGGAGCTCCGGCGTCTCATCCGGCGGTGCCTGGCCAAGAGCGCGGATCAACGCCTGCAGTCCATGAAGGATCTCGCCATCGAGCTCCGCGAGATCGTCGAGAACTACGATATCCTCTCGATCTCCGCGACGTCCGGCAGCGGCACCGCTTCCGGAGTCGCGGTGGCTCCGCCGGCCCGACGGCGCGCGAGGGTCCTGGGGATCGCCGCGGGTCTCCTCGGGATCGCCGGCCTCGGCTTCGGGATCTACAAGATCCTCAGCCCCCGCGGCGCGGTTGCCGAGGTCGATGCTGCCGGCTCGTCGTTGCGGATGACCCCTGTCTCGGTTCGGGGACCCGTCTGGGGAGCAACGCTCTCCGGCGATGGCCGGTATCTCGCCTACGTGAGCGGTTCTCCGGGACAGCTAACCCTCTGGGTGCGCCAGTTGAGCACCGGAAGCGAGGTGCGCATTCTTCCGCCCAGCCTGCGTGGTGTCGGGGGGCTTTGCTTCTCTCCCAACGGCGACTATCTGTACTACGTGGCGGAGGAGCCCGGGAAGGCGAATCTGGCGTCCCTCTTCCAGGTCCCCTCCCTCGGCGGCCCGCCGCGAAAGCGCGTCTCGGACGTGACCTCGGCGGTCAGCTTCGCGCCCGATGGCAGGCGCGTCTGCTTCCTCCGGCGCATGGGGCAGAAGGGGGAAGACCTCCTCATCGTCCGCGATCTCGAAAGCGGCGAGGAGCGCACGCTCGCGACCGCCGCGGAGCCGCTGAATTTCTGGGCTGGCCCTTCCTGGTCGCCGGACGGGAAGACGATCGCCACCGCCGTGCATACCGCGGCGGGCGGCGTCCATGCCCAGGTCCTCGCCGTGAACGCGGAGGATGGAACAGAGACGCGGATCGGAACGGCGGGCTGGGAAGTGGGAAGCCTCGCCTGGCTTCCGGATGGAAGCGGCCTGGTGCTGGCGGCGGGCAAGTACGGCGCATCGGAATCCTTCCAGCTCTGGACCCTCTCCTACCCCGAAGGGCGTGTCCGGAGGCTCACCAACGACGCCAGCAACTACTGGGAATTGAGCGTCTCCGGTGACGGCGCCACACTCGCGGCCCTTCGACAAGCTCGGCTCGGGAATCTCTGGGTCGTCTCGGCCGCAGGGAAGGGTCGTCCCCGCCAGATCACCTTCAATTCCAGCAGCGAGAACTCCATCTGGGGGTTCGAGCTCGCGGGAGACGATGCGATCGTCTTCACCGCGGCCAACCACCTGTGGATGGTCGGGAACGATGGCGAGGGCCTACGTCAGCTCACGTCGGGTTCTGCCGAGGAGAATCTGAACGAGTTGCTCCCCGACGGCGGCATCCTCTTCTCCCACAGAACAGACGATCGAATCTCCCACATCTGGCGCGCGGACGCGGATGGCGGAAACCCGCGGAGCGTGACGAAGGGCGCCGGAGAGTGGTGTCAGGACCTGTCGCCCGACGGGAAGACACTTCTCTACGCGCGGGTCGATTCTCCCCGCGATCTCTGGTCGGTTCCGATCGACGGCGGCGAGCCTCTCAAGATCGCGAGCTCGCACGA